>Ga0224557_1000338_pt1 | contig 52784 bp, 42 predicted proteins | sample 714S31014metaG_FD_180677 | JGI IMG/M metagenome (GOLD analysis project Ga0224557, IMG submission 180677) | Peat soil microbial communities from Stordalen Mire, Sweden - 717 S3 10-14 | ecosystem: Environmental > Terrestrial > Soil > Wetlands > Peat | place: Sweden: Norrbotten County, Stordalen...
TTGAGCCGCCAGGGGCGGGCATGGTTCCGGTCGCCCTGCGGGCTCCCTCCACCATGCCCGCCCCTCAGCCTTGTAGCGTATTGATTCCCTGCTTTGAGGTCACGAACTCAGAAACGGCGGGATACACAAATTCATATTGTGCTGCGTCAGCATTGCGCGAAATTTTCTCGCCCGCAAATCATTTTGCGGATTTAATCTCCGGGCGCATGAAACAAAAAGCTTACGCCCGCGCGGGCGTGGACATTGATTTGGGCAACAAGGTCAAGGCGACCCTGCCGCAACTGCTCGCCGCCACCCACCGCCGCGAGGTGCTCGGCAAGGTCGGCGGCTTCGGCGGCCTGTTCGCCCTCGACCTGAAAAAATACCGCGAGCCGGTGCTCGTGTCGTCCGTGGACGGCGTCGGCACCAAACTCAAGATCGCCTTCGCCATGGACCGGCATGACACCATCGGCGCCGACCTCGTGAACCATTGCGTCAACGACATCGCCGTGCTGGGCGCCGAGCCGCTGTTCTTCCTCGATTACCTCGGCACCGGCAAACTCGAGCCGCACGTTTTCACCGACATCATCAAGGGCTTCGCGCGCGCCTGCGCGGAAAATAATTGCACGCTCATCGGCGGCGAGACGGCGCAGATGCCCGGCTTTTACCAGAAGGGCGAATACGATGTCAGCGGCACGATTGTCGGCGTGGTGGAAAAATCCAAGATGCTCAACGGCCAGAAAACCGTCAGGGCCGGGGACGCCGTCATCGGGATTGCGTCGAGCGGCCTGCACACGAACGGCTATTCGCTCGCGCGGAAGATTTTCTTCGAGCAATTGAAGCTCAAACCGAAGAGCCGTGTGCCAGAATTAAAAAACACCATCGGCGCCGAATTGCTGAAAGTCCACGTCAGCTACGGGCCGCTGGTGCAAAAGCTGCTGGTGAAATTCAACGTAGGACAGGCGTCGCGCCTGTCTCCATCTTCAAAAAGACAAGTCAGAGACAGGCGCGACGCCTGTCCTACGGTCAGAGCCTTCGCCCACATCACCGGCGGCGGGTTTGTGGACAATATCCCGCGCGTGCTGCCGAAAAACTGCGACGTGGTCATCCGCAAAGGTTCGTGGGACATGCTGCCGATCTTCAAAATGATCGAAGCCAAAAGCGGCGTGCCGGATGCGGAACTTTACCAGGTGTTCAACATGGGCATCGGCATGGTCACGATCGTGTCGGAAGGCAAGGCGGATGCAGTCTTGAAATTTATCCGCGCGCAAAAGCACAAAGCGTGGCTGATCGGCGAAGTCGCGAAAGGTAAAGGTGAGGCGCGGGTGGTGTAGATTTGGGCTGAAGAAGTTCAATACCGTGGCATAGAGCATTTCCAGTTATTACGTAGCGCAGGCTTTCCAGTCCCGCATTGCGGGATTCAGGCGACTTTCCAGTCGCCTCTTTCGTGAGGATGAAACACGGGACAAGAATGTCCCGCAAACCCGCAGACAAGAATGTCTGCGCTACATCAAAGTTGGAACCGCCCTAGGCCTCCGGCCTGTGTAAGAAAGAAAAAAGCAGACACAGGCCGGAGGCCTGTGCCACGTGAAAGACTCGTCAATCGTAAATCCTCAATAGCTCATCCGGTCCAGCTTCACCTTGCCGCGGAAAATCCAGTAGATGCAGACGGTGTAGGCAATCACCACCGGCACGCCGATGCCCGCGATGATGAGCATGATGCCGAGTGTTTTTGACGACGACGAGGCGTTATAAATCGTCAGGCTGTTTTCCGGATTGGGCTGGCTGTAAACCAGGTTCGGGAAAATGTTGAGCGCGAACAGGGCCATCAGCGTGATGATGGCCGCGCACGACGACAAAAACGCGCGCCAGTCGCGGCCATGATGGAATTCGCGCGGGATGTTGGCGATGGCCAGCATGTTCGCCAGCGCGATGGTGAACAGCCACGGATTGTCCCGCACCTGCGCGGTCATGTGCGGGACGTAAAGCAGCGTGGCCATCATCGTCATCGCGGCGCAAATCACGAAGAAGATGATGCAGTTCATCGCCCAGCCGCGCAGTTTGTCGTGCAGTTTGCCCTCGGTTTTCATCACGCCGTAAATCGCGCCGTGCATCATGAACAGCGCCACGGTTGTGACGCCGACCAGCACCGGATACGGCTTGAGCAGGCCCAGGAAGGTGCCGGCAAATTCGCCGCGGTCATCAATCGGCACGCCCCACGCGATGTTGCCCAGCGCCACGCCCAGGAGCAGGCCGGACAGGAGGCTGCCGGCGGAAAATCCGACGTCCCACATCTGCCGCCACCAGCGCATCGGCTGTTTGCTGCGGAATTCGATGGCCACCGCGCGGAAAATCAACGACACCAGCAGCAGTATCAGCGCGAGATAAAAACCGGAGAACACCGTCGCATAGACATTCGGGAACGCGGCGAACAGCGCGCCGCCGCCGGTGACCAGCCAGACTTCGTTGCCATCCCAGACCGGGCCGATGGCGTTGAGCAGCGTGCGGCGCTCCGCGTCGTCCTTGGTGAACAAATGCAGCGCGCCGATGCCGAGGTCGAAGCCGTCGAGCATCGCGTAGCCGGTGAACAGCACGCCGACGAGGATGAACCAGATGGTGTTCAGGTCGAAAGTCATGGCGCGATTTCAGTTTTCGTGGGCAAGGCGAGCTTGCCTGACGGTGTCAAGTCGGCGTCATCCGGGCCGTGCTGGATTTTGTCGTTGAGCAGGTAGATGAACACCGCGAACAACAGAAAATAAATGAATGTGAACAAAATCAGTGACGTCAGCACCACGTTTTTCTCGACAACCGCCGAGAGACCGGCCGGGGTTCGCATCAGGTGATAGACAATCCACGGCTGGCGGCCAACTTCGGCGGCGAACCAGCCGAGCTGGTTGGCGATTTGCGGGCCGAGCACGGAGAACACAAGAATCCACAGCAACCAGCGCCGTTCGTGCAGCGTTCCATCGCGGAAATAAAGAAATCCCAGCGCAGCAATGGCAATCAGGGTGAAACCGATGCCCACCATGCCGTGGAAGAATAGGAACGACGCCGTGATCGGCGGACGGTCTTCAGGGGCAAAAGCATTCAGTCCCGTGACCACCCCGCTCGTGTCATGGTACACCAGCCAGCTCAACAAACCCGGCCATTGGATTCCCACGACTTTTTGATTTTGCTCGTCCACCCAGCCGATCAGCGTCAGCGGCGCATTCGAGGTTGTGTTGTAAAGTCCTTCGAACGCCGCGAGTTTTTCCGGCTGATTTTTCCCCACGCCGCGCGCACTGGAGTCACCGCTGACCAATTGCAGCAGCGAGCCAGCTAACGCGACGGTCAAACCGACCCGCAATGACGCACGCGCAAAGTCCAGATGCCGTTTCTTCAGCAGATACCATGCGCTGACGCTGACGACGAGAAACGCGCCCGCCTGCCACGCGCCGCACAGCGTGTGAAACAAGCGGTCCATCGAGGACGGGTTGAAGACCAGTTGCCAGAAGTCGAAGATTTCCGCGCGTTCTACGCCATTGTGAGACACGATTTGGTAACCCGCCGGTGTTTGCATCCAGGAATTGGCGACGACGATCCAGATGGCGCTGAAATGCGCGCCGAGGCAGACCATGCACGTCGAGAAAAAATGCAGCTTGCGGCTCACTTTGTCCCAGCCGAACAGCAGCACCGCGAGAAAACCCGATTCAAGGAAAAACGCGAAGATGCCTTCCGCCGCCAGCGCGCTGCCGAACACATCGCCGACGTATCGCGAATAGGTCGCCCAGTTCGTGCCAAACTCGAATTCCATGACGATGCCCGTCGCCACGCCGATGGCGAACGTAAGAGCGAACACCTTGGTCCAAAATCTTGCCATCTGGTGATAAACCGGGTTTTTGGTTTTCAGCCACAACCCTTCCATGCAGACGAGCAGGACGCCCAGACCGATGCTCAACGGCGGGTAAATGTAGTGGAACGCAATGGTCGCCCCGAACTGGATGCGTGCTAGCGTCAAAACGTCCATAGCAGGACTCTTGTAACCGTTTGGAATGCCGGGGTCAATAAACCTTGCACATGTAACCCACCGCAGCCGCCGACGTCAGTCGGCGCCATTTTCCTGATTTGAAACCTGCTTTCGAATTGTTTCAGCGCCGACTCACGTCTGCGGCTGCAGGGAAATCATGCCGGTTCGTGTGCCTTGCGGCCGTGGACCCGCTCATAAGCCCGGCAGAACGGGCACGCGCCCCGCTCGATTTTGGTCACAAACCAAAATGCCGCTCCTCGCTGCCGGCGGCGGGCCTGGTTGCAGACCGTGCAATGCCGGCAAACCTTGGCCAGCGCCACGTCAATCCGGGTTTTTATCCTGGCAGGCATTTTATTCCAGTCTGTCTGTGATGTTGATGCGCGCCCAGCTTGTGGCGGCGGCGCCAGACGGTCATAGGCGCCGACATCGCCTTTTTTGCGTTCCCGCTGTCGGCACTTCAAGGAAAACAAATGTTAATGAGCCGGCGCGGTCATAATGGGAATCTCCGCTGTGGCCAGACCTTCGGACGCAGCCCGCAGCATGATGTTGCCGGACTCGCCGGCTTTCGCGCGGACAATCACCAGACAAAGTCCGTTGTAAGCTTTGCGCTCGTGCGACTGGAACGATTCGAAACTTGTCGCATCGCCGTTGTCGGTCGCCACGATTTCGCCCGGTCCGTTGATGTCAAAGTGAATCTGGTTATGCGAACGCGGCACGAGCAGGCCGTCCTGGTCCGCCACGGTCACGGTGACAAATGACAAATCCTGGCCGTCAGCTTTGATCGTATTGCGGTCGGCCTGCAACTTGAGTTTGGCCGCCGGACCGGTTGTCTTCATCACGTCCGTCGCCCATGCTTTCCCGTTCTTGTAGGCCACCGCCTTGAGTTCGCCGGGTTGATACACCACGTCGTCCCAGTGCAGGCGGTATTCATAAGGTCCTTTTTTCTTCAGACGCAGCGACTTGCCGTTCAGAAAAAGTTCCACCGAATCCCCGGAAGTATAAACATGCACCGGCGTGATCTGTCCGACGCGGTCCGGCCAGTTCCAGTGCGGCAGGATGTGCGCCATGGGGAAATCCGGACGCCAGCGCGCCTGGTAGAGGTAGTAGCGGTCTTTCGGGAAACCGGCGAGGTCAATGATGCCGAAATAGGAACTGCGCGACGGCACCTTGATCCGGCCCAGCGCTTCCAATTCCTTTTGCATCCGGGCTTTCTCGGCCGGGTCGGTGAAATTCAGCAGGTTGCTCATATCCCCGTTGTAAGGCGTCGGCTCGCCGAGATAATCGAAACCGGTCCAGACAAATTCGCCGGCGACATAGGGAAACGCATCCTGCCCCTTGAATTCCCAATCCGGCGGCGTCGCCCAGGGCGGCGCGTAAAGGTCGTAGGAACTCATTTGGAAATCGGCCTTGCCTTCGTCCTTATTGGTGCTGACGGGGAAGAAATATTCGCCGCGTGAACTGATGCACGACGCCGTCTCGCTGCCGAAGATCGGCAGGCCCGGATTGGCCTCGTGCGCCCGGCCATACTCGGTCGGTTTGTAGTTGTAGCCAAAAACATCCAGGTTCTTTTGGAATCCGTTAAACGCGGCACGCCCGTCGCTACAGGCGGCGGTCGTCGGGCGCGTCGGATCCTCCTCGTGGGCGATGCGGGTCAGCTCCGCGGCAATTTCCAGCCCCGCCGGCGAGTCCTGCTCACCCACCTCATTGCCGATGCTCCAGAGGATGATGCAGGGATGATTGCGGTCGCGGCGAAGTTCCGCGCGCCAGTCTTTTTCATGCCAGTTGTCCCACAGCAGGTGATAATCGTTCGCGTTCTTGCCGCTTTTCCAGCAGTCGAATGATTCGTCCATCACGACCATGCCGAGGCGGTCGCACAAATCGAGCAGTTCCGGCGCGGGCGGATTATGGCTGGTGCGGATGGCGTTGCAGCCCATCTCCTTCAGGATTTGAATCTGTCGTTCCAGCGCGCGGGGGTTGATGGCCGCGCCGAGCGCGCCGAGGTCGTGATGGTCGCAAACGCCGTTCAGCGGCACACGCTTGCCGTTGAGCAGGAAACCATTATTAGCGGTGAATTGAATGGTGCGGATGCCGAACGGGGTCTCGTAGCTGTCCACCGGCTTCCCATCCTGCTCGATGGTGGTGACGACGACGTAGCGCTGCGGTTGTTCGATGCTCCATAATTTCGGATCGGGAATGACAATCTGGCCTTCCCTCGACTGGGACTGGTGCGCGGCAATTTTGACACCCTCGGTGGCCAATGACGCGACGGATTTTCCTTTGACGTTGTCCGCGCCAAGCTCAAAAATTTCATTTTTCACGGTCACGGCGGAAGCGGAAGCCGTTTCATTGTCCACGGTGACCCGGATTTTCACCGTCGCCGCCCTGGCGCTGATCTCCGGCGTGGTGACGTAAGTTCCCCAATGTGCGACATGCACCGGCGCGGTTTTAACGAGCCAGACGTTCCGATAGATGCCGCCGCCCGGATACCAGCGCGAGGAATCCCGCGGATTGTCGAGGCGGATGGCGATCACGTTGTCCCCGCCAAATTTGACAAACGGAGTCAAATCCACGCGCCAGGAAGCGTAGCCATAGGGCCAGCCGCCGACGAGTTGGCCATTGAGCCAGACTTTTGCGTGCGACATCGCGCCATCCACATCCAAATAAATTTTCCTGCCCTGGTCAGACGCTGGAACCTCCAGGTGTTTGCGATACCAACCGATGCCCCACCATGGAAGTTTGCCGGTATCGCCGGGATACTCCTGTTTGAACGGCCCCTCGATGCCCCAGTCATGCGGCAGGTTCAGCTTGCGCCAGTCGGAGTCGTTGAACTCCACCGTACTCTCCGGAAAGACCCCCGCGCCATCCTTCGGCGCAACCGGCTGGAGCCGTTTGGCTCCAGTCCCTGGCACACCACCGGCGGGTTGGAGCCGGTTGCCTGCGGGATCGAGCACGCGCAGTTCGCAAATGCTCGCCCATTTATCTTCGGGCACGCCGGTGACGGTTACGCGCACAAACCGGCCCGTGCTGCCAAGCGCCGCCTTGTCGAGGCGTGCCGCGTCGCGATTCTGGGTGCGGTCCACCACGGTCTTCCAGGACTTCCCGTCGTCGGAAACCTCGGCCTTATATTGATAAGCGAGTGTATTTTCCCACTCGATTTCCACCGAGCCGAGCGGTGTGATTTTGCCGAAATCAACCGCGAGCCACTGGTTCATGCTTCCATCGGCGGCGCACCACCGCGTGTTGGAGTCGCCGTCAAACGCCATGCTTGCCGTGTTGCCTTTGCTGGTTTCCTCCGACGAAGCCGTGACCGCTCCGGCCGGTTGGCCCGGCTCTGGCCGAGATGAACCGTCGCGAATGAAACCAAACCGGGCAAACCGCCAGCCGGCGTTCAAGGAGACGCGCTCGCGCGGCAGGGTTGAATTGTCAGCCAGACTGCCAAAGGCGATTGAAAGAATAAAAACAACCAGCCCGTGGCGGAAAAGAATTGATTTCATGGCCGCAAACAATAATGAACGAAACCAAACAGGGCAAGTTGATAAAGGCGATCCCATTTTGAAAGTGCGCATCTTGACTCCACGCCATCCCGTCTTCGCATTGCTTCGACGCGGCGGGCCGCGTAATCTGCCGGCAACTTTTTAATGAAACTTCTCGTCATCGGTTCGGGCGGACGCGAACACGCGCTGGTGTGGAAACTGGCGCAGTCGCCGCACGTCACGCAACTATGGTGCGCGCCGGGCAACGCCGGCATCGCGCAGGAACGGCTGGCGAAAAATTCCGCGCCGGTCGAATGTGTGAACCTTGGTGCCGAGGATTTGCCAAAGCTGCTCGCGTTCGCGCAGGAAAAAAAGGTCGAACTCACAGTCGTCGGGCCGGACAACCCGCTGGCGCTGGGCATAGTGGATTTGTTCCAGAAAAATGATTTGCGCATCTGGGGGCCGAACCGGAAAGCCGCGCAATTCGAGTCGTCCAAGGTTTTCTCGCAACACTTCATGGAGAAATACGGCATTCCGACGGCAAAGGCCGGGACATTTTCGGATGCAGCCCAAGCGAAAAAATTCGCGGCGTCGCTGGATGGCAAGTGTGCCGTCAAAGCCGACGGCCTGGCTCTTGGCAAAGGCGTTTTGATTTGCACCAGCGCGGCGGAAGCGAACAAAGCAATTGACGAAATCCTCGTCAGCAAGGCTTTCGGCACGGCGGGCGCCAACATTGTCATCCAGGAATATCTGGAAGGCATGGAAATTTCGCTCCACGCGATTTGCGACGGCAAGACGGCGAAACTTTTCCCGACATCGCAGGATCACAAACGCGCGCTCGACGGCGACAAAGGTTTGAACACGGGCGGCATGGGCACCTATTCGCCCACGCCATTTCTGACGGATGCGCAACTCGCCGATACCGGCCGGAAAATTTTTGAGCCTTTCATGCGCGGCTGCGCAACGGAAAGGATTGATTTCCGCGGCATTCTTTACCCCGGCATCATGCTCACGAAGTCAGGCCCGAAGGTTTTGGAATTCAACGCGCGGTTCGGCGACCCGGAAACGCAGGTTTACCTGACCCGGCTGGAAAACGACCTGGTGGAACTGCTCGACGCAAGCGTGAATGGCACGCTCGACAAAATCGAATTGAAGTGGAAAGCGGAGGCTTCCGTGTGCGTGGTGATGGCCAGCGGCGGGTATCCCGGCAGTTATGCCAAAGGCAAGCCCATCCTTGGCCTGGACGCTGCGAACGCGTTGCCGAACACAAAAGTTTTTCACGCCGGCACGGCGTTGAAGGATGGCCAAATCGTCACCAACGGCGGACGCGTTCTGGGCGTGACGGCGTTGGGCAAGGATTTGAAGAGCGCGCAAGCTGTCGCCTACGCCGCAGTGGAAAAAGTCCATTTCGACGGCGCACATTTCCGCCGGGACATTGCGGCGAAGGCGATGTGGCGAATCACTTCTGCTGGTCCATCCACTCCACAAACTGGCGTGGCGAGAGAATTTTGATTCCTTGAAATTCTTTCAACATCAGCAAGTCCTTGTCGCCGGTGAGAATGATTCCAGCTTTGCCGGCAAGGGCGGTTGCCAGCACCTCATCGTCGTCCCGATCGCGGCAGACAGGCTTCGAAAGCGGTTTCGGTTTTATTACCGTCGCCGTCTCCTCGTATAGTTTCAGCAGCGGCAATTCCTCCGGTTCGAGTCCGAACTTCTCCCGCATTTTTGCCGTTAATTCATCAAGCAGCGGTTGCGAAGTGACTCGTTCGCAGGCGGGCAGGCGGCGTTTGATGATGTCCCGGCAGAGGCCTTCCGCCACCAAACCTGCGACGATGACGTTTGTGTCAACGACGACTTTCACGAGATGAGCTTGAACACGTCCTCATCAGAGTAAATGCCGGCGGCGCGCGCGCGCGGGACAGCCTTGCGGCGCGTTTCCTCAAAGGCTTCCATCCAAAGCTGGCGCTGAACGGCATTGCGGACAAATTCGCTCTCGCTCATGTGCCTGGACCTGGCGGCGCGGGAAACATTGCGGCGCAGCATCGTTGGCAGGCTGATGGTCAAGGTTGCTCTCATGTAAGACAGATTAAGACAGGCAGGCCGGTCCGTCAAGTCCCTGCGCCGCGGTGGGGACAATCCATTTCAATGACGCACATTTTCGTCGCGGTATCGTAACGAAAGCCTTACACTGACCGGCAATCTCGTGGCTGTACGCATCCAAACCCGTCCGGAATCTTCCTGGGAATTGAAGGTCCCTGAATACTTTAATTTCACCACCGATGTCATTGACCGCTGGGCGAAAGTTCAGCCGGATGTCTGGGGATTGTGGTGTGTGAATGCGGCAACGGGCGCGGAACAGAAGTTCACGTTTCAACAACTCTCCGGGCTGAGCGCCCGGGCCGCCAATGTCTTCCACTCGGCCGGGGTGCAGCGCGGCGACCGTGTGCTCATCATGATGCCGCGCGTGCCGCAATGGTGGATCGCCATGCTGGGCCTCATCCGGCTGGGCGCGGTGCCGGTGCCCGGCACCCTGCTGCTCACGCCGCGCGATGTGGCTTATCGGATTCAAGCCGCAAAAATCAGCGCGGTGATTGCCAATGCGGACGGCGTTGCGAAGCTGGGCGGATTCGACGGGGTGCGTCTGGCGGTTGGTGAAGCGCCGTCGGGCTGGATTGATTTCGATGCCCAACTGCGGGCGGCGGACATGAGATTTCAAGCCGAACCCACCCGCAGCGACGACCCGGGCATCATTTATTTTACCAGCGCCACGGCCGGCGATCCGAAAATGGTTTTGCACACACAGGTAAGTTACGGCCTCGGCCACCGGCTCACGGGCGGGTTGTGGCTCGATTGCAAACCCGGCGAGATGCACTGGAACATTTCCGATCTGGGATGGGGCAAGGCCGCGTGGTCGAGTTTCTACGGCCCATGGCAGATGGGTGCCTGCGTGTTCGCATTGGACGTTCGCGGCAAATTTGATTCCGCTCAGACGCTCGACACCCTCGCGCATTTCCCGATCAACACCTGGTGCGCACCGCCGACGGCATTGCGCTTGATTGTGCGGCAGGACCTTTCCCGCTGGAAATTTCCCAAGCTGCGTCATTGCGTCACCGCGGGAGAGCCGCTGAATCCCGAAGTGTTCAAGCTCTGGCGGGACGCCACCGGCTTGACGCTTTACGAGGCTTACGGCCAGACGGAAACCGTGGCGTTGATCGGCAACTTCCGCTCCCTCGGCCACGAAGTGCGACCCGGTTCGATGGGCAAACCCATGCCCGGATTCACCGTGGCACTGCTCGACGATGATTTGAACGAAGTGTCCGCCGGACAGGAAGGGGAAATTGCCGTGCGCGTGAAACCGCACCGGCCGGTTGGATTGTTCCATGAATACTGGCTGAACCCGGGCGAGATGGCGAAGCAGCTCCGCGGCGATTGGTATCTCACCGGCGACCGCGCCGTGCGGGATGCCGACGGATATTTTTATTTTGTCGGTCGCAAGGACGATGTCATCAAGAGTTCGGGCTACCGCATCGGGCCGTTTGAAGTCGAAAGTGTATTGCTCGAACATCCGGCCGTTCTGGACGCGGCGGTGGTGGGCAAGCCGGATGAAGTGCGAGGGCAGATTGTGAAGGCGTTCGTAATCCCGCGTCCGGAAGCCGTGGCCGGTGATGATTTGAAGCGCACGCTCCAGCAGCACTGCAAGCAAACCGCCGCGCCGTACAAATATCCGCGTGAAATCGAATTCGTGAAGGAATTGCCCCAAACCATCAGCGGCAAAACCCGGCGGGTGGAATTGCGGAACCGCCCGGTGGCCAAATCCCGGGGTTGACCAGCCCGGATGGAAAAATCCATTTTGCCGGCGCGCCGATTTGCCGCGACATTGCGGCGAAGGCGCAAAAAATTCGGGAACACCATTTAGAAAAGTAGGAGACGACGTGAGGAGTCTCCAAATCAATCTTTGTTTCCAAGGAAATTTATCCCCGTTACCCCGGCTCCTGCCCCAAATAAGACGTTTTTTACGGGTTGTTAGAGGTGACTATTGTGCGGCTCCATTGGTTGTTTGGGGAAGAAACATCTTCATGGCGCTGGTTTGCATATCAATCATGTCCAACTGCTTTTGTTCATAGGTTTTTAACTGCTCCGGTGTGAGGATGCCATCAAGGGCTTTCAATTTGTTTTCCAAGGTTTGCTTCTGCGTCTCAATCAGCAAATTTACGAAATCCGCATAATTGCCACTGGCGCGAGCCTGGGCAATAGCCTCCTGGTTTTGAGGGGCTGATGCTTGGTTCAAATCCAGTTGATAAAGTGCGGAATGGACTTTGTCCTGCTGTTCCTGTGAAAGATCCATTTCACCAGACAACATTGTCAACTCCGACTGGGCACTGTTTTCGGCAGACGTAATGGTTTCAGCCTGTTTGAAGTCTGGATAGGTCGCCAGTTGGTCGGGTGTGAGCAGCGCCTTGATTGCAACCTCTTCATTTTGCGAGCCACTGGAAGTCGCTTGATCCGGTGGTGGCATTTGTTGTTTACCCTGCATGGCATTTAATACCTGTTGAGAACTATTCTCGATGTTTTTGATCATGATGTCGCTGATGGCCTGCGCTTGGTCATCTGTCAGGTGGAGTTTTTCCTTCATGCGGTCGAGTTTGGCGAGGGCCGCCTTTTTTTTGAATTTTTCAGACATGGATACTCCTTGCGCCATGGCATTGGTAAGATAGGCCGGTATTGTCCCGCTTTGCTGGGCGACACTGCTTTTCAACTTCGCCAACTCCTGCAAAGCTGTTCGTGTTTGTCCGGTTTGACCGCGAAGCTTCAAGAGTTCATTGAGTTGCGCTTGTGAGAGCAATTTTTGATCTTTTGCTTGAGCAACAAGATTTGAAAGCTGCTTGTTTTCGGCCTGGAGTTTCGCCAATTGTTCGGCCAACGGCGTTTGCTGTTGCTGGAGCGTTTGAACCTGGCTTCGCAGGGTTGAAGCCTGGTGGGCTTCAAAGATTCCTGCCCCGGCGACAACGGCGAGCGTGGCGGTGATGAGAGTTTTTTGCAGTGTGGTCATAACGATGGTTTTGATGGCGGTGGCAGTTGCGGTGGCGGCCATGGTTGTTCCAGCCAGAACCGCGGCAGCGGAAATGGTGGCCGCCAATCCAATCGGCGCGGCTTGGACGGCATTGGCGGAGATGGCCATTGCCAGTGCGGCCCCGGTCGTGGTGATGCCGTGATGCGCCAGATGGTCGCGCAGTTTTTCCAGGGCGCGAGCAACCCGCTTTTGCGCCGTGTCATCACTCACGCCCAACGCGAGTCCCACGGAGCGCAGGTCCAAGTTCTTGAAAAACCGCAACACCAGCGCATCGTGATCCGCTTTATTCAATCCGGAGATGGCTTCGTCCAGAAAGGGATGCAGGCGGTCCCAATCCAGCGCGGTTTCAGAAGTCGGGTGAAGATTTTCCATGGCTTGCCTTTCGCGCGATTGCCGGCGGAAATCGTCGCGCCGAAGATTGAGGGCGAGGTTGCGCGTGCAACGACACAACCAGCCGACCAGTGAAGCGTCCTGATTCAATTTTCCGGCCAGCGTCCGCGCGCCGCGCGCGAGGCTGGTGAAGACGTTTTGGGCGATGTCGCACGCCAGATCGGACGACGGCACCTGGCGCAACGCGGCGGAATAGACGAGGTCCGTATGCCGGGCGACGAGTTCGGTGAACGCGGATTCACTGCCGGATTCGGCATATTCGCGCAGGAGCTGGGCATCGGACTTTGGCTGCATCTCACCCATTAAATAACCGGGTCGCGGCAAATCCGACAAAGTTTTTCGGACGATTTGATTTCGCTGGCGCGCATTTCCGCCGCGACATCACGGCGAAGGGCCTATAAAAGTTGCAGCATTTACTGCCCAGCGGAATTTTTCAGCATCAATTTTTGCAGCGCCGCTTGTTGTTCCGGCGTGGTGGCATAGGGCTGCAGTTGGGAGACGTCATCCGCCCACTGTCCGTTGTGGGCCGCACTGAATGCTTCCCAAACCGGATTCATCGTGGGAGCAACTTCCCGGGACAAAAAATCCGTGCTGCCACGACCGTTGGGACCGATGCCGAAACAAGTATCGAACACGTCATCCACCGGCGCTTTCTGCGTTATGATCACATCTCCACCCATGCCAAGACTTTTTACGGTTACGGCGGGCGCGATTTCCCACCGTTGCAGGATGGCGTCCTCCACCGGCGAATCGAAATAGGGCTGCAATTGGCCGAGATCGGTTGGCATCTGTCCGCTGCTGCTTTGCAGGTATGCCTTTAACGCTTTCTGTAGCATGGACGCAACTTTGCTTTCAGCGGCGCTGCGCAACAAAGCCAGCGCACGACGATAATCAGCATCGGTGTCGAGTTTGCCATTGGCGGCATTGAGCCAATCCTGTTCAGTAACAAATTGCAGTTCGGGAATTTTTGCGCTCGGCGTTTCTGCCAATCGCTGCTTGAGTTTGTTCATTTTGGCCGCCAATGCTTTTGCTGATGCATCGGTCGGATCATTGGCTTCGTTTCGCAAGCGCGCCACTTCCCCGCGCAATTTCAAAAGCTCGGCCGTGTTTCGGTTTGATTTCAATTGCTCGTTTTCCGCCTGCAATTCCGCCAGGCGTTTCGTCACGTCGTCGCGTTCACGCTGCAGTTGCTGAATTTGTTCGGCCAACGGGGCTTGCTGTTGCTGAACGGTTTGAACTTGGCTTCGCAGCGTCGAAGCCTGGTGCGCTTCGTAGATTCCTGCTCCGGCGACGGCGGCGATGGTGGCGGTGATGAGCGTTTTTTGGAGCGTGGTCATGGCAATGGCTTTGGTGGCCGCGATTACGGTCGAAGTTGAAACGGCAGTTCCAGCAAAGATGGCGGCGGTGGAAATGGTGGCGGCCAAACCGGCAGGCGCAGCCTGGACGGCGTTGGCGGAGATGACGACGACGAGTCCGCTCGCGCTGACGGTGACGCCGCGTCTGGAGAGGAATTCGCGGAGACGTTCGACGGCGCGGCTGACGCGTTTTTGCGCGGCGTCGTCGCTCGTGCCGAGGGTTTGGCCGACTTCGCGCAGGGATTTGTTCTCGAAGTAGCGGAGCAAAACGGTGGCGCGGTCGGTTTCATCAAGCGTGTGCATGGCTTCGTCGAGGAAAGGTTCGACATGCGTCCAGTCAGAGGCGGTGGCGTTCATGGCATTCATCTCGGTGGCGATTTGTTCGCGCAATTGCCGGCGGGATTCTTTTCGCACCACATCAACGGCTGTCCGGCGCGTGACTTGGTACAGCCAGGCCGTCAAAACGGTGTCGGGCTTCAACTTGCCGGCGTTTCGCGCGAGATCGGTAAAAACGGATTGGGCGACTTCCTCGGCCAGTTGCGGGGAGCGGACCTGCCGCAGCGCGGCGGAATAGACCAAATCCAGATGGCGGCGGACCAGTTCGGCAAAAGCCTCCTCCGAATTTCGGTCAGCGTAGTTTTGCAGCAATTCCAGGTCGCTTGTCATCGTTTCCAAATATATCGCCGCTGCCGCCCCGAATCCGACAAAATTATTGGTGGCCGTGCGCTGGCACCTTTACTTTTGCGGGCTGGTCGCGCATTTTAGGCGCAGCATGACACGACGTTTTTTGAGTCTTTTCGCCCTGGCTGTGACCGGTTGGCTGGCAACGCCCTGCGCCTGGGGCGCAGATGCCACGAACCCGGCGCCGGATTTCAAGGAAGTCTATGATTTGCTCCGCACGAATCTCACGGGCGCAACGGACGATAATTTGAACCGCGCGGCGATCGAAGGCCTGCTGTCCCGGTTTCCCGGCAAAGTTTCATTGGTCGGCGGGGCGGCCGGGTCGGCGATTACGCAAGGCGGGACGGCATTGAGCAAATCGGCGGTCTTGGAAAATGACGTGGTGTATCTGCGCGTGGGCCGAGTCACGGGAAATCTCGCGAACGAATTGACCGCGGCGTATCGCGCGTTGACCACCTCCAATAAAGTGGCCGGCCTCGTTTTGGATTTGCGGTTCGTCGTCGGCGACGATGCCGCATCGGCGCAGGCCGCGGCGAATTTGTTCGCGTCAAAAAAGATCGCCGCTGGATCGCTGGTGGTGCTGGTGAACGCCGAAACGCGCGGCGCGGCGGAAATGCTGGCGGCGGCGTTGCGCCACGCGGGCGCGGGTCTGATCATCGGCAACCCGACGGCGGGTGAGGCGGCGACTTTCAAGGAATTCCCCCTGCGCAACGGCGAACGGTTGCGCATCGCGACGACGCCGGTCAAATCAGGCAATGGCCCGGCGGTTCCATCCGGCGGTTTGCAGCCTGACATTGCCGTGACCGTGAGCGCGGACGATGAGCGCGCGTTTTGGGAAAATCCCTACGCGTCACCGGCGCAGAACAACAGTCCCGGGGTTGCAACCAACAATTTGCTGCCGTTCGTGGATCGCATCAGTGAGGCGGAATTGGTGCTACAGAAGCAGCACGACGGGAAAACCATTGGAACGTCCGAGTTCCATACGCGGGACATGGATTTACCCGGGCCGAGATTAATCCGCAGGCCAGGCGACAACAATGCCGGCGATGAAGATTCCGCGCCGTCGCGTGCCGCTGAGCCGCAAAAGCCGGTGATTCGCGACCCGGTTTTGGCGCGCGCGGTGGATTTGATCAAAGGTCTTGCCGTCGTACACCAGTCGCACCCCTGATTTCGGATTGACGATTCGCTTTTCACAACTCATTGTGAACCTTTGCGCGGGGTGAAAACCATTCTATTCATTTGCACCGGCAACGTCTGTCGCAGCCCGATGGCGGAAGCGCTGTTCCAGCGGGCGGCAGCCGGACGCGGGGAGTTCCGTGTGTTTTCGGCGGGACTCGGCGCGGTGGACGGCCAGCCGCCGACGGCGCATTCGGTGGAAGCGATGCGCGAGCTGGGCATTGACATTTCCGGGCAGCGCAGCCGGATGCTCACGGCGGATTTGGTGCGGCAGGCGGATTACATCTTCGGCATGACGCACAGCCACGTGGACGTGATTGCGCTCCTGTATCCGCCAACGGCGGAAAAAACCTTTTTGCTGCGCGAATTTGACGACACGCTCGAGGAATTTGAAAAAGACATCAGCGACCCGATTGGCGGAACCTATGAGGTGTATAAGAATTGCCGCGACCAGATTGAGCAGGGAATCGCATCGCTGCTGAGATTTATGGAACAACACGAAATTTTGACCGGCACAACAACGAAAACAACTCCGGCGGTGGCGTTTGCGCTGGGCGCGGACCACGGTGGCTACGAATTGAAGGAAGCGCTGAAGCAGCACCTGCAGCAGCGCGGCTTGAGCGTCACGGATTTTGGCGCGAAATCGAAGGATCCCAGCGATGACTACCCGGACTTCGCCGAGCTGGCGGCGCAGGCGGTGGCCGCGGGCCGCGCGGAATTTGGCCTGCTGATCTGCACGAGCGGCATCGGCATGTGCATCGCTGCCAACAAGGTGCCCGGGGTGCGCGCCGCGCTTGTCGCCGATGTGCCGACCGCGGCATTGGTGCGCCAGCACAACAACGTGAACGTCCTTTGCCTTGCCGGTAAAACCACGCCGGCGGAGACGGGCAGGAAAATCCTCAACGCTTTCCTCAACGCGAAATTCGAGGGCGGACGCCACGAGCGCCGTGTCGGCAAACTGGAATTGCGGCTGACTCCGCTGCAATTGCGTTTGCGCAGTGTGGATTCCATCGTGGCCGATGCCATCGAGCACGAGCGCGTGCGCCAGCAGGAAAACATCGAATTGATCGCCAGCGAAAATTTTGTCAGCCCGGCGGTGCTGGAAGCGCAAGGCTCCGTGCTCACGAACAAATACGCCGAGGGCTATCCCAAAAAACGCTGGTATGGCGGCTGCGAAAACATGGACACGGTCGAGCAACTGGCCATTGACCGCGCGAAAAAACTGTTCGGCGCGGAGCATGCCAACGTCCAGCCGCACTCCGGCAGCCAGGCGAACATGGCGGTTTACTTTGCTGTGCTGAAACCCGGCGACAAGATGCTGACGATGGATTTGAGCCACGGCGGACATCTGACGCACGGCAATAAGGCGAATTTCTCCGGCAAATTTTTTGAAATCGTCCACTACGGCGTGCGCAAGGACGACGAACGGATTGATTACGACCAGCTCGCCGCCATGGCGCGCGAACACAAGCCGAAGATGATCACCGTGGGCGCCAGCGCGTATCCGCGCATCATTGATTTCAAACGCATGGGCGAAATTGCCCGCGAAATCGGCGCGTATCTGCTGGCGGACATTGCGCACATCGCCGGTCTGGTGGCGGTCGGAATCCATCCCAGCCCAATTCCGCATGCGGATTTCGTGACGACCACCACGCACAAGACGTTGCGCGGACCGCGCGGCGGATTGATTTTGTGCCGCGAGAAGAACGCGAAGGAAATTGATTCGACCGTTTTCCCTGGCATCCAGGGCGGTCCGCTCGAACACGTCATCGCCGCGAAAGCCGTCTGCTTTCATGAAGCGTTGCAACCGTCATTCAAGAATTATCAGCAGCAAATTGTGAAGAACGCCACCGCGCTGGCCGACGGCATGAAACGCAACGGTTACCGGCTCGTCAGCGGCGGCACGGACAATCATTTGATGCTGGTGGACGTGGGCGCGAAGAACGTGACCGGCAAGGACTGCCAGATTGTGCTCGATGAAGCCGGCATCACGGTGAACAAAAACACGATTCCGTTCGAGACGCGCTCACCATTCCAGGCCAGCGGCATCCGGCTCGGCACGCCGGCGGTCACGACGCGCGGGATGAAGGAAGCGGAGATGGCGGCCATTGCCGACATGATTTCCGAGGTGCTGCTGGACATCAAAAACGTCGAGGCGGCGCACAAGGTCCGCGGACGGGTGCGTGAACTGACGGCGAAGTTCCCGCTGCCTTATTGAATTCGCCGTTGCAATTTTGCCGTTGCAAACTAAATTGGAAATGTGAGTGTAGCCCAGATTATCAATGAATTGCCCAAGTTGACGGCGGCGGAACTTCAAGCCGTGCGCCGGAAACTCATGGAAATCACGGCCGGAAATTCGGCGGTGGCATTGCATGATCGGGGCATTGATGAAGTCCAGGCCGGTGATTTGCGCTCGCGCCTGAAAACTTTCGCTGAAGATTGGGAACGTCCCGAAGCCTCCATCTACGATGAAGACCAAACGCGGTGACGTGGTTTTGGTATTGTTTCCGAATTCCGATTTGCACACCGCCACGCGCCGTCCCGCTCTCGTCATTCAGCGTGGCGAATTGTCCAGCGGACTTGCCCAAACCATTGTTGCCATGATTTCCAGCAACCTCGCGCGTCGCGGCCACGCCAGCCGCATTTTTGTCAGCCGCGATTCAGTGGAAGGCAAAACCGCTGGATTGAGATTGGATTCGGTAATTATGACCGACAATCTTGCCACTATTTTCGAGACGGAAATGAATTCCATTCTCGGCCATCTGCCGAATATGAAAACCGTGGACGCAGCTTTGAAAAACACGCTGGCTCTGGATTGAAACGCGGGTGCGAATTGACTGCGAGATTCCCGCCGCCTTATTGACTTGGTGGCGGCGAAAACGTGTTCGCTTTTTCCCAAGCATCAAAATTTCCATCGTAAGATGTCGCGGTTTGCTCGCTGCCATCGGCAAAAAGATAAACGCGATGCCATGTTCCATCGGGAGCTTGCCGGGCAATCCGTTCGCGAAGCATCACCAAATTTGGATATTCGAGTTTATCCTCGGAAACAAATTTTGCCGATCCAATATTGAGATATTCAATAGCAGGTATGCCTTGAAGTAAATTTGTATTGCTGTCGTAGTTTTTTACCAATTGATATAGATTATCATTGGTTGGAAATTGATTATTGTGATCTCCCGCATAAATCCGCATATCCAGCCCAAGATACTTCATTGCATTCATGGTTGCGTTTTCATCGGTTGTGAATTTGGCTTGGGCGGACAAAGTCACTGCCAGCTTTTGTTCGGCAGCTTGAGCTTTCTGATTTGCCTCGTTGATTTCTTCATGCGCTTCCCCTGATTCGCTTGCTTGCCGTCGTAACACGCCCACTTCACCTCGCAATCTCAACAATTCATTAAGCTGGTCGTCCGTGAGTTTCTTGGGATCGCCGACATTCGCCAGCTGGTTGGAAAAACTTGCATTGTCGGTTTTCAATTGCGCGAGTTGTTGCGTCAAGGATTCATTTTCCACGCGCAATTGGGTTTGGGTTTGATGTTGAACCACCAAAGCGGTTGTCGCGCCGGCAACGACCAGCGCGCTGAGGCCGAGCTTGAGTTTGGTCAGGGTCATAATTTTCAAAAGGGTGAGCATTCCGGTTCCCGCCGCCGCTAGCGATGCGCTCGTGAGCGTCGCCGCCAGCCCGGCGGGCGCGATTTGAACCGCGTTCGCCGAGATCACGGATGCCAGCGCGGCGGTGGTGGCGACGCCGCGTTGCAGAAAGGCCGCCCGGAGCTTTTCCAGCGCGCGATCCACCCGCATTCGCACGGCATTTTCGTTGAGGCCGAGCTTCCCGCCGATCTCGGTGAATGGACAGTTTTCGAAATAGCGCAGCAGGATGGCTTCGCGGTCGGCTTCCTTGAGTTCGTGCATGGCATCGTCGAGCGAAGGCCGGAGTTTTTGCCAATCCAGTTCGGGCGCGGTTTCAGAAATGGGTTCGCGCATAAATGTTTCCTCGCGGTCGCGGCGGCGGTTCTCCGTCCGCACGATTTTTGCGGCGGCAAAATGCGCGCTGGTGTAAAGCCAGCCGGTCAGCGTCGCGCGGCGCGAGAGCGATGCGGCCTTGCGCGCGAGGTCGGTGAAGACTATCTGCGCCACGTCCTGCGCCAAATGCGTGTCGCCGTTGACCTGCCGCAGAGCTGCGGAATAGACCAGGTTGAGATGTCGCCGCACCAATTCGGCAAAGGCTTCCTCGGATTTGGTTCCGGCGTAGCGGTGGAGCATTTCGCAATCTGGCGTCATGTTTAATTTATAGCACCCGCCGAAATGGAAATCGCACAAGAAAAATCCGGTTTGGCGGCTTGACACGGCAGGCGGGGTGCGCCAAGGTGTCTGGAAGTTGACTGCGAAATTTCCCTTGCCGTATTGAGGACACGAAACACCTTGATGCGCTCCGGTTGGTGGTCATCCCAGTTTGAACCATTCCGGTCGCAAGGCGTCCAATGCGTGACGGTCTTTCACATCGGGCAATTGAAATCCGGTCAATCCAACCAATTTAATCTATGCCAAGAGCCCCAAGAGCCTCAACCAGAAAACCAAAAGTGAAACCGGCGGCGGAAACCCCGGCGGAAGTCTCGGCGGAAAAAGCGCCGGTGGAAACTCCCGCCGTGGAATCACCTGAATCAGCCAACGGCGCGGTCGAAACCGCCGTTGCGCCCGAACCATCCGGCTCCGCCTCCTTGCAGCCGCCCTCCACGCCGGTCGAACTGGCCGAAGAACCCAAAGTGGAGCAGCCGAGGATGGAAGAGCACCGCGGCTCGCATCGCGACAAGATCGTTACGTCGTTGAACATCGCCAAACTCCAGGCGATGCAGATGAGCGAGTTGAACCACATGGCCAAGGAACTCGGCGTGGAGAATTTCGGCACGATGCGCAAGCACGAGGTCATTTTCCACATCCTCCAGAAAAACGCCGAACGCGCGGGGGTGCTGTTTTCCGAGGGCGTGCTCGAAGTGCTGCCGGAAGGTTTCGGCTTTCTGCGTTCGCAAAGTTTCAATTATCTGCCGTGTCCGGAGGACATTTACGTCTCGCCCTCGCAAATCCGCCGGTTCGATTTGCAGACCGGCAATTTGATCGCCGGCCAGATCCGTCCACCGAAGGAAAAGGAAAAGTTCTTCGCCCTGCTCAAGGTCGAGGGTGTGGACGGCGAGGACCCGGACAAGGCGAAGGAAAAAACCCTTTTCGACAATCTCACGCCGCTGTTCCCGAACCGGCGGTTCATCCTGGAAACCACCCCGGACGAGTTGAGCACGCGGGTGCTCGATCTTGTTTGCCCCATCGGCAAGGGCACGCGCGGCCTCATTGTCGCGCCGCCGCGCACGGGCAAAACGGTGCTGATGCAGAAAATCGCCAACGCGATTCTTAAAAATAATCGGGAAACCTACCTGTTCATCCTGCTCATTGACGAGCGGCCGGAGGAAGTCACGGACATGGAACGCTCCTGCAAAGGCGCGGAAGTCATCAGCTCGACGTTCGACGAGCCGCCGGAACGCCACGTGCAGGTCGCCGAAATGGTCATCGAAAAAGCCCGGCGCATGATCGAACACAAGCGCGACGTGGTGATTTTGCTCGATTCCATCACGCGCCTCGCCCGCGCCTACAACACCATTCAGCCGCACTCCGGCAAAATCCTGTCCGGCGGCGTGGACGCGAACGCCTTGCACAAGCCGAAACGCTTTTTCGGCGCGGCGCGCAACATCGAGGAGGGCGGTTCGCTCACCATCATGGCCACCGCGCTGGTGGACACCGGCAGCCGCATGGACGAAGTCATTTTTGAAGAGTTCAAAGGCACGGGCAACATGGAGGTGAATCTGGACCGCGCGCTGGTGGACCGCCGCATTTTCCCGTCCATCAACATCGAACACTCCGGCACGCGCAAGGAGGAACTGCTCTACCACCCGGATGAACTGGACCGGATTGTCCTGCTGCGCCGCGCGCTCACCGGCGTCCCGCCCGTCGAGGCGATGGAACTGCTTTTGGGCAAGTTGAAAAAGACCAAGACCAACATCGAGTTCCTGCTCGGCATGGCCGTGAGTTGAACTTTCGCGCGGCATTCAATAATTCGCATAATTTCGCCCGCGTGTGGCCCTAAAACCATCATGATCACCGAAGAAAACTTCCTCGATTTCAAGTGCCCCTATTGTGGCGAACCGGTTTCTTTTCCCGAAAACGCGATTGGCTCCGCCCAGGACTGTCCCAACTGCATGGAAAATCTCATTGTGCCGGAGGCCGGCAGCGAAACGGGCGAAAAGCTTCCCATCCCCATCACCACGCCCCGGCTGGTTTTAAGGCGGTTCGCCATGAACGATTGGGAGCAATTGATGAAATTGCTGTCCGATGAGGATTTTCTTCAATACACGGACGGCCTGGCGGTGAACGAGGAGGAGCAAGTGCTGCGCTGGCTCGAAAGCGACAGCGCGATCAAGCTGACGACGCCAAACCAGATGTTCCGTCTGGCCATTGAACTCCAGGACGGCAACCAGCTCATCGGCCATCTCGGCTTGTGGTTTCCCAAACCGTCCCAGGCGATGCTGAACATCAATTTGCACCGGAATTATCAGCGGAAGGGGTTTGCGTTGGAAGCGGTGAAGGCGCTGCTCGGCTTTTGCTTTTGGGGAATCAAGCTGCACCGCGTATCGGCCAGTTGCGACAGCCGGAACACGGCCGCTTGCCGGCTGTTCGAGAGCGTCGGCATGAGGCGCGAGGGGGAGTTTGTGAAAAGCGAACCGGTGGCCGAAGGCGGCTGGGCCAACTCCATCTGGTACTCCATTCTGGAAGAGGAATGTCAGGAAGACACCGGCAGCCCGGAGGGAAGTTCAACTTGACCGCTCCCGCTGGAGTTTGATTTCCGAACCGCTTGGAACACCATCCTCTGCCTCGCGCTCGTTTTGAGCGGCGTTTTGCTTGGTTGTTTAAATGTTGCCCGTGCAGACGCCCTTCAACCGGTTGTGAGACAGTCCACGGAAGCGGGCGAACGCCGGTTTCTCGTGGGCAAAAGGTCAATTTTGCCAGTATTGGCGGGGGTTTGTTTGCGCTTGACGGGTTCAGGTTAACTTCTTAAGCTATCCCTTAAGAACGGTAAAGTTTGCTGGGTCATCCAGCGCGCGAAAGTCGGAAGATGCATATCTGCCGACTTTTTTGTTCGCCGGATACGAACGCAGCGTCGAGCGTATGAATGCGGATTTTTTGGCAGTTCTGGAATTTTGGGAGCGCGAAAAGGGCATCAATCGTGATGTCCTCGTCGGCGCGGTTCAGGAGGCGTTGTTGTCCGCCGCCAAAAAGGCGGTCGGCGCGGCGCGGGAGTTGCGCGTCGAAATTGACCAAAAAAACGGCGACATCAAGGCGTTCGCCAAACTTATCGTTTCTGAAAAGGTCATTTCCAAGCACGACCAAATCTCCGTGTTTGATGCCCGCCGCATCAAGCCCGATGCGCAAGTCGGTGACGAAATCGAAAAGGAAGTGACGCCGACCGGCTTTGGCCGCATCGCGTCGCAATACGCCAAGCAGGCGCTCATGCAAAAAATCCGCCAGGCGGAGAAGGCGCTGATTTTCACCGAATTCAAGGATCGCGTCGGCGACATCGTCAGCGGCACCGTGCGGCGGTTCGAGCGTTCGGACGTGATTCTGGATTTGGGCAAATACGAGGCGCTGCTGCCAAACCGCGAGCGCGTGCCCACCGAGGAATATCAGGTCGGCGAACGCATCCGTTGCTACGTCAAGGCCGTTGAAGAAGGCCCGCACGGGCCGGAAATTATTTTGTCCCGCGCCGACCCGCGGTTTGTCATCAAACTGTTTCAACTTGAAGTTTCGGAAATCAACGACGGCACGATTGAAATCAAAGGTGTCGCGCGCGAACCGGGTTTTCGCACGAAGATGGCCGTCTATTCGCGCGACAGCAAAGTGGACCCCGTCGGCGCGTGCGTGGGCATGCGCGGCCAGCGCGTGAAAAACATCGTCCGCGAACTGAACAACGAAAAAGTGGACGTCATCCCGTGGTCGCCGGATGTCCGGACATTCATTACCAATGCGCTTTCACCCGCGAAGCTCAAGAACTTTGAAATTGATGAAGCCAACCGGCGTGTGCATATCTTGGTGGCTGAAGATCAATTATCGCTGGCCATCGGCAAACGCGGACAAAATGCGCGATTGACGGCCAAGCTGACCGGCTGGGAGGTGAACATTGACGCCGAAGTCGTCGTCACCAAGGGCTTTGAGGAAAAGGTTGCCGAAGCGGTTGAATTGCTCGCCGCGATTCCGGGTGTTTCACGCGAACAGGCCGATGCGCTGGTGCATGCCGGTTTGACGCGGATCGAGGATTTGTTGTCGGCGGATGAAAGTGATTTGAGCAGCATTCCGCAGATCGGCGAGAAGGCGGCGGAAATTTTGAAAGCCGCGCGTGCTGAAGCCGAAACCCGGAAGATTCAGCTTGGTGGAAATGATTCCGACACCCCGGTAGCCTGATGAATGCCGCCGGGAAAATTTTGGGCCGGCACGGTGGCCGGCGCGGTTTGGTGAAGAAAGAAATATATGCCCGTTCGGATTTACGACATCTCGAAGAAACTTGGCCTGGAGAACAAGGCAATTCTCGCCAAAGCCAAGTCACTGGGCATTGCCGCCGCCAAAGTCCCGTCCAGTTCGCTCGATAAGATCAGCGCCGAGTACCTTGAAGAGCAACTCTGCCTGGACCACCCCGAGCTCGCCGCCAAACTCGCCCCGCCGCCGCCACCCGCGCCAAAAGCCGCGCCCAGCGAACCCATAGTCGTCATTAAAACGCCGCCGCCGGAACCGCCAAAACCGGAGGTCAAAGCAGAACCGCCGCCGGTCGTTGAAGCCCCCAAACTGCCACCGCCACCGCCCAAACCGACCGGACCGAAGATTGGCGAAAAAGTCGGGTTTATTCAATTGCCGACACGCCCGCCGCGCATGGGCGACAAAGCCGGTTCGGTCAAACATCCGCCGTCGCGTCAAAGCCCGCCGCAAAAAACGGAACCCAGACAAGCTCACCGTCCAACCGCCGGTCGTCAAACGGCGACTCCACCGCGCGAAGCCGCCAAACCCGCCGCGCCGCAGCCCAAATTTGTCGCGCCTACGACCGGCGAAGTCATCATCATCAAACCGCCGATTGTTGTGCGTGAACTCGCCGCGCAACTCAAGCAGAGGCCGTTCAAGATCATCGCCGATTTGATGGAACTGGGCGTTTTTGCCAATGTGAACCAAGCGATTGACGAAAAAATCGCCCAGCAGCTCTGCGCGAAATACGGTTTCCGGTTTGAAGTGGAAAAACGCGAGCGCGGCGGCGGCGTGGTCCACGCGCCGGTCAAAAAAGTTGAACTCGACGTCGAGGACAAACTGGAACAGCTCAAACCGCGCGCGCCGGTCGTTACCATCATGGGTCACGTTGACCACGGCAAAACAACGTTGCTCGATGTGATTCGCAAATCAGACGTCGCGGCGGGTGAAGCCGGTGGCATCACACAACACATCGGCGCCTACACGATTACCGTGCCCCACCCGGAACGCAAAAATGAGCTGGCGCAAATCACCTTTCTCGACACGCCCGGCCATGCGGCGTTCAGCTCAATGCGCGCGCGCGGCGCGAACGTCACGGATATCGTCGTGCTCGTCGTTGCCGCGAACGATGGCGTCATGCCGCAAACGCTCGAAGCGTTGAGCCACGCGAAGGCCGCCAAAGTCCCGATTCTGGTCGCGGTCAACAAAATGGATCATCCCAACGCGAACCCGTTGAAGGTTCGCCAGCAGTTGCAAGACAAGGGGCTGGTGCCCGACGATTGGGGCGGCGACACGATTTTTGTGGATGTTTCTGCGCTCACCAAGCAGGGCGTGGACAAACTGCTGGAAATGATTTTGCTCCAGGCCGAGTTGCTCGAACTCAAGGCGAACCCCGACCGCCGCGCCAAGGGCAACGTCATTGAATCCGGGGTTGAGCCGGGTGGTCCGACGGCGACGGTGCTCGTGCGCAAAGGCACGTTGCATGTCAGCGACATCATCCTGTGCGGCGAGTTTTACGGACGCGTCCGGGCGTTGATCAGCGAAGAGGGCCAGCGACTCAAGGAAGCCGGGCCATCGTTTGCGGTGAGAGTCCTTGGTTTGAACGGCGTGCCGGAAGCGGGCCTGGAATTCAGCGTGGTGGAGGACGAAAAGGCCGCGCGGGAACTGGCCGAACAACGCGCCAACGAAACCAAGGCGCAGGATTTGGAGAATCGCTCGAAGGTCACGCTGGAAAATTTGTTCGCTTCGCTGGCGGCCGCGCAGAGCAAGGCGCTCAAGATCGTCGTCAAAGCCGATACGCAAGGCTCGGTCGAGGCCATCGTCGAGGCGCTCAAGAAAATCGAGTCCGACAAGGTTACCCTCGAAATTCTTCACAGCGACGTCGGCACGATCACCGAAAACGACGTGGCCCTGGCGTCCGCGTCCGACGCCGTTATTCTCGGCTTTCACGCGCGGTTGGACAGCACTGCCGCCGAAAAGGCGAAACATGAGGGCGTGCAGATCAAGCTGTACGCGATCATTTACGAATTGATTGATCAGGTGAAGGAAGCAATGGCCGGATTGCTGGAACCGGATGTCAAGGAAAGCATCATCGGCTCGGCGGAAGTGCGGCAGATTTTTGAATTGTCCAAGGGCGTGCCGGTCGCTGGCTGCATGGTTTCGAGCGGCCGCATCGTCAAAGGCAAGGTCCGCGTGCGCCGGCGCAAGGACGTCATCTACGAAGGCATCGCGCAATCGCTCCGCCGCTTTCAGGACGAGGTCAACGAAGTGCGCGCCGGCATGGAATGCGGCATTCGCATCGAGGGCTACAGCGAATTCCAGGTGGGCGACGCCATTGAATGTTACACAACCGAGAAAGTCGCGGCAAAATTATGAAATTAGGCTCCTGGATCTCGGATCTGGGTTCTGGGGAAAAGCCGGACGCAAAACCCCGGTCCCAGACCCCGGACGCCAGAGGCTAGACCCCAACTTCCCATGGCATCCCTTCGACTCCAGCGAGTGCGCGAACTTTTGAAGCGCGAAATCGGCGAGGCCATCCGCCGTGAATTTCACGTCAGCGAGGCCGGCCTGATCACGGTCAATGACGTGGACGTGGCCGGTGACCTCAAGTCGGCGACGGTTTTCATCAGCATCCTCGGCAATCCCGACCAGCAAAAGCGCGGCTTTCAACTGCTCAACGAGCATCGCGTGCGCCTTCAGGGGTTCATCGGCAGGGCCGTCGTTCTGAAATACACGCCGAAGCTGAAATTTGCCTTTGACGATTCCATCGTCCGAGGCAACCGCGTGCTCCAAATCATCGAAGAATTGGAAAAAACCACGCCGGCCGACGACATTGAAGATTAAATTGTGAAAAGTTATCCGAAAATCATTGATCGCATCCTCGACATCATCCGCGAAAGCAAAACCTTTTGCGTCATCGGCCACATCCGGCCCGACGGCGATTGCGTGGGTTCGCAGCTCGGCCTCACGCTGGCGCTCCAAAACGAGGGCAAAAAAGTCGTCTGTTGGAACGAGGATTCCCTTCCGCAAAAATACAAATTTCTCAACCCCGACGGATTGTTTCAAAAGCCAAGGGCCGGGATGAAATTCGACTGTGTCATCGCCACCGATTGCGCGAGCTTCGAGCGCTTTGGCCGGGTCGGTAAATATATCGCACACCGGAAAATGTTCATCAACATTGACCATCACGAAAGCAACACGCGCTACGGCGACGTGAACTGGGTTTCCGCGCGCGAGCCTTCCTCTGGCGAGTTGATTTACCGCCTGCTCAAAGTCGCGCGCTGGCCGATCACCAAGCCGATTGCCGACTGCCTGTTCACCGCCGTTTCGACGGACACCGGCTCGTTTCAATACTCCACGACGCGGCCCGGCACGTTTCACGCCGGGGCGGAACTCGTCACGCGCGGCGCGAACCTCGCGAAAATTTGCGACGAGGTTTACCAGTCCTATTCGCTTTCCCGTGTGCGGCTGCTCAAGCACGTTTACAGCAAATTCCGCCTCGCCGCCAACGACCGCATCGCGTGGTTCTGGCTGAAGCAGGCCGATTTCACCCGCACCGGCGCGGAAAGCGCGGACACCGAAGGGCTTATTGACCACATCCGCGCCATCGAGCCGGTCGTGGTTGCATGCGTTTTTGAGGAGATCGAACCCGGGCTGACCCGCATCAGCCTCCGATCCAAAAGCGACCGGGTGAACGTGAACGAAATCGCCTCGCAATTTGGCGGCGGCGGCCATCCGGCGGCGGCGGGCGCAAGAATCCCCGGCAAACCGCTGTCCGTCCAGCGCAAAGTCATCGCCGCCATCAAGCGCGCGTTGGATTCCAACCGGTAAATTTTCATGCAAGAATTTTCATCGCTTGACGGCGCCATCCTCATTGACAAGCCCGCCGGCCCGACTTCGCACGACGTGGTGGATGCCATTCGCCGCCGGTTCAGCATCAAAAAAGTCGGCCACTGCGGCACGCTCGATCCCAATGCCACCGGCCTGCTCATCATCGTGCTCGGCCGCGGCACGAAGCTGTCCGAAAAATTGATGGGCGACGACAAGGTCTATGAAGGCACCGTCAAATTCGGCGCGGCGACCGACAGTTATGATTGCGACGGCGAAATTACCTCCACCCAGCCGGTGCCGCCGCTGACGCTGGAGCAGTTGAATGAAGCCGCCGCCACGTTCATCGGCGACCAGATGCAAACGCCGCCAATGGTTTCGGCCATCAAGATAAAAGGGGTGCCGCTGTACAAGCTCGCCCGCAAAGGCATCGAGGTGGCGCGCGAACCGCGGCTGGTTCACATCTACAATTGCCGCTTCACGAATTACGAACCGCCGCTCGGCCAGTTCAAGGTCGCCTGCACCAAGGGCACTTACGTCCGCAGCATCGCGCATGAACTTGGCCAGAAACTCGGCTGTGGCGCGCATCTGGCCGCGCTCCGGCGCAGCGTTTCCGGCAAATTTGACGTGGCCGACGCGACGAAGCTGGACGACGTGCTCAAACTCACGCCGACGGAATTGGAGAAGAAGGTAATTCCGTTTTTGAAGCTGGCGGCTGGATCGTGATGCGTGAAACGTAAAACGTGACGCGTGAAACGTGAAAAATCAGCGGGCGCAGCTTGCCTTTCACGCATCACGTTTTACGTTTCACGAACAAACGTCTGAATAACGATGAACGTCATTCACAGTGCAAATGAGCTTGGCAACGGCAGCCGTAAAACCTGCCTCGCCATCGGCGTTTTCGACGGCGTCCACCTCGGCCATCAGCAGATCATCCGCCAGACCGTCGCCGACGCGCACCAGCACGACGCCATTGCGCTGGTTATCACGTTTGACCGGCACCCGAGCGTCGTCGTAGCGCCTGAACGTGTGCCGCCGCTGATTTATTCGCTGCCGCAAAAACTGGGCGCGATTGAATCGCTGGGCGCGGACACGCTGTTGCTGATTCATTTCGACCGCGCTTTCAGCAAGCAAACCGGCGAGGCATTCATCCGCGGACTGGCGCGGGACCTCGGAAACATCCAAAGCCTGTGTGTGGGCGCGGATTTTGTTTTCGGCCACCAGCGCAGTGGCAACGTCGCGTTGCTTAAAAAACTCGGCGATGAACTGGGTTTCACCGTTCACGGCCTGGCCGCCGTGTCCCTCGACAATCAAATCGTCAGCAGCACGCGCATTCGCGAGGCCATTCGCGCTGGCAATCTTGACGCCGCGAGCCAGATGCTCGGACGGCCTTATGCCATTTCCGGCCGTGTGGTCGCGGGCGATGGTGTGGGTCGCAAGCTCGGTTTCCCGACCGCGAATCTCGACGCGGTGGGTCTGGTTCTGCCGCCCAACGGCGTCTATGCCGTGCATGTCAGCTGTAGGACAGGCGTCGCGCCTGTCTCAAATCAATCTCCCGCTCAAGCGGAACAAAAAGATGGAGACAGGCGTGACGCCTGTCCTACGACCACGCACCGCGCTGTGTTAAACATCGGCCATCGCCCGACACTCCAAAACCCAACCCCACAGATCAGCGTCGAGGCGCACCTGCTTGATTTCACCGGCGACCTTTACGGCCGGGAATTGGAAATCGAAATCGGCGAAAAGCTCCGCGACGAGCAAAAATTTGGTTCGCTCGAAGAACTGAAAGCCCAGATCGCGCGGGACGTTGCCGGGGCGAAATGACCTTTCTGATTTCGTAGCAGCCGAGGTAACGAGGCTCTAACTTTTTTTGTATAGAATGAGTCTCCTCACGTCGGCTGCTATGCCCAATTTTTCTTGAACACAGAAGCTGGATTCATTGTCCATCTGTCCGTAGAATTTAAATAATATGAACACCGGAATTTCTGCCATCAACGAAGCAGTCAAGGAAGCGGGCGCCTTCACGCATCCGCTGTTTAACGAACTGGGCAAGGTCATCGTCGGCCAGAATTATCTGACTGAACGGCTGGTCATCGGTCTGCTCGCCAACGGCCACGTCTTGCTCGAAGGCGTGCCCGGCTTGGCCAAGACCCTCGCTGTCAAATCCCTCGCCGCCACGCTCAACGTGAAGTTTTCGCGCCTGCAATTCACGCCGGACATGCTGCCCGCCGACGTCATCGGCACGCAGATTTACAATCCGCAGTCCGGCGGCTTCACCACGCGCAAAGGCCCCATCTTCGCCAATCTCGTCCTCGCCGACGAAATCAATCGCGCGCCCGCCAAGGTGCAAAGCGCCCTGCTCGAAGCGATGCAGGAGAAACAGGTCACCATCGGCGAACAAACCTTCAAGCTGGAGGAACCGTTCCTCGTGCTGGCCACACAGAATCCGATTGAGCACGAAGGCACCTATCCGCTGCCCGAGGCGCAGATTGACCGCTTCATGCTCAAATTGAAAATCGGCTATCCATCGCGTGCCGAGGAGCGGCAGATTCTCGACTTGATGGCGCGCACCTCCGGCACGCCCACCGCCAGCGCCGTCGTCGAGGCGAAACAAATCCTCAAGGCCCGCGAAGTCATCAACGACATCTACGTGGACGACAAGGTAAAGGAATACATCGTGGACCTCGTCTGCGCCACGCGCGACCCGGACCACTACAAAATCGCGGTGAAGGAATTCATCCAGCTGGGTGCGTCGCCGCGCGCGACCATCAACCTGACGCTGGCGGCCAAGGCATATGCGTTCCTGAAAGGCCGCGGCTACGTCACGCCGCAGGACGTGAAAAGCATCGGCATGGACGTGCTGCGCCACCGCGTGGCCATCACCTACGAAGCCGAGGCTGAGGAAAAAACCAGCGAAATCATCATCCAGAAAATTTTTGATGAATTGCCGGTGCCTTGATGAAAACTGAATTTGTTCTCTGCCTCTTGCTTATTTTGAGCGGCAAATAACCAACGTGTGATCGCGCCTTTGGCAAAATTGATTGACTGGTCGGCCCTTCAGGTCACGTCCATGCGGAGGTCGTTCAACAGTGGACGAAGTCCTCGACTGGAGGAGGCGCTTCAATTGCTGAAAGGGTCGGATTTCATTCCCTCTGAAAGTCAGCCAGCGTGGGTTGAGTTCAACGACCCGCAACATTTCCGCTTTCCTACGCCGCGACCAAGCGAATTTGCTGAAAACAATGTCGTTCATGGCCGACTCTATCGTTGCGCGGAGCGTTGGCAGGAACGACCGGTGATTGTTTTGTTACATGGTGGGATCGGATACCAATTCCGATTTTCAATGATAGTCCGCTGCTGCAATCAGGCGGGATTCAGTGTTGCAACGTTGGAGTCCCCTTACCACTTGCAACGCCGTCCGCGCCAGCCGGGGGCGTTGAGCCAGCCAGATTTCTTGCGGGACGCGGAGGCAACGGCGCAGGCGGTTGCCGAAATTCGCGCTTTGACAGGATGGTTGTTGGAGAAAGGTTGTCCTGCTGTTGCGCTGTGGGGTAGTTCGCATGGCGGATGGCTGGCGGGATTGACTGTGTGTCATGATGCGAGGCTGGCCGCTGTCGTTTTAACCGTGCCTCGAGTTCGCAGCAATTGCTCAATCGCGGAACGGATCATCTGGCGTCGCACTCGGGAGCTGTTACAGCGGCAGCGCGTGGCGCGGGAGGCGTTGAATCTGACTTCGTGGAATCTGACCACCACACAACCAGTCATCCTCAAGGAAAACATATTATTGATCGAAGCGATCCATGATTTGTTTGCGACGAAGGAATCCATTGAGGAGCTCTGGCAATCTTGGGAGCAGCCCGAAATCTGGCGGGTGCCGCATGGCCACTACAGTTTCAGCTTAATCGGCGCACCGTGCTTGATGGCGGGTCGCGTCCTTCGCTGGTTGTCGCCCCGGTTAAACCTTCAACCCGAATTACAGTCCGTTCATTTCGCATTGCCATGATTCCCCGCGAAATCCTCAAAAAAATCCGGCAGATCGAGATTCGCACGAACCGCGTCGTGACTGAAACGTTCGCGGGCGTTTCATTTCAGCCGCCGCACCAGTTCCGCCGGGTTGCGCGAGGCGTGGAAAACGGAGAGCACAGCAAAGGCATTGTCTTTGACCGCGAAGTAAATGGCATATTTCTTGAACCGGCGCAGGCGAATTTTCCGGGCGCGTCCGCGAATTCTTTGAAAAAGCTCCGGGTTGGCCAGTGCGCGCTTGAGCGCAAGCTTCACTTCCAATTTGAATTCCCGGCCGAGTCCCAACCGCTCGCCTTCATACCAGGCAACCGCTTCATCGAATTCCAAACGCGCGGCGCGTTTGAAAATGACCGGAAGATTCATCGCCAGCCGAAGCGCTGGTTGAGATCGGCTTCGACCTGCTCCCAAGGAATTCCGTCGTGGGGATTTTTCTCGAATTCTGCGAGGCGGCGATCCAATTCGGCGGCCTGCTCCGGCGTCAAATCGGGGTCGAATCCGTTATTGGCGATGTCGTCCCACAAATCCTGCGCCAGCTTGATGCGTTTATCGAGCGGCAGTGCCTTGGCAGCAGCAAAAACTTCGGTCGCACTCATGGCGGCAATTTACTCCTTTGATTTGTTCGCGCAAGCAGGGTTTTTCCCGTCACGCATCCGCCTTTGCTGCGCTTCGGCGCGACAGGTCACGCATTACGCATCCCGTCACCCATGATTCCCCGCGAAATCCTCAAAAAAATCCGGCAGATCGAGATTCGCACGAACCGCGTCGTGACTGAAACGCTCGCGGGCCAGTACCATTCCGTCTTCAAGGGCCAGGGCATGAACTTCGATGAGGTGCGCGAATACCAGCCCGGCGACGACGTGCGCGCGATTGACTGGAACGTCACCGCGCGGATGAACCATCCGTTCATCAAAAAATTCGTCGAGGAACGCGAACTCACGCTCATGCTGGTCGTGGACGTAAGCGGCTCCGGTTTGTTTGGCTCTCGCGCGCAATCCAAGCGCGAACTCGCCGCCGAGATCGCCTCCGTGCTGGCCTTCTCCGCCATCCGCAACAACGACAAGGTCGGTCTGTTGCTGTTCACCGATGAAGTCGAGAAGTTCATTCCGCCGCGCAAAGGCCGCAGCCACGTGTTACGTGTCATCCGCGAAGTCTTGTTCTTCGAGCCGAAACGGCGCGGAACGGACCTGGTTCAAGCATTGGAATTCATGGGTCGCGTTTTGCCGCATCGCGCCATCGCCGTCGTTATTTCGGATTTTATAAGCCCGGCTGTAGCGTCGGCTGCTCGCCTCGGCGCAGCCTTCGGTGAAGCCCGGGTCCCCAGCCGACCCTCGCGTGGGGACACGCGACACTACACCGGCGTATTGCCGCCCGAACTCCAAACGGCGTTGCGGATTGCGAATCGCAAGCATGATGTCGTCGCTGTGCAAATCACGGATCGCTACGAACTGGAGCTGCCTGCGCTTGGCCGTTTGATTTTGGAAGACGCCGAAACGGGTGAAATCGTCGAAATCAACACGGGCCACGCCAGCAGCCGCGACGCCTTTGCATTGCGGCAGGAAAAACAGCGCAACGACCTCGCGCGGCAGTTTCGCTCGTCGGGCGTGGACACCATTCAACTCCGCACGGACGAACCTTATTCGGCGGCCTTGGGCAAATTTTTCGAGAACCGTGAAAAACGGAGGCTGCGCGGGTAAAATGAGCGGCGAATTTTTTACGGTAGCACCCGCGTCTCGCGGGTCGGTTTTGGCGTCCCGCCAAAACCTTTGTGGAACGCGAACCGCCGGAAGAGTCGGACGAGACGTCCGACTCCACCCGCGAGACGCGGGTGCTACCGACAGCAAACAACGATGATCACAAATTCAGCAGTTTCAGTCGCCAATGACATCCGCGACATCAAGCCGCCGGTGGAAATTCCGAGCGGCTGGGAATGGCTGTGGTGGACGCTCGGTGCGCTAGCCGTGGCGGCGTTGTTATTCGCGGTCTGGCGGTGGTGGCGGAACCGGCGGTCGCAAATTCCGTTTGTGCCGCTGGTGCCGGCCCACGTTCGCGCGAAGGAAATGCTGGAAAAAGCGCTCGCACTGATTGCGCATCCCAAGCCGTTTTGCATCCTGGTTTCGGACACCATCCGTGTTTACCTCGAAGAACGATTTGATTTCCACGCGCCGGAACGCACGACCGAGGAATTTTTGCACGAGCTGCGGGGCACGGATTTGTTGTCGGTGGAACAAAAGGAAAAACTGGGCGAATTCCTGGAGCGCTGCGACCTGGTGAAATTCGCCAAATACGAGCCCGGTGAACCAGAATTACGCGGGTTGCATTCTTCTGCGCTGCGGCTCGTTGAGGAAACTGAGCCACAGCCGATGCCGGTGATTGCTGAAGAGGAACAAATCGTAAATCGTAAATCGTAAATCGAAAATTCAAAATGGCCTTTGCCCATCCATATCTGTTATTGCTGCTGTTGCTGCTGCCGTTGCTGGCGTGGCTGAAGGGCCGGCGCGGCCAGCCGCCCGCGTTTCTTTATTCGGCGGTGCGATTGGTGGAAGGATTGACGCGGGCGCGGCGTTCGCGCGCTGGTGCATTCTTGGCGGCATTGCGCTGGCTGGTGCTGGCGTTGTTCATTGTCGCGCTGGCGCAACCGCGTTTGATGAAAAGCGCCACCACCGTCAAGGCCAGCGGTATTGACATCGTCTGCGCGCTCGATTTGTCGGGCAGCATGATTTCGGAGGATTTCGTGGTGCGCGGGCAGCGCGTGAACCGCGTCAATATGGCCAAGTCGGTGCTGAAAGATTTCATTGATAAACGCCCGAACGACCGCATCGGGCTGGTGGTGTTCGCGGCCCAGGCGTTCATCGCCGCGCCGTTGACGCTGGACCACGATTATTTGCAGGAAAATCTGGACCGCCTGGAAATCGGCACGATCAATTCCGATGCGACGGCGATTGGTGATGCGCTGACCACAGCCATCAACCGGTTGCGCGATCTGAAATCGAAAAGCAAAATCATCATCCTGGCGACCGACGGACAAAACAACTCCGGCAAAATCCAACCGCTCCTGGCGGCGGACGCGGCGTCGGCGCTGGGCGTGAAAATTTACACGGTCGGCATTGGCGAACAAGGCACGGCGCCGATGCCGGTGTTCATGGGCGGGCGAAAAGTGGGCTATCAAAACGTGCCGGTGGACGTGGATGAAGACACGCTGCAAAAAATTGCCGACAAGACCGGCGGCAAATATTATCGCGCCGACAACGCGGAACGGTTCCGGCAAATTTACGTGGAGATTGACAAGCTGGAAAAAACCGAGGCGGTCATCAACAAATTCGCCCAATTCGACGAGTTGTTCCCGTGGTTTGTGTCGTGCGGGCTGGTGATTTTGCTGCTTGAAATTGTTCTCGGTCAGACTGTTTTGCGGAGGTTGCCATGACGACATTGCCGATTGACAGGTCGTTTTTTGGTGGCACGGGCGTCGCGCCCGTCAAATCCGGCGTCACGCCGGATTTCGTCAAACATCGTCCACCACTGGTTGTCCGTACAAACCAAAGCCAGTCCACGTCTCCTGACGGTTTTGGGCGGGACGCCCAAAACAACAGGCCAGAGGCCTGTGCCACCCAGACAACATTTTGGAATGGTGGCACGGGCGTCGCGCCCGTCAAATCCGGCGTCGCGCCGGATTTCGTTAACCATCGTCCACCACTGGTTGTCCGCACAAACCAAAGCCAGTCCATGTCCCCTGATGGTTTTGGGCGGGACGCCCAAAACAACAGGCCAGAGGCCTGTGCCACCCAGACAACATTTTGGAATGGTGGCATGGGCGTCACGCCGGATTTCGTCAAACATCGTCCACCACTGGTTGTCTGCACAAACCAAAGCCAGTCCATGTCCCCTGACGGTTTTGGGCGGGACGCCCAAAACAACAGGCCAGAGGCCTGTGCCACCTGGACGATATGAGATTTGAGCATCCAAATATTTTATGGCTCCTGCTGGTTTTGCCACCGGCGGTGGCGGCATTTTTCTGGTGGGCGATGCGCTCGCGGCAAAAGCTGCTGGTGCAATTCATCGAGGCGCGGCTCTTGTCGCAATTGACCGTCGGCATTTCCCCCACGCGGCAGAAAATCCGGTTTGGATGTCTGGTGTCCGCAGCGGCATTGCTGATTGTCACGCTGGCCAAGCCGCAGCATGGGTTCGATTTGCAGGAGGTCGAACAGCGCGGATTGGACATCGTGGTGGCGGTGGACACTTCCAAGAGCATGCTGGCGCCCGACATCGCGCCGAACCGGCTGGCGCGCGCCAAGCTCGCTGCGCTGGAATTGATGCAAAAGGCCGGGACGGACCGGATGGGGCTGGTCGCGTTTGCCGGCGACGCGTTTTTGGAATGCCCGCTGACGATTGACAACACGGCGTTTCAGCAATGCGTGCAGGCGTTGGACGTGAACGCGATTCCGCAGGGCGGCACGGCCATTGCCACGGCCATCAACACCGCCTTGACCGCGTTCAAGGAAGACAGCCATCACAAGGTGCTCGTGCTGTTCACCGACGGCGAGGACAACGACACCGGCGCGCTGGAGGCGGCGCAGAATGCGGCGAAAGCCGGGTTGAAAATTTTCACCATCGGCATCGGCACGGCCTCGGGCGATTTGCTGCGGGTGACGGAGGCCAACGGCAATTCGGATTATGTCCGCGACGAGCAGGGCAACGTCGTGAAGTCGCACCTCAACGAAGGGTTGCTCCAGCAAATTGCCGGCGCGACGGACGGTTTTTATCTGCCGCTGCGCGGTGCCAACACGATTGACACGCTTTATGATCGCGGACTCGCGCCACTGCCGAAATCGGAGGGCAGGGAACGGCTGGTGCGGCGTTATCACGAGCAATATCACTGGCCGCTGGCGCTGGCGATGCTGTTGCTGCTGGTGGAAATGTTTTTGCCGGAACGCCGGTCCTTGCCGCGCCGAAGCTTCCCAGCGGAGGCTGGTCCGACCCGGCGCGAGCCGAATAGCGTATTGAAACGAGCCGTGCCGGAGGCCGGCGCTCCGATCGCAATGCTGGTCGTAGTGCTGGGACTGGCGGTTTGCGGAAATGCTTCCGCTTCGCCGTCGAGCGCGTTGCGCGAATACCAATCGGGTAATTACACGAATGCCCTGCAGGAATTTGAGCGGCTCGCCCAGGTGAACACGAACGACCTGCGCCTGGTCTTCAACGCGGGCGCGGCGGCATATCGCGCGACAAATTTCGACACGGCGTTGAATGCCTTCCAGGCAGCGACCTTGTCGCCGGATTTGAAGCTGCAACAGCAGGCGCATTACAATTTGGGCAACACGCTGTATCGCTTGGGCGAACTTAAATTCGAGCCGGACACGGAAGGCTTGAGCGCGCTGGAGGAGAGCTGGCGGCGGGCGATCAAGAGTTATGAGCACGCGGCTGAATTGAACACGAACGACACGGATGTTGCCTGCAATCTGGCTTTCGTGAAGAAGCAGCTGGGATTGATCGCCCAGCTTCGCGAGGCGATGCGGAGGGCCAAGCAGTCGGCGGACGAGGCGGTCCGGCGCAATGAGTATCACCGCGCGCTGGAAATCATGGAAAGCCTGAACAGCCCCTTTGCCGCCAAAAAATTTCAGGATTACATTAAAAAATTAAAGGACATTGATGCGATCGTTACTCCTCATCAGCCTTAGCTTGCTGCTGTTGTCATGGCAGACGGTTTGCGCGCAACTCGCGCCCGCCGATGATTTTTTTAACAGCGGCGCGCAATGCTACATTTCCAACAACATCGCCCAGGCCAAGGAGTCGGTGGCCGCCGGCCTGAAACTATATCCTGATGACATCAAGCTGAAAAAGCTGGATGAATTGCTCAAACAACAGAGCCAGCAGCAGTCCCGGCAAAACCAGCGACAACAATCGCAACAAAATTCGGAGCAGAATCAGAAGCAACAACAACAGCAGTCCAGGCAAAATCAGTCGCAACAACAATCGCAGCAGAAACAGCAGCAACAACAAAATCAACAGGCGCAAAATCAGTCGAGCCAGCAGAATGACAAACAACAGCAGGAACAGCAGCAGCAGGCAAAATCGGCAGGCAAACCATCCGACGAAAAACGGGGCGGCCAAGCTGGACAGGCCCAGGAATCGAAGGCTCAAGAGATGTCGCCGGAACAAGCGCAACGATTGTTGGATGCCCAAAAGGGTGATGAGCAATTCCTCCAATTAAAACCAAACAATCCGCCGGAAAGCCAAAAAAGACCAATAAAAGATTGGTAATCAGAATTGCTAATCATAGCAAGCAATTGATTCTCAAAATGTTGTAGGTTTGTCCTGACAACGGTTTCTTCTTGAGTTTTGGCCAAAAGGGGCTAATATGAAGCCACGTCGGTCTTCTGGTGTGGGCGCTCTCCCGAAGTTCAATGGGTGAGTGCATATTTGTATCCAGAACCGGCGTGGCTCACGGGGCAAGGGCAGATAAGTGAGATTTTCTGAAACAAAATGAGCCGCAACAGGTCTAATTATAATTTATGCTGAAGCGAAAAACAACGGCGCGGGGCAGTGGGGCGCGCAAACATCGAAGTGGCAGCCGACGAAGCGCCGGAGTGAAACTGGCGCCGCCGCGCCGGCGTTTTGTCATTTCCAGAGCGCGGAGGGACCCCTCAAAGCCGCAGAAAACCAGGCCGCGCACAACTGGCGCAATTATTGCCACGGAAAAATCGTCGCAGAAAACGCCACAGAATGGCCATATGAACGCCGCGGCTTCGGCGCCCATTCAATCGTCCGTGGACCTGACCGAGACGATCCAGACGCTCCTGCATCTCTCGCAGGAGCACGGCTACATTACCTACGATGACGTCAATGACGTTTTGCCGGACAATCTCAGTCCCGAAGACCTTGACGCGCTGTTGACCAAGCTGCGGAGTCTCGACGTGGAAATCGTCATGGACCAGGCCGAGGCCGAACGCGCGGCCAAGCCGGCCGAACCGGCACAGCCGGCGGAGGAGGACGAGGACGCGCGCCTGGAAATTCTCGACGATCCGGTCCGGATGTATATGAACCAGATGGGCAAGGTGCCCCTGCTCACGCGGGAACAGGAAGTCGAGATTTGCAAGCGCATCGAAGAAGCCGAACTGGAGATGAAACGCATTGTGTACAGCCTCGGTTTCACTGCGAAGGAACACATTGCCATCGCGGAAAAATTGTTGTCCGAGCCGCCGAAGGAACGCTTCGACCGCGTGATCGTGGACAAGAAAATCGCCAATCGCGAAGGCCATTTGCGCGAATTGCGCAAGCTCATTAAAAAGATCCACGCCTTCGATCAAAAGGTGGACGCGAAGTATTTCATATGGCAGAAGGCCCTGCAAAAGGGCCGCAAGGAAAAATTGCAGCGCGAGTTGAAAAAACTCAGCTTCAAGCTGCAGGAAATCTTCACGAGATTTTTTTACAAACAAAAGGTGGTCGAGGAAATGATCATTGTGGCCGGCAACATCCATGAGAAGTTCCAGGCCAGCCTGCGTCACATCCAGGAACTCGAAGCGCTGCGCACCACCGCCGAGCGTCGGGAGACGATTGAGGCCGAGCGCGCCAAAATCCAGACGCTCGAACAATTCGTGCGGATGCCGCGCGAGGAATTTTTCAAGACGTTCAAGGAATTGAGGGCCGCCGCCGACCGCGGCCTGAAAGCCAAGACGCACATGGCCGAGGCCAACTTGCGCCTCGTGGTTTCCGTCGCCAAAAAATACACGAACCGCGGCCAGTCGTTCCTCGATTTGATCCAGGAAGGCAACATCGGTTTGATGAAGGGCGTCGAGAAATTCGAGTATCGCCGCGGCTACAAATTTTCGACCTACGCCATCTGGTGGATTCGACAGGCCATCACGCGTTCAATTGCCGACCAGGCGCGCACCATCCGCATTCCGGTGCATATGATTGAAATCATGAACAAGCTCTGGCGCGCGCAGAAGCAGCTTACCCAGGAACTGGGCCGTGAACCGACGCCGGAGGAACTGGCCGATGAAATGCACATGCCGGTGTCGCGCATCCACGCGCTGCTCAAGATGGCACAACAGCCGGTTTCGCTCCACGCGCCCGTCGGTGATGACGGCGACGTGAGCGTCGGCGATTTCATCGAGGACAAGACGGCGGAAAATCCGTCGGAAGTGACCAGCTACAGCCTGCTCCGCGAAAAGTTGAGCGATGTGCTGACGACGTTGACCGAGCGCGAACGCAAGATTCTCGAAATGCGTTTCGGCCTGCTCGACGGCTACGAACGCACGCTCGAGGAAATCGGCAAGATGTACAATGTCACGCGCGAACGCATCCGCCAGATCGAAGCCAAGGCGTTGCGCAAGCTGCGCCACCCGACGCGGGTACGCCATCTGCAAGGTTTCCTCGAAACCGCCGAGCCGGCGTAAACGCGGGCTGAACAACTTGCCCCAGTGGGGCAAAAACAATTGACCCGGGGTTGGTTCCGCACAACGGGAACCGCCCCGGGTTAAATCATTTTATCAACCGACCAACGGCTCAAACTGAAAAGCTGAGCCGCATCCAGGCTGTTAAATTCTTTAACGCAAAGCCGCCAAGCCGCAAAGGTGCAGCGCGGCGAAGACGCGACCAAAACGGAGCGCGGACAGCCTTGTCCGCGAGTTCCAGCCGACACGCAAGCAACAGGCGGACAGCGTGAAGGAGTTTGTCTGACAGCCGGTTAAGGAAGTAGGAGACGACGTAAGGAGTCTCCAACTTGGCCTTCAGAAACCAAGGGAATTTGAGACTCGTCACCTCGTCTCCTACAAAGAAAGAGTTTTTTAACGGGCTGCAAACGATGTTTTTGGCGCGATGCCAAAAACCACCCGCGGGACGCATGCGCTCCCGGAAACACTTCTCACACCTGGATGGGCAGGATGAGCATGGGCCAGCCGTTTTGATAGAGGCGGCGCTGCAGTTCAAACACGGTGTGATTGTGCAGCCAGCGCGTGATCAGGTTTTCATTCTGAAACACCAATTGCCCGGCGAAAAATTGCGCCTGCGGAAAGCGTTGCGCCACCCTGGCGCACAGATTCGCCGCCTCATCCGCCACGTCCGTGCCCAAGGCGAAATGTGCTTCGGCATAAAAACCCTCCTGGCGCATGTAGGCGACATAGCGCTCCACTTCGCGCCGTGAGTGTTCGCGAAGGTTTTCCATTTCCGCCGCGCCCTTGAAACTGCCCGCGTCCACCACCCCGACCTGGAGGAAAATGAAATTTTGATAAACTTTCGGAAACATCCGGACCACCGCCAGCAACGTATGCAGGCCAAGGCCGTTGAAACCATTGACCAGAAACACCGCCGTGCGCGCTTTGGGATCGCAGGCGGGCGCTGGCGCGCCCGTATCCTTGATATTGGCCGGGTCAATGCCGGCGGCAGCGACGAGTTCGTTGAGCCGTTGCAATTGACGTTGGGTTTGCTTGTAATGGCTTTTCACCCAAAACGCCGCGGCAACCAAAATCCCCGTGACGAACAGCGTTACCCATCCGCCTTCGGAAAATTTTACGACGCAGAGTGAAATCAGAATGCCGCTGGTCAGCAACAGACCGAAGCCGTTCACACAAAGCTTTCTTTTCCAGGTCGGCATGTTCGCGCGTTCCAGCCACCAGTGCCGCACCATGCCGAGTTGCGACAGGGTAAAGGTGATGAAGACGTTGATGCTGTAAAGCACAACCAGCACGCTCACCGTTGCCTGGGTGGACAGCACCGCCGCCAACACCAACACGGTCACCGCCGCCAGACCCATGAGCAACACGCCGTTTTGCGTCACGAGCCGGTCGCTCAACGAGGCAAAGCGCGTGGGCATCCAGCGATCCACCGCCATGTTCGCCAGGATGCGCGGCCCGCCGAAAAACCCGGTTTGCGCGGCGATGAACAGCAGCGCCGCCGAAGAAGCCAGCGCCGCGACCACGAATATTTTGGCCGGCGTGGCGGGCCAGGTTGCGGTCATTCGCTCAAACAAAACGGCGTTCAGCGTTTTGCCGTTCACGTGCTCAACATGGTAAAGCAGGTAGGCCAGCAGCAGTCCACCGACGACGAAGGACAATGACACGGCCATGTAAACCATCGTGCGTTTGCCGGTTTCCACACGCGGTTCACGCAGCGCGTTCAAGCCGTTGCTGACGGCCTCAATGCCGGTATAAGTGCCGGCGCCGAGGCTGTAAGCCCGCAAAATCACGACCAGCATGGCCCACCAACCGATTTGCGACGCCGTCGCCTGCACATCGGACGCCACGCCATTCGCAATGCCCGGCAATTCACCGGCGTGCGATGCGATGCCATAAACAATCGCCACGGCGTAGGTCAGCACGAACACAAAGAACACCGGCACCCAGAGCAGCACCGATTCCTTGACACCGCGCAGATTCAGCAGCGTGAGAAAAATCACGACGCACACGGAAAACTTCACCTTCCACATCTGCCATTCCACCGGCAACATGCTGAACAGCGCGTCGGTGCCGCTCGCCACGCTGAGGGCGATGGTCAGCACATAATCGCCAATCAAGGCGCACCCGGACACCACCCCCGCTGTCGGCGAGAGCAGCTTGCTCGCGACCAGGTAACCGCCGCCGCCGCTGGGAAAGGCCTCAATGATTTGCGAATAACTCGTGCAGATGACGACAATCGTCAGGATCGTGGCAACGGCGACGAACAGGCTCAAAAAGGTGTGACCCTTTAACGCCAGAAACGCTGCCTCCGGACCGTAACAGGACGACGACAATCCGTCCGCGCCCAGGCCGACCCAGGCGAACAGGGCGATCAGCGTGGTCTGGTGGAACAGGCTTTTGTCGGAAAGATTCAGCGCGCGGCCGATCACCACGTTTTTCGCCATGACAAACCATTCCCGCAAATTCATAAACGTTGCCGCAATAGCATCGTCATCCAACCAAGTTTTGCCGGAGGTGGTGTCACAAGGCGTTGATTCAAGCAGAAACGGTGCAGAATTGCAGCTTAAAACAGCGATGGCAGTTCCTGGGGGGCGTATCCGCGCATTGCCCCGTTTGGAGTTCCGTCCCGCCGTGCGGGACGGAACTCCGAACGAAACGCCCGCTTACTTCGGGGGTAGTGTGCGGATGCACCCGTTCCTGGGAGCGCCGGCGTCCCGCCGGCAGATGGAACTCCCTGTCCGTTATGCGGTGAGCCGGCGGGACGCCAGCGCTCCCAGGAGAAAAAGAATGACGGGCGTGGAATCAGTTTTTTTCAATCAGCCGGTAACCCACACCCGGCTCGGTGATGAAATGTTCGGGTTGCGCGGGGTTGGCCTCCAGTTTCTCTCGCAAATGCGCGATGTGGACGCGCAGATAATGCGTTTGCTCCACCGCCTTCGGCCCCCAGACTTCCGTCAGCAACTGGCGGTGCGTCAAAACCTTGCCGGCATGCGTCACAAACAATCGCAGCAGCGAATACTCAATCGGCGTGAGCTTGATTTCCTGGCCGTGCTTGCGGACGACGCGCGCGGACAAATCCACCTCCAGGTCGCCGGTGCGGAAAATTGCGTCCGCGCCCTGTGGCTGGGCATGCCGCAGCACGGCGCGGAGACGCGCGAGCAGCTCGGCGCTGTTGAACGGCTTGGTCACGTAATCGTCCGCGCCCGCGTCGAGCGCGGCCACCTTGTCGTCCTCGCGGTCGCGCACGCTCAGGATGATGACCGGCACGCGGCTCCATTCGCGCAGGCGTTTCAACACTTCCATGCCTTCGAGATCGGGCAGGCCGAGATCCAGCAACACCGCGTCGGGCCGGCGCTGGGCGGCCTGGGCGATGCCGTCCGACCCGGTCGCGGCGTCGAAGACGCGATAGCCATTCGCCTCCAGCGTGACGCACAGGAGACGGCGGATTTGCGGTTCGTCGTCAATGACGAGGGCGACCGGCGCGGTTTTGGTGGTTTCGTGGTTCATCATCCCGGCTCGACGGTTGGCGGTTTTTCGGGTTGCGGAAAATTCAGGGTGAACATCACGCCGCCGCCTGGGCGGTTGGTGGCGGTGATGGTTCCGCCGTGCGCCTCGACGAAACCCTTGACAATGGTGAGTCCGAGTCCGCTGCCGCCGGTGGGCGCGGTGGGGGCGCGGAAAAATTTGTCGAAGATGCGCGGCAGCCACTCGGGCGGGATGCCCGGTCCGCGGTCCGCGACGCTCAACGCCAAATTGTCGTTCGCCAGTTGCGCCTGCACTTCAATCGGCGTGCCGGCGGGAGTATGGTTGGCAGCATTGAGCAGCAGGTTGGCGAGGGCGTGTTGCGCGAGGGAAAAATCGAGCCGGACCAGCAGGGGCGCGGCCGGCAGGTCCAGTTTTACCGGGTGCGCCGCCAGTTCGCGTTGCAATTCGCGCAATGTCGTCTGCACCAGGTCGCGCGCATCGTGCCAGTCGAGGCGTGGGCGGACCTGGCCCGATTCGAGCCGCGCCACGTCGAGCAGATTGCCCACGACGCGATTGAGCCGGGCATTGGCCTCCTGAATCTCGCCAATCAACGCGCGCCGCTGTTCCGGTGGCGCAGTCTCGGCGGCGGCGAGCGCGCTGGCGGCGCTGGTGCTGGCTGCCAATGGCGTGCGCAATTCGTGCGAGATGGAATTCAACAGCGTCCGGCTGAACTTTTCCGATTCGGCCAAAAGGCGCGCCTGCTCGGCGGCGGTGCGGAGTTCCACGCGGTCGAGCACCAGCGCGGCCTGGCGCGCGAATGTCTCGAGCAAATCCCGTTGCGCGAGCGTCAGGCGCTGGTCTGGAAAACTCACCGCCAAGATGCCGAACGCCTTTCGCTCGGTGGCCAGCGGCAGATGCAGCGCCTCCGCGCCGGGCAGATTGTCGGTGAAACGTCCGGCGGCCTTCCGCTGGCGGAACGCCCAGTCGGCCACGCTCAATTCCTTTTCCGAAAGGGCCAGGGAACTGTCGGGATGGGCGAAAAGCTTGTTGTTCTCGGGCAGCGCGACGGCGACAGGGGTGTGAAAGACGCGGTTGATCTGCGAGACCAGTTGCCAGACCACTTCATCACGCGAGGTCGCCTCGGCCAGGTCGCGCGACATCTCGTAGAGCACCGTGGCGCGCTCCTCGCGGCGGCGTTCGGCCTCTTCCTGCAGCCGGATGCGCGCCACCAACTGGCCGAGCACAATCGCCACGATGAAATAAAGGCCGAACAAAATGCCGTCCTCGACGGTTGCGATAACGAACGTAAAACGGGGCGGCAGGAAAAAATAATTCCAGGCCACCGCGCTCAATGCGCCGGCCAGCAGCACCGGGCCGCGGCCCACTTTCAGCGCCAGCAGCACCACGACGAGCAGGAAGGCCAGTCCTGGCACGCGCGGGCCGGTGAATTTCACGAGTGCGAGATTCAAGATGCCCATGGCCGCCACCGCACCGGCGGCGAACAGGTATTGCTGAAAATTGGAGGCGAACGCCCGGTTCCAGATCCGCAAAGCGGGCGCGTTGCTGGTCTTTTCGGAACGGACGACGTGAAGGTCAATATCGCCGCTTTCCCGCGCCAAGCGCCGCAGCAGAAGGCTGGCGCGCAGCCATTCCAGCCAGCCGGTGCCGGCCGGTTTGCCGACAATGATTTGCGTGGCGTTCTGCGTGCGGGCCACGCGCAACAACCCGCGCACGAGGTCGTCGTCCGTGGTGGCGATGACTTCCGCGCCGAGTTCGCGGGCGGTGGCCAGGTTTTTCTCCAGTTGCGCCTGGGCGGCTTCCGACAGCGGACGCGGGTTTTCGACATGGACAGCCAGCCACCGGCAGCGGAGGCCGTCGGCCATGCGACGCGTCCAGCGGATGAGCGGTTCGGAAAACGGCCCCGGCCCCACCGCTACGAGCAGGCAATGGCCCGTCTTCCACGCGCCGGCGCCGGTTTGCGTCTGGCGAAATTCGCGGGTGTCCACGCCCACGTGGTCCGCCACCAGCCGCAGGGCCAGTTCGCGCAACGCGGTGAGATTGGCTTCGCGAAAAAAGTTTTGCACGGCGGCGGCGGCGCGGTCGGGCACATACACCTTGCCCTCGTGCAAACGCTGGATGAGTTCGGCAGGCGGGAGGTCCACGAGCTCGAACACCGCGCCGTCGAGCACGCTGTCCGGCACCGTCTCGCGAATCTCCGCGCCGGTGACCTGGCGGACGGTGTCGGCGCGGCTCTCGACGTGCTGGACGTTGAGCGCGGTGATGACATCCAGGCCGGCGTCGAGCAATTCGGCCACGTCCTGCCAGCGTTTCGGGTGGCGCGAGCCGGGGGCGTTCGTGTGCGCGAGTTCATCCACGAGGACCAGTTGCGGATGCCGCGCGAGCGTGGCGTCGAGATCAAATTCGGTGAGGGCAATGCCGCGATGTTCGAGCTGGCGTCGGGGAAGCTGCGGCAGGCCCTCCGTGAGCGCGTCCGTTTCCTTGCGTCCGTGCGTCTCGACGTAACCGATGACCACGTCGTGCCCGGCGGCGAGTTCGCGCCGCGCGGCTTCAAGCATGGCGAAGGTCTTGCCGACACCGGGGCACATGCCGAGAAAAACCTTGAGCTTGCCGCGTTTCTTCGCGGCTTCCTCGCGCTGCAGCGAATTTAACAGCGCATCGGGATTGGGTCGGTCGCCGTCGTTCACGAATTCATCTTAACGAACCCCGCGCCAGATTCAGCATCAAAATGTTCGGGTTTACAACAGGGTTGCGGCGGCTTTACGTGGATAAAACTTCGGTGCGCACTCGCAGCCATCATGTGGCAGCCAGCTTCTATTTCTTTTCGTAAGCCTTCTTTTTCTCCGGATCGAATCCGTATTTCTGCCGCAAATCATCGGAAAGCTCGTCATAACTGATCTTGATGATTCCCAACCCGCCGCGCGCAGGCGTATAGCTGATAGTTATACCGTCCGGCTCCACTTTTTCCACATACACATTCTTGTAGGTCGCTCCAATGAGAGTCGTAATTTCATTGGCCGGCTTCGCCTTTGCCGGTGGACTTGACGATTTAATCGCAGCGGGTGGCGGGGTTGGCTTGGGCGTTGCCGGTGCCACTGCTGGTTGAGTCTTGGTTGGCGTCGCAGCAACTTGAGCAGTGACAGTGGGAGCGACAACAGCAGGACTTGACGATTTAATCGCAACGGATACCGGGGTTGGCTTTGGTGTTACCGGTGCCGCTGCCGGTTGAGTCTTGGTTGGCGTCGCAGCAACTTGAGCAGTGACAGTGGGAGCGACAACAGCAGGACTTGACGATTTAATCGCAGCGGATACCGGGGTTGGCTTTGGCATTACCGGTGCCGCTGCCGGTTGAGTCACAGTGGGTGCCGTAACAATTCGGGTGGCAGCAGGAGCAGCCGACGGAGTTACAACAGCGGGAGCGGCGGCAGCCGGAACTTCAGCCGCGGGAGCGACAGTGGCCGGAGCGACAATAGCAGGAGTGACAACAGCGGGAGCGGCGGCAACCGGGGCAACAAGAGTGGGAACTTCAGCCGCTGGAGTTTCAGTAGCAGGAGCGACTTCAGCCGGAGCGGTGGCGGTCGGAGCTTCGGCTGCGGGAGCGGTTTGTGGAGTCTCCACTTTTGCGGGGACCGTTTCGGTTACGTTGGTTGCGGATTTGTCGGGTTGTTCAACCACGGCCTCGGAAGGTGTGACCAGCGCAGGAGCTGCGGCCGCGGGAGCGGCGGCAATCGGGGCAACAACAGCGGGAACTTCAGCAGCCGGAGTTTCAGTAGCAGGAGCGACAGTAGCAGGAGCGACAGCAGCAGGAGCTTCGGCCGCGGGAGCGGTTTGCGGAGTCTCCACTTTTGCGGGGACCGTTTCGGTTACATTGGTTGCGGAATTGCCGGGTTGTTCAACCACGGCCTCGGAAGGTGTGACCAGCGCAGGAGTTGCGGCCGCGGGAGCGGCGGCAACCGGGGCAACAACAGCGGGAACTTCAGCAGCCGGAGTTTCAGTAGCAGGAGCGACAGTAGCCGGAACTATAGCAGCGGGGGCGACATCGGTAGGAGCAGTCACCGGAGTTGTTACCGCCGGAGCGGCAGCAACGGGAGCTTCAGCCGCGGGAGCAACAGCCGCCGGAGAGACAGCAGCAGGTGCTTCGGCAGCCGGAGTGACAACTGCCGGAGCGGTGGTGGCCGGAGCAACAACAGCGGTAACTTCAGCCGCGGGAGCTTCAGCCGCGGGAGCAACAGCCGCCGGAGCGACAACAATCGGAGCGGCAGCAGCGGGAGAGACAGCAGCAGATGCTTCGGCAACCGGAGTGACAACTGCCGGAGCGGTGGTGGCCGGAGCAACAACAACAGCGGGAACTTCAGCCGCGGGAGCGACAGTAGCCGGAACTGTAGCAGCGGGGGCGACATCGGTAGGAGCAGCCACCGGAGTTGTTACCGCCGGAGCGGTTTGCGGAGTCTCCACTTTTGCGGGGACCGTCTCGGTTACATTGGTTGCGGAATTGCCGGGTTGTTCAACCACGGCCTCGGAAGGTGTGACCAGCACGGGAGCTTCGGCCGCGGGAGCGGCGGCAGCCGGAGCTTCAGCCGCGGGAGCCGCTACTGGAGTTGTTGCCGCGAGAGCGGTTTGCGGAGTCTCCACTTTTGCGGGGACCGTTTCGGTTACATTGGTTGCGGAATTGCCGGGTTGTTCAACCACGGGCTCGGAAGGTGTGACCAGCACAGGAACTTTGGCAGCCGGAGTGGTGGCAGCCGGAGCAACAACGGCTGCAGGTGTGACAGCAGCCGGAGCTTCAGCGGCGGGAGCGGCGGCAGCGGGAGCCGCCATCGGAGTTATTGCCGCCGGAGCAGTTTGCGGCGTCACCGTTTTTGCTGGGGCCGACTCGGTTACGTTGGTTGCGGATTTGCCGGGTTGTACCACCACCGTCCCGGAAGGTGTGTTCGTTGCCGGTGACGGCTCGGTTTGCGGATTGTTCAGATCGTTCAGCTTTTGTTCCAAAGCCGCGCGGGCGGCGGCCTGGGCCGGGGTGTCGCCCGCATGGACGGAAATGAAACTCGCACCAAAGGCGACGCACAAACCAACAAAGGTTGTGGTTTTCATGAAATGACCATTCCGGGCGGAGCGTAAGGAAATGGCGCGTTCCAGTACAAGCTGGATGCTTCGGCGGATTCTTGAATGAATGGTTTTCATGGTGCTGTGCAAGGCTGTCTGACAGCTATTCCAGTGCCAGATGGCTGTAACGTGTGTTCATTCGAAGTCGAACGCGGCCCTGTCTCAAAATAAGATTTTACGGCTGATTCAGTCATACGGAGAGGACATTGTTCGGACAGGTCCGGCGGCTGCTGGATTGTGCTTTTCCTGCCATCCTTCCGCCGTTTGAGAAAATGCTAAAGGTTTAAAGCTAACGGCTAAAGATGTTTTTCAGCCCTTGACCTTTGCATCACCCTTTTGTTTTCAGTCTTCAGCATTCAGCTTTTTCCCGCCCCCCATCCTTCAGCATTTAGTAGCCCTCATCCTTCCATTAGCACGGTATTGACGCCTGCGGCTGCTCCGGTGCAGCCTCGCAGGCAGTCCTGATCAATGGATTTCGCCCCTCACAGGGCGCAATTCACCCCTCAAAATCCCCGGTCTGTCCCTAATTTCTTAAATTCCAGTCAACTTCTGTTAAATACTCCCTCGAGGATCAACATTATGAAAAACAACATACATTGTAAAAAGGAGAATCGGCGGGCGCATCAGTTCAATGCTATGACAATCAGAATCTTTTTGGGTTTATGCGTCATCCTTGGTGCGAGTTTTATTTCCGTCCGTGCGGCCGACACCCCGGCCCAGGCCGCCGCCCGTGTGGCTCTGTTACAAAAAATGAACGAGCTGGACAACGCGCAAACCCCGCCGCCGGTACTGGTCGCATCTTCCAAGGCCGTGGTCAAACAACCCGGCAAATCCGCAGCCAACGTAACTGGGACACTTGCCGAAAAAGCGGTGACTTCGCAAACCACCCCGGCGCCAATAACTCCGGTGGCTGCCCCTGCTGCTGTTGCATCCGTTGCTGTCGCCCCTGCCATGTCGCGCCTGATACTGCCGTTACTCATCCTGTCGATACTCATACCGTCGCTCCTGCTGCTGAAGTTCCGGCTGCGAAATTCCCGCAGTTACGGCTCCGGCCAGGATTCAACCAGCAGCGGCACCTAAAACGCCCAGGCCAACCCCGTCGTCCGTTGCTACAGCGTCAAGTCCACCGGCAAACACCGGTCTCCCGGTTTGAGGGCCAGCCGGGCCGCAAGCTGCCGGCGCAATTTGACGAGGTTTACTTTGCCAGGAAATGACGGAGAGCGAAGAATGCCAACACTTGGAACAAGAGGAACCCCACGCCGAGCAGCGTGCCGGCAATCACCGGTGTCTCACGAAAACTCAGCCGCCAGTGCGGCGTCTTCAGGCGGTCGCAATAGCCGGTGAGACGCACCCGGCCGGGCTGGTCCAATTGGGCCTTGAATGCCGCGGCGGTCTGAAACCGGTCCGCCGGATCGCGTTGCATGGCGTGCAGCACGATCTCCTCCGCCTGCGGGGAAATGTTGGGGTTCAGTTTTCGCGGCGCAATCGGGTCGCCGGTGACGCGGTTGTTCATCGCCATCCAGCAGGTGTCATTGTGGAAGGGAACCACGCCGGTGAGCATTTCATACAAGACGGCGCCAAGACAGTATATATCGGACCGTTCGTCGCCGCGCTCGTTTTTGACCTGTTCCGGCGACATGTATTCGGGCGTGCCCAGGGTGGCGGTAAGCCCGCTGAGCGTGATTTTTTTTGAATCCGCCGCGGCGGCAATCCCGAAGTCCATGATGCGGATGGTGCGGTCGCGGCAAATCATGATGTTCCCCGGCTTGAGGTCGCGGTGGATCACGCCCTGCCCGTGCAGGTATTGAAGCGCTTCGCAAACCAGGCTGGCGATTTTCAACGCGTCCTTTTCCGGCAACGTCCGCGACGCTTCGAGCAGGTGGGACAGGGTGCAGCCGCGCAGGTATTCGGTGACGATGTAGGGCCGGCTTTTTCTTTCCACCGGGACAAACTTCAGGATGTACGGATGATTCAGCCTGCGCCCAATCTCATCCTCGCGTTGGAAGCGGGAAAAAAATCCCGGATCCGCCTCCAGACGCAGGTGCGGCACCTTGACGGCGACGATTTGATTGTCCTGCCCCCGGTCCCGGGCCTGGTAGATGGTGGCCATGCCGCTGCGGCTCACGGTTTCGATGATGGCGAACCGCCCGTCGAGCAAATCGCCGGCATGCAGCTCCGGGCCGAAGTAAGGTTCGACCGGGTCATGGTGTTCGGGCACGTTCTCGAAACAACTGATGCCTTCCACGGCGTAGGTTTTGTCTGCTGTCATGCTTTTGTCGGTTCAGCGTTTCAGGGACGGCTGCATTGAATGACCGCGCAACCGGTCGCGATCAGGCCAAGGCCACACCAGGTGGACCACGGAACATTTTCCCTGAAAACGAACCGGCCCGCCAAAACACTCGTCAGCGCAAAGAATCCGACATAGACGCCCAGCAGTCTCGAAAAATCCCACTTGAGTGAATTCACCATCAATCCGTAGCAGCCGAGCGTCACGAATCCGGCGAGCACCACCGCCAGCTTGTGGCCGCGCAGTCCATGCCGGATGACGGCATCGCCCCCGACTTCGAGCAGCGCGGCCACCACAAAAACAGCCCAAGCAATGGCATTCATGCGTGTGTCAAAACCGCATTCTGCTGCCAGACCGCATTTGACCGGGCGTCACTCCGCGACCGCATCGCTTGCCGATACTGTTCCGGCGTGATTTTCCAGACTCGCGGCAACACCAGCGTTGGGCAGCGCGCGTTGCGAACCACGCGCTCGACCGTGCCCAAGCCGAGAAACCGCTTCCAACACGCAGGCTTCGGGCTGGCCATGATGATGAGTTCGGACAATTCCGCGTCGGCTTCGGCAAGAATTTCCTCGTGCGGCCGGCCCACGCGCACATTGATGCGCACCGACGGGCTGTCGCCGAAAAAGAGTTTTGCCAGCTTCTTCAGCGCCGCTTCGCTCTCCGCGCAGACTTCGTTATAAATGCGGCTTTCCAGCCTGGCGACGTTCAGATTCACCACGTTGAGCAGCGTCAAGTGGATCGGGACTTCGTTCGCCAGACCTTGCGCAAACAGCAGCGAGTTGAAAGAGCTTTTCGGCAAGTTGACCGGGACCAAAATACGTTTGCTGTTCATAAGTTTGCACTCCTTTCCGACGACAGTGTTATCCGTCTTTCTTAGAGCTTATCCGTAAATAGAGTTTCATGTTAAAGTCAGCACATACGCCAACAAATCAAAGCCGCCGCGCATTGCAGCAACGCCAGAAAATTGGCCGCGGTCTTTTCATAGCGCACCAGCAGCT
>Ga0224557_1000339_pt1 | contig 52727 bp, 60 predicted proteins | sample 714S31014metaG_FD_180677 | JGI IMG/M metagenome (GOLD analysis project Ga0224557, IMG submission 180677) | Peat soil microbial communities from Stordalen Mire, Sweden - 717 S3 10-14 | ecosystem: Environmental > Terrestrial > Soil > Wetlands > Peat | place: Sweden: Norrbotten County, Stordalen...
TTCGGCTTCCGGAACTTCGAGAACTACCGGATCCGAGCGCTGCTCTACGCCGGTCGGCCTAACTGGCGGGTGCTGGGCTCGATCGTGGTCAGGTGAGGGCGCGACCCCGCCAGAATCCGAAGAACCAACAATCATCCGCAGTCTGGTCTAAAAGTCCTGAGTATGGCCACTAAACGGACCTGAAAAAAAGCCAACAAGTGTTCGCGATGCCGTTGGATCGGTTGAGACCACCTGGGACTGGATGAAACAGTGTCGTTCTGACTTAGGCCTACAGGGACGGCGATGGTGCACGTGTTGGTGGCCGTGCCCGTTCCGAACATTTCGGCCGAGTCGCCGGAGTGCTGAATGACTTCGGCAGCCGGCCGGTGGGCGCTGACATGCTGGTGCCTGAGTCGACAGATTCCCCCCTGAAGCCGGGACTGATCCTTTCCACGCGCCATGCTGAGGAACCTCCGAACCGAGGGGATGGTGGTGGAGGATGGCCCCCGCCTCAGTGGCTGTTTCGCACCGTTGAGATCAGTGCTTGATCCAGGACCGCAGTGGCCCGGTAGCCCCAGGGCTTTGCACCTTGGAATCATCCTTCCGGGGACGCGGTCGGCCTACCCTCCGGTTATCCCCATCCCAGCTCCTGGAGACGGGGGTCGCTGATTCCGAAGTGGTGGGCGATCTCGTGGACCACCGTCTTGTGCACCAAACCCTCGACCTCCTCCTTCGTCCGGCAGTGTCCGCAGATCGTCTTTCGATAGATGAAGATCTGGTCGGGGTTGGCGTACCACGTGCCGTAGTACCGCTTGGTCAGGGGGACGCCCTTATAGAGGCCGAAGAGGTCTCGTCCATCGGCCTCCTCCTCGACCGTGATCGCCACGTTCGTCATGGCCTTGAGGAACTCCTCCGGGAGCGAGTCGAGGGCTTCGCCGACCAGTTCCTCGAACTCCTTCAGGGGGATGTCAATGCCCGGCTTTCCGTTCACCTCGGATTGGAGTGCATGATGCGGCTCCCGGTCGTGGCTGTGGAGGATCCCCAGCATCGTCCCCCTGATCCCGAGTGAGGTGGCGATCGACAGGAATTCGTCCCGGGCCGGCGGAGGGATCGGCAGCCGTGAGTCCACCGTCCACGTGGCGAGCGACTCGAGGGCCTGCCGGTAGCGCCCGCCGTCCAAATGGCTGTCGAACCAGTGCCTCTGGGACTCCGAAAGATTCGGGGCGAGGGTCCGCTCCAGGTGGCGCAGGCGTCGGCGCGTCACCTTGTCGGTCTCAGGTGCCGGAGCTCCACGCGGATCACGGGACAACCGGTCCGAGAGCGCCTTCTGTCCGGCAGCATGACGCTTCCGACGTCGGACGGGGCTCGCCGGGCGGACCCGGCGGACGACCAGGATGGCCAGCACCGTCGCGACGCCGACCACGGCCGCGACGAGGAGCCAGACTCCTGGCATGCCGACTGCAATGGCGTCGATGGTCCCCGCTCCCATTGCCCTACGCCCCCAAGACGGCTCGGGCCGGACCTTGCTGACGGGCAGCTTCGGCGGCTCCCCTGTGCGATCGGTCCATCGAACAACGGTACCGGCGAACAGGAGGACGGCCATGGGGCCGTGGGCGTGCTGGAGCGCGGGCAACTGCTGACCGACCCCGACCAGGCGGTGGCATTCGTCGCCGCCACCCGGGTCGACGCACTGGCGATCGCCATGGGCACATCCCACGGTGCCTACAAGTTCAGCCGCCGGCCCGACGGCCAAACCCTGGCGATGTCGGTCGTCCGTGCGACTGTGCGCTTCACCGGCGCTTTTCGACCTGGCGCCCGTCCGTCAGTCGGCTTCCCAACGTCGATCCACGCCTGGACCCGCTCGTTGCTGGTGCGCCGAGCGTTCGGCATCTTCGCCCACCTGCGGAACGCGTCCTTCTGCTCAGCGTCGAGCCCGGAGAACAGCGTCTCGCCCTTTGCGGCGCCGGTCGGCGCGTCGCCCGCCGTCCGCGATGCCCGAACCTTCGGTCGTACTGAGGCGCGTCCGCCAGCTCGCCGTGCTTTATGGGGCTCGGCGTTCTTGGCGCTCAGGTCGATCTCGTAGGACTTGCCGCCGATGGTGAAGCGGACCGTCTTGCTCGCTTCGGCGCCATCGAGGTCGTCGAGCAACGTCCCAGTTTCGTGCCTCAACGCTGATTCGCGAAAGTCCTGGTCAAGGTACCCGGATGACATCCTCGGAACCCACAGGTCCACGGTGGTGCCGACCTCGAGTTCGACATGCGCCCCACCGCGGGCTCGGTGGTCCGGTCAGATCGTCGTCGCCGTCTGTGCCGAAGCGCTGACACCGGTCGAGGCTCCGACGTAGGGCTCGTGGGTGGACCCGCGCGGTTCGATCCCCCGCAGCCGAGTGATGTTTCCGGCGTAGCACGGGGGGCCACCGGCGAACACCGCCGATCCGGCCACCAACACCTGAGCTCCTACCTCCGCCACCTGTTCGGCGGTCTGGGCGTTGATGCCACCGTCGACCTGGATGGTGACCCGCCGGTCACCGATCGAGTCTGCCAGGGCCGCCACCTTGGCGACGGTCGCCTCGATGAACTGCTGGCCACCGAAACCGGGGTCGACGGACATCACGAGTACCAGATCGACGTCGTCGAGGACGTGCTCGAGCATGCAGACCGGGGTCGACGGGTTGAGCGACACGCCCACCCGGACCCCGAGGTCCCGCACTGCGTGCACGGTGCGGTGGAGGTGCACCTCGGACTCGACGTGCACGGTGAGCGAGTCGGCGCCCGCGTCCACGAAGGCCTGGAGGTGGGGTGCCGCCGGGGCCACCATCAGGTGCACGTCGAGCGGCTTGGCCGTGTAGGGGCGGATGGCCGCCACCACGGCGGGCCCGATGGTCAGGTTGGGCACGAAGTGGCCGTCCATCACATCGACGTGGATCCAGTCGGCACCGGCCGCGTCCACGGCCCGCACCTCCTCGCCCAGCCGGGCGAAGTCGGCCGAGAGGATGGACGGTGCGATCAGGGTCACGGCGTGGTCCCGCCCCGCTCGACCACGAAGGCCACGAGCTGCGTCTGGCGCTTCGGCTCGAAGCCAATCAACCGCACGTGATGTCCCGGATTGGCCCGGATGCAGGCGTCAACCTCGGCGCGGATCGCCCCGGGGTCCGTCTCGCCGAACAGTGGGAGCTTCCACATGTACCAGTAGCGGGCTGTGGCCCGCTCGGGCTCCACGTGCTCGATCATGGCCGTCAGACCCCGACGGACCAGGTACTCCGTCTGCCGCTCGACCGCGGCCGCGTCCAGCGGGGGCAGGTACGAGAAGGTCCCCAGTCGCTTCGATGCCTGCTCTCCCACGCGCGAGGGGAAGTCGCGGATTCCGTTCTCCATGGTGCCTCTCTCCTCTGTCGTCACTTGGCCACCTCGTCGAGCTTGTCGACGGAGTCGTACTCGAAGCGGATGTTGCGCCACGTCTCCAAGGCGGCCGCCAGCTCGGGGCTCGACTTGGCGGCGCGGGTGAGGATCTCGGTGCCCTCGTTCTCGACGTCGCGGCCGTCGTTGCGGGCCTCCACGCAGGCCTCGAGCGCCACCCGGTTCGCCGTGGCCCCCGCCGCGTTGCCCCACGGGTGCCCGAGCGTGCCCCCGCCGAACTGGAAGACGGCGTCGTCCCCGAAGATGGCCACCAGCGAGGGGATGTGCCAGACGTGGATGCCCCCCGACGCCACCGGAAACAGGCCCGGCATGTGCCCGAAGTCCTGGTCGAAGAAGATGCCCCGCGACCGCTGCTCGGGCACGAAGCGCTCGCGCATCAGGTCGATCCAGCCGAGCGTCGCCTCGCGGTCGCCCTCGAGCTTGCCGACGACCGTGCCCGAATGCATGTGGTCACCACCGGACAGCCGGAGGCACTTGACCAGGACCCGGAAGTGGATGCCGTGGTACGGATTGCGGTCGATGACCGCGTGCATGGCGCGGTGGATGTGGAGCAGCATGCCGTTGCGCCGGCACCAGTTGGCCAGCGACGTGTTGGCCGTGAATCCCGCCGTCAGGAAGTCGTGCATGATGATCGGCATGCCGAGTTCCTTGGCGAACTCGGCCCGCTCGTACATGTCCTCGACGGTCGGGGCGGTGACGTTGAGGTAGTGGCCCTTGCGCTCGCCGGTCTCCGCCTCCGCCAACTTGACCGCCTCGGCGACGTTCTCGAACCGGTCGCGCCAGCGCATGAAGGGCTGCGAGTTGACGTTCTCGTCGTCCTTGGTGAAGTCGAGGCCGCCCCGCAGGCACTCGTAGACGGCCCGGCCGTAGTTCTTGCCCGACAGGCCGAGCTTCGGCTTGATGGTGCATCCCAGTAGGGGACGGCCGTACTTGTCCATCTTGTCGCGCTCCACGATGATCCCGTTCGGGGGCCCACCGCAGGTGAGCACGTAGTGGAGCGGGAAGCGCACGTCCTCCAGCCGCAGCGCCCGGATGGCCTTGAAGCCGAAGACGTTGCCCACCAGCGAGGTGAGCACGTTGACCACGCTGCCCTCCTCGAACAGGTCGAGCGGGTAGGCGACGAAGGCGTAGAAGCAGCTCGGATCGCCGGGCACGTCCTCGACCCGGTAGGCGCGGCCCTTGTAGTAGTCGAGGTCGGTCAGCAGGTCGGTCCATACCGTGGTCCACGTGCCCGTCGAGCTCTCGGCGGCCACGGCCGCCGCCGCCTCCTCGCGGGGCACGCCCTCCTGGGGCGTGATCTTGAAGCAGGCGAGGAGGTCGGTGTCCTTCGGCTCGTAGTCCGGCTCCCAGTAGGTCTGTGCGTAGTCCTTCACGCCGGCGTCGTAGGTTGCCATGTGCTCGTCTCCAGTCGGTGGTTCAGTGGATGGTGGACGTCGAGGCCAGCGGGTCGAGCGAGCCCGAGCAGTAGCGCCCGGCCATCTCGTCGAGTGGCACGACGGCGATGGCGGAGGCCCGACCGGCGGCGCCGAATTGCTCGTAGCGGAGCCGGCACAGGTCCTCCATGGCGGTCATGGCCGGCCCCCGCGTCGTCCAGCAACTGGCGGAGGCTGATCCGGGCATGTCAGGCCACCCGCCGCTTGCGCTCGATGAGGCGGCGGATCATGGGCGTGAGGATGAGCTGCATGGCCACGTCGAGCTTGCCGCCCGGGATCACGATCGAGTTTGCCCGGGTCATGAAGCTGTCGTGGATCATCGACACCAGGTACGGGAAGTCGATGCCCTCGGGATCGCGGAAGCGTATGACCACGAAGGACTCGTCCGCCGTCGGGATCCAGCGGGCCACGAACGGGTTGGACGTGTCGACGATGGGCACCCGCTGGAAGTTGATGTCCGTCTCGGTAAATTGTGGGCACAGGTAGCGGATGTAATCGGGCATCCGTCGCAGGATGGTGTCCGTCACGTCCTCCACGGAATGGCCACGAGTCGACTTGTCGCGGTGGATCTTCTGGATCCACTCGAGGTTCACCACGGGAACCACGCCGATCTTGAGATCCACGTGGCGAGCAATGTCGGCCGTATCGGTCACGACGGCACCGTGCAGGCCCTCGTAGAACAGAACGTCGGTGTCGGACTCGAACTCCTCCCAGGTGCTGAAGGTGCCTGGAGGCGTCCCGTACTGCACGGCCTCGACCTCGTCGTGCACGTAGTGGCGGGTGCGACCGGTGCCGTGCTCCGCGTACTCGGCGAACACCCCGGCGAGTTCCTCGAAGAGGTTGGCTTCGGGTCCGAAGTGGCTGAAGTGATGATTGCCCGCTTCGCCCGCTGCCCTGATGGCTTCGGCCATCTCGTCGCGGCCGTACCGGTGGAAGGCGTCGCCGTCGATGGTGGCGCCCAGGACGCCCTCCCGGCGGAAGATCTGCTCGAACGTGTGCTTGACGGTGGTGGTGCCGGCCCCTGAGGAGCCAGTGACCGAGATGATCGGGTGTCGTGCGGACATGGTCGTCTACTCCCTGAAGAGGCCGCGGTTGGAGAACAGCGGGGCACGCTCCGCGTCGTAGGCGAGACCATTGAGGTAGCGGCCGACCCGGGCCACCTTGTCGGCCGACCCGAAGACCAGCGGCGTGCGTTCGTGGAGCCCCTTGGCCGTCCTGTCCAGAATCCGCTCGGTCCCGTCGGTCGCCGAACCACTGGCCTCCTCCATGAGCAGGGCTATGGGGTGGGCCTCGTACACGGTCCGCAGCCAACCCGAGCGGTACTTGGCCCGGTGATCGGCCGGGTACAGGTAGATGCCGCCCCGCATGAGGACGCGCAGCGCCTCGATGACCAGCGCCCCGTACCAGCGCATGTTGAAGTCGCGGCCGCGGAGGCCGTCGGCCCCGGCCTCCAGGTCGGCGACGTAGGTGCGGAACGCCGGCGACCAGTGTCGGGCGTTGGCCGAGTTGACCGCATAGGCCGCGGTCCCCTCAGGGACCCGGATCCCCGCTGTCGACCGGACGAATGTGCCGTCCGCGGGTCGCAGCGCATAGATGTCGGTGCCCGACCGGACCGTCAGCACTAGCAGGGTCGCCGGACCGTAGAGGACGAACCCGGCGGCTATCTGCTCGCTCCCGGGCCGGAGGAAGACGGACTCGGCCGGCTCGCCGGTGTTGGGCCGGATCGAGAAGATGAGTCCCATGGGCCCGTTGATGGCCAGGTTGCCCGAGCCGTCGAGGGGGTCGACGGCCACGACCAGTGGAGCGCCCGGGTCGAGCCCGATGGGCACGTCGTGCTCCTCCGAAGCGAAGACGGCAACCGGGGTGGATTGCAGGGCGTCCAGCAGGATCCGGTGCGCCTGCTCGTCCATCCGGCTCTGCAAGTCGCCGCTAGCGTTGCTTCCCACTTTGTCGTCGAGCCCGCCGACCAGTGGGGCGACCGCCAGCTGTCGACCGATCTCCACGCTGGCTGCGGCTAGGGCCAAAATGACGGAGACGACGGCCCGGCGGTCCTCGGCATCGTCGGCCCACGCCGCCAGCACCCCATCGAGGTGAACGGGTTCCTCTGCTATGGCGGTCACTGCGTCTCCGTGCTCCCATACGCCACCGATCGGCGACAGACAGTGATCCTGACCGATGGCTGTAATTAAGTAAAGGTATTTTTTGTGTGCGCAAGCGATAGTAAAGCTATGGTTTGTTCATGCGAGACGTGACGCTGAAGCAGCTCCGGTCACTGGCGGCGACGCTGGACCAGGGGACCATCGCCGCTGCCGCCCAGGTCCTGCACGTGACCCCCCCGGCGGTCAGCCAGCAGCTCCGCCTCCTCGAGCGGAGCACGGGCCTGCCCCTCATGGAGCGGACTGGCGACGGCTTCCGCCCGACCGACGCCGGACGCGAACTGGCCGAGGCGACGGCGCGCATCGAGGCCGAGGTTGCCCGCTGCTCCCGAACCCTCGAGGCCATCGCCAGCGGATCGGGCGGGCGGGTGGTTTTCGGTGCGGTTAGCACCGCCAAGTACGTCGCCCCGCAGATCCTCGCCTCGTTCTGGACCTCGCACGCGGACATCGAGGTACGCCTCGAGATCGGCAACCGCGAGGAGACCATCGCGCTCCTCGAGCACGGTGACGTCGACCTGGTCATGATGGGCCGCCCCCCGCACGAGCTGGACCTCGAGATCACCGCGATCGGTGACCATCCCCACGTGGTGATCGCCCCACCGGGCCACCTGTTGACCGCGAGCATGGGGATTGCTGTCACCGAGCTGGCCAGCCACCCCTTCCTCATCCGTGAGCGCGGCTCGGGCACCCGCCAGGTCTTCGAGGAGCTGTTCCAGCACCGCGGCATCCGGGCGCCCGGGGGCATGGAAATGTCGAGCAACGAGACCATCAAGCAGGCGGTGATCGCCGGGCTGGGGATAGCGGTGATCTCGGCGCACACCATCGCGGCCGAGATCGGCGACGGCCGACTCGTCGTACTCGACATCGAGGGCCTGCCGATCATGCGCCGCTGGCAGGTGGTCCGACGGGCCGACCGACGCACCCTCCCCCCGGCGTCCGCCATGTGGGACTTCCTCGTCGAGCACGCCGCCGAGCACTTCCCGGCGCTCCCCACCGGTGCCGGAGCCGCCCCAGACTGACGGTCATCGTGGCGCCAGGCACCGCTGTCGGAACACGGCGTAGTCCTCGCTCCACGCGTCCTCACGTCGGGGCTCGGGATGGAAGTGGGAGCGCCAGGTGACCAACGCGTCCGCCGCGGCCAGAACCCCGCCGAGGGCGGACGCCGACGCCACGATGGCCGCCCCGAATGCCGAGCCGGGCTCCACCGGGACACGGACGGGGACCTGCAGGACGTCGGCTCGCAGCTGCGTCCACACTGGGGATCGGGTGGCTCCCCCGGTGGTCGCGACGGACCTCGGCTGATCGCAGCCGAGCTCGACCAGCCGCTCGCATCCCCAGCGCTCGACGAAGGCCGCCCCCACCAGTTCGGCCCTGTACCGGTCTGCGGGGGAGGTGTCGACCTCGACGGACCAGGGCGCGAACCCGGGGTCGACGAACGGGAAGCGCTCGCCGCGGGCGGTGGATGGGTACGCAGCCTGGCCGTGCGGTTCGATCGACACGGTGCGTGCGAGGTCGTCGAGCTGGGCGTTGCTGGCCCAGATCGAAAGGATGCCGCTGCCGGCGTTCGACGCCGCTCCCGGAAGCCACCACCCTCCCGGCCCACGGTGGCTGTAGACGCCGTCGGCCGCCGAGGTGATGTTCCGCAGGGCTACGGTCTTCCACACCATCGTGGTGCCCACGGCCGTCGCCCAGCTCCCCGGTGACGGCTGGCAGGCGAGCTGGGCGGCGACGCCGTCGGTGATCCCGGCGACCAACCGGAGGTCGGTGGGGAGGCCGGTGGCGACGGCCGTTCCGGAACCGATCGACCCCAGCAGTGTGCCCATCGGCACGACGTCGGGGAGGGCGTCGGGGCCCACGGGCAGCTCCGTCCATGCCCGGGTCTCCGGGTCGTATCCGAGCTTTAGGGCCTGGGTCTCGTCAATCGGTGCCGTATGTCCGAGCAGGCGACCGGTCAGGTAGCCCCCGGGGGTGGTGAACACCCGGCCCTGCTCGAGCAGGGCCGGTGCCTCCGCGGCGAGCCACGCCAGCTTGGCCACGGCCCAGCTGGAGTCGACATCGGTGAGACCGGCACCCCGCGTGTCCGAGTAGAGCATGGCCGGCACGACAGCGTCCCCCGCTCGGTCCAGGATGCACAACGTGCCCGATGTGCAGGACACCGCCAACGACCTTGCCGTGGCACGGGCGGGCCCGAGGCTCCGCAATGTGGTGATCACACCCTCCCACCAAGCGGCCGGGTCCTGTTCCTGAACGGGGCCGGGAGGAGGGAGGGCTAGGGCCTGGTGAGCGCGGGACACCACGGCGCCCCGTTCGTCCATCAGCACGGCCCGGATCCCCTGGGTGCCGACGTCCATCCCCACATGCGTCGGGCCGGAAGCCATCACGGGAGCACGTCCATAGACCCGGACCCTACGGGACGCGGGTCGGCCACGACCCGCCCCGTTCCGCACGCCGAAGTCGGGATCTGACCCGAAGCCCTGCTGCGCCAACGGCACGAGCCCGGTTGCGAAGGGCGCGTGCCTCTGATCGTCACCAGCCGGCCCGGTCGGGCGGACGGACGGACGGTTCAACTGTCCAGGACCGGGCCCGTGCCCCTTTGTGGAACCACCCACCCTCGAAGATGGGCTCCAGTCCAAGCAGCCACCTGTGACGTGCATGTTGGTTTTCATCAGGCACTTCCGGGCTGGCGTCTGGGGTGGGCACGGGGAAAGTCTGTTCCACGACGAGATACATCCCCAGAGGCTGAGGACCATCCCCGGACCGGTATCCCAGAACGCTGCTGGTTCCGCGCCGCAGAAACCCGGGCGGAAGTTGCGGATCGCAAACGATTGCAGGCACCTGGTTTGACCTCACGCCACCGGCAGGCGACAGCCTCAGTGGAGCGCGCAACCCTGGAAATTAGCGTCTGGACTGGGGTTCACATCACGAGACCGTGTTTCGTGGATCACCGACAAACCATGGGGTAACTGATTGCTGAACAACCTCAGGACCGAGGGGATGGTGGTAGAGGATGGCCCATTGCTCGGTGAGCATCTCATTGGGATGGAGTTGCTGTTTTTTCATCCACGGCACCGCCGCTCGCGAAGATTGCAATCGCCCGGAAGGGCCCGATCTGGGCGCCATGCTGTTGATGAGATCACGCCCCGGTCGGCTGTGCACTGACAGTCGCCCGGGACTGCGTGAAGTCCGCGCAACGGACGATCGGGTAGCTCAACATTCGACGCTCCGAGAGGTCCGCCGGAAACCGGGTCGACGCGACGGCCAGCCGGTGGACTCTGGTCCTGCCGATGGCACGCTCCGTCTCGACGCCGAACTCAGCGTCGATTCCACGAGGGCGCAGCGTTCGCGACGAATTGATCGAAGGTCACGGGTGGTTCGGAGACAAGCTCCGCCAGTCCGTTGGTGATTCGATCCTCGGCGCCTTCGGCGATGATGAGGTCCATGAAGGCGAGCGACTGAGCGTGTGGCTCGATCAGTCCATGGGCGACGTGGCGCGCTACCAGCTCGTCGAAGGTCAGCGGGTAATGAGTGACGGTCTCGCCAATCGCATCGCTGATACGCCGGGCGACCTCGTCATAGCTGAGCAAATCGGGCCCGGTCAGCACGAAGTCTGAGTTCGGAGCGTCCTCCGCGGTCAGTGCTGCCGCTGCCCCACGTGCGATGTCGTGGGCGCTGATGAAAGGGACGCGCCCGTGCCCGGTAGCGGTGTAGATGGCCCGCTCGTCACGGATGGTGGTGCAGTGCGGCCCTTCGGAGAAGTTCTCCATGAACCACGACGGCCGGAGAACTGCCCACTCGGTTCCGGACCCAGCGAGCCACTGATGCACCTGGCCCATGCCCAGACCCCCCGCCTCGAGGGGCGATGCGCTGAGCAGCACGAACCGTGCAGCGCCACGGCTGATGGCCGTTTCGATGAACTCGGTCATGAGGGACACCGCATCGTCGGCTCCCATCGGCGCGACCAGGTAGACCGAGCTGACATCGACCAGGGCTGCGTCCCAGGTCGTGCGATCTGTCCAGTCGAAGTGGACCCCACCTGCGGGCGGCTTTCGAGAAGCAGCTCTGGCGGAGATATTGAGTTCATCGAGAAGCGCCAGTAGACGGCGCCCGGTCTTGCCGGTGGCGCCAGTGATCAGGACACGATCCCTCATGAGAGGGCCTCGGCGGAAACAAGCGGGTTCCAGTACTCCCGGTAGTGGGCAAGCTTGCCGTCGCGAGCTTCGGCCACGATGACGTACTGCTGGTTGTAGGGCTTGTCCGTCTCGACGGCCCGTCCCCTGATCGTCATCTCGACGACCACGACATTCGGGTCCAGAGCGGGGTGGACGCGTAGCTCGTTCACCCCATCGATGGAGATGCGAGACGGATAGTCCGTCATGTAGGCAAGGATCTGCTCCTTTCCCTGCAGAAGTCTCGGGCGTTCCGGGCCGGCAAAGGGAAACTCGCAGACCCCGTCATCAGCCCACAGCTCAATCCACTCATCGAATCGCGCCTCGGTCAGCAGCGTCTGGTACTGCTGCATCAAGGTGAGCGTCGTCAATCGCGGGCTTTCGTCGTCAGTCATTGTCACGTCACCTTTCGGATGTGACGACAAGGAGCTTGTCGTCGAGGCAGCTGAAGATGTCGACTTGGGTCGTCCGTGGTCATGGGGACCTCCCGCAGGCCGACCCCTGTACTATTCGGACTGTCAGTCCGGTTCAGTCGGCATGATACGGACTGCTGGTCCGCTTGGCAAGAGGAGACGTGGAAGAGCCATGGCAGTGGTGCGAGAGGAGCGGGCCGATGCGGCACGCAACCGCAAGGCGATCCTGGAGGCCGCCGATGAGCTCTTCGCGACCTCGGACAGCCCGGGCGAGGTGTCGATGGACGACATCGCCCGCGCCGCCGGAGTAGGCAAGGGCACGCTCTTTCGGCGCTTCGGCGACCGGGCCAACCTGATCCGGCAGGTCTACGCCGTCAGGCTGGCACCACTGCGGGAGCAGATCCAGTCGGGCCCTCCACCGCTCGGACCGGACACCCCACCCCGAACACGTGTCGCCGCCATCATCGACGCCATCGCCGTCGTCAAACTCGACAACGCCCATCTGATGCTGGCTCTCGAAGAAGGGGGTGGCCCGACGAGCGGCATCTATGGATCAGCCGACTATGTGGGCGTGCACGGCCTCTTACGTGACCTCGTTGCTACCGAACTCGGAGTGGGCCGAGCTGGTTGGGTCGCCCATGTGCTCCTGGCGACCGTCCGGGCCGACCTCCTTCGTCATGTGACCGAGGGAGAGGGCATGAGCCACAGTGCCCTCCGTTCGAGTCTCAGGGACTTCGTCGACGACACGCTGGATCATTAGCTGGTTCGCCGGCCCGTGGGTGTCCCATATCGCGCGAGCGACATGACTCCTGACCCTGCACCCGAACAGTGCCGGCTACGTGCCGCCGAATCTCGGGCCGAAATTGCAGATCGCGGTGTTCGGTGAGAACGCACATCGCTAACGATCACGAGCACCTGGGAGGTCCTCACTGCACGGGGGAGTGACTGCCTTGAAGCGAACAACTCTGGCCAATCATCACTCTGAGCTGCGGTGTAACGTCCCGAAGCCACGTCCTTACCCCGCTCACAAGACATGGTGTAACTGAATCCCGGGTAACCTCCGGGCGGCGGGGATGGCGGCAGAGGATGGCCCATGGTTGGTAGCCGAATCCTGCCCTCAGGGTCAGTCGCCAAGGTCGGACGACCCGACGTAGGTCAGGCCGTCGCCTTCCGGTACAGATTGAGCGAGATCACGAGGAAGACCACGACAATGGCGACGCTCCACGCCACCGATTGCCACAGGTCGTGGAGAACGGGGCCTCCCTCGAAGAGAGCCCGCACGGCATTGACCGTGACGGTCACTGGCTGGTTTGCGGCAAACGGCTGGAGCCAGCCGGGCAAGGTGGCTACGGGGACCAGCGCGGAACTGGCGAAGAAGAGGATGAACATCGGAAGAATGGCTGCCATCTGTGCCGTTTGCGGATCCTTCACGGCAAGTCCGACTGCTGCGTAGACCCAGGTGAAGGCATACCCGAACAGCAGGACGAGTCCCAGACCCGCCAGGCACGCGAGCACGGAGTTGTGGAACCGGAAGCCGACGAGAAGGCCGAGCATCACGACGAACGCGAGTGCGAGGGCGTTCCGGCAGATGTCGGCGAAGGTCCGCCCGGCCAGAACCGCCGATCGTGCCATCGGAAGACTCCGGAATCGGTCGATCATCCCCGCCTGGAGATCCTGCGCCAGCGCCAGCGCCGTCGTCATCCCTCCCAACAGGACTGCTTCCAGGAAGATCGCCGGCACGATGTAGTCGACGTAGGCGATTCCGGGAACGTGGATCGCCCCGCTCAGGACATAGCGAAAGAGCAGGAGGATGAGCGTCGGCTGCACGATGGACATGAACACGAGCTGGGGAGTGCGGACGATCCGCCGGAGATTGCGCTTGGTGACACCACCGATGTCGCGGACTGCAAGCCTCGGGGAGAGTCGCGCCACCCGGATTGTCGGTAGGCGGATTGCGAGATCAGTCATGGGTACTTCCCGTACTCGGTGGGTTCGTATCGCTCGAACTGGCCGAGTGTCCGGTGATCGCCAGGAACACGTCGTCCAGCGACGGACGTCGGATCCCCAGATCGTCGAGGGCAATACCCTCGTCGTCCAGCGCACGACCGGCGGCGATCAGAACACGGGCACCGTCCGTAACCGGCAACAACACTTGATTGAGGTCTGGATTTGTCCGAGGCGACGCGCTGCCCAGGTCCGCGATCATCGAGACCGCTCGGTCGAGGTCGTCCCGGTCGGTGACCCTGACCTCCAAGACATTTCCCCCAAGCTGATCTTTGAGCTGGTCGGACGTGCCACTGGCAGCGATGTGGCCGGCGTCGAGGACGATGATGGTGTCCGCCAGGTGCTCTGCCTCCTCCATGTACTGCGTCGTCAACAGGACCGTTGTCCCTTCTGCGACCAACTCTTCGATGAACCCCCACAGGTCGTTGCGAGTGCGCGGATCGAGTCCGGTGGTGGGCTCGTCCAGCAGGAGGACAGGGGGCTGGCCGATCAAGCTCGCCGCCAAATCGAGTCGGCGCCTCATCCCACCGGAGTAGGTCTTGACCTGCTGATCGCCGGCACTGGCGAGTGACATTCGCTCGAGGGCTTCTTGTGCTCGCGTCCGGTAGAGCTCCTTGTCGAGGTGGTAGAGGAGCCCCACGAGTTCGAGGTTCTCCCGACCGGTGAGCAGCTCGTCGACGGTGGCGTACTGGCCGGCCAGGCCGATCATCGACCGAATGGTCCTTGCGTCCTTCTGCACGTCGAAGCCGCCGACCCTCGCATGACCGCTGTCCGGTACTAACAGGGTGGTGAGCACGCGCACCAGAGTCGTCTTGCCGGCGCCGTTCGGGCCGAGGAGCGCCAAGACGGTACCCACGTCCACAGTGAACGAGACCGCGTCGAGCGCCACCGTTGCGCCGAATCGCTTGGAGACCTCGTCGACCTCGATGGCTGCAGTCATCTGGGAGGGATTCTTTCCGATACGGGACCGTTCCGTAATAGTATGTCACGTGGCTGCGAGATTGCCTACTCCCGCTTCGACGGGGTAGTCGTCTGGTCAGGTCCCAGAAGGACAGGGAGCACGAGGTCGTCAATGACGCGCCGGAAGAACTCCCGATCGATCGGCTGTCCAGCCACGATTCGCAGCAGGTTGAGCCCGATCATCATGTCGGGAACAAGGCTGAGATCCCGACCTGGCTCGATCTCTCCCCGTCGAACGGCACGTTCGAGAACATCTCTGATGGTGCTCCGAGCCAATTCCAGCAGATTCGCATCCAGGGCGGCGGTGAGTTCGGAATCGCGGCTGGCAGCAGTCAGCAATCCCAGGAGCACTGCGAACATCGCGCCATCTGCCTCGTCCATGTCCGGCATGGCCTCGAGGGCGGCGTCGAAGTCGCCGCGGAGCGACCCCGTGTCCGGAACAGCGACAGGCGACCTAGCCAGGCGCCACATCACAATGGCATCGACTACGAGTTCGGCCTTCGAGGGCCACCGTCGGTAGACGGCACCCTTACCGACTTGGGCACGAACGGCGATCTCATCCATGGAGAGCCGGTCATAGCCATGCTCAATCAGGCCTTCGAGTGCGGCGTGCAAGATGGCGGCGTCCAGATTCGGATCGCGTGGTCGTCCTCGTCCAGGTGATGGGTCCACGTGCTGAGGATCTGTATCCGTAAATGCGGTCATGGGATCTCCGCTAACGATACGGACTCGTTCCAGAATGTCAATTGGGACCCGTCAACCTCCGAGCTGTGATTGAGGGCCTGAAGCCATGATCCGTACCCTGCTGACGAGACATGGGGTAACTGATTGCTGGGGAACCTGAGCATTGCTCGATGCCATCCTCCCAGGTAGTCCATGACCATGACTAGGCGACATCTATTTCTGGCGAACTTCGGAGGGTTCGGAGATCAGAAATCTGGTTGAACCGGCCTGACATCCCCGGAGTCTCTGGGCTGTCCCATGCCAGCCCACTGCTCACATGGTGTGGTCTCGGTACTAGGACCCCTCGTCGGCACCCACGTGGGTTGTCAGCCAGTCCACCAGCGGTGCGGCTGTGTGAAGGAACTCCTCAATCCGCCGTTTGGCCTCGGCTGAAGCGAGCCAGGGACCAGGCGGCCAGGACCGCATCGCGACGACTCCCTTGTAGCGCAGCAGCTCGATGCGAGGGTGCTCTTTGGGATACCTCCTCGGTGCTGTCTTGAGTTCGTCGAAACTGCGAACCTCGATGTCGACAGCGCGGAGTTCCCGAACGACGCGCTCGAGCTGGGCGCCCGACCTGTCGGCGGCCACTGCAGCTCGATAGCGATCAAGCTGTCCCGCACTCATCTGGTGGAAGCCAGCTCCCACCTCGAGTCCTCGTGCCGACAGTCCGACGTATCCCGTACCGATCATCGCCGCGATCGATGTCTTGTAGGGCGTCTTGTCCCTACTGAAGCGCACGTCGCGATAGGGGCGAAAGAGACGTGGCTCACCGAACTCATCCGTCAGCTCGCCCAGGAGTGCCAGCATCGGGGCCTTGACGTCCTGCTCGTACACGTCCTTGTGGTCGAGCCAGAAGGTCTTGCAGTTGTCCAGCTCCAAGCCTTCGAAGAACTCGATCGCGGTCTGCGGCCATCCGCTGAACGGTGGATCACTCATGAGTTGGCCCTTTCGCACCTGGCATCGCGTGCCACGTGCTGATGGCTTCGGCGAAGTCGTCTGGGGCATCGGACTGGACGAAGTGTCCCGCGCCGTGAATCACCACGGTGCTGCGATCGTGCAGCAATCCTTCCCATCTGATTCTCTCCTTCGCGCGGAACGCGAAGTCGGCGTCACCCCAGACGGTGAGTGCGGGTAGCCGGTCGAGCGTGTGAAGGTTGGTCTCGACCTGGGCCAGGAAGGCGCGGCTTCTTGTGATCGCACGCGGGAAGATGGCGCTCGCTTCCCGGCGCGCCGGCGTACCCAGTGCTGACCGGTAGTGGGCCATCTCGGCGTTGGAGAGCTTCCTCCTGCGGTGGCCGGCGGGGATCATGAGATTCACGAACAAATTGAAGCGCTCGATCAGCTCGCGCCCTACCGCATCGCCCATCATGTGCGAGAAGACCTCGAAGTGCATGTCGCCGTTGACCGGCCACCCGAAAGTGTTGCCGATCACGAGTCCCCGGAAGACCTCAGGTCGCTGCTCGGCCACGTGCAGTCCGATCGGGCCACCCCAGTCCTGTACGACCAGCGTTACCTCGGAGAGCCCGAGGCGCTCGACGAACGCCCCCGTCACCGCCGCATGGTCGGCAGGCAGATACGAATATCCCGGCCCGGCCACGGACAGGCCAAAACCCGGATAGTCGAGTGCGATAGACCGGAAGTGGCCCCGGAGCGACGAGATCACCTGGCCCAGGTTGGATTCCCGTTGAGCATGAGCAGGACGGGCCCCGAACCTTCGTCGACGTAGTGGACGACATGGTCGCCGAGTTCAACGAAACGGCTCTCGAACGGGAAGAGGGAGTCGTCGACCCACGGGGGCCGCATGCCCGGCAGTTGTGAGTGGCCCACCTGACCCCAAAACCCCTCATCTGCCAAGGAAAACGTTGCAATTCCGCAACATCGGCGGAGGCAACGGGACTGTAGTTCGAACCCCTGCTGAACCCCGATCGCGCACCTCGGGGGATTTGGGAGAGTGCCAAGTCGCGAGCAGTTGATCGATTGGCCCGATTGCAGATCCGCCTACTCGTCCTCATCATGAGGAGTGGGTACTCGTACGTGCGTCTCGGCGACCGAGCGGAACCAGTCGCAGATCGCTTCAACGCCGTCGCCAGTACGAGCGGAGGTGCGCAGCTGGCCGGCGGCAGGGTTGACGTCATGCAGGTTCGACTCGAACGCGTCGATGTCGAAGTCGAGGTGGGGAAGGAGATCGACCTTATTGATGGCGACCACATCGGCCGAGCGGAACATGACCGGATACTTGTAGGGCTTCTCCTCGCCTTCGGTGACCGAGTACACCATGAGACGCGCGGCCTCGCCCACGTCGAACTCGGCCGGGCAGACCAGGTTGCCGACGTTCTCGATGACGACGAGATCGAGGTCGTCGAGCGCGAGCCGCTGCAGGGCCGAGCGGACCATGGTGGCGTCGAGGTGGCACTCGCCCCCGAATCCATTGGCCGTGTTCACCAGTGCCACCGGCACCCCGGTGGCGGCCAGCCGGTCGGCATCGATGGCCGTCTCGATGTCACCCTCGATCACGCCGACACGCAGCTCCGGCGCCAGCCGTGCGAAGACCTCGCACAAGAGGGTCGTCTTGCCCGCACCGGGTGACGACATCACGTTCACGACCGCGACGTTGGCGGCCGCGAAGTCACTCCGGTTGGCGTCCGCGGTGCGCTCGTTCTCCCCGAGGATTCTCTCCAGCACGTCGACCCGGAGGTCGCCCGACTCGTAGCCGGAGTGGTCGCCCACGTCGCGTTCCCCCCGGTCGTGGGTGTGCCCGTCGTGGTCGTGCACCTCGACCCGTCCGTCGGTGTGACGGTGGAATCGACCCACGGTCAGACCGGGCAGAGCTCGAGCGACGTGACCAGCAGTTCCTGTCCTGACACCACGCTCGTCGACGTCGACCCACACGGGCACCGGAAGACCGGCACCGAGATCGTGGTGTCGGCACCGCAGTCACCGCAGGCCAGTACGGCCGGGATCTCGTGCACCTCGAGGATCGACCCGGCCAGCGGCGTCCCGTCGACGGTGACCTCCCACGAGTAGGCGAGCGTGTCGGGGACCACCTGGCGGAGCGCCCCCACGTCGATCCGCACGCGATCCACCGGTCGCCCGTCGGCGTGCTCGCGGACGATGGCGGCAATGGCCGTGCAGATCGACAGTTCGTGCACAGGCGGAACCTACACCCCGGTCGAAAGGAGCGCGGCGCCGTCACTGGTCAACCCGAACCCCCCCGCGGCCATACTGGCCACCAATGCGTGCGTCTGGCCGGCGAGCGGCTCGTCGGCGCGGGCCACGAGGTGCCACGGCCGCACCAGCGGCGTGGCCTCGGTGGGGACCTGGACCAGCGTCCGGCGCCTGGTGGCGTCGGCGACCACGTCGGCCGGCAGCAGGGCCACGCCCAGGCCGGACTCGGCCGAGTGCTGGATCGCCTCGTTCGACGTGATCACCAGCGACGGTCCGGTGACGTCGAGGCGGGCCATCACCTCATCCATGGCCGCCCGGGTACTGGAGCCCTCCTCGCGGATGAGCCAGGTCGTCTCCGACAGGCGGCCGGCCCACACTGCGCCCGGCTTGGCCACGAGGACGAACTCGTTGGGCCGGGTGGCCAGGGACACGAACGCCCCCGTCATCGGCGGTCGCGTGCTGAGAGCGAGGTCGACCTCCCGCTCGGCCAGCAGCCGCCAGATGCGGGCTCGGTTGGCAACCTCCAGGGTGAACTCGAGCTCGGGCTCCTCCTCGCGCAGCCGGGCCAGCAGCGGCACCAGGACGTGGGAGGCCGAGCCCGTGGTGGCGCCCAGTCGCACCGGCTGCTGCCGATCGGCGGTCTCCGAACGAGTGCGCTCGAGTGCCTCGCCCAGCAGTGCCAGGAGGTCCCGGGCGTAGCCGACCAGGATGGTGCCCGCCGGCGTCAACTCGATGCCCCGGCCCTGACGGGCGACGAGGTCGACGCCCACCTCCTTCTCCAGAGCGGCGAGCGAAGCCGACACCGCCGGCTGGCTCACGGTGAGCCGTGCTGCCGCGCCCCGGACCGACATCTCGTCGGCGATGACGCAGAGCACCTGGAGCTGGTGGATCGTCAACACATCGCTGCCACCTTATGGGTTGGACAGAAAAGACTTGATTGACCTGCGGGGCCGTCATGCCAATACTGCCCATGGGGGCATCCGGTGGCAACGAGGGGGAGCGGCGCATGGCGAACGAACTGTTGGACGCACCCGTGGCGCCGCACCACGGCCCCGAAGTGGACCACCTCCTCGACCGCCTCAACGACCCTACCGTTGCCGCCTCGCTCAACTCGCTGCTCGACAACATCGAGCTCCTCGCCGTCCTCGTCGCCGGTCTCGACGGACTGGCCCGCAAGGGCGAGGTGATCGGCGACACCATCGCCGAGGTACTGGACCAGATCCGGTCCACCACCCAGTCGACCGGCCTCGACCCGATGCAGGCCGCCCAGCAGCTCGGCACCATCATCCCGACCCTGGCAGCGGCTTCACCGGCCATCAACCGGATCCTCGAGTCGCCCATCGTCGAGCCCGAGCCGATCGACATCCTTAGCGAGACGGCCGTCGCCCTCGTCGACGGCCTGAAGGCCGCCGAGGCGAAGAAAACCCGCCTCGGGCTGAGAGGTCTGCTCCGGGCCACCAGGGACAAGGACGTCCAGCGCGGCCTCGGGTTCGTCGTCGAGGTGGCCAAGGTCTTCGGGCGCGACCTCGACAAGCGCAGCGCCCAGACGACCGACGGCACGGACTGACTCCGACCCACCCATTTCAATCGAGCGAAAGGATCGAGGATGGCAACCCTTCTCTGGCTCCAGGCCGGTGCATGCAGCGGCAACACGATCTCCCTCCTCCAGGCGGAGGAGCCGACGGTGGTCGACCTGCTGACCGACTTCGGCGTCGAACTGATCTGGCACCCCTCGCTCGGCCCCGAGCTCGGCGAGGCCGTCCAGGCGATCCTGGCCGACCTGGTGTCGGAGCGGAAGCCGCTCGACATCTTCGTCCTCGAGGGCACGGTCATCACCGGTCCCGCCGGGTCTGGACGGATGGACATGTTTGCCGGCCGCCCGATGACCGAGTGGATCACCGAGCTCACCAACGTGGCCTCGATCGTGGTCGGGGTCGGCGACTGCGCAACCTTCGGTGGGCTGCCCACCGTGCCGCCCAATCCGAGCGCGTCGACCGGGCTCCAGTTCCACCGGGGCGAGATCGGTGGCTACCTCGGCAAGGACTGGGTGTCCAAGCTCGGGCTGCCGGTCATCAACATCCCTGGCTGCCCCGCCCACCCCGACTGGATCAGCCAGGTGGTGATGGCCGTGGCCACCGGACGGGCCGGCGACCTGGCCCTCGACGAATACCACCGGCCGTCCACGCTCTTCACGACCTTCACCCACTCGGGCTGCACCCGCAACAGCTTCTTCGAGTACAAGCAGTCGACGCTTGAGTTCGGCCAGGGCACCCGCACCGGGTGTCTCTTCTACGAGCTGGGCTGCAAGGGCCCGATGACCCACTCGTCGTGCAACCGGATCCTGTGGAACCGGCAGTCCTCGAAGACCCGGGCCGGCCACCCCTGCCTGGGCTGCACCGAGCCGAACTTCCCCGCCGACGACCTGATGCCGGGCACCGTGTTCAAGACGGTCAAGGTGTCGGGAGTCATCCCGAAGGATCTGCCGACGGGGGCCGACTCGCTGACGTACATGGCCGCCGCCGCGGCCGCCAGAATCAGTGCGCCGCAGTGGTCCCGCGAAGACATGTTCGTCGTCTGACCGACGACGCGACCGACGACCGGACAAGAACGGAGACGACATGGCCGTGACCGAGACCAACACCGTGGAGATCGAGGTGAGCCCGCTCGGACGGGTGGAGGGCGACCTGGACCTGCACGTCAAGATCGCCGACGGCGTGGTGGCCGAGGCCTACACCGAGGCGCTGATGTTCCGTGGCTTCGAGATCATCCTGCGGGGGAAGGACCCCCAGGCCGGGCTGATCATGACCCCGAGGATCTGCGGGATCTGCGGGGGCAGCCACCTGACCAAGGCCTGCTACGCGCTCGACACGGCGTGGAAGACCGTCCTGCCCCCCAACGCCACCCTGGTCCGCAACATCGCCCAGGCGTGCGAGACCCTGCAGTCCATCCCCCGCTGGTTCTACGCCATCTTCGCCATCGACCTGGTCAACAAGAAGTACGCCCGGGCGACCGGCTACGACGAGGCCCTGCGCCGGTTCGCCCCGTTCGTGGGGGAGAGCTACGAGCCCGGTGTGGTCCTGGGCGCCAAGCCGGTCGAGGTCTACGCCATCTTCGGTGGGCAGTGGCCGCACTCGTCGTTCATGATCCCGGGGGGCGTCATGTGTGCGCCGACCCTGACCGACATCACCCGGTCGATCGCCATCCTCGACTACTTCCGCCAGGAGTGGATCGAGAACCAGCTGCTGGGCTGTTCGATCGAGCGGTACCGGCAGATCCAGACCTGGGAGCAGCTGCTCGAGTGGTGCGACGAGAACGAGTCGCAGCACAACAGCGACCTCGCCTTTTTCATCCGGTACGCCATGGAGATCGGGCTCGACACCTACGGCGGGGGCTACGGCAACTACCTGGCGATGGGGACGTTCTTCGAGCCCAGCCAGTACGCCACCCCCACCATCGAGGGCCGCAGCCACGGGCTGATCACCCGGGCCGGCGTCTACGCCGAGGGCAGGTACCACGGCTTCGACCACCTCCGGGTAAGCGAGGACGTCACCCACTCGTACTTCAAAGGCACCGACTCGCTCCACCCGTGGGACGGGGTCACCGAGCCGATCGACCCGGCCGACGGCAAGGCCCAGGGCAAGTACACCTGGGCCAAGGCACCCCGCTACGACGTCGAGGGGCTCGGCCACGTCCCGCTCGAGGTGGGCCCGCTCGCCCGCCAGATGATCGCCGGCAACCCCGAGCGTGAGGCGTGGCAGTCCTACGACCCGCTGATCAAGGACATCCACGACAAGATCGGTCCGAGCATCCTGGTGCGCACACTGGCCCGCCTGCACGAGGCTGCTCGGTACTACGACATGACCCGGGAGTGGATCGACCAGATCGACCTGCACGACCGGTTCTACATCAAGCCGACCGAGCGCGAGTCGGGAAAGGGTTTCGGCGCCACCGAGGCGGCGCGGGGCGCGCTCGCCGACTGGATCGTGCTCGAGGACAATAAGATCGCCAACTACCAGGTGATCACCCCCACCGCCTGGAACATCGGCCCCAAGGACGGCAACGAGGCCAACGGACCGATGGAACAGAGTTTCATCGGCGCCCCGGTCGAGGACATCCACGACCCGATCGAGCTCGGCCACGTGGCCCGTAGTTTCGACAGCTGCATCGTGTGCACCGTCCACGCCTACGACGGCAAGACTGGGGAGGAGATGGCCCGGTTCAAGGTCGACGGGATGCTGTGATCCGGGTGTCGACATGACCCTGGTCATCGGGTGCGGGAACCTGCTGCGCGGCGACGACGCCGTCGGCCCGCTGCTGGTGCGGCGCATGCTGGAGCGCGGGCTGCCCCCGGGGGTCGAGGTGGCCGACGGCGGCACCAGCGGGATGGACGTGGCCTTCCGGATGCGGGGCGTCGGCAAGGTGATCCTGGTCGACGCGGCGACGACCGGGGGCGAGCCGGGCACGCTGTACCGGCTGACCGGGGCCGACGTCGAGACGCTCCCGCCCCTCGAGGGGATCAACCTGCATGCCTTCCGGTGGGACCACGCGCTGGCCATCGCCCGGTGGGCCCTCAAGGACGAGTACCCGGCCGAGGTCGAGGTCTACCTCATCGAGGCCGGCTCGCTGGAGTTCGGGGACCGGCTGACCGCTGAGGTCGAGGCGGCCATGGACCGCCTGGCCGACGCGCTGGTCCGGACCGGGCAGCCCGAGCCGGTCTCGTGACGGTGACCGCGGCGGAGCCCTTCGTGAGCACCGACGTCGTCGAGGAGCAGGGGCGGTTCACCGTGGTGATGGACGTGGTGTTCGACGACGGGGCGGTGCGCCACCGGTTGGGCAGCTACCACACGAGGGAGCGGGCCGAGGCGGCGGCGCGGATGTTCTATCGGACGGTCGAGCGCGAAGCGCCTCCGGATTGGGGAATGGCATGACGGCGACCGGCACGGTACCCACGGCAGCGGGGACGCTGCAGCGCCCCCAGCCGATCGGCATCTTCGACGGGCCGGCCGGTCTGCTGCTTATCGCCGACGACGGGGACGGCCTACTCGCCGGCCTGGCCGGAGGCGAGCTGCCGGCGGAGTGGCCCGCTTCGGCGGCCGTGCTGCCCGCCGTGCTGGCCGACGACGTCCCTGGGGCCCTCGCCCTGCTGGGCGAGGGCCCGCTCGACGCGGTCAACCGGCTGGTGCTGGCGCCGGACCCCGCCCACCTGGACGCAGCCCGGGCCGAGGCGGTCAGTGACCCGCGCGTGGGCTGTGTCGTCGAGGCCGCCGCATACTCGAGCGGGCTCTCCGACGAGCCGCCCGATCCGGCCGGGCTCGACGGTGAGTTCGCCGTGCTGGCGCTGACCGTCCGGGCAGCACGCGCCCTCGAGTTCACCGACAGTCGCCGGGCGAGGTTGCTGCTCGAGGAGGCGCTGGCCCCGGCAGCTGTCACCGGCCCGGTCCTGCACGCACGGGTCCTGGCCATGCTGGCCGAGCAGGAGGGTCGCACCCCGGCCCGCATGGAGCAGGCTGCGGCCCGCTACGCCGAGGCGGTCGACCTGCTGGAGGGGACCGGCTTCGACGAGCTCCGGGCCCACCTCCAGCTCGATCGGGGGGTGCTCCTCCACCAGCTGGCCGAGGGCGCCCGCCACCATCTGGTCGAGGCCGTCCGGTGCTACCAGTCCGCACTGCTCACCCTGGACCGGGACCGGGACCCCGACCGGTTCGCCCTGGCCAACATGAACGTCGGGATCGCCATCCTGGCCATGCCCATGAGCCAGGCATCGGACCAGGTGCGCCTCGGGGTGGCGGTCCAGTCACTGCGAGCCGCCCTCGAGGTCTACCGGCCCGGGGACCACGCCTGGGAGTGGTCGAGCTGCCAGATGAACCTGGCCAACGCCCTCCAGTATCTGCCGTCGACGCACCAGGAGGACAACCTGCGCGAGGCGGTCGACCTCTATGAGGAGGTCCTCGGCCACAGGTCGCAGGCCGCCGACCCCGAGGGCTACGCCCGGGTGCTCGCCAACCAGGCCAACGCACTCGCCCACCTGGGCGCCCTCGACGACGCCGCCTCGCGGTACCGAGAAGCCGGGGCGTTGTTCGCCGGCCGGGGCGACACCGACGCCTGCGGTGTGATCGAGCGACAGCTGGCCGAGATCGACGGTCTCCGATGACGGTCACCGACGACGACACCCGGGCCGTGGCAGCCGGTACCGTCGATGGGTTCACGGCGCGGGCGGCCCGCTTGCAGGCGGCGGAGCGGGCCGTCGACGCGTTGGAGTCCGACGCCCGGGATGCGGCACGCGAGCTGGTGGCCGCAGTGGAGGCACACCACGCCGCAGTCCTGTGGGCCGTGGTCGCCGGGCTGCGGGCCGACGAGTACGGGAGCGAGCTCCTGTACGGGATCGTCGAGGACCCCGAGGTCTACACCTCGCTGGTCAAGGCCGGCATCGTGCGCCCGACTCTGGCCATGCGTGCCGTCCAAGTGCTCGACGGGATCCGTCCCTACCTGCAGAGCCACAACGGGGACGTGGAGCTGGTGCGGATCGACGCCGGCGTCGCCTACGTCCGCCTGCTCGGCGCCTGCCAGGGGTGCGGTTCGTCGACCACCACCCTGCGCGACTCGGTGGCGGAGGCCCTCCTCGCCCACCTGGCCGAGGTGCACGAGGTGGAGGAGGTGCCCGCCGACATGGCCCCAGTGACCGCCTTCGTCCCGGTGTCGTCGGTCGGCGTCCGCCGACCGGGTGCCGCCGGGCGAGCCGTGCCGTGACCGCCCTGGCGCCCGCCGCACTGGAGCCGCTGCGGTGGCTCGGCGGGCCGAGCGAGTTCGGGCTGCTGCTGCCCGACGCTTCGCCCACCCCGTCCACCATGTACGCCCCACGCGGGGTCTGCCTCACCCCCGAAGCGGTGCTGGTGGCCGACACCGGCAACCACCGGGTCCTCATCTGGAACGAGGCGGTCCCCGGCCAGGACCATCAGGACGCCGACGTCGTGATCGGGCAGCGCGACATGGTCAGCGAGGGCCCCAAGCTCTTCTTCCTCCCGACCGGCCTGCTGGTCGACCGCGGCCGGTTGGTGGTCGCCGACGCCTGGCACCACCGGATCCTGGTGTGGGACGACCTGGCCACGGCAGGGTCCCGGCCACCGTCCCTGGTCCTCGGCCAGGACGACCTGGACGGGGTCGACGAGGGGTGCGGGCCCCAGCGCTTCTACTGGCCGTTCGGAGTGGCCGTGGTGGACGGCGCCTTCTTCGTGGCCGACACCGGCAACCGCCGGGTCCTCGGCTGGTCCGGGGGGATCCCCGAGCCGGGGGTGTCCCCCGACGTGGTCCTCGGCCAGCCCGATCTGGTGTCACGGGGGGAGAACCGGGACGGCCCGGTCAGCGGGCGGTCGCTGCGGTGGCCCCACGCCCTCACCTCGGTGGCCGGCCACCTGGTGGTGGCCGACGCCGGCAACCACCGGGTGCTGGCCTGGCGGGAGCCGTCCGGAGGCGGACCGGAGGCGGACGTGGTGCTCGGCCAGCCCCACCCCGCCAGCTCGTTCGAGTCCCCCTACCGTGTCCAGGGCCCCGCCTCGTTCCGCTTCCCCTACGCCGTTGCCTCGTCCGGGGACGGTGCCCTCTTCGCCGCCGACACATCGAACAACCGGGTGGGCGTCTACGACGACGCTGCCACCACCTTCGCGTCGTGCCCGTGGGGGGCGCCGATGGACCGGGTGCTGGGCCAGGACGACCTCGACGCCAACGGCGAGAACCGTTGGCGGCGGGTCGAGCGGGACAGCCTGTGCTGGCCGTACGGGCTGTCGTGGTCGGCGGGCCGGCTGGGCGTGGCCGACTCGGGCAACAACCGGGTGATGCTGTGGGGGGACGCACGGTGACCGTGGTGACCGAACGGGTGACCCGGAAGCGGGTGGTGGTGCGCGGGGTGGTCCAGGGGGTCGGGTTCCGCCCGTTCGTCCACCGGCTCGCCACCGGGCTCGGGCTGACCGGGTTCGTAGGCAACGATGGCGACGGGGTGTTCCTCGAGGTGCAGGGCGGGGCCGGGGACATCGAGCGGTTCCTCGACAGGTTGGAGCCCGAGGCGCCGACCCTGGCCGTGGTCGAGGAGGTGGTGGTCGGCGACGTCGACGTGGTGGACGACGACGCCGGCACGGCCGGCGGGGCATTCGCCATCGTCGGGTCGCGGGCCAGCCCGGGAGCGACCACCCTTATCCCCCCAGACGTGGCCACCTGCGACGCGTGCCTGGCCGAGGTGCTCGACCCCGGCGATCGCCGCTTCCGCTACCCGTTCGCCAACTGCACCGACTGCGGGCCCCGCTTCACCATCATTCAGGCCCTTCCCTACGACCGCCGGTCGACGACGATGGCGGGGTTTTCGATGTGCGACGACTGCGCGGCCGAATACGGTGACCCGACCGACCGCCGGTTTCACGCGCAGCCGGTGGCGTGCCCGGCCTGCGGGCCCCGGCTCGCCTTCCACCGCGACGGCGACGTGGTCGAGGGCACCGACGCCGTACTGGCGCTTCTGCAGGGGGCGCTGGTCGCCGGAGCGATCGTCGCCGTCAAGGGGATCGGTGGCTACCACCTGGCGTGCGATGCCACCGACGACGGACCGGTGACCCGCCTCCGCGAGCGCAAGGGCCGGGGTGCCAAGCCGTTCGCTGTGATGGTGCCCGACCTGGCGACGGCCCGGCGCATCGCCATGGTGGACGACGCCGAGGAGAAGGCCCTGCGGTCGCCGGCACGACCCATCGTGCTCTGCCGGCGCCGCCCGGACGCCCCGGTGTCGGCACTGGTCGCCCCCGGCAACCCGCTGGTCGGGCTCATGCTCCCCTACAGCCCCCTCCACCACCTGCTCTTCCTGCCGGTGCCCGGCTCGGACGTGCCGCCGCCTTCCGTCGTGGTGCTCACGTCGGGAAACGTGGCCGATGAGCGCATCTGCTTTGAGGACGACGATGCACGGGAGCGTCTGGGCGGACTGGCCGACGCCGTCTGCTCCCACGACCGGCCGATCGAGTCCCCGTGCGACGACTCGGTGGTCCGCGTCACCGACGGCCACGCTCTCCCCATCCGCCGGTCGCGCGGCTTCGCACCGCTGCCCATCCGCCTGGCGGTGCCGGTGGTGCCGACGGTGGCGCTCGGGGGCGAGCTCAAGGCCACGATCTGCGTGGCGTCGGGGACCCACGCGTGGATCAGCCAGCACATCGGCGACCTCGGCGGCCTCGACACCGAACGGGCCCTCGAGGATGTGCGGGCAACCTTCTGCAGAATCTACGGGGTCGAGCCCGAGGTCCACGCCGTCGACCGCCACCCGGGCTACCGGACCCACCGGCTGTCCCTCGAGCGGCACTGGCCGGGGCGGGTCGAGGTCCAGCACCACCACGCCCACATCGCCTCGGTCATGGCGGAGCACGGCATGGACGGGTCGTCGCCCGTGATCGGGATGGCCTTCGACGGGACCGGCTACGGCACCGGTCCCGACGGCGCGCCCCAGATCTGGGGCGGCGAGGTCCTGGTCGCCGACTACGCGGGGTTCGAGCGGGTGGGCCACCTGGCCCCGCTGCCGCTGCCCGGGGGCGACGCGGCCGTGCGCAACCCGTGCCGGATCGCCGTGGCCTATCTAGCCGCCCTCGGCATCGACACCGGCGGCATGTCGCCGGCGGAGCTCGCCTGTGACGACACCGAGCGTGCCGTGGTGGCCCGGATGGTCGAGCGGGGGACCGGGTGCGTGCCGACCACGAGCATGGGCCGTCTGTTCGACGCCGTGGCTTCGCTCCTCGGCATCCGGCACCGGGTCAGCTACGAGGCGCAGGGCGCCATCGAGCTCGAGGCGGCGGCATCCCACGCCCGGCCCGTCCGCCCGCTCGGGTTCGGGCTCGCCGAGGACGGCGTCCTCGACCCCCGACCAGTGCTCGAGGGCCTGCTCGAGGGCCTGGCAGATGGTGTCGGCGTCGCCGACCTGGCGTGCTCGTTTCACCATGCCGTGGCTGGTGCCGTGGTCGCCTCGGCCCACCGTGCCGCGGCCGCGGCCGGCCGCCTGCCGGTGGCCCTCAGTGGCGGCGTCTTCCAGAACGCCCTGCTCACCGCGCTGGTCCGCCGGTCGCTCGAGGGCGACGGATTCACCGTTCTCACCCACTGTTCCGTACCCCCCAACGACGGCGGCCTCGCCCTTGGACAGGCCGTCGTCGCTGGCTACCGTAGGAGCTGATCATGTGTCTCGGAATCCCCGGAAGGGTCCAGGAGGTCTACGAAGCCCGCGGCACCAGGATGGCCGTCGCCGACTTCGGGGGCGTCACCAAGACGGTGTGCCTCGCCTACGTGCCCGAGGTCGGCGTCGGTGACTACACGATCGTGCACGCCGGTTTCGCCATCACCCGGCTCGACGAGGCGTCGGCCGTCGAGACGCTGCGGATGTTCGCCGAGTTGGGGATGCTCGAGAGCGAGCTGGGCCAGGACGAGCCGGTGCCGTGAAGTACCTCGACGAGTTCCAGGACCCGGTACTGGCCGGCCGGCTCTTCGCCGAGATCGACGCGGCCGTCACTCGGCCGTGGGCGCTGATGGAGGTCTGCGGGGGCCAGACCCACTCCATCATGCGCAACGGCATTGACCAGCTGCTGCCGGACACCGTTGAGCTCATCCACGGACCGGGCTGCCCGGTCTGCGTCACCCCGTTGGAGATGATCGAGCGGGCCCTCGAGATCGCGTCCCGACCCGACGTGGTCTTCTGCTCCTTCGGGGACATGCTCCGAGTACCCGGCAGGGACCGAGACCTGTTCGGCGTCAAGGCCAGTGGCGGCGACGTCCGGATCGTGTACTCGCCGCTCGACGCCGTTGCCGTCGCCGAGGCGGAGCCGGATCGCCAGGTGGTGTTCTTCGGCGTCGGGTTCGAGACGACGGCCCCGGCCAACGCCATGGCCGTCGTCCAGGCACGCGACCGGGGACTGGCCAACTTCTCCATGCTGGTGAGCCACGTCCTGGTCCCCCCGGCCATCGAGGCGATCCTGTCGTCGCCCACCTCGCGGGTAAACGGGTTCCTGGCCGCCGGCCACGTGTGCTCGGTCATGGGGACCGGGCAGTACGAGCCGCTGGCCGACCGGTACCACGTGCCGATCGTCGTCACCGGGTTCGAGCCACTCGACGTCCTCGACGGGATCCGGCGATGCATCCTGCAGTTGGAGGAGGGACGAGGCGAGGTGGAGAACGCGTACGCCCGGGCGGTGCAGGTCGGGGGGAACCCGGTGGCCAAGGCCGTGCTGGCCGAGGTCTTCGAGGTCTGTGACCGGTCCTGGCGGGGGATCGGGCTCATTCCAGGGAGCGGGTGGCGGCTCACCCCCGCCTTCGCCGACTTCGACGCCGAGCGGCGGTTCGACGTGGGTGACCTGACGGCGGAGGAGCCGACCGAGTGCCGGGCCGGCGAGGTGCTGCAAGGGATGATCAAGCCAGACCAGTGCGAGTGGTTCGGGACGACCTGCACTCCTCGCACCCCGATGGGGGCGACCATGGTGTCGAGCGAGGGGGCGTGTGCCGCGTACCACCAGTACCGTCGGGTGGACACCCCGGTGAGCGTCCGCCGTGGCTGAGCCCTGGACCGACGGCACGGTCCGGCCGGCCGCTGCCGCCGACATCGAGTCGTGGAGCTGCCCCACGCCCGCCCACCCCGAGCAGCGAGTGGTCATGGGCCACGGCGGAGGCGGCCGGCTGTCAGCCGAGCTGGTGGAACAGCTCTTCCTCCCGGCGTTCGGGAGCGCCGCGTCGACGGCGACCCCGACCGACGCCGCCGTGCTCGGCCTGCCCGGTGGCGGCCGGGTGGCCTTCACCACCGACACCTACGTCGTGCGGCCCCTGTTCTTCCCCGGGGGCGACATCGGCGAGCTCGCCGTGTTCGGCACGGTCAACGACCTGGCAATGAGCGGCGCCACACCGCTGGCCCTGTCGACCGCCTTCGTGCTCGAGGAGGGTCTGGAGCTGGAGGTGCTCACCGCGGTGGCCACTTCGATGGGCAAGGCGGCCATGCGGGCCGGGGTCGGGCTGGTCACCGGCGACACCAAGGTCGTCGAGCGCGGCCACGGCGACGGCCTCTACGTCAACACCGCCGGGATCGGCGTCGTGCCCGACGGTGTCGACATCCGTCCCGGCCGGGCCACCCCCGGGGACGTGGTGCTGGTGAGCGGGCCGATCGGCATGCACGGCATCGCCGTACTGAGCCTCCGGGAGGGGCTCGAGTTCGGCACGGAGCTCCAGTCGGACACGGCGCCGCTGAACGCACTGGTGGCGGCCATGCTGGCCGTCGACCGCGACGTGCACGTACTCCGCGACCTGACCAGGGGCGGCCTAGCCACCAGCCTGTGCGAACTGGCCGACACAGCCTGCATCGGTGTCGAATTCGAGGAGGCCTCGGTCCCAGTGCCCGAGGCGGTCCGTGCCGGCTGCGGGTTCCTGGGGCTGGACCCACTGCACGTCGCCAACGAGGGAAAGTTGGTGACCTTCGTCCATCCCGAACGGGCCGACGAGGTACTCGAGGCGATGCGGAGCACTCCGGAAGGTGCCGGAAGTGAGGTCATCGGCCGGGTGGTCGAGGACCACCCAGGGGTGGTAGTGGCCAGGACCCGGTTCGGCTCGACTCGGGTGGTCGACCGGCCCCTGGGGGAGCAGTTGCCGCGCATCTGCTGAGACCGATCCTTGGTAGTGCCGTTGCACCATTGGGCAGACCCCGGCGATTGCTCATTGACGCCTGCGGGCCACCCGCAGGGATTCAATCGACAGCCGGGGGTTCGAACATCACCATGTGCCTCGACCGGCGGACGGAAGCCGGAAATCGCTATCTACCAGGGAAAACGTTGTAGTTCTCGCATCATCGGTGGGACTATGTTCGAACCCCATGCAGGCCACTGACCTGGGGTTATTCCTGGGCTACTAGGTAGAGCTTGTTCCAATTCGTCATTCTGGGGCTCTCCGGTTCAGGGCTTCAGAAGAGATGGGACTATATGTTCGAACCCCTGCCGGAGGAGAGCATCAGCGGAGTCCAGATCCTCTTGTTGCCAAGGCCGGTGTGGCCAGTCGAGGTAGCGGGCTTCACCAAGGTTGGAGCGCTCGACGTCATGAGTGCTGGCGAAAGTTGCATGCGCCCCGAACGAAGCAGGCACGAGTGATCCCCCGCACACCACTCTGGCGGATTCCCACTAGGTCCGGCCCCATCGGGCATGCATGGCCCTCAAGTACTAGGTGGTGTCGCCGTGCAGCCGACGCACGGGCCCATGCCATTGAAATAGGTCGGGATGCTCGGCGAGACCGTCGGGGGGTTGGTCGGGAGCAGGACCGGGGCCCGTGGCGTCTGGTTGAAGTCAAAATCGTTGACCATGTTGCCCAGGATTTTCTCGTCCTCGCGGACGTCGGGCCGTGGGTCGGGTCGCCCATCGGTCTTGGGATTGAGCCTGGACCCTCCCAGGAAATCGTCCTCTATGAACTTGAGGTAGGCGTCGCTCGAGAGGGTCTGGTGGTCGATGTACCCAGTCTTGGCGTAGGGCGAGATCACCAATGCCGGGACCCGCAGCCCGTACCCGTTCTGGTCGACTGGGGGCGGCACGACGTTGTCGTAGAAGCCGCCCCAGTCATCCCATTGTAAGAAGATGGCGGTCGAGTCCCAGTCGGGGCTCTTCATTGCCGCGTTGATGACAGCGGTGACGTAGGCCTGGCCCTGGTGGACGCTGGCGGGCGGGTGCTCGCTGTTGGCCTGGGACGGGGTGACCCACATGACCGAGGGCAAGTTTCCCTGCTTGGCCTCGGAGAAGTAGTTATTCAGCGGCTGGATGTTGCGGATCTGGTGGTCCTTCTGCACATCCTCGAAGACGGGCAGCGGGTTCCAGATGCCGGGGGTCAGGTAGCTCTGCGATACGGGTGGACAGGCCACCGCCGAATCATTCTCGCAGTCGGGCTGCTCCCCGGTCTGCACGTAGTAGGCCCACGAGACGTGCTTGTTGTGGAGGAGCCACGTGATGTCGGTCCAGGCGTTAGTGACATCGGCCGTGCCGGTGTCAATGGCCTGGTCCACGTACTTCTGCATCTGGGCCGGCGTGTAGGGGCCGCGGATCTCGTTCTTGCAGCTCGACGGGGCCGGGCTCGAGCAGACGGCTGACCAGCCTGAGACCAGGTAGAGGTGGTCGGGCAACGACCATGATGCGACCGGCTCGAACATGTGATCGTCCAGCGTGAAGTCCTTGGCGTAGGTCCAGTAGTTCGGGATCTCCGCCGACGTGTGGTAGCCCATTACGTCGGGTGTCGCAGAATTGGAGCATTCCGGGTTGTCGACAGTGTTGACGTTGGCGCCGCACCCCTTTTTGCCGCTCGTGGCCTCGGTGATGAACCCGTCCATCTTTCCCCCGTTGACGTCGAGCTTCGCATTGTGCTCGCCGTGCGGGCCACCGCCATTGACGTCGGCCGTGTCGTGGTAGGGCGCCTGGCATCCACCGGCCGGAACGGGTACGCACACGGAAGGTTGTCCGTTCTGCACGGGGATGCCGTCGGCACCCGGGTACGTCCCGAAGTAGCTGTCGAAGGAGCGGTTCTCCTGTTCGATGACGATGATGTGCTTGATCTTGTGGATGCCGGATGCAACGACGTAGTGGCCCGTCGGCCCGCCGGTCACCCGTTCGGGGGAGGCGGCCGGCTGCGAGGGCGAGCTGCTGCAAGCGCTGAGCGCGAGCGCTAGGACAACGACGCTGCCCGAAGCGATGGCGGCGGCGCCACGTCGTGGGAATCTCACACTTCGGGTCATGAGGATCTTCCTTTCGGCGAGACGGAGAGGCGGAGGGAACGGAGTGTCGACGACGCGACCCACGCCGTGTCGTCGGCGGGGTAGAAATTGCAGTCATAACCGCCGTAATAGATCCGCCCGTCTCTGAACGGTGAGGGCATGATGCTTCGGATGGACACGAAGGCCTGGCCTGAACGGATCGGCTTGGACACCGTCGCCGATGGCGTCAGTGTTGGTCCGCTGAGGCAGCGCAATGCATAGGTCGGCGATTGCCCCTGATCGGTCCGAACCGCGAAGCAGGCGCTGGCGTTGAAGTGCACCGCGCCCGAGGCGATGGGACCACACTTCTGTGTCGTTGGGCAGACCCCCTGGTAGCCCCACTCGAACCCGAACACCTGGCGATCGACTCCTCCAATCTTCATGGTCTGGAAGTCGCCGTTGTTGTAGGCAGCGATCACGTAGACGATCGAACCCCTCCCTGTTGCCGGGATGCTCGTTCCCTGAGTGGCCAGCATCTGACGAACGGCGGGGATGGGTTGGAACTCGAGCGTCTGTACCAGGCCGTCGGCGACCGAACCCGGCATCGGCTGCGCCGTGGTGTCGAGCTGGCCCCGCGGGGGATCGTCGAACCGGTACACGTTGCCGTTGCCCTCCGTCGAGAGAAGGAGCGATGGCGATCCATTGTGGAGGAGGCACGTGATGCCCCGCAGCCCGCTGTTATGCGGCCCGACCGGTGGGGCTCGGTACACCGGGACCCAGCGAGGGATGCCGGGGGGTAGCGCGCCATCGTTGCGCCGATAGAGCGTGGTGTTGATGGTGGAGTACAGAGCTCCGGCACAGTCGGCGAAGCCCGTGTCCTTCTGCGTCGCGCCCGGCGAACCAGGTGGTGCCACGGTGAGCTCGGGCTGGGGACTGAACACCAGGGTGTGACGAGCTGGTGACCAGACTCCTTGGAGGACTCCCGTCGGCCGGACCCCGGCGTAGACGGACCAGACCCCGCCCGCCTGGTGCGCCCCGAACGCACGGATGTCGGCGCCCGCCGGGAGAACGTACGAATTGCGGAGGGAGAAGGAGTTGGCGCCGTCGAGCAACCACTGGATCCTCGAGCGCCCCGCGACGATGGCCTGGGTGACAAGGAGGGAATGGCTCGGCCCGAGCCCCTGATCACTCGGGATCGGAAAGGAGTACAACGCCTGGACCCGAAGGGACTGCGTCTGCTCGAAGACCGACCACGGACTGGTCTTCGACTTCTTGATCAGGACCTGTCCGAACGCCGAAGGACCGGGATACTCCCACTGGCCCGTTGCCGCGAAAAGGCGTCCCCAGTGGGCCACGAGTGCCTCGGTCTCGGTGTCGTGTGCCACTGGGGAATTCGTGTTGGTGGTCAACGGCTGGCGCTGCGCCGCAACGGCGTACGACGCACCGAGCCCGCTGGTGATGGTCGCCGTCGCCGAGCCAGTCAACGGCAAACCCACGAACCCCAGGATCGCTAAGCCAAAGGCGGATGAGACCGCGAGGCCGTGGCGGTGTCGTGGCGTGAAGTCGGCGTCTCCAGACCGGCTAAATCGGCGCAGCACTACCCGTTGAATCGTGGTGCCCGCGAACAGCATCCTCGAAGTATCGGGCGGCCTGAGGGAACTGTCAACTAAGTTCACAGTTTGCTAACATTGCCTGTCGTGGTCCCCGACGCCGAGACATCAGGCGTTCCGTCGACATCGCTCGGCCTCGGAGCCGCGCTCCGCCGTGCCTGGCTCGGCTACCAGCTTCGGATGGACGGTGCCATGTCCGAGATGGGGTTCGGGGAGCGCAGGTTTCCCGACGGCCGGGTGTTGCGTATGTGCTCGCGTGAGGCGGGATCAACTATCTCGGGCATCGGACGAGAACTCGGCATCACCCGACAGGGAGCCAGCAAGGTCGTTGCACACCTCCGTGATAGTGGCTACGTGGCGGTGGTCGACTCGATGACCAGCAAGCGGGAGAAGTCCGTTGTCCTAACTCCCCGCGGAATCGACTACCTGGAGCACCAGCGTCTGGCGGCCCGGTCGATTGAGGATGAGCTGCGGGCCGAGCTCGGGGGGGCTGCGTTCTCAGCGCTGGGGGCGTTGCTCAACGCGTTGGACGCTGGCGAGGATGTCCGTCTACGCGCGTACCTGCGTCGTTCTTCGGGGGACAATTAGCCGAGCCGGAACCACCCATTGGTCGTCAACGGCACCGCCGACGCGCGGAGGATATCCGCCGCTCCTGCGGCCGAGTTGGATCGTTGGTTCCAGACCGCCCAAATCGGCTGGGTCACGGACTTCTCCAGCTCTGGACGGGCAGATGCCTGCTCGTCGCGAGCAATCGAAATGGCTCGGTCAGTCCGGCGCAGAGGATTCTGCGGATGGATCATCCCTACCGATTAGGCGTCCGAGGGTGCCCCAACGCGCGAGTGAATTATCGATCAGAACTGGCCCCGTTCGGATCTGTGCGCATTCCCCGACACACGAGTCTTGTGGCAATCTGTGGATTCATGCACGCCGTCCAGATCGTCTTTGCGGTCGTTTGGGCGGCGTTTTGGCTGTATTGGCTAGTGGCAGCCTTTTCCACGAAGAGGGGCCAGGTTCCCTGGTCTCGCTACCTCGGAAGCAGGGTGGTGATCGTCCTGATCGCAATCGTCTTGCTCCGCGTGGGCGTCTTTCGGGGCAATGGTCACAATACGGATCATGCGTGGCGTGCGGGTCTGGGTCTTTTCCTACTCTTCCTCGGACTGGCCTTCGCGATCTGGGCCCGTGTGCATATCGGGCGTAACTGGGGCACTCCGATGACCAGGAAAGAGGAACCTGAACTTGTAACCAGCGGTCCGTATCATCTGGTTCGACATCCGATCTATTCGGGCATCTTGATCGCCGGCGTCGGAACAGCAGTGGCTCTGGGCTGGTTCTGGCTGACCGCCGTGGGGCTGGCCGGGATCTACTTCTTCTATAGCGCGACGGTCGAGGAGCGTTACTTGACTGCACAGTTTCCGGACACCTACCCCGCGTACAAGCGCTCGACCAAGATGCTGCTGCCGTTTGTTCTCTAGAAGATGTTTGGGTGGCCCCGACCGCCGGGTAGCTGGGACGGTTCGGGACATGGGGATAGTCATGGCACTCAAGAAGCTCGCCGGCGGCGGTCGTAGCATCTGCCAATGACGTGGAGCACGAACAGGCCAACGCTCAGACATCGAGTCCGTGCTGTCGTTGTGGACAACGGCCGAAGGCGAGCCCACTCATACCGACAGCGCCGAGCACCTGGGCAAGCTCATTGCACACGACCCACTGGCGCTGATCGTCGCTGTGGACGACCACCAGTTGGTCGGAACGGTCGTGGCGGGCTGTGACGGGTGGCGCGGATCCATCCATCGATTGGTCGTTGCACCATCGCATCGCCGTCTCGGACTCGGGACCGCGCTGCCCCGGGCGGCTGAATTCCAGCTATCGGCAGTGGGAGCGGTCCGCATGCAGGCCATTGTCGTCAAGACCGAGCCGCTGGCGCCTGCGTTCTGGGCCGCGAGCGAATGGGAACGCCAAGCCCATCGACTCCGCTTCGTGAAGGGTTGAGCCCATGGATGCGATCGAAGCGCTGCTTGGGTCGTTGGAGGCTCAGACGGTGCTTGTCGGTTCGGCAACCCGACCTCTCAGGACTGTCGAAATGTCCGGGGTGGACATGCTGTGACGTACTCAACCACTCAATCGCGGTCACGCTGAGGATTGCCCGGTTCGCGTCAGGCGAGTCGGACAGACCGGAGCTGCCGCAGGGCGACCTCATCGGAAGCGATCCGGCGGATTCGCTCCGTGCGGCCGTGATAACAGCTCAACGGGCCTGGGCCTTGACGGACCGCACCAGAGTGTGTCATCTGTCTTTCGGAGATTTCGAAGCCGAAACGGCTGCCGGAATCAACCTGGTGGATGTCCTCGCACACGGGTGGGACATCAGTCCGTTGCAGGGCCGATGGTTCGAATGTGGCAATGAGACCTGGAGTGTCGCGCCCCGTGTTCTTATCGGGCCCAATTCGAGATCTGCGCCACTATGGACCCGAGTTGGTGGATGGACCCGATGCGAACAGCCAGGAGCGGATTTTGGCCTATCTCGGGCGCCAGTAGGCACTAGCCCAGTACGATGCCGGCTAGGTGGGACACTTTCCGGCGACAGGGTCGACATCTGCTTGCTGCCGCAAACGGCGTGAGTTTCCGAGTGCCCGCCGGCACACAGGGGTTCGAACATCAGCGTTTTCCTCCGTTGGGAAAAGCCAATGAAATACAGCCTGTGAACTGGGAAAACGTTGTAATTCCGACAACACCGTGGAGGTGACGAGACTCGAACCCCGATCGGAGGTTTCCTCACGCCGACACCGACTTCAGTCAAAGTCTCAAGGCGCTGGGTAACCGCTGTACAGCTTCCAGGACGGCCCTGTGCCGATCGTGAACTCTCACCGTGTCTCACTTGCCGGCGTTATTCGTGAATCCACCACGTCACTCGGGCAGGTGCGGACGGTGCAGAGCGTGCGTGGCCGGTCCTGCTGCGAAGAACGTCGGAGTGAACTCGCCACCCAGCTTGGCGAGTATCGGGCGGTCCGGCGTGCCGCACGGTTCTTGACGGTTGGAGCTGTGGAGGGCCGACCATCTCGACTGGCGGCTCCACCTCGAGCTCGGCCCGGTCCAGTGTCAAGGCGCTCACAGCGGGTCCCATCGCCGACAGTCGCGAAAGTTGCATACGCCCCGAACGAATCAGCTACGCAGGGAGCCTCCCGATGTACGTCGCCGAGAGTCGAGTGTCGGCGGGTGGCCAAAGAACTCGAGTCCGAGGCCCTCGACGATGGTTGTGGCTCCGGTGGCCTACCATCCCCACCATGACGCGAGAGGAGCTGGCTGACCTTGTCCATCTGCGTCGCGCACGTGACCTCATCGACCGTGAGTACGCCCAACCCCTCGATGTACCGGCGATGGCAAGTGCGGCGCACATGTCGCCGGCACACTTCGCGCGAAAGTTTCGAACCGTCTACGGCGAAACGCCCTACACCTACCTCATGACGCGACGCATCGAGCGCGGCAAGGCCTTCCTGCGTCATGGCATGTCGGTGACCGATACCTGCGCTGCCGTGGGTTGCACTTCGCTCGGATCCTTCAGCTCCCGGTTCACCGAGATCGTCGGTGAGACGCCGACGCAGTACCGGGCACGGGACCACAGCGACAGCCATGTGCTCCCTTCCTGTGTGAGCAAGTTGGTGACGCGCCCGCGGCGTCACGCGGCCACGGTCTGACTGCGCACGCAGCGCGTCACGCACCGGCCGCCGTCGAGGCGGCAAGGCCGCAGAGCCCTCTTCGGCTCCGAAACTGAGCAGGATCCGAGAAGCAGTCTCGGGATCAGTTCTCTTACGATCACCTCATGACCGTCACTGTCTCTGCAATGTTCATTCCAGTCCACGACCCAGATGCCGCACTCGGCTTCTACCGTGATGCGCTCGGCCTCGAGTTACGAAACGATGTCTCCTCCGGGGACTTCCGGTGGGTCACCGTTGGTGCACCGGAGCAAGACGTCGACATCGTGCTGTTCCAACCACACGGAGGGCGCTCACAGGCTGACGGTGACACGCTCCTGACGCTCGTGACGAAGGGATCGCTCCAGGCGGCGATCTTCCGCTCAGATGACCTCGACACCACCTTCGAGAGGGTCCAGGCATCGGGCGCCGAGGTCCTTCAGGAGCCAGCATCACAACCGTGGGGCGTGCGTGATTGTGCCTTTCGAGATCCGTCGGGAAATCTGGTGCGCATCGCGCAGGCCTGATCGCCGAGCGAAGCGTCGACCGGTCCGGCGGCGCCACTCGGCATGATGAGCGCTACTGCTCAGGTACGACCACCCCTCGTCGCAGAGGGGAAGACGGAGAAGGGATCGTGAGTGATGAAGACGATGACGTGCAGGCAGCTCGGTGGAGTCTGTGACCTCGAACTCCATGGCACCTCCGCTGACGAGATCATCAAGGCGCAGGACAGGCACTTGAAGGACATCGTGGCAGGGGGCGATCAGGCGCACGAACCTGCATTGAAGGAGATGAAGGGTCGGTGGAAGCGCCCGATCTCAGGAATGACTTGGTATCGGAACACGAAGCGAGCGTTCGCTGAGCTTCCGGAAGACTGATCCGCCCCCGGCTTGATGAGCAGGTGAGTGTCATGGCGACGAAGCTGCGCCAACTTTGGTAGGCGGTCGACCCGCGAGCGGGTCATTCCGGGACTCAGATCCTCTGGATACGGTGGCAAAACCGTGATCTTGCGATCGGTCCACTTGGATGGTGATGGGGATCGCTCTGACTCGCTACCGTGGCCCCATGAGCAGCCCGCGAGTGCCCGGCGGGGTGGTGCACAAGCTTCCAAGAGACCTGCGCAAGGCGCTGATCGCCAACCCCACGGCACTCGATGCCTGGGAGGACATCACGCCTCTGGCCCGCAACGAGTTCATCTGCTGGGTCGAAGATGCCAAGCAGGAGACGACCCGAACACGCCGCATTCGCCGGACCGAGGAGGAGCTGGAAGATGGCCAGCGTCGGCCCTGCTGCTGGCCAGGGTGCAAGCACCGCGAGCGCACCGGCAGCTAGCAGTCGGCTGGATGCCCCTTCATGCCAATTACGCGTCTCAGAATCTCGGGCTGAAATTGCGGCTCGCTGACGATCGCTCGCACCTGGGTCGTCCTCTTTGCGCCAGCGGGTGACTGCCTCAGTGGAGCGCATGAATCTCGCCAATCAGCACTCTGGGCTGCGGCTGCACCCGCGAAGCCATGTTTCGTAACCCGCTCACGAGACATGGGGTACCTGAATGCTGAGGAACCTGATTGCTCGATGCCATGCCTCCGAGGTCGTCAGCGATCCATGACCAGTGGCATCTGGATTGGCCAGCCTCGCTCGGCGGATTCGGAGGGCGTCCCTTCCCACTTCGTACCGCCAAGTGGTAGTATCAATTGTATGGCAAGAGAGAAGGCAACCATTACGTTGGACCGCGGAAAGGCCGCTGCCGCTCGGGCTCTGCTTGGCGTCGGCTCCACTTCGGAGGCCATCGACGTGGCGTTGGACCAGCTCATCCACGCCGAGCGCCTCCGGGCCGACATCGCGGCATACCAACGCACGCCACCGACCCAGGACGAGGTGGCGTTGGCATCGTTCGGCAACACTGGTGGCATCGGCGACGACACCGATTGGGAAGCGCTGTACGCCAACGACCTCTCGTGACCGCCGCCGTGCGTCGGGGCGAGGTCTGGCTCGCCGATCTCGACAAGACCCGTCCGGTCATCGTCCTCACCCGCGATCCCTTGGGTCGGCTCCTCCACTCGGTGATCGTCGTTCCTGTGACCTCGACGATCCGGGGTCTGTCCACCGAGGTGCCGCTCCGGCGCGACGACGGTATCCGGCACCCGTCAGTCGCGAACCTCGATAACGTCCAGCTACTTTCCCGCGATCGTTTCCGTAGGCGCATCGGACGGGCTCATCCCGCAACCATGATGGCGCTGTGCGCTGCCCTGTCGGTGGCCGTGGACTGCGGGGACTCCAGAAGATCGTAGGACGCGCATCCGGCCCATGCTGTTGGGTCGGCCTTGAGCCTGCGGCGCCGACGAGCGGCCCGGCAAGAGCGGATCGGGTTCATGGTTGGGCACTGGATACCGCGGATGAGGCCACCCTTGTCGCTCAAGCAGACGGCGCGATCGTTGCCCAGGCGCGCTGTCGGTTCGCCGACCCGGCGGGCCTTGTGCCATGAAGCTCCAATCAGCTGTTCCGGTTGCTGTCCGACCCGGCCATGACCCGTTCGGTCGCCGTCTCCTTACGCGCAGCACCGCACGACCTCGGCTCGTGGTGCTTACTCGAGATCACCAGACGCATGATCGAGGACGCTGACCGGACCGTGGGTCTCATCGCCCGGTCGGGAGTGGCGGAGTCGAACGTTTCCACGGCGGCTCAGTTCCGCAGGGCGGGGGAGTTGCTGATCGACTGGATCCACCGGCTTCTTGAGCGTGGCCACGAACCCGAGAAGTAGGGCGTGGGCGGGCGGGAGGCGCCGCTGTCGAGGTGGCCGAGCACCCACAGTGCGGCGGCGATCACGCCGTCCTTGGCCAAGGGCACGCCGTCACTGTCCTCGTACACCGCCGTGAACGTGCCGGAGAGTCCGCCGAGCACCGTGCCCAGCGCCGCCGCGCACCCGGCGACCAAGAAGAGGTCGTCCCCCGCGGTCGGCACGCCGCGCAGGTAGCTGACTGCCACGTAAGCGACGATGCCCACGGGCAACAGGAGCCCCCGCGTCATGGGCCGTCGTCCACGAATTTGGAGCAGGACGAGCGCAATGGGGCTGCGGTGCTGCTCTCGGCAGGTGTCGTACCTGGCGTCGCCAGCACGCTCGCCGTGGGACAGGTTCCCGGCACGTTCCCTGCCAACGTACGATCGTGTCGAAGACCCCACGGTGCCGACAGACTTGGAGCCCTCGCCATGAACGGGCAGTTCATTCGGAGTGCATTCGACGACACCTTGGTGATCGACGTGATGAGCGGCAAAGCCACACCTGGCGCTCCGCTCCAGGTGTGGCGCATCAAGGAGGACCCACACAGCGCCGCATTGACGATGCATGGGGTAAAGGAGCCGGACAACCAGCTGTGGAACATCACGGCGGGCCCGTTGGAGGGGTCGGTCTTTATCGAGATCGGACTGGCCGACGACCTCGTCATTGTTGTGAAGGGAGGAAAGGGCGAGCCAGCGACGCCCCTCCAGCTCGGGGAAAAGGCTGGCGGCGCTGACAGCGGGAGTGGAGGAATCGAGAGCAGAGTGTGGCGACTGACCGCCGTCGATGCCGAGAATGATGAGGCACTCGAAGGGCGGAGGGGAACGTTCATCCAGAGCATGTTGGAACCCGACCTGGTGATCGAGATCTCCGGGGGAAGGAACGAACCCGGCACCGCTCTTCAAGTCGGCGTCAAGAGGCCCAGTGGCAGCGCCGAAGAGGTGCGGCGGGCCAGAAGTCAGCTCTGGTTGCTGGGTGCCGCTCAGAAGTGAGCGAGGACGCGGCCCCTCCTCACTGGCGGGCTCCCGACGGAATTTGCCGCACCGACCGGCAGGGACGGAGTGCCCCGGACCGTGGCGGGCTGCGGTTCATCCTCTTCTGGGGAACGGGTTCGTAACGAGCTCGCTCCGCCACGCTCGATCTGACCTGAGCCGTCGCAGGGTTCCCGGGCTAGGTCCTGCGCTGAATCCATCGATTCAGAGGACCCGTCATCGGGGCCCGACCACGTCGCTCCCGGCGGGGGTGACGACCAGGCTGGTGCCGACGGTTAGTCGATTTGCTTCCAGTGCCCGCGCTCGAAGGTCCGAGCCCACCAGGCCGAAAGTGAGTGACCCTCGTCGTGGGCGAGGTCAGGCCGGAGCACCTCGGTGCCCTTCGGCGCCGGCAGGGATGCCATCTCGGCGTCACTGAGAGCACACCGCACCAGGGTGGTGGTGATGTCGGTGATCTGGTCTCGGTCCACGAACCTCGGGCCCTGTTTGGTGGTGACGACGATCCCATCGAAGAGGTCGAGCTCGGGAACCACCAAGACGTGCTCGACGATGCCGAACTCTGCTCCTGTCGAGCTGAGGACGGGGGAGCCGAGTGCAATTGCCTCGTACGAGATTGGCCGTCCTTCGTCCACGTGCACTCCTCGGGTCGTCTCGGTCGGACTTTAGCCACGCCGAGGAGGTGCAGGGGATGTCCTGACGCCAAGTTGCCCGCGACCGAAAACTGCAGGGTACCGATTGTGAGTTTCGAGGGTTCACTCCGAGGTCCGTGGGGATGATGATGACGAGATAGCAAAGGGGCGAGTTGCCGTGACCCTCGGGCGGACCCCATGCAGTGGAGGAACGCTGACATGGACACAGGCGAGCGCGCTGAGATGGTCGACATCCTGCCCGAGTTGCTCGACCGGCACCTGATGACCGCTCACGGGTGGTCCTTGCGGGATCTGGCCGAGGTTGATAACGCACAGCTTCGGGCCGCGCACGCGATCAGCCACGAGCGGGGGTGGGGTCCCCTCTCCTATCCGGAGCTGAAACTCTCGAGCTGATCGTGTGCCGCATGCCGGCCTGAACTCGTGGCGAGCGACTCGACATCAGCTCGGCTACGGGTGGCCCGCTAGTGGAGCGACGACCCGCCAGGTGGTTCGCGTGGACGGGGTTCGGAGTGGTCCCAGTCCGCCAAGAGCGTACGCAGAGCGGTGAGGAGGATGAGCGGTTGGTCGAGCATCGCGTGATGGCCCGCTTCGGGCAGCTCGATGACCGGGGTGACCCTGCCGAGCTCGTCGTACATCGAGCGGCCGATGTCGGCGGTCACGAGGCCATACTCGGAGCGCAGCAGCGCGAGTCGGCAGCGCACCTGTGAGAGGTAGGGGAGGGCGACGCCCCGTATCCCGCCACCGAACTGGGCGAAGATCTGGCGGTCGAACTTCCACTGCCAGCCGCCGTCGACGGCGCGAAGTGAGTGGCGTGCAACGAAGTCGACCACGTAGTCGAGGTAGTGGTCCTGCTCGGGCACGGTCCGGAAGTGGGTGACCGCATCGTCGACGGTGGGGTAGATGCGCGGGCGGCCGAAGGCCTCGCGGAGGTGGAAGGCCCCGATCTCGGGGTCGGGCTCGGTGACCGGCGAGTCGCAGATGATGGCCCCGGTCACGAGCTCTGCGTGCCGGGCGGCCGTCGCGATGGTGACGAAGCCGCCCATGCTGTGCCCGATGACGACAGGTGGGCCACTGATGCCGCCAGCCTCGGCGGCCGCCACGACCTCCTCGGTCCAGCGCTCGAGCGAGTACTCGGAGCGGTGCGCACTGTCGCCGTGCCCGGACAAGTCGACCGCGACCACACGGAAGTCATCGCTGAAGCGGGCCGCGACGTGCGTCCACCAGTGCGCATGGGCGCCCCCGCCGTGCACGAAGACGAGCCCTCGGGTGCCGGTCCGCCCCCAGGTGACCGCGTGGATTCGGGCACCGTCGACCTCGAACTCGATGTCCTCGCTCGGCACGGCCAACGCCTGCGTGAACCACGACGGCGCGTCGGGGAGCGCTGGAGAGTCCATCTCCTGATCAGAGCACACCAAGGGACCACCAACCGGGCGCAGATGGGCTAGCGCACGCCCCCGTCGAGTGCCTCGATGCGCCGGGCGAGGTTCACCGCGTGGTCGCCGAGGCGTTCGTAGAAGCGGGCCAGCAACGTGACCTGGGCGGCGATGGCGACCGGCATCCCCTCGGCGCCGATTTCGGTGGTGAGCCGCTCGTGGAGGTCGTCCATCTCCTCGTCGGTCTCGGCCAGCCGGGCGCTCACCTGCGAGCGGTCGGCGAACGCGTCGGCCGCGCTCTGCCACATCTCGATGGCGACCTCGGTCATCAGCTGGATGATCCCCCGGCTGCGGGGACTCATGTCGGCCCCGAGGCCGCTCACTGCCCGTTGTGCGATGTGCTCGGCCAGGTCGGCACTGCGCTCCAGCTCAGGGATGATGAGGAGCAACGAGACGAGGTGTCGCAGCTGCTCGCCGGCGGCCCGGGTCCCTTGGAGCTCCTCCCAGACGAGCAGCTCGATCGCGGCTGTCAGCTCGTCGACCTCCTGGTCGCCGTCGATCACCGACTGGGCGAGCTGTGGGTCGTTGTCGAGGAGCGCCGAGGTGGCATGGCCCAACGCTTCGGAGACGAGGGCAAAAAGCCTCCTGACCTGGAAGTCGATGGGCGCGCTGCCAGATTCGGCGGAAGTCATGCGTCGAGACCCTACCCAGAGTTTCCCCTTTGTTCGCGTAACGTTCACCAATTGGTCACAGACTCGAGCGCATGAGGGCGGTCCCCGCGCTCCACGCGACGATGTCCAGCACGCGCAACAGGGACAGATTCCAGGCGTCGGGCACCGCATCGCGAATGGCGCCGAGGGCGGCGCGCAGCTGGTTGTCGGCGAGCACCGTCCACACGCACTTCCAGAAGTCGCGGTCGGTCGCCCCAAGGGTGTCCTTCACATGGAAGTCGGAGATGGGGATGAGCCGCGGCCGCTTGGCGGCCATCAGCTTCCCGGCGATGGTCGGGCCAATTCCGGGCTGGACGTTCAAGAAGTCCCACAGCGACCAGGCGGCCGAGCGCTCGCCGAGCAGCTGTTCGTAATCCTCGGGAGGAAGGTCCTCGACGCACCGATCCGTGTCGATCGTGGACAGCAGCGACGCCACGGTGGCGGTTGCCGTGCGCTCGAGGAGCAGCATGACAACCGGGGGCGGGACGACCACGCCGAGCGAGGTGACAGCGAGGAGATCCGATGCCGTGAACCGATTTGCCGCGTGGACGTCGTAGAGCTGCTCGAAGAAGCGGCCGTCGGATTCCACCAGGTAGGATCGCAGGTCCTCGATAGCCGTGGGGCTCACGTCCCTGCCGCGCGCGTCGAACAGCAGTGCCCGTGCCTGCCCAAGCCACAGAGACGCACCGTCCACCTCAGCCTCCGATCTGAAGGGAAGATACTCCCCGCTCCATGGTTTTCGTCGCCGGGGGCCGGTTGGATGACCCGGCGGCGATCTCGGCCAGCGGGCTGCGCCGTGCAGGGGCCCAATGGCACTTGGCGGAGCGGCCGAACGCGGCAACGATGGGGCCGGACCCGGCGGACCAAGCCGTGACCATTTTGGACGCGAGGACAGGAGGCGACATGGCACAGCCCGACGCAGTGTTCATCTTCATCGGCACCTACCCGAACGAGACAGGAGCACGAGCCGACTACGACGTGGTGAAGGCCCTTCACCTGGCCGGGGCCGTCGGTACCTACGACGCCGCCGTCGTGACCAAGGACGCGGCCGGCAAGGTGCATGTCAACAAGGACGAGATGGCCACCCGGCACGGTGCGTGGGGTGGCGCCGCCGTGGGTGCGCTCGTCGGCATCTTGTTCCCGCCATCGATCATCGCGTCGGCTGCGGTTGGCGCAGCGGTCGGCGGCGTGAGCGGCCACCTGTGGCGGGGCATCTCGCGAGCGGACGTGAAGGAGTTCGGCGACATCATCGACGAGGGCCAAGCGGCCCTTGTCATCGTCGGCGAGTCGACCCTGCAGGCTGCGCTGGAGAAGGCCGGCCTGAAGGCAGAGAGGCAAGTCGCCAAGGAGCTCGACGTGAGCACGAAGGACGTCGACAAGGCCGTCCAGGAGGCGGCTTCGGAAGTCGGCTGAGGCTGGACCGAGCAGCCGGCACGACCGGGGAGTCTCCGGCGTCGTGCGGATGAGGTAGCTCGGTGATCGTCGCGGTGTGTGTCGTGCGCAAGGCTCGAGCGACGGCGACATCACCCCTGTTCTCGGGTCCTAGGCGCCCGGCGGCTCCGTCTGTTCAGGGGTCCCCTGGGACCCGCCGATCAGGCGGTTTCGGTGCGAAATTGGGCCGCAACGCGGAAATTCTTACTCTTGCGCCCGGCCCCGACGCCGTGCTGCCAGACCAGCGATAAAAGCCCAGCTGGAACACGGTTTTCCAATTGGACCTCGGCGCCCCGAGGGGTGGCGCACGCCGCCGTTTTGGGCCATCCGCCGTTGCAATTCTGCCGATCGCCGCTAAATTGCGTACTTCCTCGTTGCGTCGGCCATGAGCCGAGAGACGACGGGGAGGGTGGCGACCGGCTGGTCCACGCCGACAGCGGAAGCTTCGCCGTCGGGGACACGGATTCTGCCCTTGCCTGGGATCGCCCCATGATGCGCGATCCCACCATGACCTCTCTTTGTACAGGTCGCCGCCCAAAAAGCAGTCACGGCTGAGGCGTAAAAGCCCAGTGCCAACCAAAGCGCACTGGTGCGCGCCCCGACAGACAGGCGACCTTTGCCTGTCAAGGAGAAGCACGACACATGTTGAAGTCAAAGCTGAAACGTTCCATGGCCATCCTGTCGCCCACGGCAGGAGTGGCGGTACTGGGCGCAACCGCGGTAATGGCGGGTGCGCCCTCGGCAGGTGCGGCGGCCATCGAGCTCAATGCCCCGATTGTCTCGATGACCGGGAGCCCCAGCGGTCACGGCTACTGGGAGGTGGGCGGCGACGGCGGTGTCTTCGCCTTCGGCGACGCGAACTTCTACGGCTCGACCGGCGGCCAGCACCTGAACGCCCCGATCGTTGCCATCGCTCCCACGCCCGACGGTCACGGCTACTGGGAGGTGGGCGGCGACGGCGGTGTCTTCGCCTTCGGCGACGCCGCGTTCTACGGCTCGACCGGCGGCCAGCACCTGAACGCCCCGATCGTTGCCATCGCTCCCACGCCCGACGGCCACGGCTACTGGGAGGTGGGCCGCGACGGCGGTGTCTTCGCCTTCGGCGACGCGAACTTCTACGGCTCGCCGACGGGTCTCCATCCCAACGCCTCGATCGTTGCCATCGCGGCCACGTCGGACGGCCGCGGGTACTGGGTCGCCTCCTCCGACGGCGGCGTTTTCGCCTACGGCGATGCGAACTTCTACGGCTCGGCAGCTTCTGAGCGCCTGAACGCCCCCATCGTCGCCGTCACCTCCGACGCGAGCGACAAGGGCTATTGGCTGGCGTCATCGGACGGGGGTGTTTTCGCCTACGGCAACGCGGCGTTCGCCGGGTCGGCCGGCGGCCAGGCCCTCATGGAGCCCGTTGTCAGCGCTACCGCCGCCTCTGGCGGTGGGTACTGGCTCAACGCATCTGACGGTGGGATCTTCAGTTACGGCGGGGCGGGCTTCTACGGCTCGCTTGGCGGGTCCCACGTGGTGAGCGCGGCACCGGCTCCGGCCAGCGACGGCGTCACCGCCGCCGAGGAGGCCGAGTGGGAGCGCGTCGCACTGTGCGAGGAGGGTGGCAACTGGGCAGCCAACGGCTCGACCTTCTCGGGGGGCCTCGGCATCTCACGAGCCAACTGGGCGGCATACGGCGGCCTCGCCTTCGCGGCTGAGGGCTCCGCAGCGACCGAGGATCAGCAGATCATCGTCGCCATGCGCATCCAGCCCAGTCCTCCGGACCAGAACGGCTGCACCTCCTGGTAGGAGCGACCCTCCCGGCCGACGGCGCGCGACGTCGGCCGGGAGGGGTGGTTGCAGTCGATGCCCCAAGTCCTACTCCTCGGACGAGACGATGAAGTCCTCGGGCGTGATGCTCGGCAGCTCACTGACGGCGTCGAGGAGGATCTTCTCCCAGACCTCCGCCAGGCGGGTCAACAGCGGAGAGTCGGCGGGGAATCGGAACTCATTCAGGTCGAGCGAGTCGTTGCGGTACAGCCCGAGGTCGTAGGGGGGGCCGACCGAGAGGTTGGCCCTGGCCGCGCTCACCATGGAGCTGAGGGCGATCTTGATCGCGGTGGGCATGTCCACCTTGCCCTCGACGGCGAGCTCGAGCATGAACTTGCCGTACTTGCTCTCGCCGATCTGGAGGAAGGGGCGCTCGTCCGAGGCCCGGATGTAATTGCCTTCGGGGTATACGAGGAGGATGTCGGCGGGCGTACCGGCGATCTGGCCGCCCAGGATGAAGGTGGCAGAGCCGGCGCCGCCCTCGAGCGCCGCCTCGTGGCGTCCCGCCACCTCCTGGCTGAGTCGCCCGACGTAAAGGGCGGCCTCGAAGAGGTGCGAGACCGAGGCCAGGCTCTCGTGGTCGCCCACGCGCTCGAGATCCCGGTGGATGCAGTCGAGGACCTCCTGGGTGGTGGCCAGGTTTCCGGCGGCCTCGAGCACGAAGACCCGGTCGTCGGCGGCCCGGATGGTGTGGAGCTTGCGGTAAGTCGAGACGTTGTCGACCCCGGCGTTTGTCCGGGTGTCGGCGAGGAAGACGAGGCCTTCGTCGATGCGCAGGGCGAGGCAATAGGTCAAGGGTTTTCCTCCTGGGTAGGCGTCTCGGGGCCGTCCCGGCCCGCGCCGACCTGCTCGTCACGGCGGCCGCGCCAACCTAGTCCGGTGCCTGCACCCGTCGATCGCTCAGGCCGTGGCGCCCTGGCCGACGAGACCGAGTTTCCTCGGCGAGAGGATCTCGTCCACCAGGCCGTAGCGCACGGCCTCGGTGCCCCCGAGGATGTAGTCCCGGTCGGTGTCCTTGGCGATCCGCTCGATCGGCTGACCGGTGTGCTCGGCGAGGATCTCCTCCATGCGGGTGCGCAGGAAGCCGATCTCCCTCGCCTGGTTCTCGATGTCGATCGACTGGCCCTGCGCCCCGCCGTGGGGCTGATGGATCAGGATGCGTGAGTTCGCCAGCGCGAACCGCTTGCCGGCCGCGCCTCCGGCCAACAGGACCGCACCCCCCGATGCCGCCATCCCGAGACAGACCTCGGAGGCGGCGTCCTCGTCGCCGGTCGGCCACCACGAGAAGCGCAGCTCCCGAGCCGGTGTGACCGATTCGACGCGGGCGTCGCCGGGCGTCAGGCCTTCTTGTCGCAGACGTCGGGCGACGGCCGCCTTCGTCACCCGGGGACGTCAGCGCGTGGAGCCACCAGTAGTCCTCGGAGCGGACCATGTGCAGCGTGCCCCGATTGAGCCACGTCACGACGAGGGCGCGCTCGTCACCCACGAGCCCGGCGATCCTCGCGGCGGTCGTCCCGGTGCTGCGCGCACGAATGGCGAGCGTGGCGGCGTGCAGGTCCTGGCTCTGGACCGCCAGCAGCCGTCCCACCACGCGGCGCGCGTCCTCTGGGCGAGGACCTGCCAGCAGCTGCGAGCACAGCCGCTGCACCTCGGTCACCGCCGGGCGTCCCGTCCGTGGCCCGGGTGATCAGCCGAGCAGTTTTGCCTTCTGCGCCGCAAACTCCTCGTCGGTGAGTATGCCCTGTGCGTGGAGCTGGCCGAGCTTCTCCAGCTGCGCAAACGGGTCTTCCTCGACCGGTGCCGGCGCCGGCGCCGGCGCGGCGGCAGCCGCCTGGGCCTGCTGGGCCTGCGCGGCCTGCGCCTGCTTGCGCTGCATATGGCCGCCGACGGCGGTGGCGGTGCCGGCCACGACGGCAGTGGTCACTGCCATCCGGGCGATGGGACGTCGTCTCATCATTGGTGGTGCTCCTTCTCTCTCGTAGGTATCGGTTACTCGCCGGCGCTCAGGGCGGCTTCTGCTGCTTCGACGAGCTCGTAGGGGATGCGGGCCCCCTCGAGGACGACACCACCGGCATCGCGCACGGCGACGGCGAACGGGGCGGCCCAGACGTCCTCCCAGATGATCAGGGCGGCCGATGAGTTGGGCTCGAGGAAGGAAGCGGCGTGCTCGATGTCCTCTTCGCTGATGATGCCGCCGATGTCGGCGTCGAGCGCATTGAAGGCGTCGCGCTCGGCTTCGGCGAGCTGATCGAACTCGAGGGCGACGACCGAACCGTCGTCATCCTTTCCGATGAACACGAGGTCCAAGACCCGCACGGTCCCGCTGTCGATCAGCTTGGCGAGCTCTGGGGCGATCTGGCCGCGGAAGTTGTTCCCTGGAAAGCCAACGATGATGTACTCGACCGGTCCGAGTGCCATGTGTCTTGTCCTCCATCTCGATTGTGCCCGACGCTGGTGGCGACCCCCCGCGTCGACGCTCCGCCGATTATGCGGGCTTGCTCATCATGGAGGGGATCGGCGGAAGATGCAATCGGCAGTCCCCCTCCGGCCCTCAGTGGGGCCCGCGTGGCGCGTCATGTGGAATTCACGGTGCGGCAACGTGGGCGGAAACTTCGGTTGGCACCATGGTGCCGTGCCAGCCCCCCCGAGCGACGCTGCCACGAACTGGCGCGAGGGGGGCCACGTCATCGTCTGCGGTCTCGGCGGCGTGGGGCTCCGGACGGTCGAAGCGCTGCGCTCGAGCGGCGTGGCGGTCGTGGTCGTCGACGACGACCCCGACCTCCGCTTGGCCAGGGTGGTCGAGGGATGGGGCGTCGAGCACATCGCGCGCAGCGCCCACCTCGGCGACGGGCTGAGCGAAGCCGGCCTCGACCGTGCCGCCGCGGTCGTCTGTGCCGCCACCGACGAGATCCTGGCCCTCGAGACGGCCCTTCGGGTGCGCGAGCTGCGTGCCGATGTGCGCATCGTGGTCCAGATGGCCAACCCGTCGGTCGGCCGGGCGCTCGAGCGGGTCTCGGGGCCCGGCGGCGTGCTCGACGTCGCCAGCCTCGCCGCCCCGTCGTTCGTCGAGGCCTGCCTCCGGCGCCCAGCCCACAAACTCGAACTCGGCGGTGTGGACTTTGCGGTGGTCCAGACCGAGGTCGCACCCGACGCCGTCGGCAACGACACCTTCCGGGGACACTTCGGCAGCCTGGCGCCGGTGGCCATCATGCCCGCCGACGGTGCCCCCATGGCCCGGTGCCCGGGCCGTGACCACCCGCTCGGTCCCGGCGACCGGGTGGCGGTCCTCGGGACCGTCGCCGAGCTCCAGCGCGCCGGCATCGACCACCGCACGGCGGCGGGCATCGGGCCCTCGTCGGTCGGCTTCTTCCGCCAGCTCGGGCGCCGGATCGCCATCGCCTCGACGACCAGCAGCAAGGCCCTCCCCCTGGTGGTCGGCGGGCTGGTGGCACTGCTGGTGGTCTCGACACTGGTACTGCACGCCACCTACATCGATCCCTCAACCGGCGGGCACCTCTCGCTGCTCGCCTCGCTCTACTTCACGGTCGAGACGGTGGCGACGGTTGGCTTCGGCGACTACTCCTTCGCCCACCACAGCGCAGCGATGGAGATCTACGCCATCGTGTTGATCCTCGTCGGCGTGACACTGGTGTCGACGGCCTTCGCGCTGTTCACGAACATCTTGGTCAGCCGCCGGATCGAGCAGTCGCTCGGTCGCCGGCGGGTGCCGGGCATGGCGGGGCACGTGATCGTGATCGGCCTCGGTGCCGTCGGCATCAGCGTCGTCGAGGGCCTGCTGGCCGAGGGCCGCCGGGTGGTGGTCGTCGAGCGCGACGACCGGAACCGCTACCTCTCCCGGGCCCGGGCCCTCGGTGTGCCGGTGGTGATCGCCGATGCCACCCAGCGCCAGACCCATTCGATGGTCAACCTCGCGGACGCGTCGGCGGTCGCGGTCCTCACCAGCCGGGATCTGACCAACATCGAGACCGGCCTGGCGGTGCGCGAATCGCTCGGCGAACGCTGGGACGACGTCCCGGTGGTGCTGCGGGTCTTCGACCGCAACCTCGCACAGATGATGGAGCGCAGCTTCGGCTTCCGCCACGTCCGCTCGACCTCGGCACTGGCTGCCCCGTGGTTCGTCGGCGCAGCCCTCGGCCTCGACGTGCTCGGCACCTTCTACGTCGACCAGCAGCCGTTCCTGGTGGCCAGCCTGACGGTCGCCCCCGGAGGCGGGCTCCAGGGGCTGGCCATGGAGGACCTCTCGGCGCGTACCCGGGTGATCGCCCTCAGCCGCTCGAACCCGGCGGGCGCTTTCGAGCACCCTCCCCGGCGCGGCACGCGGTTCGCCGGGGGCGATCGTGCCTATCTGCTGGGACCCTACGAGGAGCTCTTGCGCGTGCTCCGACGTGACCAGCGGCCGACCGTCCCCGGGGGTTGAACGGCCGGCCGCACCGCCTACTCGGCGGCAGCCGCCCCGCAGACGGTCTCGACCACGAGGGCGCTGACCACGTAGGGGTCCATGTTGGCGTTGGGGCGTCGGTCCTCGAGCCAGCCCTTCTTGGCCTTGGCCA
>Ga0224557_1000341_pt1 | contig 52670 bp, 43 predicted proteins | sample 714S31014metaG_FD_180677 | JGI IMG/M metagenome (GOLD analysis project Ga0224557, IMG submission 180677) | Peat soil microbial communities from Stordalen Mire, Sweden - 717 S3 10-14 | ecosystem: Environmental > Terrestrial > Soil > Wetlands > Peat | place: Sweden: Norrbotten County, Stordalen...
TCCCAGGTCTCCTAAGGAACATCCTCACACCTCCGTTGGAATGAGGGTTAGCTCGAAGCCGAGCTTTCTGGCTTGGCGCCGGAGTCGTTTTTCGTTGCGCTGATTGTTTTGCGCTTCTTGTTGGGCGAAGACGGTTTCGTCATAGGCTTGCCCGGTGGTGAGTAAGTGGTAGATGATGCGGGCCAGTTTGTGTGCCGTGGCTGTGATGGCTTTGGGTCCGCCGAGTTTGGCTCGCATGCGGCGGTAGTACTGTCCCATCCAGCCGTGGCTTCGGGAGAGCGCCTGTGCGGCCATGCGCAGCGCCTTGGCCACGCGATTGTTTACCCGGCGCGTTTGTGCATGGAGGATCTTGCCGCCGCTGACGCGGTTGTCCGGGCATAATCCCATCCACGAGGTGAAGGCCGCGACGTTGGCGAACTTGGATAGATCGCGGCCCACTTCGGTGAACAGGGTATGGGCAGTGAGCGTGTCGATACCCGGAATCTCGGTCAGGTCAACGGCAAAGATGCGGTGCAGTTGGGTGCGCAGATCGAAGTTCATCTCGTTGCGCCGGGGTTTGCGCTTGAGTTCTGCCTGTGGCTCCGGCACCGCTTCCGCACCAGGGCCGTCGCCGGAGGAGAACTCCTTGAGCAGCGACTCGATCTCCACGTCGCAGTCGGCGATCAGCTGGCCGTTCTGACGAAACCCGGTCAACGACTGGCGAAGCGTGAACAGATGCTCGCGGCGGTAGTCGCCTACCAGCGACTTGGCGATGGTCTCTTTGCTGGCCCTGGTGCGCGGATCGCGCAATGTGGCCAGTTGGTGCGGGTCGCGTTCTCCGGCGACAATGGCTTCGACAATGGCCATGCCGGTCTTGCCGCCCAGGTCGCTGATGACATGGTGTAACTGCAGGTTCATCTGGTCGAGGGCCTTTTGCATATGCTGCAAGTGCATCGCCGATAGCTGCACCAGGCTGTCGCGATAACGCACCAGCGAGCGGACCGCGCAGATCTGCTGCTCGGGGCGGAAGCTGGCGCGCAACAATCCGGCCGAGTGCAGATGCTGCAACCACTGGCAGTCGCAGACGTCGGACTTGCGTCCCGGCACGTTCTTCACATGACGCGCGTTGACCAGACAGACCTTCATCCCACCTGCCTCCAGGATCTGAAACAGCGGTATCCAGTAGACTCCGGTCGACTCCATGGCCACTGTCATGATTCCGCACTGCTTGAGCCAGTCCGCAGCGGCCAGCAGGTCTTCGGTGAAGGTGGAAAACTTGCGCACCGGATGGGGATCGCGATCGGTGGGGACCGCGATATAAATCTCGGTCGCGCCGATGTCGACTCCCGCCGCGTTGGGGTCGATGGTGTGCGCCGGCGACCCTGCGCCGGAGCGGGGCTGCTTGCCTCTTGCTGGCATCGAATACGCTCCTACGCCATGCCAGGCGGCCCGAACCGTGCAGAAAAGGCACTCTCCTAAACGGGATCGGCTAGCCGCACGAAGGCCGCCGCCGTCACCATGAACTCCAGCACAGGGTTCGGAACCATGCTCAAAAACGGGCTTCATCGAGAAGCACCAATGATCTAGTCGGCCTACTTGCCGCCTGCATGGGCGTCTAAAGAATACAGGCTCCCTCCGGACCTCATGTTCCTTCCCAACTCCACCTGCCAAAGCCGGTTCCTTGCTCAAAATCGAGACCTGGGGCACCCATTCTGTTCTGATCGACATTTCCAAATCATGCAGTCACGGTACCAGGTCTGGGAAACAGCTTTCAGAAATTCTTCAGGGATTGGAGGAGCGGCGGCTGGCAGAATGATCGAGGGCCTGCGATGAGGCTCGAAGGGAGATTGCGATGACCAAGACTGTTTCCTATGCCCAGTGGTCGCTGGAACCGTATTGCATCGGTCAGAAGCTGCGTTCGTTGCGGACGCAAAAGCGGCTGACGCTTTCGCGGCTGGCGGCCGAGACGGGGCTTTCGACGGCGCTGTTATCGAAGCTGGAGACGGACCGGATGATCCCCACGCTGCCGACGCTGGCTACGATCAGCCGGGTGTACGGGGTGGGCATGAGTTACTTTTTCGCGGAACCGGCGCGGCATACGCTTTCAATCACGCGCAAAGCCCACTTGCAGGGCCACGAGCGGGGGATGGAGCAGGTGACATTTACGCCGTTGAACGCGGTGTGTGAAGGCTCGCGGCTGGTGGCGCAGATGATCGAGTTTCCTGCCGGCGGGGCGACCTGCGCCCCGGAATGCTTCAAGGAGACGAGCGGGCTGGTGTATGTGCTGGAAGGGCGGTTGAACCTGGACGCAGGCGGGATGCACGAGGCGCTGGAGGCGGGCGATTGCGCATACATGGAGAGCGAGATGGCGCTGGTCTGGAGCGCGGCCGGCAAGCACCGGTGCCGGGTGCTGGCGGTGTTGCCGGGCGCTCCAGCGCGCGTGGAAGGCTGAGGGGTAGCGATGAGCCGTTGAGCGGGGCAGAGTTCCGGCGGCCAGCCCGGCTATCCAGACGCTCGAATGGAGCGATTGCAGCCCTTCGGCGATTGGTTGCGCTGCGTTTTCGCACGGCCGGAGGAACCCAGGTTTACCATTTGCGGAGGCGGTGTGTAGGATGGTTGGGAAATGGGGAGAACTGAGACCATGCGACCTAATTCCAAACTGATCAAATCAACGCTGACAGGCGCCCTGGGCGGCCTTATCTTCGGATTCGATATTGCAGTGATCTCCGGCATCATCGATTCGGTGGTGCGGCTCTATGGGCTGAGCGATTACAACAAGGGCCTGACCGTGGCCGTCGGCCCTATCGGCACGGTTCTGGGCTGCCTCGCGGCTGGAGTGATTGGACAAAGGCTCGGTTCGCGTACCGGGCTGCGCTATGCCGCTGCTCTCTACGTCCTCGCCGGATTGGGCACGGCTCTCGCAGTCAGCTGGCCGATGCTGCTCGCAGCCCGCATTTTCAGCGGGATGGGCCTCGGCGTAGCCTCCGTGCTGGGGCCTGTTTACATCACGGAACTCTCGCCTGCGCTTTGGCGCGGACGGCTGGTAGGCACCTTCCAGATCAACGTCGTGGGCGGGATTCTGATCGGCTACACCTCCAACTATCTTGTCCGCCTGGCGCATCTGGGCGCGATGGAGTGGCGCGTGATGGTGGCCGTTGCCGTCACCCCGGCGCTCCTCTTTCTCATTCTTCTGTTCCGCATTCCCGGTTCGCCGCGCTGGTCGGCTTCCCGCAACCAGATTGACGAGGCGCTCGCGGTGCTCCGCCAGATGGGCGCTCCCGATCCCAAGGCGGAGCTGGCCGAAATCCAGTCGGCCCTGCAGTCGGAACACGCCACGGCTCACGAGCCAGTTTTCCAGTGGAAGTACCGCTATCCGCTCTTCCTGGCCATCACCATCGGCGCTTTCAACCAGTTGGCCGGCATCAACGCCATCTTTTACTACATGCACACCATCTTCGCCGCCGCCGGCTTCAGCCAACTTTCCGGCGACCTGCAGGCCGTCGTGATCGGCGCCACCAATTTCATCTTTACACTGGTCGGGATGTCCGTTATCGACCACTTCGGCCGCAAGAGCCTGCTGATCGTGGGCGCCATCGGAACCACCATTTGTCTCTCCGGCGTGGCCTGGGTCTTCATGACCAACGGCCATCAGGCGGCCCTGCTCGGCCTGCTGGTGGTCTATATCGCCTTCTTCGCCCTGTCGCAGGGTGCGGTCATCTGGGTCTACATCGGCGAAGTCTTTCCCACCTCGGTGCGCTCCAAGGGCCAGGGCATCGGCAGCGCCAGCCACTGGATCACCCTCACCATCATTTCTCTTGCCTTCCCGGTCCTGGTTCATAAGTTCAGCGCGGGCGCGCCGTTCGTCTTCTTCGCGGCGATGACGATGGTGCAGCTCGTGGTGGTGCTGTTCACCTATCCGGAGACCAAGGGGCAGACGCTGGAGGCGTTGCAGCGGCGGCTGGTGCGGGCGGAGTGAGGGCTGTGCCGTGACCCGAATCACGGGCCACGGGTCAAAGTTAGTGTTCTATATAATCGTAGTGAAGGGTGCGCCGTGCTTGAGCCGGGCCGGACGTCACCCCTGCGAGGTCGATGATGGAACAGACAGCGGTTTTACTTTCGGAGCAGGTGAGGGATGTGGTCGAGGCCGTGGTGGAGGCTTTGCGCGAGCCCAAGGCCGAGGAGAGTTCGCCGCTTGTGGCTGCCAATTCCTTTGAGGCGGATGCGTTGCGGGCGGAAATCATCCGCGTGGGGCGCAAGCTGTGGGAGCGGCAGTATGTGGACGGCAACGGGGGCAATATCAGCGTGCGGCTGGGATCGAAGTACCTGCTGTGCACGCCCACCATGCTGAGCAAGGGCGACCTGGAGCCGGCCGACATCTGCCTTTCGGACCTGGATGGGAACATTCTGGCCGGGGACCGTTTGCGGACCAGCGAATTGCTGCTGCACCTGGAGATTTACAAGGCCAACCCGCGGGCGCGGGCGGTGCTGCACTGCCATCCGCCGTATGCGACGGCGTTTGCGGTGACCGGGACGGTGCCGCCGAACGGGCTGATTCCGGAGTACGAGGTGTTTATCGGGCCGGCGGCGGTGGCGCCGTATGAGACGCCCGGAACGCAGGCGTTTGCCGAGACGGTGCTGCCGTTTGTCGAGGATCACAACACGATTCTGCTCTCCAACCACGGCATCGTCTGCTGGTCCGACACCGTCACTCACGCCGAGTGGCTGGCGGAGATTCTGGACACGTATTGCAAGACGTACCTGATCGCCAAGCAGATTGGACAGCCGCTCAGTTTCATCCCGGACAGCAAGATCGAAGAGATTCTGGCGCTGAAGCGGCGGCTGGGGTTTCCGGATGCGCGCATGGGGCGGATTGGCGGCGCGGCCAGCGCGGGGGATGGAAAGGATACGGCCGAGTTGGAACATCTGGTGGAGCAGGTGGTGGCGCGGCTGGAAGGGCGGGAGTGAGCCCTGGCCCCACTTTGGCATGAGTGAAATGAAAGGCGAAGGTATGGTACACTGGGTTTGCGCTCAGTGATTTGGACGTGAGCGGTGGATTGGCCCTCAGACGGCACGTTTGCCCGGCACAGATTTTTCCCCCAAGCCCCTACAGCGTATACCCATAAGTCTCCCACCCGGGGATTTTGCATTGGACTGTGAATACGGTCTGAAGCGAGGGTTCGAGCACCTCAGCCTCCTTGAATGGACTGGCGAATTGGATTGGCTCGAATGCAACCGGGGAATCAAAGGAGCGGGTAGCCGGCCGGCGATGCGCCGCCTGGCGTACTAGTAGCGTGTGGCAGCTCCGGGCCTCGGGCGTTCTCCCTTTGAATGCTTTGTGGCCGGTCCCAGGGACGTTTTCGGTTCTCCCTTACGCATAGATGAATAAAGCGGGCTCGCGCCTGAGGAGTATTTGTGTGCGCGCCTCACGACCGGTTCCGATTGCAGGCCGCCGCGAAAGACCGACGGCTCCCGGAGCCCAGGAAATGGATCATTTTGACGACACAGTTTTCACAGTTTTCACTTTCGGCCGCACTTTTGGCGCGGCTTGACATCAACAAATTTGAAATTCCCACGCCGGTGCAGGCGGGCTGCATTCCGCCAGCGCTGGAAGGCCGGGACGTACTGGCCACCGCACAGACCGGAACGGGCAAGACGCTCGGCTTCCTTATTCCGATCGTGGAACTCCTCCAAAGGGCTGGAGCGCGTGGCCCCGCCGCGCATGCGCTCATCCTGCTGCCCACGCGCGAGCTGGCCATGCAGGTGGAGCAGGCCTTTCTCGCCATCCGCTCCAGTTCTGAGCAAACCGTAGCCCTGGTGGTCGGCGGGCTGGCGGAGCGCTCGCAGCTCGACGCCATTCGCCGCGGCGCGCGGCTCATAGTGGCCACTCCCGGACGCCTTGAGGACTACATCAAGCGCAGGCTGGTGCGGCTGGACCAGGTAAAGATCCTGGTGCTGGACGAGGTGGACCGGATGCTCGATATGGGCTTCCAGCCGGCCATTGCGCGCATTGCGGCCATGCTGCCGCCGGTGCGGCAGACACTCTGCTACTCGGCTACGCTCGAAGGCTCGGTGAAGGACGTGGCGCGCAAGTACTTGAACAATCCGGCGCGGATCGAGATCGGCTCAGTGCTGAAGCCGGCCGAGAACGTGGAGCTGCGCACCTTTGAAGTGGAGCCGGACAAGAAGCAGGAGCTGTTGGAACATCTGCTGGGCGCGGAGACGGGCAGCTTTCTGGTGTTTGTGCGGACCAAGCACGGAGCGGACCGCGTGGCGCGGCGGCTCTGCCGGTCAGGGTGGTCGGCTACGCAGATTCACGGCGACCGCTCGCAGTCGCAGCGGAATGCGGCGCTGCGCAGCTTCTCAGAGGGACATCACCGCGTGCTGGTGGCGACCGACGTGGCCGCGCGCGGCATCGACGTGGCCAACGTGGCGCACGTGATCAACTTCGACCTGCCCAAAATAGCGGAGGACTTTGTCCATCGCGTGGGACGGACGGGGCGGGCTTCGGCGCACGGCGTGGCTTCGACCTTTGCCGGACCGGCGGAGCGGGGCGACCTGAGGAAGATCGAGCGGACGCTTTCGATTCAGATGAAGCGGTTTCGGGTGCGGTCGGTGGAGTTGAACGCGGCGTAAAAGCAGCTTTCAGCTTCGAGCTTTCAGCTTTTAGCTTTCAGCCAACAGAGAGCGGATGCTTCGTCTTCGGCGCAGTTTTATTGCGCAGAGAATGGGGCATCCGCTTTTTTGCGCCTGCATTGCGGCTAGCCCGAAATGACCGCATCGGCGCGAGCTTCCTCCGGCGGGGTGGGCTTGGCTCTGGTGGCGTAGAGATACCAGGCGAGCCACGCGGGTGCGGTCCAAACATAGAAAACGGAGATCAGCGTGACTTGCGCCATGACCTCGATGAGTGCGATTCCGGCAATCAGGCCGAAGGGCAGCAGCGAGCGGTCCAATCTGTCGGCACGGTAGAGAGAAGCGAGCACCGCGGGAAGCACGATGACCTCGTCAGTGAACCAGGCATGGGGCGCACAAACCTCGGAGACGAGGAGCAGCAGCAATCCCTGATCCATCCAATTCCAGCGGGCGCGGCGGGTCCAGAAATACCAGAGCGCCCAGGCGCAGGCGGCGGCCGCGGGGACAAATTGCAGCCACGCAGCGTTGCGATCGACGAGCAGGCGGAACAGGATGCTCAGGGTGGGCACAAAGTCCTGACTGACTTCAGCCCTCTGGCTCATCATGCGCGCGTATTGCGACCAGGCATGGGCGTCGAACAGGAATGCCAGCGCGCAACTGGCGCCGATGGCGGCGCAAATTCCCGCCAGCAGGCGATACGCCTTGCGGCTGAGGAGCCAGGCCAGGAGCACGACGGCGAAGGGCAGGAAGAGGTGCGGTTTGACGGCGCAGAGCAGCAGGGCGGCTCCGGCCAGCAACGGACGGGACTGGTGGAAGTAAAGAAAGAGCACCACACCGAGAAGGAGAAAAATGCCGAGCTGCCCGGCCACGATGCAGGCGAGCACGGGGGGGAAGACGTAGCCGAGCAGGTGCAAACGGTCATTGGGCCGCCCGTGGAGGTACCAAAGAATGCGGATGGATGCCATGAGGCAGGCAACGAGCAGGATGAGCCAGAGAATCATGCCGGTTTTGGCGCTGACGAGGCCGAGGGGCAAAGCCATGAAAAAGGCAACGGGGAGATTGAGCATCATGTTGGGCCGGTCGCCATGGAGTCCCGCGGCGCTCTCCAGGCTGAGGATGGCGGCGCTGTCGTAGGGATCGGCGCCGTGAACGAGTTGCTGTCCGGCGGCCCAGTAGGCGATGAAATCGCGGCTTCCTGCGCTCTCCCGGCTCATGGATGAGGCGATTGCGGCGACCAAGGCTACGGCGGCGGCCAGCAGAAGCAGAGAGAGAACGATGCGCATGGGATTTGGCTTCGCCGGCGGGCTCGGCTCTTGCAGGGACGGGGGCATGGGGCTCAAAGGGGGAGAGATTGGCTGGGGATCGGCGATCTGCGATTCGCCGCGGCGCGGGGTGGGGATTTGGACGTCGGGCATGGGCGTACTTCCTGATTGGATGACGTTGTTGGCGGGCGTCCTGATTTTACGACCTGGAGGGGGTGGAGTACAGGGACAATGGGGCGGAAAGGCGAGAGTGCGCCGGGAGGCTATAAAAGACCGTAAAAAACTGTGGCTGGGTGAAAGACCATAAAAAACTGTAGCTGGGTGAAAGATTCTAAAAAACTGTAGCTGGGTGAAAGATCATAAAAAACTGTAGCTGTAGATATCCCAGCTTAGGCGCACAGAACGCGCCGAAGCTGGGGCACCCGCTTTTGCAGCCGCTTTTACACCTGATTTTGCAACCGCTTTTGCTGGCGGGGGATGTGAAGGAAGCTGGGAGCTGCAGGATTCGGGCTACCGGATGTGGAACCTGGCGGGCGTGGAGCCGGAGCAGTTGGACTACGCGAAGATGCAGATTACGAGCCCGAACTATGAGCTGCGGCCGGAGATCATGGAGTCGGACTACTACCTTTACCATGCCACGCACGACGCGAAGTACCTGGCCATGGGTCAGACGTTCTTCAACGCGCTGGTGAAGTATTGCCGCACGGACGAGGGGTACGCGGCACTGTCGGACGTACGCAGCAAGCAGAAGAGAGATTCGATGGAGAGCTTCTTTTTTGCCGAGACGCTGAAGTACCTTTACCTGCTGTACGCGCCGGAGTCGACGCCGTCGTGTTCAACACGGAAGCTCACCCGATGCAGCGGAGCGTGGGGCAGAAGTAGGCGGGGATGAGTGCATTTCTTCGCTCGGTAGCTGAGGCGGTGGAGCGGGCTCGGGGACCGATTTTGTGGATGGGGCTGACCTGTCTGCTGGGGGTGGTTGCAGGGGCGGGGATGGTGCATGGGGGCAGCAGGTTTGCCCTCGATTACCGGGACAAGCTGGTGGGGCGGGCCATGGCGAGCGACCCGGCGGCGGTGGCCGAGGGCCGGGGATTTCCGGTTCGGGCGGCACTTCTCGATTTTGCCGGCAATCTGGGCCGTGGGGCTGTTCCCTCGACGATAATGGGGCTTTCGGTGGCGATGCCGTTTCCGCTGGCGGCGTTCCGGGGATGGGTGGGCGGCATCGTCTCAGTGGACGGAGAGCACCGGAGCCGGCTGGGAAACTGGTGGGAGGGAAGCTACTACCTGGGCGTCTTGCTGCTGCAGTTGATCCCGTATACGCTGGCGGGCGGGGCGGGCGTGCGGCTGGGGCTGGGGTTTCTTATGCCCAGGGGACGATGGGGCTATCCGGCGCGGGAACGGTGGCTCACTCTTCCCGCCGAGGGCGTGCGGGACGTGGGGCGGATTTATGCCCTGGTGGCGCCGCTGTTCCTGGTGGCTTCGCTGGTGGAGTTTCTGGCGCGACCTTGAAGGACTGTAAAAAACGGTAAAAGGCCATAGTTGGAGAAACCCCGTCATAGCCCCAAAGAACGCGGCAAAGGTGGGGCACCCGGCTGTCGTTCTTTTCGTTGACTATGGAGCGGGATTCGGGTATTCTAGAGACCTTGCGCGGTGTTGCGCCTGGGGTCTGCGTGTACTCACCCGGACCGACTGGTTGATGCCCCGGATGGGGGTCGGCTGGAGCAGGCCACCGGCTGCTGGAGGCGCGGTAATTGGCGCGAAGCCGGCTGAGCCAGAGCCCTTTGAGGGCCAGCCCCCGCAGTTCTCACCCGAACAGACTTGTTTGGACGTGGGTAGAAATTGGGCCCGTGCGCGTTTTGCGTGGGCCAAGGCGTTTTGCGCTATGGTTTTTGTTGATTTTGGCTGTGCGGCAGGCCGGGGCGACCGGAAATCGATGGGCCGAGCAGGTTGTTTAGAGGCAGGAGAGAGATGGGTACCTTCGTTCCGAGCGGGAAGAATATCGACCGCAAGTGGTTTGTGGTGGATGCAAGCGGGCAGACACTGGGGCGGCTGGCGACCAGGGCAGCCGATGTGCTGAGCGGCAAGCTGAATCCCCGGTATGTGCCGTACATCGATGTGGGCGATCACGTGATCGTGATCAACGCGGAGAAGGTGCGCCTGACCGGCCTGAAGGCCGAGAAGAAGCTCTATCGGCGCTATACGGGTTTCCCCGGCGGACTGCGCGAGGAGTCGTTTACGCGGCTGCTGAACCGCAAGCCGGAGAAGATTTTGGAAGAGGCCATCAAGGGCATGCTGCCGAAGACGAAGCTGGGCCGCGCGATGGGCTCGAAGCTGAAGGTTTATCGCGGCGACCAGCATCCGCACCAGGCGCAGCAGCCGGTGGAGTTGAAGATTGCGTAAGAGCAGCCGCTAGCTGCTAGCTCGTTGGTTCAGAATTTTTGCGGCTTCTGCTTTTAGCTAGAGGCTAAAAGCTAGAGGCTAGAAGCTAAGAGGAAACGAATGGCAGATCTGGTTCAGTATTACGGGACGGGACGGCGCAAGTCGGCGATCGCGCGCGTGTTTCTGCGTCCCGGCACGGGTGAGTGGAAGGTCAACGGCAAGGCATTCGAAGAGTACTTCGTGACCGAGCAGCAGCGGGTGGCGGCCAAGCGGACGCTGGTGCTGACCGAGCTGGGCGGAAGCTTCGACGTGGTGACGACCGTGAAGAGCGGCGGCGTGTCGGCACAGGCCGACGCCGTGAAGATGGGCATTGCCCGGGCACTGATCGAGTTCAACCCGGAACTGCGCAAGACGCTGAAGGCCGAAGGCCTGCTGACCCGCGATGCGCGCCAGAAGGAGCGCAAGAAGTACGGTCAGAAGGGCGCTCGCAAGCGGTTCCAATTCTCCAAGAGATAGGCTTTCAGGCTCGAAGCGGAGGTATGTATGGCGAAATTTGGTTCATTCAACCCCGTGAAGGGGAAATACCCCGTCGAGGAAGTCGAAGCGGACTTCATGTCCCATAAGGATGAGTACGTTCAACTCTTTAGAAGGGCGCGGAATCCCGATGACGAAAACGAGCTCCTCACTGTTTTCCGCCTGGAGGTAGGCGCAAACATCAGGAAGATCGGGTAATTGAGCTCCGATCCAAGATTCATGCACATCAATCTCCCCGAAATGGGGAATCAATCCGGGCAAGGCAAAAGGCGAGTCCGGATGCAATCCACGAAGGAGGCCCATTGGCCACGATCACAATGAAGGAGCTGCTCGAAGCGGGTGTTCACTTCGGGCATCAGACGAAGCGCTGGAACCCGAAGATGAAGGAATACATTTTTGGAGAGCGCAACGGGATTTACATCATCGACCTGCAGAAGACGCTGAAGCTTTTCAAGGAGGCGTCGAAGTTCGTGACCGAGCTGTGCACGGGAGGCAAGACGATACTATTCGTCGGCACCAAGCGGCAGGCGCAGGACGCCGTGGCGGAAGAGGCCACGCGGGCGGGGATGCCGTACATCAACCAGCGCTGGCTGGGCGGCCTGCTGACCAACTGGATCACGGTGCAGAAGAGTGTGAAGCGCCTTCAGGAACTGGACGATATGGCCACGGACGGCCGCTACGATCTGCTGACCAAGAAGGAAGTGATCAAGCTGGAGCGGGAGCGAAAGCACCTGCAGGCGAACCTGGCCGGCATCAAGAGCATGAAGCGGCTGCCGGACGCGCTGTTCATTGTGGACTCGAACAATGAGGCGATCGCCGTGAAGGAAGCCCGCAAGCTGGGGATTCCGGTGGTGGCGGTGGTGGACACCAACTGCGACCCGACGGTGGTGGATTACGTGATTCCGGGCAACGACGACGCGTTACGCGCCATTCGCCTGTTCACGTCGAAGATCGCCGACTCGGCGGCCGAGGGCGCGAACCTGGTGGGCGACAAGGCATTTCAAGAGGAGCTGCCTGCGCCGGCCGCGGAGGAGGCTGCCGCGGTGGTGGAAGCCGCGCCGGTTGAGGATGTGGACCTGGAAGCGGTGCTGGGCGGCGGGATTCGCAAGGCGCCGGCGGTGGTTGCGGCGCTGGATGAGGCCGAAGTGGCCGAGGGCTGAGCTCGGCCGCACGCGAGTGAGCATACCTAAGAACAGCGTGGCCGCGCGGATAGAGAGCCACGCTTTTCTTATGCCGGAAAGCTGCCGGCGCGCGGTTGCCGGCGGCAGGGCGCGGACCGGACCCAGGGAAGAAAAGACAGGGATACAGGGAAACCAAAGAAAAGAGAGATGACAACAGTGAGCGAAAAGATTGCTGCCAAGTTGGTGAAGGAGCTCAGGGAGAAGTCAGGAGCGCCGATGGGCGACTGCCTGAAGGCCTTGCAGGAAACGCATGGAGACATCGAGAGCGCGTTTGTGGTGCTGCGCAAACGGGGCATAGCGTCGGCGCAGAAGAAGGCTTCGCGCACGACCAACGAAGGGGCGGTGGGGACGTATATTCACGCCGGCGGCAAGATCGGGGTGCTGATCGAGTTGAACTGCGAGAGCGACTTCGTGGCCCGTACCGAGGACTTTCAGGGATTGCTGAAGGACATCGCGATGCACATTGCGGCCAGCGATCCGCGCTACGTGAAACCGGAGGACGTGACGGTGGAGGACCTGGAGCGCGAGAAGGAGATTTATCGCGCGCAGGCTGCGGCGACGGGCAAGCCGGCGGCGGTGATCGAGAAGATCGTGGACGGGAAGATGGCCAAGTTCTACGAGGAGGTTTGCCTGCTGGAGCAGCCCTTCATCAAGGACCAGGCGGTGAGCATCAAGGAGCTGATCGCGCACAAGGTGGGCAAGCTGGGCGAAAACATCACGGTGCGGCGGTTCGCGCGGTTCAAGGTGGGTGCGGCGGACTGGACCGTGGCCCAGACCAAGGCTGTGGAAGCGGCGGAGTAAGTGCCGAGCAGGGAAACACAGAAAGGCCCGGGGCAATTGCACCGGGCCTTTTTGCGTGTGGAATGTTTCTCTTGCTAAACAGGAAAGGCAGACACAGAATCCGATCTGCATCTGCCTTTCCGATCCTGATCTTGAAGGCGCACATCTCCCGCGCCGGATGCGCCGCAAAGGTCGTCACATATCTGTCGGTGGGGGCATGGTGTCTCTCATCGGAATTAGCTCCTTTACACTGCCTTTCGACATGATCCTAACGCAAAGATGGAGAATTGTCAACCATCCGGCGTCTGGACTTGACCCGTAAGTTTAACGAATTCAGCATCTTTTCTGAGTTTGGCCAAGTCGTCATCCTCCTGCGCGACTTGCCGCAGGCCGGGATTTAGGCGGAAAGCAGATTCGAGGTTCTTGAGCACTTCGCTTTTCAGGCCGTTCGGGTCGAGCAGCGCCTGATAACAGGCTCTGTTGTAAAACGGTTCGCCCTTCTCCGGGAGCAAGGCGATGGCCTGGTCGGCGTAGGCAAGGGCTTGTTTCAGCAACTTGTCCCGGTCGGGCTGCCCCGGCTGGATGGCTTGTCGCTTGAGAATCCGGGCCTTGGTCATCACAAATAAGACGTTCTGGGGCTCGTTCTTGAGCGCCTCGTCAATGGAAGCCATCGCCTTGTCCAGCTGGTTATCGCTTATTAAGGTTTCAACCCACCGGATCCGGTTCGCATCCTTCTTCTGCCGCCGCTCGCTTTCCTTCTGCCGCCGCTCGTTTTCCTTCTGCTCCTCCGCATCCTTGAGCTTCCGTTCCAGATCGCTCTGGAAAAAGATCATCGTCCACACGTAGCCCAGCAAGAATCCCAAGGCGAAGTAAAAGGTGAGTATCGCCAGCCCGACCGCTTGAGCGCTGGCGAGGGACTCTGCGCAGGAGGCGCCTCCGACGCATGGAACAGGCTGCAACCCCGGCGCCAGATAACGCGCCAATTTTCCCAACTCGCCGGAAATGGAATGCAATTCGACCAGTCCCACGCCCACAATAATTTTGGTTAGCCAGTCGGAAATCTCGACCAGGTTGCCGTTGCGTGGCGTTTCCTGGTCTTCCAGCTGGGAGGCTCCGGGATCCCTCTTGGGGCCATCCACGCGCGGAATGGCGAATATAAAGCCCAGCAGGAATCCGCTCAGCAGAGCCGCTCCAGCCACCAGCATTCCCACGCTCCAGAAATGCCCGGAATAGAGGCCGATGGGTATGCAGCCGATGAGAGCCAAGATCCCCATCACAATGAGAAACAAGCTGCTTGATCTAAATAATCCGCGGAGGATTTGGACAAATAAGCTGCTGAGGCCAGATCCACCGCGGCTTTCGTCACTCTCCTTGCGATTTTTTCTATTTCCAAAGAGATTGAACCACATGCCTGATTTTCCCCCGGGAATTTCAGGAATTACTATAGCACTCCACGGGCTGCGATACCCATGCGGCTCTGCTCCGGGGGGGGGAGATTGCGCTGGCCGAATCGGCGCTGGTTGGATTCGCGCTTGGGTCCATAAAAGAATCTAGAACGATAGCTTGATCGCTACGGAGGGGCCGGAATGCTTTTGTCCGCCCGATGCGTTGTTTCCGAGGGAAGCCGCCGGGGCGCCGGCCATGGACCGGCTGCCGTTGGTCGTGCCGGCGGAAAGGAACATCCCGTTGCCCAGGTTGGAGGTGGTGAACATGGTTGAGGCAGAGGCACGGCCGAGATCGCCGATATCTCCACCTGGACCGAATCTGTCCTGGTAAGAGGGGCGGAAGGCGCTGGAGGGTGAGTGGAGGGGCAGGCTGAGGCTGCCACGCATCAGTTGGTTCAACGAGGGCAGAGTGAGCGGAGCGGCGGCAAAGGGTCCATTTGCACCGCTGGCCAGGTCACGTGTGCTGCTGCCGATGGGGAAGAGAGGAGCGAGATTGCCGGGGCGTCCATCCATGCTTGCGGCGCTATATCGATTGAAGCCGCCTGGCGACTGCCTGCCGGCGCCGAAACCGGTTGCGCTTGCTGCACCGTTGAAGCCTAAGCCGCCCGCGGAGCCGCTGAAGTTGCCGAAGCCGGGGCCGGGCTGGAAGGGATCCAACATGGAGCGGCTCCATTGCGGAGGGTTGGAGTTTGCGCCTCCGGGCGGGACGGGGGGTTGCGCCGGAGGTTGACCAAAGGCGCCGGCCACGGGCTGCAATCCTGTGCCGGAGAAGGCGGGAGCGGCGATGGAGTAGGAAGCCGGCGGGGCTGGAGAAGGATCGGCCGGGAGGGTTGCGGGCGCGCTTTGGATTGTGGCTGGGACGGGGGCCGAGGCCGAGGTCTGGGCCGGGAGCAGATGGATCGATGCGGCAAAGGTGAGGATTGCCAGGGTCAACACTCGCTTCAAGCCCGGGCACGGCAGGGAAGCAGCGAAAGGAAGTAATCGACTCATCGGCAACCCCACTAGAGGGAGCATAGACCTGGAACGGTCTCTTGCGCCAGCCTCAAAGGATAAGACGTGCTCGCGGGGTTAGGCGCTTATACGGCGGGCTGTCGATGTGGAGCTGTCGCCGGGGGAGTGAAGGGGCGGGAAATTGGCGTTGGAGCAGGCGTGGCCGCAGGGGTTGCGATGGGGGGAAGCCGACTCAGCGGCTGGTATGCGATACTCGAAAAAGCATGTATAAACGCATTGTTCTTAAGCTTTCGGGAGAGGCACTGGCGGGCGAGCGCGGGTTCGGCCTGGATGCCGAAAAAGTGGCGGGATTAGTCGACGAGATCGTGGAAGTACACGCGCTGGGCGTGGAGATCGGCATCGTGGTGGGCGGCGGAAATTTCTTTCGAGGCGTGGAGGAGCAGGCTAAAGAGATGGACCGGGTGAGCGCCGACAGCATGGGGATGCTCTCGACGGTCATCAACGCCATTGCTCTACAGGATTCGATCGAGAGGCGCGGCGTGCAGTGCCGGGTGATGAGCGCCGTCTACATGAACCAACTGGCGGAGCCGTATATCCGGCGCCGGGCCACGCGTCACCTGGAAAAGGGCCGGGTGGTGATTTTTGCGGCGGGGATCGGGAATCCGTTTTTCTCTTCGGATACGGCGGCCAGCCTGCGGGCCATGGAGATCAAGGCCGACGTGCTGCTGAAGGGCACCAAGGTGGAAGGCGTTTACAACGCCGACCCGGTGCTCGACAAGGATGCGGTGAAGTACGACGAGATTACCTACATGGAGATTCTGCGCCTGGGGTTGAAGGTGATGGACCTGACCGCGGTGAGCCTGTGCAAGGACAACGACCTGCGGATCATCATCTTCAATATGAATCAGCCGGGGAACATCAAGCGGGTGGTTCTGGGCGAAAAGGTGGGATCGCTGGTGACGGCGTAGAGACAGAGATCAGGGGTCAGGGGTCAGAGATTAGAGATCAGGGGTCAGAGATTAGAGATCAGGGGTCAGAGATTAGAGATCAGGGGTCAGAGATCAGGGGTCAGGGATCAGAGGTCAGAGATCAGGGATCAGGGATCAGAGATCAGGAGTCAGTTTCCAGGGGTCGGTCGGCGGAGGTTGGCGCTCAGGGATGGTGCGGGGCTCGGGGTTGCGCTTGTGTAGCGGCTGGCCGGCTGGGAGCATCTAACCGCCAGTGGAGACGCGCAAGCCAGAACGGCTGAATGCATTGACGGGCTTGCGGTGCTTTGCGGCCATCAACATCGTTCTCTTCCATTTCTCCAATCCACAGTGGTTTGGCTGGCTGGCGCCGGTGGTGAACGCCGGCTACGTCTCGGTGAGCTTCTTCATTCTGCTGTCGGGGTTTGTGCTGGCGTACAACTACGCGTGGCGGGCGCGGGCCGGGAAGCTGGACCGGGTGCGCTTCTGGAAGGCGCGGTTCACGCGGCTGTATCCCATCTACCTGCTGAGCCTGCTGCTGAGCTGGCGGATGGTTCCGGCGGAGTATGCGGCGCATACGCATGGGATGTTCTGGACGGGGATGGCGCTGACGCCTCTGCTACTGCAGGGATGGGTTCCGTCGCTGGCCACCTTCCTGAATACGCCGGCGTGGACGATGTCTGCCGAGAGCTTTTATTACGTTCTCTTTCCCTGGCTGGCCAGGGTGAAGCGGCCAGCGCAGGTTTGGCATTACCTGGTCCAGTTAACCGTGGTGTGGGCGCTGGGCATGGTTCCCGGCGCTCTGTATATTGCGTTCAACCCGGACGGGATTGCGCATCCGGACCGCTGGAGCTGGGGCCCGTGGCTGCAGGCGCTGAAGTATACGCCGCTGCCGCACCTGGCCAGCTTTGTCTTCGGCATCCTGCTGGCCGGCCTGGATGAGCTGGTGCCGCGGCCAGGCCGCCTGCGGCTGAACCTTGGGCTGGCGGGCTTTGTGGGGGCTTTCGGAATCCTGTCGCTGGGGCCGCTGGTTCCTTACGCCATTGTTCACGACGGACTGCTGATGCCGACGTTCGGCTGCATCGTTCTGGGGCTGGCAGGGGATAATCCGATGGCGGCCCTGCTGGGGATGCGCCCGCTGGTGTTTGTGGGCGAGGCCAGCTACTGCCTTTACCTGTTGCACTTCAACTTCTGGAACCTGATTCACGACACGCATGTGCTGAATTGGGCGGGACTGAGCCGGCTCGACCCGTGGATCAGCTATGTGATCCTGATTGGGTTGGCGCTGGTGGCGCTGCACGTGGTGGAGAAGCCGGCGCAGCGGCGACTGCGCCGTTGGATGGATGTGGCCACGGTGGCCAAGGATCAGAGTTTACCTGTCAATGCCGATAAAGATGGGCCTTGAGTCGGTTGTTGGGAAGTTGATATTGGGCGGGAAGAAGGATAAAAGACTTTAGAGATAGATGGAGCTATCCCACCCCAGTATTCAGACCACATGAATTGGTAATTCATCATGGACAAGCGCGGACGCGGACGTCCGCGCTACAGCCGGCCGGGCGGCCGGCGCTACATTCATGCAATTACCAAAACACGCGGTCACGGTACTAGGCGCAAGAATCCGCGGCGGACGCCGAGGGTGGGGCACCCGGTTCTGTGGGCGATTACTCTTCTTCGGCGAAAGCTATGAAGCTGTGAGGAGGGACTTCGATGTGGAACTCGGTGCGCTGGGGCTGCGGACGCTGGGGCCTGCGACCCGTGGCGGGAATGGCGGGGGGCTTGCCTTCGACGGCTGCGCCGGTGGCCAGATTGCGCAGATGCGTTGACGGGCCGAGCGTGGAGACAGTGACCTGGACGGGCGCGTCAAGATAGGACTCGACGACAAAGGTGTGGTTGTCATAGGCGAAGAGGCTCACCTTGCTGGGGGCGTCGATCTGGACGGGGAAATCGCGCAGCAGGTACTGCTTGATGGAGGTGAGCACCGGCTGCGGGAGCGAGTAGAGATCGTTGGGGTTCTCGGGGATGGTGAGGACGTAGAGAATGCCCTTCGAGTAGCGATCCATGATGAGCAGCGGGGCGCCGCGGCCGTTGGCGGTACCGCGCACGACGGGCCAGGCATCGTTGGTCATGAAGGCGATTTCGGGGATCAGGATTTCGCCGGTGACGCCGAGGTTGGCGCCGGCGCCGGCGCCGGACGCGCCCCAATAGTCGGTGACTTTGAGGACATTGCCGGTGGGGTGGATCTCGGCGATCTGGTTGATCTGGTCAAGGTGATGGCGGTCCTTTTCCTGGAGCGCGCGCAACAGGCCGGAGGTGATGACGATGTTTCCGCCCTGCTCAAGATGCGTCTTGATTTTGGTGATGAGGTCTTGATCGAATTGGGCGGACTCGGTGAGGAGGATGGTCTTTGCATCGGCGGGAAACTCGGGATGGAGATCGATGGGAATGCCGATCATGCCGAGATAGTTGTGGAGGAAATCCTCGCCGGTGGATTGGTAGGGCTTGTAACTGGCGATGCCTACGGGCGAGCCGAGCTTGCCGAGGACGGTGTTGACCGTGGAGAGCGCGTAGCCGGCGGCGGTGGCGTAGCTGACGGGCGCGGATGAGGCGGAGGCGGCGTGCCATTTGTCGAGGCCGGCGGCGGTGAAGGTGGTGTCGAGGGCGCTCCAGGCCTGGCGATCGCCGAGCTCGGCGGGGCGAAGCAGATCGCTGTATTGGAACAGCATGATCTGGGGGGTCTTGGCGAGCATGGTGTCCCACAACTGCTCGGCGTAGCGGTCGAGATAGCGGTTGTCGTAGGTGTCGACCCAGCCGCCGCCATTGCCGCCGGGCTTGATGTTATCGAAGTAGCGGACGATCTGGTAGCTCTCATACTGCTGCAGGTGCTGATCGGTGATGACGGGGTCGCGGGTCTCAGTGCCGGTGTAGATGCCGTCGAAGATCTTCGGCTCCTGGTCGAGGTCGTAGCCGTTGGCCTGAAAGTGCTCATACCAGTTGGGAAACTTGATGATGATCCTGACTTTGGGGTTGACGGCGCGGGCCGGGCCGACGAGCAGGTCGCGGGAGACCTCGTCCATGAGGGCCAGGCGGAAAGCGGTCCAGCTCTCGGTGCCTTTGACGGCGATGTCGGAGTCGCGCTTGGTGTTCGAGAAGAAGAAATCGTCGAGGATGATCTCGTCGAAGTGGCGCGCGGTGACTTCGGCGACGTGCTTTACATAGTCGCGCTGCTTGGGGTCAGTGTACGAAAACGAGACAAACTGGCCGGATTCCACCTCGTCCGGCTGGAAGCCGGCCGTTTCGCCTCCGGCCGCATAGGCGATGCCTCCGGCCACCTGGACGCCGTGGGCGGCGAAGAAGGCCTTCACGGTTTCCAGCAGGGCATCGTCGGCAAGAACGCCGCTGCGGTAGCTCTCGATGTAGACCTTGTCGACGGCAACCTGGCTGCTGATTTCGTCCCAGGAGTTCTGGAGGTATGCGGGGTCCTTCATGCGCTCGACCACGCCGACGGGGATGTAGACGGCGACGCGGAACTGATCGTGCGCCGGGGGCGGAGCGGCGGGCAGCGAGAGGCAGGAGCAGGCGAGAAGAAGCAGAAACAGCAAGCGGATGCGGAGAGACACGGCTGGGGCTCCTTGATGGCGGTTTTGGAGATCGATCGCGGGGCAGTTGATGCCGGGCGAGGCCGCCGGAGACGGCGACGCACCAGTATATGCGCGTGAAGCTCATTAGAGCATTTTCAGGTAATGTCCCAATGCCGCGTTGCTGCTGTGGTGGCGAGGTTCCGTGGCGCGTCAAGGAGAAACAGGGACAGGATGAGGGCAGAATGGGGGATCGGGTAGGAGGCGGGATCACTCCCGCCGTCCTCCCACACCACAGGACGTGCCGTTCGGCATCCGGCGGTTCATGAAGCAGAGGTAAGGCGCTGCCGAGTTTCCAGCAACGAAACCAACCCCATACGGTCGAACCAGGACTTCGGATAGGCGGCATTCATGTGCGAAGCGCCGCCATTCCACCACGGGCCGCGCCCGTTGGTGGCTGACCGCCACGCCCGCACCTCGTCTATCCCCGCCCGCATCAGGTTCTTTGCCCGCGCATAGACGCGCTTCCACTGCCGCCACAGAACGGTCCGCAGCTTGCGCCTGATCCAGCCATCGAGGTCCTCCAGCACACCTTTGACTTCGGTGAGCCGGAAGTAGGCGACCCAACCACGCAGTACCGGGTTGAGCCGTTCGATAGCTCGTTGCAGGCTTTGGCCACGAGCCCTCCGCAACGTCTCGCGGATTTTCTCCACCAGACGCTTGCGGCTTGCTTCGGCGATCTTCAGCTTCGGCTTCTTGTGCCACGTCATGCTGTAGCCAAGGAACTTCCGCTCCCACGGGCGAGCCACCGCGCTCTTCGAGGCGTTGATCTTCAGCTTCAAGACCCCCTCAAGAAACACCGTGACTGCCTGCATTACCCGCTCCCCTGCCCGCTTGCTGCCGACGTAGATGTTGCAGTCGTCCGCATAGCGGCAGAAGCTCAACCCGCGCCGCTCCAGAAACCGGTCAAGATCGTCCAGCAGGATATTCGACAGCAGGGGAGACAGCGGGCCGCCTTGCGGTGTGCCTTCCGTGCGCATACTCGTTATCCCACCTTCCATCAGTCCCGCCTCAAGATAGCGCCGGATCAGCTTCAACACCCGTTCGTCATCAACCTTGCGTGCCACACGTGCCATAAGCACGTCGTGATTCACACGGTCGAAGAACTTTTCCAAGTCGAGATCGACGACCCATCGCTTACCTTCCGCAACATAGCTCCGCGCCGCTTCCACGGCTTGGTGCGCGTTGCGTCCGGGACGGAAGCCGTAGCTCGATGAGGAAAACTCCGGATCGAACAGCGGTTGCAGCACCTGATTGAGCGCCTGTTGAATCAGACGGTCCAGCACCGTCGGGATGCCCAGTGTGCGAACCCCGCCTTGCGGCTTCGGTATCTCCACCTTGCGCACCGCCTCCGGTTGATACACGCCCGTCAACAGATCCTGTCGTACCCGCACCCAGTGCCGCTGAAGCCATGGCTTGAACTCCGAGACCGTCAGTCCATCGACTCCCGGCGCTCCTTCGTTCTTCACCACTCGCTCATAGGCCCTGAACAGGTTGTTACGTTCCACCACGGCTTCCATCAGCCGTAGCGCCTCCGGTTTCGGCAACCCAACAGCCGCCGTGCGCGACTCAGCACCAAGGCCGGCCCCGGACAGGTTCCGCCCGTCCGCCTCCGACTTGGCCGTACTTGCGTACGCTTCTGCTTCTTCGTCTCGCATCGAGGTCTGCTCTCCTACTCCCGTACTTCACGTTTGGCCCTTCGTCCCGCTCGCGCGGAACCACTATGGCCGCTGCTGACTTCTGGCGATTCATCCCAGCGCCTCGCGACGCCGGTAGCCCAAGGGCAAACCGCCAGACCTCCCCGGGTATTACGCACCCACCTTCACGCTTATGCCTGTCGGATCTACGTCATGGCGCTCCGTGCAAGTACTGGGCTTTGCAGACATTGGCCTGCTCACCCCGCCGTGCCGCCTCTATCCGCTCGCTGTTCGTCAGGCCAGCGCTTTGCCTACAGCTTCCTCCAGATTCCGCCTCGCGACGGACACCCTTGCCGTTCAGCTAACACTTCCCCTTGCCGGGTGTGTAGGGGACTTGCACCCCCAAGTGAGTGCGCCCTGCCGGGCGCACCAACAAAAAGCCCAGCCGCGAGGGCCGGGCCTTGTGGCGCAGGAGCGGTGCAGCAGGTTAGGGGCTGACGGTCTGGATGGAATGGTTGCCGTGAGGAACGGCAGCCAGCGCAGAGGGCTGGTCGCCGGTGGGATAAGGCGTGGCTTGCGTGGGCTGCAGGGCGCCCGTGTTGGGGTTCAGCTGGAAGCCGGATATGGTGTTGCCCAGGAAGTTGGCGGTATAGACAAAGCGGCCGAGCGCCGGGTCCACGACCAAAGCCACGGGCTCAGTGTCAGTAGCGTTGACCGAGCTGCCGGTGACGTTGACCGCGGCCGAGGGGGTGCCGGTGCTCAGGTCGATGACGTAAGCCGAGACCGAGGAGTCCAGCTGATTGGAGACATAGATGTATTTGCCGCGCGGGTCGATGGAGATGGTGCCGGGCTCGTTGCCGGTCTTGAAGGGTCCGTTGATGAGGAAATTGAGAGTGCTGCCGCCCTGAATGGTATAGCCGATCAGTTCGTTGGAAGCGAAGTCAGTGGCATAGACAAAGCGATTTGTGGGGTCGGAGGCAATGGCGGTGGGCTTGACGCCGGCCTTGTAGGGGCTGCCGGCGGACAGGGCCAACGCGCCGCCGGAGCCGGCGGCGTAGCCAAAGATCCAGCCGGGGTTGGCGGAGCTGTCGGCGCAGGTTGGCGCAGGCGTGCAGCCGGGGTTGTAGGCCGACTGATCATAGGCGGTGACGTAGACGGCAATGTTGTTGGCCAGAACGTGGACACCGGTGGGAACGATAGTGTCAGTGGGGTAGCCGGGGAGGGTGAGAGTCATCTGGGCAGCCACGGAACCGATGGCGCCGCTGGAGAGGGAATAGGCGGTGAGCAGGGAGGGATTGGGCCCGGAGATTACGTAGAGGTAGGTTTCGGCGGTGTTGACGGCGACGTAGACGGGCGTGTTGCCGGTGGTGACCACGTCTTTCTGCGTGAGGACGCCGTTGCCGGAGATGGCGAAGTGGACGACGTTGTTGCTGGCCTGGTTGACGACGTAGAGATTGGCATAGTCCGCAGTGACGGCCATGGCGATGGGGTTGACTCCGCCGCTGGGCACATTGGGCTGTCCAGAGCGCAGGGCGCCGGTCTCGGAGTCCGCATCGTAGGTTTGGATCTGTCCGGCGCTGGCGGTTCCCGAGCCCGCGGAATTGGCCACGAAGACATAGTCGATGGTGGTGATCTCGCAGGAGGTCAAGAGTGTGGCCACTAGAAGGCCGATGATAGAGACCAGAAAAAGCTGGCTCAATTTGCTGAACTTCATGCGCTTCCTTCGTCGTGGGCGATCAGAATCAGGCCCCAAGAAAACTCGTTTAGGTTGCCCCGCAAGTATTGTAAAAGCCAGGTACGGGGTGTTGCTACCGATGCCGGTCCGGGACCGGGGCATGGGCGGTCTCGACTACTGTGAACTGCCGCTGCTGCTTTTGCCGCTGCTGCCATGCGGAATGGCGGCGACGGCCGTGGGCTGGGCGTTGGAGATGTAAGGAGAGTTCTGCGAATTGACGAGCGTGCCGGCGGTGGGATTGAGCTCAAAGCCGGAGACAGTTCCGACGACCCCGTTGCCGAGATAGTTGGCGGTGAACAGGAAGTGGTTGGTCGATGGATCGATGCCGAGGGCGACGGGCTGCGTGCCGGTGGAGTAGGTACCGAGACTGGTGAGCGCTCCGTTGCTGGAGGAGTAGGCCGTAACCGTGCTGTCCAGGGAGTTGGCTACGTAGACAAACGGGTAGGCGGGATCGACGACGATGGCGGCGGGCCGATCTCCGGCGGGGAAGGGGCTGCCGGCGAGCGGGGTGAGGAGGCCGGAAGCGACCGAGTAGCCGAGGACGTTGCCGTTGGTGAAGTCGGTGACGTAAACATAGGTGCTGGAGGGATCGCTGGCGATGGCGGAGGGATAGTTTCCTGCGGGAAAGGGCGCGCCGCCGTTGAGGGGAGTGAGCGCGCCGCCCGAGCCGACCGAAAAGCCAAAGACATAGCCGACGTTGAGGGTTACGGAGGAGTCATAGGCGGTGATATAGATGTCGGCGCCCGATTTGAGGGCGTCGATGGCCGTGGGGACGATGACGTCGTTGGGCCTGGCGGGCAGGGACAAGGGCCAGTAGTTCAGGCTTCCGTTGGCGACGGGCGTTCCCAGCACGTCGCTGGGAGGAGTGCTGGAAGTGGGGGTAATGGGAAATACGGCCACGGAGCCGGAGCAGGGGGCGGCGGTGGAGCAGCTCGGCAGTGGCTGGTAGGTGTCCACGACGAAGAGGTTGGTTCCGTTGACGGCGACGGCGAGGGGGTAGATGCCCGGCGTATTAACGGTGTTCTGGGGATAGAGCTTGCCGTCGTTGCCGATGACGAACTGGACGATGGTGTTGTCGTCCTGATTGACGACATAGAGGTTGTTGTTGTCGGAGGGGACGGCTTCGGCCACGGGATCGCGTCCGCCGGAAGGAAAGGGCGAAGTGGAGATCTGGCGCATCTGGCCGGACTCGGAGTTGATCTCGAAGACGTCGATCTCACCGTAGTTGTTGGCTCCCGCGGCCTTGGAACTGGCTACAAAGACAAAATCCACGGTAAGGGTGCCACAGGCAGTGACCAGCGAAGCCACCAGGAGGCTGGCCGCGGAGACCAGCAGCAGCTGGCTCGATTTGTTGAACTTCATGCGCATCTTTCGTCAGGGGGTGAGAAGCTCAGGCCCCGAAAAAACCGTTTAGGAATCGAACCCCAGGGCGCGTGCGAGAAAACCGTGCCCGGTATTCGGCTGCGTTCTTGAAGAATCTACCGTAACCTGGGCCGTGAACCAGCCAACCGGCTGAAGCCCGGCCCAGAAGAAACTGCCGGCGGCGCGGCTTTAGCTGGTGCGCCCGTCTACCAGACACCATGTGGCCGGTCCCTGGATCGAAACGGCGCTGGTGACGCGCAAATTGTTGAGCACGCCGGAGTTGGGATCAACCACCCGGCCGGTGACGCTGGAATCGTTGAAGTCGGCCGAGTAAATGTACTGGTCGGAGGGATCCTCGAGGAGACACTGAGGACCGGCACCGGAGCCGAAGGGTTCACCGGCGATGAAACTGAGCTGGTGGGTGGTGGGGTCGATGACATAACCGGCGAGACCGCTCTGCGCATTGGTTCCCTGGGTGTTGTTCCCCTGGTTGGCTACATAGAGGAACTTGCCCTTGGATTCCACCAGCAGTTGGATCGGATTGGCGAGGGTGGGATCATCGGGAACGCTGCCGCCGGTCTGAGCCTGCAGGGCGCCACCGGAGCCGAGGGAGAAGGGCAAAATCTGGCTGGGCGAGGTTGTGGCGGTGCCGCTGACGGAGTAGGTGATCGGTTCGTTGTCGAGGACGTAGACGTACCCGCCGCCGTTGGCAATGGCCGTACCCTGCGCGATGCCGAGCGGCTGGGCGCTGTTCTGGTTGATGGTCAACTGGCCACTGGTGGAACTGTAGGTGTAGGGGAAGACCGAGGAGCCGCCGGTGTAGGGGTAACTGGTGGCTGGGGCCGTTCCGCTGAGAGTCAGGACGTATCCGGAGGACAGCGAGAAGTCGACGGGATTGGCGGGGACCGGGAAGTAGGGCAGGGCCGCGCCGTTGGCCGCCGTAAGCTGGGCGTTGACGATCAGAGAGAGCCGGCCGGTGGTCTGATTGACCAGGAAGGCCGTTATGTCGCCGCAGGTGGCGGCATTGGGACCCAGGGCCAGGGAGCAGTCGGAATTGTTCGGGGCGTCATGGTCGAGCACGTAGAGGTAGTTTCCGGAGCTGTCGCCGGTCATGCGGAAAGGATTGATGCCCTGGGTGTAAAAGGTCTCCTGGGCAGTGAGGATGCCGTTTCCGCCGACCGCGAACTCGGTGATGTTGGCGTTCTGGCAGGGGAGCGCCGTGGTGCAGTCGGAGCTGCCGGTGGAGTTTACGCCGCGGTTAAGGACGTAAAGAAAGCGGCTGCCGCTGATCAGGACGGCGCGGACCGGGTTGGCGCCGCCGGAGGAGATGGGCAGTCCATTAACGGTGGTCAGCTGGCCGGTATTGTGATCGATCTTAAAGCCGCTGATAATGCCGTTGCCGCTGGACTGGGCCGTGATTGTACCCGTCACATACAAAAAGCCGACCGTATAACTCTGGACGCAAGACGTAACGCTGAGGACGACCGCAGCAGAGAGGGCGCTCATCAGTAGTGCCTTGCCGAATTTCGAAAACTTCATGCTATTCCTTCATCCTGGGCAGGCGTGCGCCGCCAGGTTTTCTAGTTCCACAGCAGAGCTGGGTTGGGATGGGTCCCTGCTGCATTGTAAAAGCCAAGGGTGTGTTGTGCCTAGTTTCAGCGTGAGACTTGGCAAAACAGGGCATTTTTCGAGGGCCAAGCCGCCTGGGGCGACCCCAATCCGGCGTCCGGATGGTTGGCGACAGGAATCTCGGGCGCGGTTTCAGTTTGGACGCCGGAAAGGCGGGAAACGTCAACGGGCACGAGGGGAAAGATGCGATCGGGACGGTTGGACTCCGTCCGGAGCCAAGGCTGAGCGCAGCCCAGGCTCCGGGGTTGGGGTTCGGTTTACCAGACGCGGCAGGAGTTCACCGGATACATGGGCTGACCTTTGGCGCAGCCGAAGGCCTTGCCGAATTCGTCGAAGTTCTGCACGGAGCCGTTGGTGCGCCAGCGGCCGGGCGAGTGAGGGTCAGTGAGCGCGGCCTGGCGTGCCGAAGGCTCGGTCTGGTTCTGGCACCAGACCTGGGCGAAGCCGAGGAAGTAGCGCTGCGCCTCAGTGTATCCGTCGATCTTGCCGGTGATGGACTTGCCTTGGGCGGCGAGGGTGTCGAGCAGGGCCATGTAGGCGATGCGCAGGCCGCCGTTGTCGGCGGTGTTTTCGCCCAGGGTGAGCTTGCCGTTGAGCTTCTGCGCGGGTACGTCGCCGTGGGCCGCAGCAGCCTCAAAGCCGCTGTATTCGTCCGCCACGCAATTGGTGCGCTCGGTGAAAGCCTTGCGGTCCTCGGGGGTCTGCCACTCGCGGAGGTTGCCCTTGCCGTCGTACTTGGAGCCCTGGTCGTCGAAGCCGTGGGTCATCTCGTGGCCGATGACCACGCCGATGCCGCCGAAGTTGACGGCCGGGTCGATGGTGAAGTCGAAAAAGGGCGGCTGGAGGATGCCGGCGGGAAAGTTGATGTCGTTTAAGGAGGACTCGTAGTAGGCGTTGACGGTGGGCGGCGTCATGCCCCACTCCTTCTCGTCGACGGGCTTGCCGAGGTGGTTCAGGTTCCAGTTGCGCTCGAAGACTGCATTGCGGCGCAGGTTGCCGATCAGGTCTTCGCGTTCCACCTTCAGGGCCGAGTAGTCGCGCCACTTTTCTGGATAGCCGATCTTGTTGCGGATCATGGCCAGCTTTTCCCCGGCTGCCTTCCTGGTGGCGTCAAACATCCAGGGGAGGGTCTTGATGTCGTCGCCGAGGGCTTTCTCGAGCGCGGCGACAAGCTGGTCCATGCTGGCCTTGGCGGCGGGCGGAAAGTTCTGCTTGACCCAGTCCTGGCCTACGGCTTCGCCGAGCGCGCGGTCGGTCATGGCGGTGCACTGCTTCCAACGCGGCGTGGGCTCCTGTTGCCCTTGCAGCGTCTTGCCGAAGAAGGCGAAGTTCTCATCGAAGAAGGCCTTGGGCAGGTTTTCGGCCGAACCGTGGATTGTGTGCCAGCGGAAGTAGGACTTCCAGGCGTCGATGGGCTCTCTGGCAAGGAGATCGTTGAGACCCTTGAAAAAGTCGGGAGTGGCCACGTTCAGCGTGTCGAAGGGGCGCACGTCGATGGCCTTGAAGTAGACCGCATAGTCGAAGTCCGGCGTCAGCTTCTGGAAGTCGGCCAGCGTGTAGATGTGGTAGCGCTTTTCCGGGTCGCGCATCTCGGTGCGGTCTGTGGAGGCCGTGGCGAGGGCGGTCTCGATTTCCATGACCGCAGCGGCTTCCTTGGCGGCCTGGTCCGGAGAGTCGCCGGCGAGGGTGAAGATTCTGGTGACGTGCTCGACGTACTGCTTGCGGATCTCCTGGAACCGTTTGGTGTCCTTGATGTAGTAGTCGCGATCAGGCAGCGAGAGGCCGGCCTGGCCGATGCCGGCGATTTGCAGGGAGGAGTCCTTCTGGTCCTGCTCGACGCGAAAGCGGAAGAGCGGCGCGGGGCTGCCTTCCGAGGCCAGGTCGCCGATGAGCGTGGCCAGATGGTGAGCGTCCTTGAGGTGGGCGATGCGCTTGAGCGCGGGCGCGATCGGTTCCAGGCCCTTCTGCTCGACGAGACCGGTGTTCATGCAGGCGGCAAAGTAGTCGCCAAACTGCTTTTCGAGCGGACTTTTGGGGTTGGCGGCGGCGGCGTCCAGCTCCTGCCAGAGCAGGTAGCGGTTGCGCTCGCCGAGCAGCGAAAAAGAGCGCGCCCAGCGCACCTGGTCGGCGGGGATGGGATTGCTCTTGATCCAGTTGCCGCAGGCGTACTGGTAAAAGTCAGCGCAGGGATCGGCGGTCTTGTCGATGGCGGCTAGATCGAAGCTCTTGATGGCCGCAGGGGGCGCGGGCTTGGACGCGTCGGCCTGCGATGTGGCGGGGACCTGCGCCAGGGCGGTAGCGGCGGCCAGAATGAGGATGGAAGCGAGACGAAAACAGTTCATAGGATGTCCTTTTGGAAACGATGTCGACCGGCCAGGTCTCTCGGCGCCTGGAGCGCTCATGGATGGAGGCCGGGATGGAGCTTGAAGCAGCCAAAGCGGTGCGGGCTGCGCTGCTTAGGAGGCTATCACGCGGGGCGGACGGGGATGTGAAGTTTCCGATGAAGGCGGGAGGGTACAAGAACGGGGACGATCCAGGAGTTGAAAAGAACTCGATCCATGGAAAGACAAAGAATTCTCACATTCCATGTCCGCCGCCGACATAGATTCTCTGTCCAGTTACCCAACGTGCCTGGTAGGAGGAAAGAAAGACGACAACGTCAGCGACGTCGTCGGGTCTGCCGACTCTGCCGAGCGGAATGGTTGGGAGGACTTCGCGCTCAAGTTCCGGGGTGATCCAGCCGGTCTGTATCGGACCCAAAGAGACTACGTTGACATTGATTCCGAACTTGCCGAGTTCACTTGCGGCGCTCCTGGTGTAGCTCTCAAGGGCATACTTGCTTGCCCCATACGAGACCTCAGATGGGAAGCGCTCAGCTCCCGCCGTGCTCACGTTCACGATCCGGCCCCATTGTGCTCCCCTTGCGATGTGCCTGCGGGCAAACTCCGCCATGGTGAGGGCCGCCGCGCGGGTATTGACGGCGAAAACCCGATCAATGGCCGCGGCGGAGATGGATGCAGGGCGATCGGTCCATAACTCGACGAGCTTGTTGCTCAGTTCCGCAGATGGTGGAACAAACGTATCCGCTTCCCAGTACGCCGCGTTGTTCACGAGTATTTCGACCGGGCCGAGCAAGCGCTCCGCCTGTTCGAACAACTGCGGAACCATGCTCGCGTCAGAGAGATCGCATTCCCATGCGTGCGCGTCCGTACCGATCTTGCGAATTCCGGCGACGACTTCATCGGCGGATTTCGTCAATTGGGAGCGGTAGAACGATAGGCCGGGCGTGCCGGCCTCCTCCATCTCTTCGCTTGGCGCACAGGCGTCATTTTGCCGAAGGTAGTGCAGGAACAGTCTGGACCCCTGTGCGGCAAAGGCTCGCGCAACAGCCGCGCCAATGCCATGTGGATTATTGGCGCCGGTTATTAAAACGACTTTTCCGTTTAGCCCTGGGTCAATCATGAGGTTTTGGCGGCAGTATACGCCCAGGAGCGTGCCTGAGTAATGGAGAAGCAGGAGTTGCACCTACGAGCAGTTGGGGGTCCGTCTGCTTGAAGAGCCCAGGACAGGCCATGCAAACGATTGCTCAGACACGCTCTCAGGCGGAGCGGCGTTTGTCGGCTTCAAGGTCGGAGATGCGCTTGTCGAAGGCGAAGGATTGCTGGATCGTTTCGAGGCGCTGGATGATGTTATCGAATCTATCGCGGATGGCGTCCTCATGGATCGTGAGGCGCTTATCCTGAGAATCCAGGCGTTTGTCCATCGAGTCAAGACGCTTGTCCATCGAGTCGAGGCGTTTTTCCATACCCCCAAGTTGGCCGCGCATTTCGCGCAACTCCGGGGCGAGAAAATCCTGAACGGCCTGGCGAGTTTCTTCGACAACTCCCATGGAAAGTACCGCTCCTGGCTGAAATCTTACACCCGTTCTGCTGGATCATCGCAGGAAATTGAAGCTACGAGCAGTCTTTACATTCCGGCGTTGGCCCTGACACACTAGGGAGTGGACACCCAGACGATCGTTATTCTCGATTTTGGTTCGCAGTATACGCAACTGATTGCGCGGCGGATACGCGAACAAAATGTTTTCTCCGTGGTGCTGCCCTGCACGGCGCCTATCTCTGAAATTCAGGCACTCAAACCGCTGGGAGTGATCCTGTCGGGGGGGCCGTCGTCGGTGTATGACGCGGATGCGCCGGCAGCGGACCCGCGGTTGCTGGAATTGGGTGTGCCGGTGCTTGGCATCTGCTATGGATTGCATTTCATCGTGCATCACCTGGGCGGCAAGGTGAAGTCGGCGCCACGGCGGGAGTATGGGCACGCCGAGGTGACGATCCTGGATGAGGCGAATCAGGACGGGGCCAACAAGGATAGGGCCAGTGAGGACGGGGTGACGGCGCTGTTTGCGGGGCTGCCGGCGACGCTGCAGGTGTGGATGAGCCACGGGGACGAGGCGCTGGAGTTGCCGGCTGGGTTCCGGCGGACGGCGGTGACGCAGAATGCGCTGGCGGGAATTGCCAACGAGGAGCGGCGCATCTGGGCGGTGCAGTTTCATCCCGAGGTACACCACACGCCGCTGGGGCCGAAGCTGATCCGGAATTTTGTGTTCAACATTTGCGGGGCGGCGGGGGATTGGACGCCGGCGCACTTTATCGAGACGACCGTGGCAGGGATTCGCGAGAAGGTGGGTAAGGGGCACGTGATCTGCGGGCTCTCAGGCGGCGTGGACTCTTCGGTGGCGGCGGTGCTGGTGCACAAGGCCATCGGCAGCCAGTTGACCTGCATCTTTGTGAACAATGGCGTGCTGCGCAAGAACGAGTTCGTGAACGTGCAGAAGAACCTGCGCGAAAAGCTGGGCCTCCATATCGTCGCTGTGGACGCGAGCGAGCGCTTCATGGCGAAACTGGCCGGAGTCATCGACCCGGAGACCAAGAGGAAGAGAATAGGCGCGGAGTTCATTGCCGTCTTCGACGATGAGGCGACGCGGATTGCGAAAGAGACCGGCGGGGTGGACTGGCTGGTGCAGGGGACACTGTATCCGGACGTGATCGAGTCGTCGAGCGTGAAGGGGCCGAGCCAGACGATCAAGAGCCACCACAACGTGGGCGGGCTGCCGCTGGGGATGAAGCTGAAGCTGATTGAGCCGCTCCGGGATTTGTTCAAGGATGAGGTGCGGCGGATTGGACGCGACCTGGGCATGCCGGAAGAGATTCTGGGGCGGCAGCCATTTCCAGGGCCGGGGCTGGCGGTGCGCATCCTGGGCGAGGTGACGCCGGAGCGCGTGGCGCTGCTGCAGGAGGCGGACGAGATTGTGGTTGCCGAGATCAAGGCTGCGGGGCTGTATTCGTCGATCTGGCAGAGCTTTGCGGTGCTGCTGCCGGTGATGAGCGTGGGGGTGATGGGCGACCAGCGGACTTACGCGTACACGGCGGCGGTGCGGGCGGTGCACTCGGAAGACGGGATGACGGCTGACTGGACGCCGCTGCCCTATGAGGTGCTGAAACGCATCTCCAGCCGGATTGTGAACGAGGTGCGGGGAATCAACCGGGTGGTTTACGACATAACGTCGAAGCCGCCGGGGACGATCGAGTGGGAGTGATTTGGCGTTATGGGAGTGCGGGCCCTGGCGTCAAACCCGTAGCAGACTCCGTTCTTTTTGTCTCCTCTATCAGGGAAACGCGGACGCAGGTATCTGACCGCCTGCAGTTTCTGGCGCAACATCCAAAAGCTGCCATAACCTCCAAAATATGGCATAATCTCTATAAGGTGGCACGCCATGACAGAAACGGTAGTTCTTGGTGAGAGCGGCAGGATTGTCCTTCCCGCGGCGATACGCAATGAGCTTGGCCTGAAGACGGGTGACCGCCTCACTGTGACCTGCGATCAGGGCGAAATCAGGATTCTGAGCAGGAAAATGGCTCTCGCAAGCATTCAGGCCGACATCGTCAAGCATCGCGGAAGCCTGGCCGGACTCCTTGACGAATTTCTCGCTGAACGCCGTCGGGAAGCGGCACGTGAGTTTGAGGAATCGGTGCGTGAATAGGATCGTTCTCGACGCCGCTGCAGTTCTGGCAAGGATTCACAATGAGCCGGGCGGAGAGCGCGTTGATGCCCTCCTCGATGCCATTGAGATGGGGGCCGATGTGCAGGTTTTTATCAGCTCGGTAAACTGGTGCGAAATCCTGACCTGCCTGCAGCGGGAATCAGTAACAAATCCCCAGGAAAAGCTCGCATCGCTGCTGGCCGGCGTTGAACTGGTTCCATTTGGAAAGGCCGAGGCGGAACTTGCAGCCAGCATCGCAAAGGTCAATCCAGCTCTTTCGCTGGGAGACCGCGCCTGCCTCGCTTTGGCAAGTTTTCTGGATGCGACGGCTTGGACGACAGACAAGATATGGGCGCAGAGGCCGGTTGGGGCAAGGCTCGAAATGCTTCGTTAGCCAGCGTCACGCAGCTCTCGGCCGGGTGTACCAGCCGAACGCAGCGGTACCAACGAAGATCAACGCCAGCATGGCGATCCAGGCGAGCGTTGCCATCTGCTTCACAACGATCTGCCGGACGCTTTCCTCGCGCAAGGAGCGGCCGGCCAGAACGAAGCCAGGATGATCGCCATGCACGCGCTGGACAACTGCGGCGATGCGGGTGGCTCCGCTTGGTCTCCAGGTGAATCGATACTCGCCATGCTCGCGGACATAATCGAGCGTTCCCTTGGGCAGCGTGGGCGTTTGGCCGTTGAGTGCGGCCTGGGAAGCGATCGGATGGCCCTGATCGTCGAAGGCGATGACGAAGGGTGAGAGGCTGTGTGCGATCTCGATTTTGTCGGCCGGTACCGCGTTCCCCGCAGTGATGCCCTGTTCGAGCTGTCCGACGAGATTGTCGGCCATCTCCACTTGCGGGTCGTCGGCACCGCGGCGCAGCAATTGCTGCGGAATTGCGTAAAGTGCGAGCGCCAGCACTGTAGCGAGGCCGGTGAGCACGAGCGCGTTGAAAACCAAAGCAGGGCGGACGAATACTTCGCGCAGCATAAGCAGTTGCTCCTTCACAATTGAGGTCAGAAGATCCCGGAGGACAAGCAGAATGAGGTTGCGGCGGGAGAGCGAGCGATCGCGCAGGGCGTCGCGGAGGGTCTGGCGCATGGACGGGCCGTACGCGTGCCGAAAGGGCGCGGGGTAAAGACGAAGGGCGAACAGGTAGAGACGTTCAAGCCGGTCGTTTCGGAGCGGGGATGGGGTCATGAACGGCCTCCGTGGGGAAGCAGGCCCAACGAACGGGCGGAGGCGACGGCGGCATCGAGTCTCTCCAGCTCTACGGCCAATACGGAGTGCCCGAGATGGGTGAGGCGGTAGTACCGGCGGCGCTCGTCGTCGGAGATGCCGGACTCTTCGACGAGGCCGTCGCGCATCATGCGTTCGAGCGAGCCGTAAAGGGTTCCGGGTCCCAGGCGGACGCCACCGCCCTGGGGCGCGCGGGCGTCTTTCATGATGAGGTAGCCGTGCTTTTCGCCCTCGGCCAGAGAGAGCAGGATGGCGAAGACGGCCGGTGTGAGGGGTGCAGCGGGTGCGGTTCCAGTAGCCATGGAGCGAATATATATCCATTGCGGATATATCCGCAACAGAAATATTCTGGCGAAAAGCGGGTTCAGTGGATTTTTTCCAGGCGGATGACGCAGTTGACTTCGTGGGTCTGAGGGTCGGCGTGGACATCGTAGGTAATGCGGATGCCGGCGAGGGCTTGCTGCAGAGCCGGCTGGTCCTTCTGCACCCGGATGAGGAAGGTGGAGACGTAGTTCTCGTCGAAGGGGTCGCCGGGCAGCATCTGCCAGCTTCGCATCAGCAGGGAGCGCACCTGGTCGCTGACGTTCTCAAACTTGACGAAGGCGAGGTGGTAGACGGGGCCGGGAGCGATGTCCACGGTGTAGCTGACGGTTCCGGCCGCCTCGTCGAATTGCGGGTGCGGAGTGACGGCGCAGTCCAGATAGCCCCTGGATTTGTAGCGGGAGGCGATGGTGAACCAGATGGTTCGCAGGGCGGCGCCTTTCGACGGTGCTCCGGGTTGCGAGCCGGTGAGTTTGTCGATGTCGGCCTGGGTGACCTGGGCGCCTGGGGGCAGATGGATGGACCCCAGGTTGTAGAGCCGGCCTTCCTCAATGGTTACCGAGAAGGGGATATCGATGGCCGCGGGCGAGACCACGGGATCGCCGGAGCGGGCAGCGTGGACCTTGACGGCGGCGTAACCCGCATCGGCGTAAAAGGACTGGAAGGCGTGCTCCAGGTTGGCTGACGCATTTTCGGTGTCGAAGGGCGTTCCCACGGCGCGATCGGCGACAGGCTTGACTTTGGCCTGCATGGCGGGGGAGACGCCCTGGAGCTGGATGGCTCCCACGCGCACCGGAGGCGTGGCGATGGAGAAGTTCATGGCGGTGACTTGGTGCGCGCTCTGGACGCCGAATGGAGTGGCCGTGAGAGTGGCCTGAATGCCCTGGGCGGCAAGCATCTCCTGAAGTACACTGCCGACGGCGTCGAGCAGGCTGCCCTGCGGCGGCACCTTGCCGTGATAGAGCGGAAGACGGTCATGGAGTTTGGCGTCCAGGTCCTTGCCCGGCGCGAGGGGGAGGTTTTCCAGGCGGATGGGGTAAAGCCGGTCAGCGGGGGTGAGCTGAAAGATGAGGTCCTGTCCATCGAACTTGTAGGTGACGTTCGAAAAGACGCCGGAATCCATGAGGAGTTTGGAGTGGCCGGTCATCTCGGCGGAGGTGAGGACGACGCCGGCTTTGAGCCCGGCGGCAGCGAGCAACTCCTGGCCGGAGTACTCCGGGTCGCCTTTGAACTGGATGGTTTTGGGCTGGAACTGCTGCGCGGCGGCGGGCAGAGAAGCGGAGAGAAGAGCCGCGGCGGCGAGGAAGACAAGAAGAGGGCATGGCAGGGCAGGGCAAGAGTAGCAAAGCTCGCGCCCGCGCGAGAAGAATCCAGTGCCTTGGCCTTCGCGGTTGGCGGGGCGTGTCAACAAAGTTCGCGCCCGCACGGGAAGGATCCTGGCGTTCAGAGTCAGGGGAGGGCCTGGGGCCGCCTCAGTGGGCTGCGCCGGCTGGTTGATAGTCCTTGTAGTCGACGGTAAACAGGGTGCGGCAAGTGGAATACTTGCCGGCGAAGTCTTGGCCACCGGTGACCACCTCCGTGTCGATGATGGTTCTGACCGGGAGGACCAGCGGCTTGCCGCCGACCGTCGCCGGGCCGTAGTCGATCCGCGTGTCCTCCTGGTGGACCACGTCCGCTGCCTTGAATTCAGCCACCGTGACCAGCCGCACGACGATTCCGGCGGCGGGATCGACGAAGATCTCGCCGTGGTAAGGCACGGTCGCCTTATAGTTCTCCCAAGTAACATCAGTTTGCAGGGCGCGAGGTCCAACCTGTGCCGTACTCGGGAAGCAGCAATAATTGACCGCGTAGTGGGACTTTTTCTTATCCACCGCGAAGGAAAACACGGCGGTCTGTATGCCGTTGACCGTCTCCCAGCGCAGCCAGTTGAGCTTGCCGGCGGCTTGCGCCTCCTGCACGATGACGCCCAAGACGGGGCCCTGCCCGAGCAAAGCGATCTGGCCGTTCGCGCCCCACCGGGTCTGATCCTTCACCTTGGGGAGGATCTCGACGCCGCCCTGGATCTCCACATGCGTTTCGGCCGGGCCGATGTAGCGGATGAGTTGACCGCCGCTGGCCAGATTGGGATCTGTCGGCGGTTTATCGGTATGCGTGCCCGTGGCGGCGACAGCAGGTCGCACAATATTCTGAAAGCGGAGGGTGGTTTTGGTCGCGGTCAAATACGGCAGTTGCGCATAGGTTTTGGTTGCGTAGCCGATGGCCTTTTCGAGGATGGCCTTCTGCGCGGCCGCATCGGGCGCAGGCGTAGAGGGCAGGTCGGAAGCCGGCGGGGCCAGCACGGCGCTGCGCGCTTCCAGAACGTATATCTGCTCGGTAGCAAGCGGGCCGGGAAGGTAGCTGGCCAGGCTTTCCATGACGTCGTGGGTCAGTTCTTCGGTCAACTCAATCTGGCTGAGTTCGGTGGCCACATCGGCGTCGCTCTTCTTGGCCTGTTGCAGCGAAACCAGCAGATCCTTGAGTTGTTGCACGGTGGTCTTCCTGTTGGCGGACCATGCGGGCGACGCCGCCATCAGCAGAACGAGAATCCACACAAACCGTTTCATTTGCTTATTCCTCCGGAGGCTCAGGGCGTGGCGATCTGGGCCGCGAGCTTGCTCTTGAAGTACGGGAGCGATTTGGCCAGCCCTTCCTGGAGAGCGATGCGCGGCTCCCAGCCCAGCAGGGTGCGGGCTTTGGCGATGTCGGGGCGGCGGCGGGCGGGGTCGTCCTGGGGAAGGGGTTCGAAGCGCAACTCGCTTTTCGAGCCGGTGATTTCCAGCACGGCCTGCGCACATTCAAGGATGGTGAACTCGACGGGGTTGCCGAGGTTCACGGGCAGGTGCTCGGCGGAGCGGGAAAGGCGCAGGATGCCCTCGATGAGGTCGTCGACGTAGCAGAAGCTGCGGGTCTGGTTGCCGTCTCCATAGACGGTGAGCGGCTGGCCGCGCAGGGCCTGCATCATGAAATTGGAAATGACGCGTCCGTCGCCGGGGTGCAGGCGTGGGCCGTAGGTGTTGAAGATACGGACCAGATGGGTGTCGACGCCGCGCGAACGGTGGTAGGCCATCACCAGCGCCTCGGCGTAGCGCTTGGCCTCGTCGTAGACCGAGCGGGGGCCGATGGGATTGACGTTGCCCCAGTAGTCCTCGGTCTGCGGATGCTGGAGCGGATCGCCGTAGCACTCCGAAGTGGACGCGTGGAGAAAGCCGGCACCGTATCGGGCCGCGATTTCGAGGGTGTTTTCCGTGCCCACGGAGCCCACCCGCAGGGTTTCGATAGCCAGGCGGAAATACTCCGGCGGGCTGGCCGGCGAGGCGAAGTTGAAGACGTAGTCCACCGGGCCGGGATCGAAGGGCTGGCAGATGTCCCTCTGCTCGAAGCGGAAGCGCGGCTCACCGGCCAGGTGGGCCAGGTTTTCCGGGCCGCCGGTGGAGAGGTTGTCGACGCCGAGAACGGTGTGGCCCTCGCCTAATAGACGATCCGTCAGATGAGAACCAAGGAATCCGGCGGCGCCGGTAACAAGTGCTTGCATGGTGAAGGGCTCACGTTTCGAAGCTGAGAAAAGTGTTTCCGGGAACGGCATTTCACAGAAGGAACAGGAGATGCGCGCGCCTGAAAACTTACGATACCATGCCGCGCGGCTTGCCTTGCTGGGCCTGGTAGGATGCCGGCCTGCCGATGCTGACATAGGTGAAGCCGTGATCCAGCATTTCCTGCGGCTTGTAAAGGTTGCGGCCATCAATGACGATGGGGAAATGGACGGCCTGGTTGAGCCGCGCCAGATCGATGGAGGCAAACTCCGTCCAGTCGGTCAGAATGAGGACGGCGTCAGCGTCTTTGGCCGCCTCGTAGAGGTTGCCGGCATAGCGAAGCTTCTCAGAGGGCGGGAGCACGTCTTTGGCTCGGTCCATGGCGGCCGGATCGTAAGCCGTGACCGTGGCGCCTGCCTCCAGAAGTTTCTTGATGACGTCGATGGCGGGAGACTCGCGAATATCGTCGGTGTCGCGCTTGTAGGCCAGGCCGAGGGCCGCCAGCCGCTTGCCGCGCAGGGTCCACAGAGCCGAGAGGACCTTATTGAAATAGACGTCCTTCTGGGTTTCGTTGATCTTGCGGATTTCCTGGAGGAGTTGAAAGTCGACGCCTTGCTTCTGCGCCACCCAGTGGAAGGCGGCCACATCTTTTGGAAAACAGGAGCCGCCATAGCCCAGGCCGGCGCGCAGAAAGCGGGGGCCGATGCGGCTGTCGAGGCCCATGCCGACGGCGATGTCCTCAATGTCGGCATCCACGGACTCGGCCAGGTTGGCCACCGCGTTGATGAAAGAGATTTTCAGCGCCAGGAAGGCATTGGAGGCGTGCTTGATGATCTCCGCGCTTTGCGCCGAGGTGACCAGCAGGGGCGCGGGACTTGAGGCGCTGCGAGCCCCCGGCAAAGCGCCGGGTTGGGCGTAGTAGCTGCCCCCGGTGAGCGGCTCATAGATGCGTTGGAGCACGTCGGCGGAGCGCTCGTTGCCGGCGCCGACCACGATGCGGTCGGGATGAAGAAAGTCGAGAATGGCCGTGCCTTCGCGCAGAAACTCGGGGTTTGAAACCACGTCGAAAGTCTGCGGGTCAACGCCATGGCGGTGGAGAACGCGACGAATCCACTCGTTGGTGTAAACCGGCACCGTGCTTTTCTCCACGATCACCTTGTAGCCGCTGACGCCGCGGGCAATCTCAGAGACCACGGCTTCTACATAAGAGAGGTCGGCGGCGCCAGTGTCGCCCTGGGGGGTGCCGACGGCGATGAAGATGGCCTCGCTGTGTTCGACGGCCCGGCCCAGATCGGTGGTGAACTCCACGCCGCGGCCGCGGTGTTTGGCCAGCAACTCGGACAGTCCTTCTTCAAAGATGGGCACGCCGCCTGCACAGAGGGTTCTGACCCTGGCTTCGTCATTGTCCACGCAGATGACGCGGTGGCCCATTTCGGCAAAGCAAACTGTCGCGACGAGTCCCACGTATCCGGATCCGATCACACAAATAGAAACTGGGTTTGACATACTCTGGCGTTATCTCCTTGGCGGCTTCCCACGTGAATTGGCGGCACGAAAGATTTCGGGCCGGTGAGGGTGCCTCTAGGCTATCGGGTAAGGGCAAGACTGGGCAAGCGCTCTCGGGGAGGGCGGGGCGATCTACACCTGGCGCCACTTCAGGAAGTTCCATCCTTATGGCAAGTTTCTCATCGACCGCGGCAGCATCGAGTTCCCAGACCTCTACGCCGCCTCTCCATCCTGGTACAGACATGAAACCCGGACCATTTACTCCCCCGGCGGAGGGGTGGAGTGCGGAGTGTGGTCGCATGTCTGGCTGCGGGCCGACTACGAATACCAGTTCTGGCCCCCCCCCCTGTTCGGCCCTCACGCGCTCACGCCCAGTGGGCTCATGATCGGCGCCACGTATAACTTCGAGCGTCTGCATGCGCATTGACGGCATGGGAGGCACGCAGGCACAAAGCAGATTCCGGGGCTTCGGGAACTTCAGCTTTTGTGAAATACTGTCGTTATGGAGTGCGGAAAGGGAGCTTTGCACCAGTTTTTTTCATTCCGGAATAAGAATGATTTCTCCGCCTCTCACATTCCAGTTTTGATCCGATTTAGTTTGCAACAAATCGCACTCCGACATTGGGGGTAAATGCAAGTTATGCAAATCCGAGATGCACACGTTTTGGTTTGTGGGGCGGGCGGGTTTATCGGTGGCCATTTGGTGAACGTCCTGTTTGCCGAGGGCGCGGCGAGCGTACGTGCCGTCGACATCAAGCCGCCCCACGAGTGGTACCAGATCAATCCCGCTGCCGATAACCAGGTTTTGGACCTGAAATTGCGGGATGCCTGCATGGAAGCAGCAGAGGGCATGGAAGGGGTTTTCCAGCTTGCGGCCGACATGGGCGGCATGGGTTTCATCGAAAACAACAAAGCACTGTGCATGTTGAGCGTCCTGATCAATACCCATATGCTGTTGGCCGCTCGCCAAGCGGGCGTGAGGCGTTTTTTCTATTCTTCGTCGGCCTGCGTCTACAACGGCGAAAAGCAGCAGGACTACGATGTGGTTGCGCTGAAGGAGGAGGACGCGTATCCTGCCATGCCGGAAGACGGCTATGGATGGGAGAAGCTTTTCAGTGAGCGGATGTGCCGGCACTTCCATGAGGATTTCGGGTTGGGAACTCGCGTGGCGCGGTTCCATAACGTGTACGGGCCGCTGGGCACCTGGATGGGCGGACGCGAAAAGGCGCCTGCCGCCATCAGCCGCAAGGTGCTGGAGGCCAAGCACTCCGGCCTGCACGAGATCGAAATCTGGGGCGACGGGCATCAGACCCGCAGCTTCATGTACATCGACGATTGCACCAAGGGCGTGGTGGACATTTTCCAGAGCGATATCCTGGAGCCGATCAACCTCGGTTCCAGTGAGCTGGTTACCATCAACCAACTGGTAGACATTGCCGAAGATATAGCCGGGGTGAAGTTGAAGAGGAATTACAATCTGAGCGCTCCCAAGGGCGTGAACGGCCGCAACAGCGACAACACGCTCGTTGAGAAGTACCTCGGTTGGGAGCCCTCGATTCGCCTGCGCGACGGGATGGCGAAGACCATGGCCTGGATCGAGGAGGAGATGCTGGCGGGAGCGACATCCAAGTAATTGCAGCCTGGCGGAAGCAAAGCAGGCGAAGTGGTTTCATTCCTGGTGAAGGATGGTCCCGCGCCTGGAGGGAAGTGGCGTTCTGAGACTCGCATAGCATGGGGTCGATCGCCGGCGCCCCCGAAATCGGCAACAGTTTCAATGCCGGCACGCGGGAAAGGTAACTTAGCTTAACGTGAGTAAGTAGCTTAACTTATGGATACCGTTTGACTGTTTTCATTACCTATCTTTGTTCGCGATACTCAAAGCCGGTTATTGCCGGCTGGAGGAGAAAGCAAGCATGGGAGGACCTTTTCGCATGCAGCCGATCCTTGGGGTTCGGTTCATCGGGGGGGGATGCACACGATGCTATCGATCAGGTTTCCCACGGGGGGCTTGGTGGTGGTCCCTGCTGGCCCAGGCCTGATTCATCCCGTTGCAGGCAGGACTGCCCCGGCGCAGGTTGGGCGCGGAGGTTTTCTTGTGCTTTTTGGCGTCGAGACTGCCTGTTTTCATGGCTTCGTCATGCAGAGCATTTTCGCTTCATGAGTTGCCCTTGCATGGGCGTGGAGGGCGGCATTTTTTGTGGGGAAAAGCCGCTCAACTGCATGGTTTCTGTCGAGAGCAGCAGTGAAAATGTTCTAACTGTGATGGTTGCAGTTCCCGAAATCGCGCCTTTTGATGCAGAATTGATAACGATATGAGCTTTCGATTCGTACTCTCCCCAGAACTTCGTGGCGCCGTGGACCTGGCGGCTGCCGAGTGGCAGGCGAACAACAAGGTTGACCGCTTGTGGCAAAAAGACCCCGGCCTGTGGACCCGCGACGGGGAGGAAAAGTGGCTGGGCTGGATGGACATTGTGGAGCGACAACGGAAGGACCTGGCGAACCTTGCGGAGTTGGCCGCGGACGTGGAGACGGGCGGCTTCAAGACGGTTTTGCTGCTCGGCATGGGCGGCTCCAGCCTGTGCCCCGAGGTGCTGGCTGAGACCTTCGGGCAGCAGACGGGCTTCCCCAAGCTGCACATCGTGGACTCCACCGATCCGGCGCAGGTGAAGGCGGCTCGCGAGAAGGTGAACCTGAAGGAGACGCTGGTGGTGGTGGCCAGCAAATCCGGCTCTACGCTGGAACCGAACATCCTCAAACAGTATTTCTTTGAGGAGATGAAGTATGCCGTGGGCGCGGGTGATGCCGGCAGCCATTTTGTGGCCATTACCGACCCCGGCTCGAAGATGGAGCAGGTGGCCAAGGCGGACGGCTTCCGCTACATTTTCTACGGCGACCCGCAGATCGGCGGGCGCTACTCGGCGCTGTCGAACTTTGGCGTGGCGCCAGCCACGGTAGCCGGATTGCATATCGGCAAGCTGCTGGACGAGGCGGCCAAGGCCGTGACATTGGCCAGGCTGGCGCCGGCGGACAATCCGGCGGTGGCACTGGGCCTGATCCTGGGTACGGCCGCCAACGCCGGACGGGACAAGATCACCATCTTCACCTCGCCGGAGATCTACGACCTGGGCGCGTGGCTGGAGCAGTTGATCGCCGAATCGACCGGGAAGCTGCGCAAGGGGATAACGCCGGTGGACCGGGAGGCGATCGGGGCTCCCGGGGTATACGGCAACGACCGGATCTTTGCCTATGTGAAATTGGCGGGCACGACCGATTCCAGCCAGGACGCGCAGGTTGCGGCCCTGCAGGCTGCCGGCCATCCGGTGATCCACATTGCGATTGAAGACCTGTACGAGATATTCGGGCAGTTCTTCACCTGGGAGGTGGCCGTGGCGGTGGCTGGCTCGGTGATGGGGATCAACCCCTTCAACCAGCCTGACGTGGAGGCGGCCAAGATCGAGACGCGGACCCTGACCACGGCCTACGAACAGACGGGCCGGCTGCCGGAGCGGGAACCGGTGCTGGTGGATGGAGGCATCGGGGTTTATGCCACCGAGGCCTATGCGGCAACGCTGAAGGCGGCAGCGCCGAGCCAGACGCTGGCCGGGTATCTGCGCGCGCATCTGGACCAGATTCATGGCGGCGACTACTTTGCCGCACTGGCGTTCCTGCCCATGTTCCCGGAGCACGAGGCAGCGATTCAGGGCTTCCGGCACAAGGTGCGGGACAAAAAACGCGTGGCCACCTGCCTGGGCTTCGGGCCGCGCTTCCTGCATTCGACCGGCCAGGACTACAAGGGCGGACCCAACACTGGGGTTTTCCTGCAGATCACGGCGGATCACGCCGTGGATGTGGACATCCCGAGGCAAACCTACAGCTTCGGGGTGGTGATCGATGCCCAGGCTGCCGGGGACCTGGCGGTGCTGGAGTCGCGGGGACGGCGGGCGGTGCGGGTGCACCTGGGGGCGGATGTGGCGGCGGGGCTGAAGACGCTGGCCGCGGCGATCGATCAGGCGCTGGCGTGAAGGGCAGGGAACAGGGAACAGGAAACGGGGAACAGGGAATAGGGAATAGGGAATAGGGAACGGGGAACAGGGAATAGGGAATAGGGAATAGGGAACGGGGAATAGGGAATAGGGAACAGGGAACAGGGAACAGGGAATGGGCGGATCGGAGAGCCTGCCGGTGCGGCGAGGGAAAGGCGAATTTCGAGGAGAGCGAATTGGCTTCGCATTGGCCGAAAGCGAACTTCAGGGGCTCAGTCCCTCCATGCCGAATTGACCATCTTTGTACGGGCCACGGCACATAGGATTGGGGTAGCAGGAGTTTTCTGGAAAGATTCAAGGAGCGGGCGGGGTTTGATTTGGCGCTGGGGAAGGTTGGGAGGAGTGCGGGAGACCGTTCCTGTGCCAATTTCTCCGTTGCGCGGCGCGGAACTTTTTGCCGGCGGCCGGGTTCCTACCGATGACGGCTCCTGCAAAGCCCCGTCTAAACGGGTGAAGCAGGGAGCAGCACCTCAGGCAGAGGAGAAGCATGGTTATGAATCGTTCATTGACGAAGAGAGTTTTCCCGCAGGTTCTGGCGTGGGCCGGGTTGGTGGCCTTTTGCGGCGTGGTTGCGCTTGCCCAGGCCCCTGATGCAGCGGGAGCCCCGAGCGCGGCTTCCGCAGCCGGCCAGCGCTCGGACGGACAGATCGAGATGGACTTGGTGCATGCGCTCGACGCCTCCACGGCGCTGCAGGGCGACCTGATCACGGCCGCGACGATCCAGGGCGAGGTGACGCTGGCAGGAACGGTATCGAGCCCGGCCTCCAGCCAACTGGCGGAGTCGATCGCCAGCCATGTGGCGGGCGTGACCAAGGTAAACAACAACCTGAAGGTCGGCTATCCACAGGGCGCGCCGCAGGACGCGCAAGCGGCAGATGCCGGCGCGCAGCAGACGGCGGACAGCCAGCCGGACGACTCGATGGCGCCCATTCCGCCTCCCGCTCCCGCAGAGGGACCGCAGCCGGCCCCTGGCCAGCCACCTTATCCAAGTCAGTCTCAGCCTCAGGCGCCTTATCCAAGCCAGCCTCAGGCGCAGGCGCCTTATCCACCGCCTTATCCGCAGGGGCGGCCACAATATGCTCCTCCGCCGCCTCAGTATGCTCCGGCGCAACCTCCCGCGCCGGCGTATGAGACTCCCACGGGGCCGGTTACCATTGCCCAGGGAACGCTGTTGCAGTTGCGGACAAGCGAGTCGTTGAACAGCAAGAAGGCCAAGGACGGCGAACCGGTTCAGTTCACCGTGATCCGCGACGTGGCCGTGGGCGGCGTCCTGGCGATTCCGCGCGGGGCGACCGTGCATGGGGTGGTCACGGAGGTCAAGAAGGTTGGCGCCGGCGACCTGGGCGGCAGCCCGGTGTTGGCGCTGAAACTGACCTCTCTGGACCTGGGCGGCCAGAGCTACCCGCTGGATTCCGACCAGTTCAAGGTGAAGGGGCCGAATAAGGCCGGTCAGACGGTTGGCAACGCCGTTGGCGGCGGAATCATCGGCACCATTATCGGTTGCGCGGTGGGCCGCGGCTTTGGCTGTGCGGTCGGCGCCGGGGCAGGCGTGGCCGCGGGCGTGGGAGCTTCAGCGGCTTTTCCCGGACCAGGGATATGGATTCCCGCCGAGGCGCTGGTGACATTCCACCTGAATACGCCGCTGACGGTGAGCCCTGTGAGCGCGCAGGAAGCGGCGCGGCTTGCGCAGGGACTTTATCAGGGCGGACCGAGCCTCTACCGGCGCGGCCCCTACCCCTACGGCGCGGGGTATGTTGGCGCCTATGGCTATCCGTATGGATATCCGGCGGTGTACTACCGGCCGTACTACATGGTCGGCGGGTTCTACTACTGGCGGTAAGAGCAGGGAATAGGGAATAGAAACGCAGCGGGCATCCCGGAAGGCGGGGTGCCCGCTTTGCGTTTAAGGGCCGCGCTCCTGCGGCGGGCTTGTTCAGTGTAGCGTTCGAACATACCCCCTCCATGTGGATCAGGGCCATGTGGATTAGGGCGAGGTTGATTTGGGCCAGTTGGATCAGGGCCAGGTTGATTTGCGGCAGAGTGCACCCTGCAACGCTGGCCGGGTTCCCTGTCGTCTATAATGGCAGAGAATCGCGTCGAGCGAGAATTGCGCATCCGTGGGAGATGCCTGCCTTGCAGCCGAGCCCGAGTTGGGCCGTGCCGGCGGGGGACGGAACGCCACGCCCGCGCGTAGAGAGTAGAAGGTTCAAGTCCATCCATGATTCGTTTCCTGCAGCAGAAAGACAGCCGCATTATCAAGGCGCTTTTCGTCGTCATCATTGCCGCCGCTTCGGTGTCCATGGTGGTCTACCTGATTCCGGGCCTGACCGGTCTGGGCGCAGCCTCCACCGGCGCCTATGCCGTGATCTACCCCCACTGGTACAGCAAACTGCTGTCCTCGGGCTCGACGGTGAGCCAGGAGCAGGTGGACAAGATGGCCCGGACGCAGTTGCAGCAGCAGCGCTACCCCGACAACCCGATGATCCTGGGGCTGTTTGCGCAGCGCGTGGGCCAGCAACTGATCCAGAAGCAGATTCTGCTGGATGAGGCCGAGAAGCTGGGCATTCGCGCCAGCAACGACGATGTGCTCCAGTACCTGCAGACCGGGTCGGCCGGCCAGGTTCTCTTCCCCGGCGGCAAGTTCATCGGCGAAGACCAATACGCCGCGATGATCGCGAACCGGTTCAATCTGTCTGTGGCGGAGTTTGAGGAGGACGTGAAGCACGACATCGTCATCCGTCGGCTGCAGGCGCTGATCACGGGCGGGGTGACGGTGGGCGACCAGGAAGTCCGCGACAACTATCGCAAGGGCAATATCAAGATCAAGTTCGACTACGCGGTGATCTCCGCCGACGAGCTAGGTAAGACGATCAACCCCTCGGACGCGGACCTGGAGGCCTTTTTCAAGAAGAACGCCGCGCGCTATGCTTCAGCGGTGCCGGAAGAGCGCAAGATCACCTACTTTGCGTTTACGCCCAATGAGCTGCCGGGCGGGGTTCCGCAGCCCACGCAGCAGGAGATTCAGGCGTACTTTACCGCGCACCAGAGCGAGTACGAGACTCCGGAGCAGGCGCGGTCGCGGCACATCCTGATCAAGGTGCCGGCGGGGGCGGATGCCAAGACCGATGCGGCGGCCAAGGCCAAGGCGGAGGGGATTCTGAAGCAGATTCAGGGCGGCGCGGACTTTGCCGAGCTGGCAAAAAAGAATTCCGACGACCCCGGCAGCAAGGACAAAGGGGGCGAACTGGGCTTTGCGCAGCGAGGCACCATGGTTCCGGAGTTCGACAAAGCGATCTTTAGCCAGAAGATCGGGGACACGCAGATCGTGAAGAGCCAGTTCGGGTACCACATTGTGCAGGTGGAAGAGCGCAAGCCGGCGCACGCGCAGGACCTGAGCGAGGTGCTGCCGACCATTCAGGCGACGCTGATTCGCCAGAAGGCGGCGGCCACGGAGGAGAACTACGCACATACTTTGACCTCAGAGGCGATCAAGAACGGCCTGGAGAAGACGGCGGCGGCCCACAAACTGGAAGTGGTGACCACGCCGCCGGTCGGGCGCCAGGGGGTAATCTCCGCGCTGCCGGATGGGTCGCAGTTGATTGCCAAGGCCTTCGAGTCCAAGCAGGGCGATCCGCCGCAATTTGCGCCGACCGGGGAGGGCTACGCGATCTTCCAGGTTACGGGGATTGCCGCGGCGCACGCGCCGGCGTTTGCCGACTGGAAGGCGCACGTTCTGGACGAATATCGCGACCAGCAATTGCCGGGGCTGCTGAGCGCAAAGACCAAGGAACTGGCGGACAAGGCCAAAGCGGGGAACGATCTGGCCAAGGCCGCCAAGGAACTGGGCGCGACCGTGAAGACCAGCGAGCTGGTGGGCCCGAGCGGCCAGGTTCCCGACCTGGGGCAGGTGGGGCAGGTGGCTCCCGAGTTGCTAAACCTGACGGTGGGCGCGATCAGCGGACCGATAGACGCGCAGCGGACAGGCGTGGTGGCCAAGATCGTGGAGAAGCAGGAGCCGAGCGCGGACGAGATCGCGAAGAACTTCGACCAGACGCGCGACCAGATGCTGGAGCAGCGCCGCTCGGACGCCTTCAACGTCTTCCTGGGCGGGATCATGGACGAATACAAGAAGAACAAGCGCATCGTGATGAACGCCAAGGCGCAGCAGGGGCCGGTGATTCCGGGGACGTAAACGGGGCCGGACGGAAGAAAACAGTGGAAAGGCCCGCAACCGGGATGGTTGCGGGCCTTTTTGCGTCTGGAGCGGGGAGGCTTCAGCGCAGGTTCGTGGTTTGGAACGGCAGGCCGGTGACGGGCCAGTGATCGGGCTGGGCGTCAACGTTGGGGGCGATGGAGGCGCCGGGTGAGGACGCTGGGGCGACGGTGACATTCCAGCCGTCGACGACGACGAGTGCGTCTTCGCCGTTGAAGGCGCTGGCGCCGGCTTCGAGGGTGATGACGCGGGTTTCATTGGGGACCAGCGAGACGTAATTGTCGCTCGGGAAGGCGGGCAGCACGCGATCTCCGGAATGCGCGCGGCGCAGTTGGAGGTGAGCCATGAGTGCGATGTTGGCGGTGGGATTGTGGAGAGTGACGGTGACCAGGAGCTTGCCGTCCGCGTCCTTGCGTTCGATTTGCGCTTGAAGGGTGACCATGGGCAGCTTATCCAGATCGGTGAAAACGTCCGGATAACCGGGCTGGGCGCGCCAGTAGAAGTTGCTTGAGACCAGGTAGCCAACGGAATTGTGCAGATCGAGCTTGAGGAAATGCGTAGAAGCGAGCGAAGGCGGGAATTTGACGGGGCCGAGGGTGGTGGCTAACGACGGCAGTGCCGTGACCTTTTCGTCATATTCGGAGGCCAGCGATCCATCGAGGTTGTAGATGGAGACGTGGGCGACGGCATTGGCGAGGGGATCGGGCAGGTTGTTGATGACCTGAAGTTCGCCCGTGGCTTCGTTGAATTGAATGTGGACCATTTCGCCGGCTTTCCTGACGGCGAAGAGCGAGGCGTTGGGCTCCAGATCGTAGTGGTAGAGCTGCCAGACGAAGCTCGGCTGAGCGGGGTTGCTCATCCAGGTGATGACGGCGGTGGTGGGATGGAAGAGCTGCGCGTTGCGGCCCTCGTACATGGCTCGATAGGACTCGTAGTTCATCAACTGCGCCTTGCGAACGAAGTCGGCGAGATTGGCAACCTTGCCATAGCGGGCGGCGAGGGTGCCGGGGTATGCGTCTCCGTTTTGCGCGCCTTTGGCCAGATCGTGTTCGGCCCAATCGTCGGTGATGGTCTCCCAGTCTTTTTTGGGCATCATGCCGTGAATCGATTCGAGTGTTGGGATGGAGACAGAGCCGGTTTCGGTCTTGAAGTAGTCGTCGGTGACGGTGTAGAACTCGCGCGGGGTGCGCCACGAGTAGGGGCCGTGGGAACGGACGCCGGGGCCGTCAGTGGAACTGGGCTGATAGCGGCGCGTAGGTTCGAGCTCGGCCATCAGCTTGCGGAGAAGGGCATCGATCTCGGGTGGCGGGAAGCCTTCGTTGCGGGCGCACCACAGCATGATGGCGGGGTGGTTGCGGTAGCGGAGAATCTTGTCGCGGACGTTGGCGATGTAGGTGTCGAGATCGGTGGGATCGGGGCCGTCGTTGGGATTGGGTTGGAAGAATTCGTCCCAGATGAGGATGCCGTACTCGTCGCAAAGCTCGTAGAAGTCTTCGCCGGTGCTTTGGCCGACCCAGTTGCGAATGAGGTTGACGTTGGCCAGCTGATGCAGGCGGATTTCGGCGGCGAGGCGCTCGCGGGGGATGCGCTTGAGGCCCTCGTCGAGGCCCCAGTCGCCGCCGCGAATGAAGATGGGAACGCCGTTGACGCTGATGGTCAGGGTGTCGGTGCCGGGAACGCTGTAAGAGATTTTGCGGACGCCGAAGGTGACGTCCTGGGCGTCGGAGGTTTTCTGGTTGATCTTGAAAGCGAGATGAAACGTGTAGAGTTCATGCGGGCCGTAACCGTTGGGCCACCAGAGGCGAGGATGGTCAAAGTGGAGCAAGGGGGTGGATTTGGAGTCGAAGGAGACCTGCTGCGCGCTGTGTGGAGCGATGGTGACCGGCTTGCCAAAGGCGAAGGTTCCCACGCTGGCGGAGAGGTCTCCGGTGATCGGTTTGTCGGTGACGTTTTCGACGGTGACCTGGAGGCCAATGTCGGCGGAGTCGGTGCGGGGCAGGGGGAGATCGGTGGTGACGAGCGGGTTCCTGATGACGACGGGGCCGGTGGCGGAGAGGAAGACTTTTTGCCAGATGCCGGTGTCGCGGTCGCGAATGGCGGGGATCCAGTCCCAGCCGATGGTGGAGAGAAAGGTCGGGCCGTCGATGGCGGACTCGCCGCCGTTCTGGCCGAGGCCGTTGCGCAGGGTGTGCTCGTGGGAGACGCCGGGGTGGGGCTGGGGCGCGACGAGGACGGCGAGAACGGCTTGGTGGCCCGGCTTCACGTTGGGGGTGATGTCAAAGATGCCGCGGATGAAGGCGCCGCGTGTGACGCCGATTTGCACGCCGTTGACCCAGATGGCGGAGGAGTAGTTGATGCCGTCGAAGTTGAGCCAGATGTGCTGGCCCTGGTAAGACTTGGGAATTTCGATCAGGGTCCGGTACCAGTAGGAGGCGCGCGCCAGGCTTTCGGGAATAGTTTCGGGGCGGTTGTTCTCACCATAGAGGGGCTCGGGATAGACGTGGTTGTCGACCAGGGTGGTGAGGATAGTGCCGGGAACCGTGGCGCTGTACCAGCCGGCGGTATTGAAGGCCGGGGCAGAAACTTGCGCGGCGGATTGCGGGACTTTGGCCGCGTCCTGCAACTGCCAGCCGGCAGCCAGGACAAGCGGCTGGGGTGGGGTTGAATTTGCCGCGGCGGAGACAGGCGCAAGGACTGCAAGCAGGAGGGCCAGGGCTGAGAAGGATGAGCGACCGAAAGGGTTCTGCAAGGGATTTATTCCTCGGGGGATTTCTGGAAGGATTTGCGGCATGATGCGCCGGACACAGGGATTATAGCGGCTGGGTGAATTCTTCCGAGCGGTTTTCCAATTCACGGTGATGTCCTGATGATGCGTTGCTGCCTTAGTTGATGCGGATGCGATCCAAAACGCACCGATTGGCTGCGCCTTCAAAAGTGACGTTGAAGTGCTGGAAGAACCCGTTCATCCCAAGAAGGGCAGCCAGCGGGAGCGTTTCTTTGAATCCCGTCCGGATTCTTACGGGGCCACCGTATACATAAAGGCTTATATCGTGGAGCCAAGTTATCTCCGGTCCGCCGATTCCATTGAGGATCTCGACTTCCCCGGCTTTCAAATCGAGGCTAATTGCCGCGGCGAGATTGGCATGGAAAGGACAGCGCGCCGCGCCGGAATCAATCAGCGCTTCAAATCGCATCGTACGGGGCGCGTTCGGCGTTGCAAGTGCTATTTGGACATCCAGCACTGCTGCATAGAGAGGTTCTCCCCGGCGGCCAGGGTATATCCGATATGGAACAGTTGTGGGCAATTTTAGACCGAAAGTGGAGCCCAGGATGGGGGCGTCTTAAGAATGAGCACGTCCGTCTCGCCGGCAGCGTTCGCCTTCGCCGCTACTTCGCTGTAGTCGCGTCCAACCGCAACGATGCGGGATTCATCTTCCGAAAGAGCGATCCAAGCGTCCAAGGGAGCAGCTTGGAGGGCCTTTAGCCGAACGGCCGATTCAGGAGACATGAGAACCTCTTTGGTTTACAGGTTGCGGAAAAACTGCTCCCTTCCGGCATTTGCGGGAGGGATAGCGATGCAGGGGCTAAAGCCCACCCTTTCTTTCCAACATCTTGCGGCACGACTGAAGTCGTGCCCTGTTACAAAGCGCTGACGGATCGCCTCCAAACCGGGTTTTTCCGCAGCCTGTTTAGACGTAAAGATATACGCGAAGGATTCCCCGGTGTCAATTGGCAACGAGGTCACTTGAAGGCAGTGGCATGGGTGTAAAGCAACAGGCGATTTGCTATTGCCGTTGCTCGTCCGCCGCCGATCCAGCCGATAATGGAGAGATGGAATTCTTGCGTTCGTCCGGAGTTTTGCTGCACTTGAGCTCGCTGCCCTCTTATGGGGGCATCGGCGACCTGGGACCAGCCGCCCACGAGTTTGTGACCTTTTTGGCGGAGGCCAAACAGCACGTCTGGCAGGTTTTGCCGCTCGGCCCCACGGGCTACGGGAACTCGCCCTATGCGGGATCGTCGGCCTTTGCGGGCAATCCGTTTCTCATCAGTCTCGAATACCTTTCGGATTGGGGTTGGATCGAGGGCGAGCGGATCGGCGGGCTGGCCGGACGAGGCGTGAACGTGGACTTCAACGAGGTGGAGGCGCGGAAGCTGCCGCTGCTCCACGAGGCGGCGGGAAACTTCCTGGATCGCGGGCCGCACGACCCGAAGCTCAAGGAACAGTGGGCGGAATTCGAGGAGTTTTGCCAGGCGGAGGCGGGTTGGCTGATCGATTACGCAATTTATGCCGAACTGCGGCGGCAGTACGCGACGGGGGCGTGGACGACGTGGCCCGAGGCGGTACGGCGACGCCGGCCGAGGGCTTTGGCGCAGATTGCCGCACAGCATGGGCGGGCTCTGGGACGGGAACAGGTGCTGCAATTTGCCTTTGCGCGGCAGTGGAACAACCTGCGGGAGGTTGCGGCGCGGAGCGGGATTCGGATTCTGGGCGATGTGGCGATCTTCGTCAACATGGATTCGGCGGACGTTTGGGTTCACCCCGATCTTTTCGAGCTGGACGAGGAACTGAAGCCGGCGCGGATCGCCGGCGTGCCACCGGATTACTTTTCGCCGACGGGGCAGCGGTGGGGCAATCCGCTCTATCGCTGGGAGGTGCTGGAGGAGCGGGGGTTCGACTGGTGGATTGAGCGGATACGACGGGCTCGGCGGCTTTACGACATTGTGCGCCTGGACCACTTCAGGGGCTTCGAGGCTTACTGGGCAATCCCGGTCGAGGAGAAAACGGCGGTTAACGGGAAGTGGGTGAAGGCGCCAGGGCGGGAGCTGTTTCGCGCACTGGAGGCGGCGCTGGGACCACTGCCGCTGGTGGCCGAGGATCTGGGGCTGATTACTCCCGCGGTGGAGGCGCTGCGGCTGGAGCTGCACATGCCGGGGATGAAGGTGATCCAGTTTGGGTTCAGCGACAAGGGCGCGCACATCCATCTGCCGCACCGGTTCACGCCGGACACCGTGGCCTACACCGGCACGCACGACAACGACACCACGCAGGGGTGGTGGCAGACGGCCGGCAAGGTTGAACGCAGCGCCGTGGAGGCTTACGTGGGGCCGGTTGGCGCGCGGCCGGTGTGGCCGCTGATCCGGGCCGTGGAGGCAAGCGTGGCGCAACTGGCGGTGGTTCCGGCGCCGGACCTACTTGAGCTGGGCGCGGAGGCGCGGATGAATACGCCGGCCGTGGGAGCCGGCAACTGGGGCTGGCGCGCGCCGGAGGGAAGCTGGACGCCGGAACTGGCGGCGCGGCTCAAGGAGATTGTCGAGGTGACGGACCGGAACAACGATCCGATGGGGGAGCCGGAGGAAGAGGAAGCGGAAGTGACTTAGAATCTGCCTAAAAACTCGCAGTTTTGAAACGGCGCGGCCTTAGCCACCGAGGGAATGCAAAGGATAGAAAACACGTTCCCTCGGGGGCTAAAGAAGCTGCGGAAAAGGCCCTGGCTTTGGGAGGGATGCACGGAGGGAGCCCCTCAGGGGCTTCTATGAGACGGCTGGTGGTGTCAAGCGGTTTTTTGTTTTTCCCTTCATTGGAAGTTTTTGCTTTTGCCTTTGCTTTTGTTCTCGTGTGTCAGATTCATCTCGGGCTTCTATACG
>Ga0224557_1000343_pt1 | contig 52633 bp, 35 predicted proteins | sample 714S31014metaG_FD_180677 | JGI IMG/M metagenome (GOLD analysis project Ga0224557, IMG submission 180677) | Peat soil microbial communities from Stordalen Mire, Sweden - 717 S3 10-14 | ecosystem: Environmental > Terrestrial > Soil > Wetlands > Peat | place: Sweden: Norrbotten County, Stordalen...
GGCGCGTTTTTCTGAGCCGCCTGCTGCGCCTCTGCAGCTGCATCTTCAGCCAACAAGGCCCCCAAGCTCGCCACCTGCAATTCCAGGTTGGATAAAAACGACTTTTTCAGGATCGACTAGTTATGGGGGAGGAATTGAAGCCGTTGGGTGCTAGAACTGAAGCTTTGCGCCGAACTGAATCTGGCGCGAGGTGGTGGAAGTGGCCGTCACCACGCCGGCAGTGGGCGATATGGCGGAGGGCGTCAGGGTTTGCACGCCGGCCGAGGATGTGATCGTCGGAGCCGACGAGTACACAACCTCATTGGGCGTAAGCAGGTTTGTGTGGTTGAGCACATTGAAGAACTCGGCACGAAATTGCAGTGCAAGCCGCTCCGTGATGTGCGCGTTCTTTGTCGCCGAGAAATCCAACTCAGTTAGCCCCGGGCCCACCAGAGAATCCCGTTTCGCGTTGCCATAGGTGCCGTAGATGGTGTTGCCGCCAGTCCCGTTGGGAATGCTCACAGTTGGCTGGATGAAGGCATTCGGGTTGAAGTATTCACCCACCTCGTGCGGATAGAGTGCGCCGTTGAAGGCAGGATTCCAACTGGGCCGTATGGGGTTGCGCGAGTCACCGTTGCCGGGCGCGTTATAGCCAAGCTGCGGCGAGAACGGAAAGCCGCCTTGTACCGCAAAAATGCTGCTGACCGTCCAGTCTGCAGCCAGAAGCTGGACCGTCGTGGGAGAATGACGCAGAAATCGCCGGTTGGTGCCGAAGGGCAGGTCGTAGCTACCATTGAGCGAGGCTGCCTGGCGAACGTCAGTGGCCGCCGGGCCCCAATCCAATTTTGGCTGCAGCGGGAAGGCGACAAACGCCGGAGTGTTGCCGCTGACGCTGGTATTCCACGCTGAGCCGTTGTCGAGGTTCTTTGACCACGTGTAGTTGCCGCGCAGTTGCACGCCGTTGGCGTAGCTGCGGCGCACGTCGGTTTCCAGCGCGTTATACAAGCCCGTTCCTCCTGAGACCCACGAAGTGGTGTTGGCAAGGTTCGGATTTGCGAGAGCGGTGGAGGGGTAATAAGCCTGGCCCGCGGCGGTATAGGCGGGAATGGGCTCGTTCATGTCTTCCGATTGAATCTGGTGGTAGCCGTGCCATCCAACGTAGCCAACCGTTAGCGAGGTCTGCGGGGCAATCTGCTGCTCGACGCGCAAGCTCCAGGAAATCACTGCGGGCGTCGCGATATCGGGTTGCACGTTGCTTGGCGACACCTTGGCAGTGGAGGGTGGCGGCACGCCTGCCGTGAAGTGCAGGCTTGAGACCGCGACGGTCTTGAGGGATTCAGCAGTGTTGTAGGGCGCGGTCTGGTCCAGCCGATAGTCGAGCGTGTCCAGCAGACCGTGATAGAGGCCTACGCCTCCGCGGACCGCCGTCTTGCCGTTCCCCCACACGTCCCATGCAAAGCCGAGGCGCGGTGCAGGCAGAAACTTGGCTCGGTTGTCGCTGAGCGCGGAGTTGCCGACAACGGGCTGCGTTTGCAGCACGCCCTTCGAGAGGACGTAATTCGATGCGCGCCCCTGCGCCTCGTTCCAGCCGTTGGTGGACTCAGCGCGGAAGCCCGCGCGCAGTTCCAGGCGCGGCGTGAGCTTGATGGTGTCTTCAACAAACTCCGCAACCTCAAGAGAACGCCAACCTAGTTCTGTTGGAGCTGGCACCAGCGTGAAGGTGGCCACCGTTCCCTGCAGGAAACTTGTCAGCGTACTGAACGAAGCCTGTCCATATTGGTCCTGCGCGAGCAGATCGTTGGCCTGCACGCGTTGCAGCCACACACCCGCTTCAATCTGTTGCCGGCCGCGCGACCAGTAGATGTGGTCGTCTCCAGTGAACAGGTTGCGCGACGTGACGTTATTGCTGCCCACGTTGGCGCCTGCGCCTGTGATGGAGGAAGCGCCGTTGGAGGCCGTGCTGCCGCTGATGACGATTGCGCCGATGGGATCGCCTGACACCCAACCCGGCAAGCTGACCGGTACTGATCCGTAGAAGGCATAGCTTGCGCGCGAGTAGCCGAAGCGCGCGGTGTTGAGCAGCGACGGCGAGAAGACGTGCTGCTCCTGGATGCTTGAAACCTGCTCGCGGAGGCTCTCGTTCACCAGGCTGAGTGGATTGGCCGAAGGCGTGTTGGCAGAACTTGCATCCACGGTGTAGACGGCGAACAGCAGGTCTCTGCTGCCAAGGTTCCAGTCAAAGCGCGTGGTGCCGAAGTCCTCGTAGATGTGTTGCGGCGGATGACTGAAGGCCTCCGCGATGCCGCTGGGATTGCCGTTCGACAAAAGTTCCGGCCCGTTGGCCACAGGCCAAAGATTCAACAGCGGCGCCACCGAAGCGTTGACGCCGACATGCTGCTCCACCCCGGAGGAGTTGGGTACATATCCCAGGCGCGCCTCCGCATCGGGAACCAGCGTCACGTCACTGAGGCCCCAGTTCTGCCGGAAACCTTCATAGTTGCCAAAGAGGAAAAGCTTGTCGCTGCGAATCGGACCACCCAGCGTGCCGCCGAACTGGTTGCGTTGGAATTCGGGAATCGCCGCCTGGTCGAAGTAGTTGCGCGCGTCAAATGCGCTATTGCGGAGGAATTCGAATGCGGAGCCGTGAAGTTTGTTGGTGCCCGAGGTCGTGACGATGCTGATCTGTGCCCCATCGCGCTTGCCGAAGCTCGCGCCATACGTGTCCGAGGCGACGTTGAACTCGCGCACCGCGTCCACGCCGAGAAGTTGGCCGCTGGTGCCGCCGGGTGTGACGTTGATCAGCGAAGCACCGGTGTACTCGACTCCATTCAGCAGGAAAAGATTGTCCTGCGGGCGGCGTCCGCCAACGCTGAACATGTTGCCCACCGACGAGTTGGAGGTGCCGATGCCGCCGGAACGCTCGCCGGTGTAGTTCACCGTTGCCGGGTTCAGCGAGAGCAATTGGTCGTAACTGCGGCCGTTCAGCGGAAGCTCCTTCACCTGGCGCTCGTCGATCAGGCCCGCGGTCTGCTGCGTGGTCGTGTTTACGCTCACTTGTTCGGCATCCACCACCACTTCCTGTTCAACCTTTGCAACGCCGAGGACAAAGGCGAGATCGATGCTTTGGCCAATTGCAAGCGATATGCCACTGCGCTGGTCGGTCTGAAAGTCGTCGTGGACAACCGAGACCACGTAATTGCCAACGGGGACTGAGGGCGCGTAGAAGCGGCCGTCTGCGTTGGTGGCAAGGATGCGAGTGGCGCCGGTCTCAATCTGGTGAACGGTAACGGTGGCGCCGGTAACAGCGGCGCCGGAAGTGTCGCGCACCGTGCCGCTGATGCTGCCACCGACGATTTGCGCATGGACCGGCGAGAGTGCGACAAGAACGAGAGCAAGCAAGTAAACGGACAGAGAGTTGAAGTACTTCACAGGGGCCTCCTGAAGGCTATGTTGTGGCGGGCTCCGTACGCCGGCAGTGCGGACGCGGATGCCTGATGGGTCGTGATGAAAACTGGTTGTACTGAAAGCGGGGAGACAAAGGGGAATCAGCAACAACAGCAGCAACAACAGCGGGAGCCGCAACAACAACAGCGCCGCCGCGGGGCAGCGGGCGCGTTATGCCGGGTTGGGGGAAGAAGAGTCATTCTTATTCTCAGTTCGGGGAATTCGAATCGCCGGCGGAGGGCCTGAGGGCTGGAAACACAAAGGCCGCGCCAGCGGAGGGCTGATGCGCGGCCTTGAAAATGCTATCGAGTCAGCGGGGACTCACAGGCAAGACCGGCACAGCACGCAGCAAGACGCGCAACAACAAGCGCGACAACATGCACGACAAGCGTCCGGGATGCGGTGAGCAGCCATGTTTCGACTGTAACAAAAGGTTAAGGGGGAGTCAACGAGGTTGATCGAAGTTACGGCCGGAAGTGCCAGAATCGATTGGGGTTCGTGCGTCTGGTTTTTCTCTCGCGCGGGCCGAAATTGCGGGCGGAGAAGTCGATTCGGCACTCAGGCGCTGAACTGGCGAAGGTGGTGGTCAAGATGCTTGTACATGAGGATGGCCCACTCGTCGGGGGTGAGGTTGCCGAAGAAGCTGTGGGGGCGAGTGGTGAAGGCCCGAGGGCCGCCGGCAGTGAAGCGGTCAATAAGGGAGCAAAGGCGTTGCTGCTCGAAAGCGAGATCGCGCTCGTCCTGGACGATGAGCGTGGGCGAGGTCGGAGAGTTGGGGCGCATTGGCTTGTCGTCGCCGAGAACGAACGGCTTGATGATGGTGCCGATGATGCGTCCGATGAACATGCGCGGCGGAACGACGTCGCCGACCGCCCACTCCAGGCCTAGAGAGCAGTGCGCCACCGCCTGCGCGGCATTCATTTTGCCCCAAAGCCGTGGGCTCACCGAGCCAAGACTGCCGATGCGCTGCCTCAACTCTTCCGCTGTGGCAGGATCAAAGAGATTCCTCATCCAGAAAGTCTGCATCGGCCACGCCGCTCCAATCAAGAGCCGATTCGAGATTCTGCAGAAGAAAGACCTTCCGACCAGTCGTCCGATGCGCATCTCAGGAATTTGTCGACCACGTAGCAGGGCGAAGTCAATCCCATCCAGCCTGTGATATCTTCAGGGCTTGCGGGAGCAGCTTCCCTTCAGACAATCGAAACCACTCCCCTGTTTTGGCTTAATCCATGCCGTTCTGTCGGACGAAAGAAAACATCTGAGAGGTCACCATGAAGTGTATGTCGTCAACGCTTCGCACAGCGGTCATCCTTGCCGTTGTGGTCATCGCAGGCTGTCACAGCCAGTCCAGCGCATCTTCTACCGAAGGAGCTTCAGGTTCAGGGGTCGGATCTTCGAGCGCGGCCGGCGGGTCGTCCAGTGCGGCTATCGATTGGTCGACGACCACGCCGGAAACTGTGATCGACGGCGCAGTCAATATGCCTGCTTTTACCGTTCAGATTCCGAGTGGCTGGCGGTTTGCCGGGATGATGTTGCGCCCCGGCGGCTGCCATCCTCCCGCGGTACCTGCTTATGGGCTTTCCTATACCGCGCTCGCTCCAGACGGCGTGACGGCTTACGAGGGCCTTCCGGGCGTTTCGTGGGCATGGGCCAGTGACGGCTCCAATCCCACATCGGCCAAGTGCGCCGCCATCAACATCACCAGTGCTTCAGCGTTCCTCCTGAACATAGTTGTGCCCAACATGCGGCCTGACGCAAAGAATATCTCCGTAGTGCCGCTGCCGCAAGCAATGCAATCGGGCCTGCAAGCGCAGCAGCAGGCACTGGCGGCCAAGGCAACGGCAAACGGGAGACAGACTGTGGATGCGGCGCGCATTCGCCTTGCTTACACGCTGAACGGCAAACCGGTGGAAGAGATGCTGGGCGCGGTGGTCACGTGCAGCGAGTCAACGATGCCGGCCTATCCGCTGCTGCACCGGCCGGCGATGACGCGCCGGAATTGCCAGTCAACCGGGACCAACATCCGGCGCACACCGCAGGGAGCGCTGGACGCAATGATCGCGAAGAACCTGCCCGCGCCGCAGATCAATCCTGCGTGGGACAGCATGATTCAGCAAAACATGCGTACCGGCTTTGCGAAGTGGCAAGCATCGAACAACGCGCAGTTCCAGGCCATCCAGCAGCACTACCAGCACGTAACCGCCGGCATGGTGCAGAGGGCGCAGCAGCAGATGGCGCAGACGCAGGCCTCAACCAACGCAGCCATGGCGCAGGACCGAGCGACGCAGGGTGCCATCGACAGCGCGGCGCAGGCGCAGGTGCGCGATTCGCTCAATCAGCAGATTTTTATTGATCCCAATACCGGACAGAAGATTCAAACATCGAATCAGTTCAGCTCGGCTTGGATCAGCTCCGATGGACAAAGCGTGGCGTTGACGACCGACACGACCGCGAATCCCAATGGGGTGGTCGACCCGGTGCGACAAAGCTGGACCGAGCTGATCCCCACGGGGAACTAGCGAGAGCGCCGAGTGAAGGCGAGGGTGGAGCATGTTTTGGATTTTGTTCGTCCTCATTCAGGCTACTGTGATCATCTCGGGCATCCGCCAGGAGCAGCGGGCCGGGTTGTGGAGCTGGTCAAAGTTTGTCTTCGCTCTCGGTTTCGCTGCACTCGAAGTGATCATCCTGATCGGGCCAATCTATTTTCTCGGCTTGCAGAGCCCGGTATTCTGGCCCGTGTTCAGCGTGGCCGCTGTGGTTGCCGCGCTGAACTTTATCTGGATGATCATTGTGGCTCGGCGCTGGAAGATGCCGGACGGACGCACCAGCCTGCAGGCCTACCGCGACGAGCAGGAAGGCAAGTAGGTTTTCGGGCTTTCGCGCAACCGGTTGTTGGGTAGAATGCAGTCATTGAGGCGCGGCAATGGAGAGACAACTTTGCGGCACGCAACCGATTCTTTGCGCGCCGGTAATCCGCCAGGTTGATCTGCGACTAATCGAGCTGCTTGAATCTCTTGAACCGGCCGAATGGGATTTGCCGACCATTGCGCCGCAATGGAGCGTGCGCGATGTTGCTGCACATCTGCTTGATACCGCCCTGCGCAAACTCTCGATGGGCCGCGACCAGTGCCTCGTTGAAAGAGTTGAGATTCGCTCGAACCAGGATCTTGTCGCCTTCGTCAATCGCATCAATGCCGAGGGCGTTACGGTGTATCGCCGCCTGAGCCCCGCGGTGCTTGTCGAATTGATGCGCGTCGCTTGCGGTCAAACAGCCGATTACTATCAATCGCTCGATCCGTTTGCAACGGCGGCTCTCGGTGTCTCCTGGGCCGGCGAATCGAATTCACTTGTGTGGTTTGATAATGCACGCGAGCTGACGGAACGCTGGCATCACCAGGCGCAGATTCGGCTGGCGACGAATCGCCCCAACATTATGACGTCGGAGCTTTATCACCCGGTGCTGGATACGTTTCTGCGCGGGCTCCCGCATACCTATAAGAACGTCGAAGCTCCTGACGGCACTGCTGTGCTGGTTGAAATTGTCGGGGACTGCGGCGGCGAGTGGTGTCTGGTGCGCTCTAGCGACGCGTGGTGCTTTGCAAGCGAGCTGCCGCTGGCGATTGCCGCGCATATCGTCATTCCGCAAGCGATTGCGTGGCGGCTGTTTACCAAGGGCATCAGCCACGAGGCAGCCCACGCTGCCGTTACGATCGGCGGCGATAGGGCACTTGTCGAGCATGTGATGCGGCTGGTTGCGATTGTCGGTTGAGAGGGAGCGAGCGCCCCTTCCTATACGATGGGGAAACGCGGATGCGATCCGCGCCGAACGATCTTTGCACGATGGCACCCGACAACCATATGGAGGATGTATGCGTCGCAGAACGTTTGTTGCTTCACTGCCACTGGCCGCCGCTGGAGCGCTGACTAATGTGAACGCGACGGCCCAGGGTTCGCCTGGTTCACAATCGCCGCAAGCCGATGGGGAAAAACCGCTGCCCAGATTTCAGGCGGTGGGCGAGGAGCGATTCATTCGGCCTGACGTACATGCAGGCGATCGGCCCTCCGGCGCGAATTTTGCATCACGGTCGGCGGCCATGGGACGTTCCGGCGCGGCGGGGACGGCACATCCGATTGCGACCCTGACGGCAATTGAGACGCTGAAGCGCGGCGGTTCCGCTGTGGATGCGGCGATTGCGGCGAATGCGTGCCTGGGATTTCTGGAGCCGACAAGCTGCGGGCTGGGCGGCGACTGCTACGCGATGGTGTGGGATCCGAAGCTGGACAAGGTGGTGGACCTGGCCGGATCGGGCCGCTCGCCGAAGGCGCTGACCCTTGAGACGGTGCGGCAGCGGGCGGTCAACGGCGTAATTCCATCACGGGGCGCGGTCTCCATTTCAACCCCCGGCGCGCTCGATGCATGGTGGACGCTGCACCAGCGCTATGGACAACTGAAGTGGGCGGAGATTCTGGAGCCTGCGATTCACCTGGCGGAAACCGGTGTGCCGGTGCCACAGATTATCGGTTACTACATCAAGCGCGGCCTGGCCTCGTTTCTGAGGCCTGGTTCCGGCGTGGAAGAAACAGTAAACGCGATGCACACCTTTGCGCCCGGTGGCGCGGCGCCAAACGAAGGCGATGTGTTTCGCAATCCTGACCTTGCGCGCACGTACCGCATGATCGCCGAAGGGGGGCGCGACGCTTTCTACGACGGCCCAATCGCGCAGACCATCGAAGCGTACTTCAAGCGGATTGGCGGGTGGCTTGCGGTGAGCGATCTGCGCGAGCAGCACGCGGAGTGGAACGATCCGCTGGTGACGAAATACCGCGGCGTGGATGTGTATGGGATGGCGGCAAACACGCAGGGACTGGCCACGCTCCAGATGCTGAACATTCTGGAGAATTTCGATCTGCGCGGAATGGGCTTTCAGTCGTCCGCATCGATCCACGCGCAGGTGGAGGCAAAGCGGCTGGCGTACGAGGATCGCGCACGGTACTATGCGGACCCGAATTTCGCAAAGATTCCGATTGAGTGGCTGAACTCAAAAGAGTATGCGGCGGAGCGCGTAAAGCTGATTCGGCCGGACAGAATTTTGACGCTGATCGATCCGGGGCAGGCGCCGAGTCACGGAGACACGACGTACTTTACTGTTTCCGACGCGGACGGCATGATGATCTCGATGATCCAGTCAAACTTTCGCGGGCTGGGATCGGGGTTGGTGGCCGACGGTTTGGGCTTCATGTTCCAGGACCGCGGCGAGTTGTTCTCGCTCAAGGATGGGCATCCGAATATTTACGCGCCGGGCAAGCGGCCCTTCCAAACGATTATTCCGGGATTCACCACGAAGGACGGAAAGCCGTGGATGAGTTTTGGCGTGATGGGCGGCGACATGCAGCCGCAGGGCCAGTCGCAGATCATCATCAACCGCGTGGATTATGGATTGGATATTCAGGCCGCGGGCGACAGTCCGCGTTGGCACCATGAAGGATCGTCGCAAACCATGGGCGAGGATCTGCCGGGCCTGGGGCCGACTGGGATTCTGCGGCTGGAGTCGGGCGTGCCTGCGGCGAGCCGGAGGGCCTTGATCGAGCTGGGCTGGCAGATGGGCGAGTCCGACGGCGGGTTCGGGCGCTACGAGTGCATCGAGCACCGGATCAGCGGCCAGGACCGCTTCTATTCGGCGGCCAGCGAGATGCGCGCGGATGGTTGCGCGCTGGCCTACTAGCTTTCACAAAGTATCGGGCGCACGGGTTGCGTTTTCGCGCTAGGATGAGTGCGTCCCACTTTATCCCATTCCCGTGAGCACACACGAAGCACGACTCGACTCCACCACCGCCGCGATGTCCCGCCGCCTGAGGCCACGGATTCTTTGGGGCGTGTTGGCGACACTGGTCATTTTGTTGGCGCTGCCTTGGTTCAGCGGACTGGCAGGTCGTAGGATGTTGCATCCGGCACAAACCGTTTACGTGACTGGATTCTTAACCGATTCAACGCAGAGTTTCGGCGCTCGGGCCTGGACGGACCGGTTCGGCGACGGAACGCCGGACTTTCTGCGGCTCAACGACCCGGCAGACCAGGCCGCCTTCCGGCGCTGGTTCACGCTGATCGCCGAATACCAGGCAGTGCGGCCAAAGGCAGAGGTCCCTGCTGAGATTACGGACTGCGCGAGCCTGCTCCGCTACTCCTACCGCGAGGCGCTCAAGCGTCACGACGAAAACTGGTTTCTGGCGAGCGGGATGGAAGTGGCGGCGCCGCCCGGCGAAATTCGCGCGTGGTCCTATCCACACACGGCGCTCGGAACGGCGCTGTTCCGGGTGAAACCGGGAGCGTTTGCGGCAGACGACGTGAAAAGCGGCGCATTCGCACAGTTTGCCGACGCGCGAACGCTAGTGGAGCGCAATGCTTACCTGGTGAGCCGCGATGTGCACCGGGCGCTACCCGGCGATCTGCTGTTCTACCGGCAATTCGGTCAGTCGTCGCCGTGGCATTCCATGATCGTGACGCGCGTGGGGCCCGATGCCGAGGTGGTCTACGACACGGGCGAGGATCACGGCAGCTCAGGCGAACTTCGCCGTGTCGCCCTCGCGGAACTGGTCGACCATCCCGAACCGCAATGGCGGCCGGTCCAAGGGAATCCGAACTTTCTCGGCGTTTACCGCTGGAATATTCTGCGAGGAACTCCATGAGTCTCCGTAAGACGTTGTTTGCCATATGCTTTCTGCTTTTCAGTGCCTCCGCGTTCGCCAACGACGCGCCGCGCTCGTTCTCGCTGTCCACGTCGCGCACCTTTGCGCCCGGCGAGAGCGTGAAGATCCAGCTGCTGGCGCGCAACGTGCCGGAGCTGGAGTTTCGGGTCTACAAGATTCGCGATGCGCAAAAGTTTTTCGCGGGGCTCAAGGATCTGCACAGCTTCGGCGTGCAGAGCCAGTCGCCGGGGGAGCAGATTGACCAGCGGACATTGCTTGAGAGGCTGCACGATTTCAAGGCACACCTGTGGTGGCTGATGCGGCACTTCTTCCGCGGCCAATTTACCGACGAGGCGCGCGACAATTTCCGCGAGAGACAGGGCAAGCTTGGCAAGAAGAGCCGTGTGGTGGGCGCGGCGCAGTTTGCGCAGGTTCCCATTCTGAATGCTAGCCAACTGGTGGCGCGCTGGAAGCTGGAGACACCGCCGGCACTGGTGAGCGAGACGCAACAGTTGCCGATTGACGGCCTTGGCGCCGGCGTTTACCTGATTGAAGCCACCGACGGAACGTACAAGGCCTACACCGTCGCGATGGTGACGAAGATTGCCATGGTGGAACGGGACGAGAACGGACAGGTTGCGCTCTACGTGGCCGACCGCATGACCGGCGCTCCGGTGGAGAAGGCCGATGTTGCGCTGTGGACCGGCGGACAAATGCAGTCGTCGGGTTCGACGGACGGCGACGGCATGGCGATGATCGCGATGGGCGGGAATTCTGCGCATCCCGGCACCGAGCCGGAAAACGTATGGATACTTGCGCGCCACGGAGACGACAACGCGTTGGTCACGCCGTGGGGTTACAACTTCGGCCTGCAGAACAAACCCTCACCGCTCGGCTACATTTACACCGACAGACCCGTCTACCGGCCTGGGCACACGGTCCACATCAAGGCGATTGTGCGGCAGAGGAAAAACGACACGCTGGACCTACCGCAGGACTGGACGCCGACGATGCAGGTAGAGGACGGCGACGCCAAGGTCGTTTTCTCCAAGACGATGAGCTTCTCGGCACATGGGACGCTGACTGCGGATTTTGACCTGCCCGCGGATGCTTCCTTGGGCTACTACAGCATTACAGTGCGCGACCCGCAGGGGTACACGCCGGGTGGAAGCATCGACGGCAACGGCAGCTTTTACGTGGAGGACTACAAGAAGCCGGAATACCAGGTAAAGGTGACCGTGCCGGGGGTGGCGCGCGTGCTCCAGGGTAAGCAGATCCAGGCGACGATTGAGGCGAAGTACTTTTTGGGCGAGCCGGTCTCCGGCGCAAAGGTGACGTACGTGGTCCACACCTCCACGCACTACTGGTGGGATGAGGACGAGGGAGACGATAACGGCGAAGCCGATGCGGGGAGCGATAGCGGCGACGCAAGCGACGCAGACGATGCCGACAGCGGATTTGGCGAGACCGAGCAGCAGGAACACCAGGGCGTGCTGGATGCGGATGGCTGGCTCACCATCAACTTGCCGACGAGAGTAGACGACAAGCACGAGGACCAGGACTATCGCATTGAAGCGCGGGTGACGGATGCGGCCAATCGCGAGGTGGCCGGGCATACGACTGTGCTTGCAACCTACGGCTCGTTCCGCGTGAGCGTGGAGCCGACGAGTTACGTATTCCAGGCAGGGCAACCGACGCGCGTAAAGGTGACGGCGCAGGACTACGACGGCAAACCGGTGCAGACCCAGGTAGAAGTGCGGGCGTCGCTCGAAAAGTGGGACTCAGTTACGCACGAAAGGTCAGTGACATTGAAGGCCAGCCAGAATGCCACGACGGGAGCCGACGGAACGGTATTGCTGGATCTGCCCTTGAACGGACAGACCGGCGACTTTGAAGTGACGGCGATTGCGCACACGCCGGAGAACCGCCCAGTGCAGGGGCGGACGTGGGTGTGGATCTGGAATGGCGCGGGCGAGTGGTACACGGCCAATACACAGGCGCAGATTATCGCGGACAAGAAGAGCTACAAAGTTGGCGACACGGCTCACTTGTTGCTGGTGACCGGGCTGAAGGAATCGTGGGCCGTGGTGACGACTGAGGGCGACACGGTGCAGTCGCGGCGGCTCATGCACGCGACCGGTGAAAGCTTTGCCTTCGACGTTCCCATCAACCAGCAGTCACAGCCGAATCTGCTGGTGAATGCGGTGATTGTGCACGATAACCAGGTTTCGGTGGCGCAGAAAAGCCTGAAGGTTCCGCTCATCGAACGAACATTGACAGTGACGGCGACGGCCAGCAAGAGCCAGTACCTGCCGGGGGAGAAAGGCAGCTTTGATGTATTCGCCGCGGACGCGCAGGGAAAGCCCGTGGAGGCTGACCTGAGCTTTGGCGAAGTGGACGAGGCGCTCTACTCGGTGCGGCCAGATACGAGCGGCGACATTGTGAGTGCGTTTTATCCGAAGCGATCTTCCGATCTTGAACCGCAGACCTCATTTGACTTTTTCTTTACGGGGCAGGCGGGAACCAAGAGCCCGCTGCTGGCGGAGCTGAATGCCGGGCTGTTTCATCCACGCATGGCGCAGGTCAAGCCGGGGTCGGACCTGGTGGTGCCGAAGGTGCGCAAGGCGTTTCCCGATACGGCCTATTGGAATCCGAATGTGCATACGGGGCCGGACGGACATGCACGCGTGGAGTTCAATTTTCCCGATGCGTTGACGACGTGGCGGACGACGATCCGCGCCATGACGGATGACGGGAAAGCGGGCGGCGTGGTGACGCGCGTGCTGGTGCGCAAAAATCTGATCGTTCGGCTGGCCGCACCGCGCTTCTTCAGGCAGGGTGATGAGACGGTGCTGCGCGCGATTGCGCACAACTATCTGGCGACGGCCAAGGACGTGACATTTGCGCTGGACGTGAGCGGCGTAGAGGTGATGAGCGGCGCCACGCAGAAAGTGAACGTACCGGCCAAGGGCGAGGCCTACGTGGATTGGCGCGTGAAGGCGCATGCAACGGGCAATGCTGTCCTGACCGCCAAGGCGCTGACGAATGAGGAGTCGGATGCGCTTGAGATGACACTTCCTGTGCTTGCGTACGGCGTAAAGCAGAAGGGCGCAGGCTCGGGCGTCGCGTTTTCCGGTATGGGACAGAATGAGTGGACGTACAACTATCCGGCGGGCTCGGACGCGGGCACGCGCGGGTTGACGATTACGGTTGCTCCGTCGGTGGCGGGAACCGTATTTGATGCGCTCGATTACCTGACGAGTTATCCGTGGGGTTGCACGGAACAGACGATGTCGAGCTTCCTGCCTGACCTGATTGTGGCGCAGGCCATCGACAAACTGCATTTGAAGTCGCCCATCGATCCCGCGACGCTGAAAGGCATGGTGAACGCTGGCATCGAGCGGCTCTACAGCTACCAGCACGAAGATGGCGGCTGGGGTTGGTGGCCCGATGATCCCAGCCGGGTCTTCATGACGGCCTATGTCGTGAGCGGACTTGGGCAAGCGCAGGCTGCTGGCTGGAGCATCGAAAAAGAATCAGGCCAGGCGAATCATCTGCAAAATGGGCGAGCGTGGCTCCAGACAACGCTGGCGGCGCATCCTGACATGGTTCCGGATCTGCGCGCCTACGTGGTGTATGCGCTGGCAACGACGGGAGGCGCACCGAAAGATGCGGTCGAAAGCGCATGGGCGAGCCGCAGCAAGCTGAGCGACGAAGGGTTGGCCCTGCTTGGCCTGGCGCTGGATGCAAGCGGTGACGGACGAGCGCATGAGGTGGTCAGCCTGCTCGAAAAGAAGGCAAAGGTCACGGACGTCGACGCGCACTGGGAAGGAAGTTACGACGGGCTGATGGAGTATTGGGACGATACTTCGAGCGAGACCACGGCCTTTGCGATCAAACTGCTCATCAAGCAGGATCGCGCGAGTGGCTTGTTGCCGAAGGCGGCGGTCTGGCTTGCGGGACATCGCGACGGCGACTATTGGTGGTCGACCAAGCAGACGGCGATGGTGATTCAGGGGCTCACGGACTATGTGGCGCTGAGTGGGGAACTGGCCAACTCGTCAGACGTTGAAGTGCTGGTGAATGGCACGAGCGTAGGCAAGCGGCACTTTGGCCCGGGCGACGGATTTGGGTCGCCATGGCGCATCCAGGTTCCGACCGCGCAACAAGGCAGCGGCGGGCATGTGGTGATTCGCAAGAGCGGCAACGGGCTCACGTACTGGTCGGCCGAGAGCGCATGGTACTCGGCGGACAAGCGGCTCTTCCAGCAAGGCAAGCTGGCGCTGAATCTCACGCGTGACTACTACCTGCTGCAGAGGCGGCAGGACAAGCCCACCGATCCCATCACGTACGATCTGGCCCCGATCAAAGGTCCGGTGCACGTGGGAGATATTGTGGCCGTAAGGCTTGCGGTGAGCGGGACCGACTGGAGCTACCTGCTGGCCGAAGATCCGATTCCGGCAGGCACGGAGTTTCTGGCGGAGACAGGCCTCTACAAGCTGAACAACAAGCCAGATTGGTGGGCCGACTGGTTTACGCGCAAGGAGTTCCACGACGACCGCGCGGCTTTCTTCAACACCGACTTTAGCGGACGCCGCGAGTACGTGTATCTGCTGAAGGTGGTGAACGCGGGCAAGTTCGTCATCAGCCCGGCGCAGGCCGGCCCCATGTATCAATCGAATGTTCAAACCACAACCGATCCCGCAACGCTGGAGGTGCAACCGTGAGTACCATTCAGGATTTTCTTCTTCGCCTTCGCCGCAGCCGGTGGTGGATTGCGATTCAGTTTGGTGGGACGCTGGTGCTGCTGTTGGCAGGGCTGGCATGGACAAAGATCCCTGACAGGCACTGGTGGCAGGTTGTCCTCACGCTCGCGCTTCCACTGCTGGTCGTGATCTCCGTGCTGGAAACGGAGGCCGGAACGATGCGCGCGTTGGCCGACGATGACGGCAAACGCGTGAAGCTGGTGTGGGGAGCGGTCACGGTGTTGGTGTGGGCAGGGCTGTTCTGGGCCTGCTGGTTGGCGCTGGATTGGTGCGACGATCAGATTCCCTCGTGGTCAGGCTATCTGAATTCGCGGATGTCTGCCGGCGGACGCTCCATGGTCTTCACCTATAACCACTTTGCGCACTGGCTCACGGTCATCGAGTGGGTCCTACGGTGGATCATTGTTCCTGGAAAAATCATCCCTTATTCGATTGTTTGCGCGCAGTGGGGCTGGCGGATTCCATTTCGCAGAGTGTTTCGCCTACTGCTCGGCTGGCGCTGGTGGCCTGCTGTTATCGTCGCTGCGCTGGCGGGCGTGTTGCTCCCTGCGCATTTCTTCGCCGTTCTTCCGCATGGAACCGTCTCAGCACAGATCTGGGCCGTTGCGTGGAAGCTGGTTGCGACCTATGTACTGGTCATCAGCAGCTGGGTTCTGCTACTTGCCTGGGCCGCTGTGCTGCTTGATCGGCGCGCACCGGATTCGAATGATGACGGCGATGAACTCGGCGAGCCTGTTGCGGTCGGCTCCGGCCCACTGGGCGAAGACGCGGTTCGTCTACCGCTGCCCGAGAACGGCGACGACGCCTGAAGGCAGACCAGCATGGAGCCATGCGAGTACCTGGGCGCGGCCGTAGCGCTTGAGCAGTTGCGCGGCGTAAAAGCCGGCAGCTCGATGGGCAGCTTCGGCGGCGGCTTCGGTTTTTGCATGAGCGAGTGCCTGGTCGAGTGCTTCAATCTTGAGGGCGGCGGTTTTGGCGTCCGGCTCGCTCCATGTTTCCACGAGCCCTTCGCGCAGCCATAGTGGTGTGCTGGCTCCAGCCTGAGCTTCCACTAGAACATGGAGAAACTCGTGGAGCAATGTTTCGCTGAGCAGCTTTCGCGCGGCCAGCGTATGCAGTGGCTGGGTCGCAATCCAGTTCCCTTCCGTGAACGCGGCAACCCATCCGAGAGCCGATGTCGCATCGCGAAATGCGGTCGTGGAAGGAAAGGCCCGGACCGTGATGGAGGTAGAGTCATTCAGGCCGGAGAGTTCTGAAGCTTCGTGCCGCGCGCGATTCAAGTCATCCAGGTAAGAAGCATCGGCGGTGTCGAGCGACTGCAGCGTGAATCCTTCGCCCGCGAAATCCTTCCAGGTGCGTCCTGTTGTTTCATCCGCCGATTGGACGCCGGGAAAATATTGGGCAAGGATTTGCTCAGTCGAGCGGCCTGCGGCAGCCATGGCCGCGGAACCTTTCTGGCACAAGCCCACGCCATGTCCCCAGCCGCGCCCGTGAAAGAGGAAACGGTCGCCCTGTTGGCTAACTTCAAACCACGTGCTGGGAATTTTGTTCCACCCCAACGCCTCGCCCACTGCCAGAACGAATGTTTCCGCAGAAATGTTGCTCGCGTCGAGGCGCAACGTAACAGCTCGGCCTGACTCGCCGCGCTTGGCGACCGTTATTTGGTTCCAGCCGGGCCTGGCCACTCCGGCTTGCGCCAGCGCCGCAGAGATTTCATTTCGACTAAGCTCGGTCGCCCACTCTTTGCTTCCCCCTGCACTGCAAAATCGGTCGGGAGCTGATGGCAGGTAGGAAACTGCGTGTGCATTCGGCCAGATTTCTACGGGCGATGCTGTCCGGCCGCCACAGTCTTTATTGAAGTAAGCAAGAGCGCGCGCGCCATGGAACCACAGCGTCTCTCCTGAAGTGGCAAGCGCGGTAACGTGAGCGGAGGGCCGCCTCTTGCCGCTGTCGCCCCAGTGCAGAAGCTGGCAGTGGGTGGAGTCGCAGACGTCGTAGTCCGGGTGACCGTGCGCCTCGTGCAGTGCGTAGGTGCGGACGACGACGGCGAGAGCTTTGAGGGATTCAGGACTGTCGGCCGATCCGCTTTCGCTTGCGACCACACGCTCCACATAGGATTCCACGGGCATGGTCACCGCGATGATCAGCTTGCCTGCGCGCGCGGAGATGCTGATTGGATAGGAAAGGGTGACGGACTCGCCGTGGGCCGCCAGCGTTGTTGTGCCGCTCAGCCAAAGCCCATCGACATGCACTGTTCGACCACCAGACGTAAGCGCGATGGCACTGTTGTCGGCTTTCACACTGGCTGCTTGAAGCAGCCGTCCGGGAGCGCATCCTTTGCAAGTGCTCAACGTTGTTAACGCCGGCCGCACGGGGGTCGTCAACGTCAGCTCCCGGTCATGCCACAAAGTCCACATGCCGACGCGGAGGTTTGGGTTAGGCTTTGGGTGAGGATTGCTCGGTGTGTCTGCGGCGCTGGCCGCAACGGGCAAAGCTGCTCGCACAGCAGACGCAAGCAGGATGCCGGCGACGAGCACGCTGAACAACTGGCGCAGTCTCAGAGCCCTGCTCACGGCATCACCGGCGAATGTGCCAGCAGTTCGGCGGCTACGCGCGACGCGTCCGCTCCATGACCTGCGGGCAGATAGACGACCACGACCACCTGAGGCTTGTCTGCCGGCGTGAGTCCCGCAAACCAGCCGTGCGATTGCGTGGATGCCGTGCCCTCAGCTGTGCCGGTCTTGCCTGCAACGGATGCGCCGGAATGGCTCACCTGCCGCGCCATGCCAAAGCTGGCCGAGTCGGCAAGACCCGCGCTGACGACCTGCGCTGCCGAGGATTCAGGATGCGCGGCCAGTTCCACAGCCAACCAGCGATAGGCAACAGCCAACTCGAGCGGCGTGATGCGGATGCCATCCACGCCCAGCAGGGCCAGTTGCTCGGCCTCAGGGCTCATCGGTTCCCGGAAGATTGCGGATGCTTCCATGGAGGATCCCTGTTCCGGTATCCCCATGCGGTTCGCAAGGTCGGTGATGCCAAGCAGTCCGGTAGGACGGAGGAGTTGGCCGAGGTCACCGGGCCTTAACGTGCGCGCAACCTCTGCGAAGTAACTATTGCACGACCAGGCGAGCGCTTCGCGCGCATCAAACGGCGGTGCAAGCGGATGCGTGCAGGCCAGCCGATGGCCCCCAACTACCAGCTTTCGATCGCAGACGACACGCTGCTCGGGGTTCCAACGGCTAGAGGCGATGAGGCTATAGAGGACAATTGGTTTCAGCGTAGATCCGGGTGCTGCCAGCGTGCGACGCGCTTCGCCGAGTCCATGTTCGGCCAACAACCGACCGGTCCGAACATCGAGCACAAGGATGCGCGCCTCGGGCGCAGTTTGCGCTGCGCGGTTTGTCGACATTTGCCAGGAAGGGACTGGATTGGGGCCGGCGGATGCGCTCAGAACTGCACAGGCTACCAGAATTGCGAGAGATGGAGTGAATCCGCGCACAGGAGAAGTATGAGGCACGCGGCCAGGGAAGGAAAACCGGCGAACGAGATACAAACTGAACCCATTCGCCGTTTTAGATCAGCGGAATTGCGGCGCGCTCAGGCCTCTCCCAGGACGACCGTGTGAGGACTCATGGGAATGGGATGGCCAGTGACGTTCTTGAATCCCGCATCGGCATACATGGCAGTCAGCTCGCTCATGGTGTAGGCATCGCCGGCCGCCGTAGTTGTGAGCATGGTCATGCTGAATGCAGCAGGCTCGCGTGGCGAGACGCGGTCCTCATTGGGCACGAACTCAAGCGTAGCGGCTCGGCCACCTGGCTTGAGCGAAGCGCGAACTTTCTTAAGAAGGCCCACATTGGTGGGCACATCGAAGTGGTGCAAAAAATTGGTAAGCAGCACAGCGTCGTACGGGCCGCCGTAGTCCACTTCAAAGGCACTGCCGGGGAGCATGTTGTAGCGCTCATGCACGCCGGCCTTCTTTGCGTTTTCGAGCGCCACGCGAAGAACCGGCGCCCAATCAAGCCCGGTCACATGCGCTTGTGGATTCTGTTTGGCGATTTCGACTCCGAAGAGTCCATGGCCGGCAGCGATGTCGAGCACGCGCATCGGGCTGGTTTTCCCTTCAAGCACAATCGCACCAAGTGGACCAGCCAGCGGTCCCATCATAGGCCCCATGGTCTGGGCGAACTGGACCCAGACCGGATTTTCAGGCTCAACCGTGCCATCGCCGGGAAGGTTGGTGCGGCCGTTGCGCACGATTTCACTAAGATGGTTGAGCGGCTCAAGCACCGCGGGATTTGAGAGGAATTGAGCCACGGTGGCCATGCATGCGGGAGAGCGAGGATCAAGGAACGTCCCGCTTACGGCTGTGTGTTTGTAGTGCCCGTTCTCCTTGGCAAGCACGCCACAGATCACCAGGTAGTCGCACAGGATGCGGGTTCCGCGTTCCGATGCGGAACAATGGCGGGCAATGGAGGCGACGTTTCCCGGCCCGTTGCCCACGGCCGTGAAGATATCGAGTTCAATTGCCGCTCGCAGAGCCGCCGTCTGCTGGTGGGCCTGCATCATTCCAAAGATCAGGCCGGGGTTCAACGGAGCATTCGCGTGGTTTTCAGCACTCATAGCCAACCTCCTGGTTGTTTGCATTTGCAAAATTACAAGTTTTCGGGGACCTGATACGGGGAAGTGAAGTTCGGGAAGTCAACCTGGCAAATCAGCCAAGTGACAGCAGCCTATCATAGTGCCGCTCATGCGTGGCAAGATGCGAATGGGTGGGTACCCGGTTCAGGATTACGAACCAAGACGCAGAAGACCCTTGCCTGCCTTCGCTGCTGGGCGGACGGAAGCGTCATGCTACATCAGCTTGTTCTTTGGCTACTTGGCGTACGCCTCGAATAACCTGCCCCATTGCGTCGTTTCCAGCCAATTCTCGTAGATCTTCTTGTCCTTCACCGGCCACCGATACCAGTCGTGATAGGACTCCGAGCCAAAGACAAAGAGGTGGACGAGCGGGGTATGGAAAAAGAGCCGCTGAATTCCCTTAAACGGCCCGAACCACATCATATCTCCGACGTGGCTGGCCATGTTGTCGCCGACGGAGAAGTTCCAGCTTTCCTGCGAAATGTCGTCACCGACGAGCTTGATTTCTTCGGGCTTGCCGATGCCTAGGCCAGCGCGATGGGCCAGGTGAATGTACTTGATATCCATTGGATTGAATCCCATGAGCTTGGCGGCAACCGCGTCAATGGCCACCTGGTCCGAGCTGGCCAGCATAATGTTCTTCACGTGCGGCCGCATGGTGCGCGGCCCCGGACCATCCCCTGCCGTTGTCCCGTCCATGATCGCAAACAGGCCGGAGTGGATCTCCTTCTGGATCGCCAGCAGGTCCACCAGCGTTTCGTGGATCCACGAATGAGTGTAATGGCGGTGTGTGGCCAGCAGGCCGCCGAACGCATTTTTCATTGCGCCGGTGGTGGTGGTGTAGATGTGGCACTTCACCGTGGGCAAGTGAACGATGTTCTTGCCGAAGAAGAAGTCGGGAATGTGGATGCCCTGCGGAAAGACCTTGTCCAGCGCCAGCATCTTTGCCTTGGGCTTGAAGGGAATCCACTTCATGTCGCCGTCGCGGAAATTGTAAAGGACCGGGATGTTGTATTTGGAAAAGATGGGCAGGTAACGATTCAGATCTTCGCCTTTGAAGGCGTTGGTAACCACCGTCTTGTTCTGGACGCAGACCAGGTCTTCATACCCGCTGCCGCGCAGAGCCTGGATGGAGCCCTCCAATTGCCATGGAGTTGTATTCGCGCCCGGAAACGGGTAATGCCAGGAGATGTTGTCCTTGAGAATCGTCTTTGCCTTTGGATCGAGCGCAGTAGACATACCCGCCAGTTCAGTGAGCCGGGCGATATCCTCCAGTACGGTTTCTGGGCGCGTTCTCACTGCTGCAACAACGGATTGATTAGGCAAGATTTGAGTCTCCTGGGGAAGAATGTACTTTCCGGGAATTTTATTGTTCCTGTTCTAGTCTAGTCATAGTGCGAGCAAAACGACACAGGCAATGGCCGCCCCGATCAGCAGGCTCATGACGTCGGTCAAGGCGAAGACCACGGGATCTTCTTGAAGTTTTCCGCGGGAGGCCAGCAGCCAAACGCGGCACAGCCATAAGAGCATGAAGGGCAAGATCATCCAAAGCAGCGTGGCGTGACGATAGAGTTTCGACACGTCATTGTTGCTGATGTAAATGGAGAAGATCACGACGGCGGAAAAGGCGCTGGCGGTGCCGAAACTGCGCAGTTGTTCGAGATCGTCAACCAGGTAGCCGCGCCCGTTTTTCGGCAAGGTACCTTTGACGCGCAGGTTTTCCAGCTCCGCAAAGCGCTTGACGATGGCGAGAGAAAAGAACAGGAAGATTGAGAACCCTCCAAGCCAGTGGGAGATGTGGGCTCCGGAGGCGGCGCTGCCGGCCAGAAGCCGCAGCGTATACAACCCTGAAAGAGTCAGTACGTCCAGCAGGGGAATCTTCTTCAGATAAAGGGAGTAGACCAGCGTCGCTACGAGGTAGAACGCAAGCCATCCGTAGAAAGCGAGAGGCAGGAAGCGCGCACCCAAAAACGCAACGAGCAGAAACACTGCCGAAAGCACCGCACCCCACAGCGGCGACAGATCGCCAGCCGCGAAGGGCCGGTTTCTTTTGCTGTGATGGTGCCGGTCCGTTTCGAGGTCGAGCATGTCGTTGACGATGTAGGTTGCCGAGGCGGTGAGCGAGAAACAGACAAATGCCAGCAGAGCCGGCAGCAGCGCGGGGATGGTGAAATTATGTGCCAACAGCGTGGGAAGAAACATCAGCAGGTTCTTGGCCCACTGATGGGGACGCATGGCGCGAACCAGAGAAACAAGCGGATTCCTGTGCTCGTTAAACTCGCGCACTGGTTTGATGCCGCGTGTACGAAGCTTGCCGCGAAGCCCCAGGCTGGGGTTAGCTACCATGGCTTCGGTTGCATGAGCCAGCAAGGGCAGATCGGGCGTCGCGTTACCGACATAATCGAACGCGGCGGAGCCGAGATGGGTACGCAGACCGTCGAGCTTCTTGTTGCCGGTAAGATTGGTGGCGCCATCGGATCCCAGCACGCCGCTGAAGATGCCCAGGTGAGCGGCAACCCGGCGGGCGAGCACGACATCGGCCCCGGTGGCGAGATAAAGCGGACGGCCCAGGGAGTGCTGTTCCTTGAGGAAGTGCAGGAGCTTGCGGTTGTACGGCAGGTCTTCGACGTCGAGCGCGATGGACTCCGTAACGAATGCCTTGAAAGCCGCCTTTCCTCGAAGAAGTTTTCCAGGCAGAGCCAACGCAAGCATGGGATGCTTGCGCAAGAGCACCAGCAAAGAATCGACGAGCGTGTCTGACTTGACGAGCGTACCGTCAAGATCAACACAAAGCGGTCGCAGCGTTGCCTGCGCGGGTTCCGGCGGGGAGACGATCTGGGACAACCCTTTACCTCGTTGAAGAGTGCCGGCGTCAAGAAACGAAACTCGGCTTAATACAATTCTGTCCTATTTTGCAGAATTCGCACTGCAACTTATGGGCAATCGAGGACAACTCAAGTATACCTTCGCCACATCTTCACAGAAGAACGCCGGCACCGCGCAAAGGACCAGGCGCAGCGGAGGACTTTCAAGATAAGGCGAGGAAATGGAGAATTGTCCGCATACGCTCCGGCGGGACGTCTCAAAACTTGCCTGCCGAGCCGTAGCCCTCGCGCAGAGGGCGAAGGTTGGTGGAGCTGAGCGGGATCGAACCGCTGGCCTCCTCGTTGCGAACGAGGCGCTCTCCCAGCTGAGCTACAGCCCCACGACTTAATAAGTTTACCAGCTGGCGGCGAATCCGAAAAGGCAGCTTGCTTCGCGGTCTTCGCGGATGCGCGGGCGGGTTCTACCACGGGATTCGATTGCCTGTGCTGAAGTAGAACCATCGGAGATGGGTTCCCGAGGGACCGCCTATTCCGCGGGCGCAGCCGTCAGAGCCAACGTCTTTTTGATCGCCTGGGCGAGCATTTCTGGAGAGCTAATTGCAAAAACAGTTCCGTGCATGTCCCTGGTCAATTGCTCCACTCCGTCTGGGGCGCTGCCGATATAGGGAAATAACTCGAAATAAAAGAAATGAGCTTTAGAAATCTCGATGTCCCTGGTCATATCTCGTGGCAGCTTCTCCCATGCATGACTGCCCCCGGCGCCGAGGAAGATGATATCGTCTGGAGGCTCCTTCGATGAAGACTCCCTCTGTGCAAGGCCTACCAAGAAACTGGTCCAGGAACCTTTTTTGAGCGCCTGATACGGGATGGTGGCAAAATCTATCTGCTCCAATGCCCTCTCGAGCTTTGAGAAGCCGTCGGCATCGAATTTGTCCAGACTGAGAACCTGCTGCTGTTCGTCAAGGTTGAAAGCGACAAGGTTCACCGACTTGCAGGGAAGTTGGTTGAGTAAGGTGACAAGCGATTGCAGGAGGATAGCCCGATCCCATGCTTGGAGTCGCGCTGTCCCAAATCGGCCATGCGCGTTCAACAACACCGTCAAGCGTTGACCTTTGGCCGCGAGGGAGCCATTCCACCGCGCATCAACCAGAGGAGCAACGGCGCCCGGCTGAAGCACAACAGGGATATTCCCGGCCCCTCTGGCATCGGCGGGCTTCAGTTTCTTCCGCGCGCGGCACATGTGGCCTTGACCGTCCGCCAGAACGACCTCTAGGGAATATCGTCCTGACCCCATCGCAAACCCGCCACTCGTCCGGACCTCTAACTTGGATAGCGGAGCGTCGAAGCCAGATTGGGAATGCGGCTGAACCTGCGGTATGTCGAAATACTCCAACAGGATTGTGGGCTTCCCGAACTCGGGTGTGACTCTCACGAGAATCACCAGGCGCTCACCTGAGTGAAGTTTTTCTCCAAGGCGGCAATTGATCGCGAATCCCGCCAAATAGCGGAAAAGGAGATCGAGCTGCATACTGCTTGAAAGCTGGATGTTGCAGGGTAATGAATTCTTCAACGATGCGTGGTCAAGGATCCAAGTTGCATGAAGAAGAACCTCGCCCTTCACCAACTGCTGAGCGCCCGCAACGCTAGCAACGAGACAACTCAACATGAACAGCCGAGCGATGCTGAGGAGCAGTCTCATCTTCGCGAATCTGCTTCCGCTACTCAATCCGGACAGGGCACACAAGGAGAACAGGCGAAAACCGATGCGGTCAATATAGCACGGAATAGCACGGAGGAGCCTCGCATGCACGGGGCTCACTCTATGCCATGACTGTTTTGGCGAGAGTTCCGGCGGAAGAAGGGACTCCCCGCTGGAAATGCCTCTACAACTGGTTCATGTTGAGGAGGAACTCGGCGTTGTTGCGAACCTTCTCAAGCCGGCTGATAAGCAACTCCATCGCTTCAACCGGTGAAAGCGGGTTAAGCACCTTGCGCAATACCCAGATGCGCGAAAGATCGTCTTTGGGGATCAGCAGCTCTTCCTTGCGCGTGCCGGAGCGCTGAATGTCGATGGCCGGGAAGACGCGCTTGTCCACGAGCTTGCGGTCAAGGATGATTTCCATGTTGCCCGTGCCCTTGAACTCTTCGAAAATGACTTCGTCCATGCGGGAGCCGGTGTCAACGAGGGCGGTGGCAATGATGGTGAGCGACCCGCCCTCCTCGATATTTCTGGCGGCGCCGAAGAACCGCTTGGGGCGCTGCAGTGCGTTTGAATCCACGCCGCCCGACAGCACTTTGCCCGAGGGAGGCACGATCGTGTTGTAGGCGCGGGCAAGACGGGTAATGGAGTCGAGCAGAATGACCACGTCGCGTTTGTGTTCCACCAGGCGCTTGGCCTTTTCGATGACCATCTCTGCCACCTGCACGTGGCGTGCTGCAGGCTCATCGAAAGTGGAACTGATGACTTCGCCCTTGACCGAGCGCTGCATGTCGGTGACTTCCTCGGGACGCTCGTCGATCAGCAGAACAATGAGGACGATCTCCGGGTGATTCGTGGAGATCGAGTTGGCGAGCGACTGCAACAGCATGGTTTTGCCGGTGCGGGGCGGAGCGACGATGAGACCGCGCTGGCCCTTGCCGACGGGGGTGAGCAGGTCCATCACGCGCCCGCTGGTCGCCTCGCGCACTGTCTCCAGCTTGATGCGTTCCTGGGGATAGAGCGGGGTGAGGTTGTCAAAGAGAATCTTGTTGCGGGTCTCCTCAGGGGACTCGAAGTTGATGGCTTCGATCTTGACCAGCGCGAAGTACTTTTCTCCCTCGTGCGGGGGCCTGACGTTGCCACTGATCGAGTCGCCGGTTTTCAGATCGAATTTGCGGATCTGCGAAGGCGAAACGTAGATGTCGTCAGGACCGGGGAGATAGTTGTAATCGGGCGAGCGAAGAAAGCCGTAGCCGTCGGGGAGAATCTCAAGAACTCCCTCGGCAAAGATGTGACCTTCTTTTTCGCTTTGCGCCTGAAGGATCTTGAAGATGAGATCCTGCTTGCGAAGGCCGCTGGTACCCGGGATTTCCAGGGTACGCGCAATACGGCTCAGTTCGGTTATGTTCTTTTCTTTCAGTTCAGCGATGGTCATGTTCACCTGCGAGGCGGGATGTTTGTGAGAGGAATGCGGGAGGGGGAAGTGCTCCAGACGGAAACCTTGCGGAAATGCTGGGATACAGCCGGCGTGTGCCGGCCTTGAAGCATCATCCTAATGCATGAGGAGTATCGAAACGCCGGGGAAACAAAACCGTCCGAATGCGGAATGCTGTTTCTTGCTTCGTTTTCTTACTCAACGATAGTGGATTGAAAGACGCCGTTTAAGCTGCGCGGCGCCTTTCAACCGGCTGGGCTGCCGGAGCCGACACGGGCCCGAGCGTTCCAGGGTTGGTGGTTTGAAAGCGGCACAGAACTTCATTAGTCGTGTCTTGCAGCCGTGTGTTCGGCTTGTGCAGCTTACGTGTTGCCTTGCTTGCCAGTTGACAGAGCTGGTAGCGATTGGACACATGAGAGAGTGCCCCAAAAACTAGATCAGAACGCATTGCAATATTCTCCTTCGTCAGTAGACTGCCCGGCTGGTGATTTGAAACGCTGCCGGTGCAGCACGGGGAGCCGATCAATCAAGGACTGCCCCAAGTTTTCACGTTCATGTTTTAGACGCACGAACCTGACATCCAGTTCAACAATCTTGACGCACTTTCGGGCGTGTAAAACAGGCCTAAACCCGCATGGGTAGATCAGACTGCAATTTTGGGAATTTCGGCGCCCGTCATGCCCATTTCCGAAAGCTCTCACAACGCACCGCAGGCATCAACAGAAGAGCCTGGACTCATTAGTATGATGCGGGAAATGGCTCACGGGCACATCAAATCGCAATAAGCAATCTGCCCTATATGGATGGCTCTCATGAATGTATACCGGGCAGACGCACAGGTCAACAGTTTTTTCAACGCTTTTTGAGCAGTTTTGACGGTTCCGAAAGCCTGTACTGAAGAGTGCGTAAAAACCTTTATTTTCAATCGAATGGGTTCAAGTCTCAACGAGAGTTATTGGCTGGTTTTGGCGAACGGGGCGGCTTTGCAGGGATTTGTGTACCGATTCGCACAAAAAGCGAACCAATCTGGTTACTTTCGGGCGGCAAACGGGCCGGATGGGCGGCCGTCAGGGTCAAAAAGCATGGAACGGCCGTCTTCGTCGATCCCGGAAGGCGGTCGCCGAACTCGCGCCGGGTGCCGGGGGGCAGCAATTAGCTCGTCAACGCGGAAGACCCCCGCCAGCAGGACGATGAAAGCGGGCACTGCCACAAGCATCGCGTCCAAACTCGAAGTTAGAACTGTCTCATTGATTACTGTCATTGAAATGGCCTCAGCGACAAATTCTGCAGTGTTTCTTAAGCAGTCTTAACAGTTATCGGTTCAAGATTAGAGTTCCCTTAAGAACCAAGGTAACCATCGTTCGAATACGGCGGTCAATGGCACCTTCGAGGGAGGCGCGAGGTTGCGGGAGTTACAAGGGTTGGCGGGCGGCCCAGGGCAAGGGACGCCCTTTCTCCCACCATCGCGGGTGCCCCAGGGTGCCGGGGTCCCCACGAACAGGTCTTCGTTCGGGGGGAGACGCCTCGCTTTTGGGCACCTGGGAAAGGGCAAAGCCGGGCGGTGAGCTTACCCGCCCGGATCTGAGGGATTGCGATCTATTGTGCGGAAACAGCCACGGACACCACACGAACCGGCCCAAGCAGGCCTGAGGGCAGTAGTAGGGAATTTGCATTGTAGGGTTTGGTGTCGGCAAAGGTAATGCGCACTGCATTCGGCTGCTCGTCTCCGATGAGGCGATTGACCCACGCATTAGTCACTTTGATCGTGACCTCGTTATTGCCGGGCTTGAGTGCGGTGGTTGCGTCTACCCGGTAAGGCGCGTGCCAGACGACGCCGAGAGGCTTGCCATTGACGGTGACTTCGGCCAGGTTCTTCACATCGCCCAGGTCAATCCAGAGATGCGCACCGCCTTTCAGTGCTGAGGGCTCCAGATCGATAGTCTTTGTATAGGTTCCTGTGCCGGAAAAATATCTGATCCCCGGGTCAGAGCTGTCGCTCCACGAAGAAAGCCTGTCCATGGAAACCGAAGGGAGCGCTCCGCGATCGGGTTGGAAGCTCACGCTCCAAGGCCCCTCAATATTCGCGACCACCATCTCAGTAGTTGCCGGCACTGTGCGCGAAGTTGCAGTCGCGGGTTTGCGGAAGACCACAAACACGCTGCCATAGGGTTCAAGCTTGAGAGGAACGGTCGTGCGCCCATCCGAAATTTTGAACGACGCCGGTTCGGTCTTGCCGGTGTCTGCGTGCCAAAGTTCCGGCGCCTTGCCAGACACACGAAACATTGCGTCCACATTCTCTGTGAGGTCGTTGCGGTTATCCACAAAGTAGACGTCGCCTTCGGTCAGTTTGCGATGGGCAAACAGCAGGTGCGTATCGGCCTCAGGATGCGTGGTTTCGAAGTCGGGCTCCATGTGCATTGCCTTGAAGACCTCGCCGAGATTCTCGCCGGCATAGACTTGGCCTTTGCCGACATGGTGTACGCCGGAGCCATCGCCAAAGAGCTCATCGCTCAACCTGGAAAACTCCTTCTGGTCGTCGGCAAGGCTTGGATCGTCGATGGGCTTTTCGCCGGCAACGGTTGCCCCGTTCTCCACCAGCTTGTGGATGGCGCGGAGCACGGGCAACGACATGTGCCTGCTGAAGGGGTCAAGTCCGAGAAGACGGTAGCTTGTGCCTCCCGGCGTGGTGATGCGGCCGTTCGCGGCGCTCAGCTCGTGAATCAGGGCGTCGGCGTTGACATAGTCGAAGCCGTACCCTTCGGGAATGTCGGGCGCCTTGTCCCCGAAGATTGCGGTCAGGTTGGAATCTTCTCCGTAGAAATAAATCAGGTCCGCGCCGAAGTGACCCTGCTGTAGCAGGAAGCTGGTGCGGGATAGGTAGTCGATCCAGGGCCCTGCCTGTTCGGCCCAGGTCTCGTTGCGATTGAACCATTGCCCGCAGGGACCGAGCGTCATGCCGGGGGCCTTGTTGACGAGCGGCTGGTGGGCCGACTCGTGAATCACAAATCGGTTGATGCCATTGATGAACTCCATATCGGCGGCGGGCCTGAGGGTGGCGGGCGACCAGGCCCATGCGGAGGAGAATGTGCACGTGGTCAATGATTCGGCCGCAGCAAGGTTCTGGCCATAGATGTGCGCCACCGAGGAAGACTCGCGATCATCCGCGTTGTAACCATACTGTTCCCTGACCACTCCAGGGGTCTGCACCCACATGGCGCTCATGGGAATCTCGTTGAACTTCTTCACCTCCATGCCATCGGCGACGAATGCGCGTCCGCCCTCGTGCGACTCGCCGTAATGCCCCATGCCCCACTCATGCAGAGTGGTCTCAAGCTGCCCGTAGTGCTCGGTTGCGATCAGGTCGGCGATCGTTTTGCGGAAGTCCCAGAGAAATCTGTCGCTGTCTGCGGAACTCTCGACAATCCGGCCCGCCAGCACCGGCATCCACGGCATCGGATCGTAGCCACGCAGTTTCCTGAACTGGGCAATCATGTTGTCGGTCCAGTTTTGCGAGCCGGCCTCCCAGCTGTCGTTCACCACGTAATGCAATCCACGCTTGCCGATCAGGTCGGGCCCAACGGTTCTCTTGTAGCTATCCAGGTAGGTGTCCATGTACTTCTTCACATACCTGCGGTCCATCTTGTCCACTTCAAGCCCGGTGGCCTCGGCTGTGGCCGGATGATTGGTGATGCCGAGCAGAGAGTAGCCAAAGCGAAGCACCGCCCAGTTGCCGGGCGGCGGAGTCCAGTCGAGTGTCCCATCCGGATGCATTTTCGCGGTCAGATTGATGACGTCGTTCTTTGCGATGGCGTCCGCGGGACTCACAGCGGGGGTCGACAGGATGTAGAGGTTCGGATCCGTGACGAATGCTGCTTTCTCCTCGAAGCGATTGACCCGTGCTCCTGCATGGAGCGCCAGTTCGGCGATCTCGTAGTCGGTGGGCGGCGTACGACCTCCGCGCAAGGAGGCGTCAGCCAAGGGCGAAGCCGGTGCAATCCGCTTGAATGTGACGCGGAAATACTTGGCGGTGACTGCCGGGAACGAAACCGTATTCTCCGGAGCTCGGCTCGAAGGCAATTCCGCTGCCGGGCTGAAGTTCTTGCCGTCGTCACTGGCCAACAACATTTTTTGGGGTGCGCCGATGCCAAACAGTACATTCGCCATCCGGTCTGGCGCCATCACCACATAGGTGATGGACCGAATGGTCGTGGGCGCGGCGAACTCAAATTGAATCCACGAGGATTCACCAGCTGCTGGAATCGGTAGCTTCGTAGTCTTCTGCAGGTCTCCGTCGCTGAGCATTGCAAAATCTGGCGATCCGCCGCTCGCGGTGATCTTGACGTGCTCCATGTCCAGAGGTACATCACTTGCCGGCCTGCGATAGGCAACCACGGCTGCATCCGCATAAAACTGCTGCACCGGGGCCGCGATCCCCTCTTCCGGTGGGCGGCTCATCCCCTGAAATGCGCCGGTGCTCGACGGCGGGTGAATTAGCACTCCGGTGAAGGGCTTGCCGCCCTCAACGGCGGTCGCACTCCAGACATATTTCTTCATGCCCTCGGCAGGGGGCACCCATGGACCGCCGGACTCGCTCCATCCCGGGGAGCCGGCGATGGCCTCCTCAAGGCCCAACTGATTGCCGAGCGTGACGGCATATTTGAAGGCATCTTTCCACTCCGGCGTCATATAGGAGAGGCGATGATCGACAACCTGCGGCGTATCCAGCGCCGCGTCAAAGTTCTGAAAGCCAGCGATGCCGGTCCGGTGCATCCATTCAAGGTCGAGCTTGATGCCCTCCTTCGTGATATTGCCGTTCATCCAATGCCACCAAACGCGAGGATGCGCGCTTTGTGGTGGATTTTCGAATCCGCTCTTGAGAGAGTCCGGATTGCTTTGCGCCGGAGACTGTCCGAAGGCAAAGACCAGCACAATTCCTACCGCCGCGAATCTGATTGCCGAGAGTTTCATTGCTTCTCCTTTGCGGGCGTGTCGCCGGGACAGGCACCGCATGTTTTCTGATGGGGCGCCCTGCGAAAAAGAAAGCGGCGCGACATTTCGCGCACACCTTCTCCCTGGCAGGGCTGACGGCAAATCATATTACGCCCAGTAGCTGCGGTCGAGAGTGCGGTATTGGATGGCTTCAGCGATATGCGATACGGCGAGATGCTCGGCGCCTTCGAGGTCGGCGATGGTGCGGGCCACCTTGAGAATGCGGTCGTGCGCGCGGGCGGTGAGACCCTGCTGCTGCATGGCGCGCTCAAGCAGGCGCTCGGAATCGGCGGCCAACTCGCAGTGGGTGCGAATCTGGCGCGTGGTCATCTGCGCGTTGGCGTAGATCTTCTCGCCGGCCTTTTTAAAGCGTTGGCGCTGGTGTTCCCGGGCGGCCATCACGCGGCCGCGAATCTGCGCTGAGCCTTCGGCCGCTGCGCCACCGCGCAACTCCTTGTACTGCACCGCCGGCACTTCAATGTGAATGTCGATGCGGTCCAGCAGCGGTCCTGAGATTTTGGCCACGTACCGCTGAATCATCGGCGGCGTACACATGCACTCGCGCGACTTGTCGTTGAAATAGCCACATGGGCAGGGATTCATGGCCGCCGCCAGCATGAAGCGCGCCGGAAAGCTCAGCGACATGGATGCGCGCGCGATGGTCACTGTGTGATCTTCGAGCGGCTGGCGCATTACTTCGAGCACATTGCGCGGAAACTCTGGCAACTCGTCCAGAAACAACAGACCGTTGTGCGCCAGCGACACTTCGCCGGGACGCGGCACGATTCCGCCGCCGATGAGGCCCGCATCAGAGATGGTGTGGTGCGGTGAACGAAACGGCCGTTGCGTCACCAGGCCGGCCGACGCATCCAGCACACCGGCGACCGAGTGAATCTTGGTGGTCTCTAGCGCTTCCTCAAACGTCAGCGGTGCAAGAATGGAGGGCAGGCGCTTGGCAAGCATGGTTTTGCCGGAGCCGGGCGGTCCGATCATCAGAATGTTGTGGCTGCCCGCCGCGGCAACTTCGAGCGCGCGCTTGGCCGTCTGCTGGCCGCGTACATCGCTAAAGTCCACGCTGAAGTGCTGCAACTCTCCCAGCAGCTCCTGTGTATTCACCCTGTATGGCTCGCGTTGGATGACGCCGACAACCGAACTGTTCAACAGATCCAGAACATCCATCAGAGAGAAAACAGGATAGACGTTCACTCCTTCCACAACGGCAGCTTCGGCTGCATTGGCGAGAGGAAGAATCAGATTCGGGATATTTTTTTCGCGGGCGAGAATGGCCACAGGCAACATGCCCGGGATCGGCCGCAGGTTGCCGTCCAATCCAAGTTCGCCCACCAGAAGGAACTGGCTCAGGTCAGTCACGCGCAGCGCGCCGTAAGCGCCCAGAATGCCGACAGCGATTGGGAGGTCGAATCCAGAACCTTCCTTTTTCAGGTCGGCGGGGGCTAGGTTGATAGTGATGAACGTGGGCGGAATGGTGTAGCCGGAGTTTTTAATGGCAGCGCGGACGCGGTCGCGGCTCTCGCGCACGGCGGCATCGGGCAAGCCGACCGTATGAAAGATGTCTTTTTCCGTCACGGCGCCGGAATAGTCCACCTCAACATCGATGAGGTTGGCGTCGATTCCATAAACCGCGGCACTGAGAACTTTAAATAACATAGTCTAAAGGTGCAGCGAGTGTACCAGACGGATGGGTGTCGGAATCTGTGACTCACGCTACAATCATCCCGTGCCTACAAGTCTTTTCGATCTGTACAAAATCGGCGTTGGTCCATCAAGTTCACACACCATGGGTCCCATGAAGGCCGCCGGCCGCTTTGCGCGCGACCTTGCGCCAGCGGGATTGCTGAACCGCGTTGCCCGCGTTCAGGTGGATCTGTACGGCTCGCTGGCGCTCACCGGCCTGGGCCACGGAACCGACCGCGCCGTGCTGCTTGGACTGTCTGGCCACGAGCCTGCCACCATCGATCCCGCGGCCATTGACTCCACCGTGAAGAACATCCGCGTCGCGCGCCGTCTCGATCTTGCCGGCACTCGCCCCATAGCCTTCGACGAGATCAGCGACCTGCTGTTCCACCGGGATATAATGTTTCCCCCGGGCGCGCAAATGCACCACCCAAACGGGCTGAGGCTCACGGCCATCGATGCGACCGGAGTCATTCTGGTGCAGCGGACATTCTTTTCCATTGGAGGCGGATTCGTTACCGAGGATGCGGCACAGTCTGCCGCCGGAGTCCACGCCTCTTCCGAGAAGAGTGGCCCCGCCGTTCCCTTTCCATTTCACAGCGCAGCGGAACTGCTTGCCACCGCGGAAGCCAATGAGCTCTCCATCAGCCAGCTCATGCTTGAGAACGAGTGTGCCCTGGCGGCGCCGAGTTCGGAGCAGCCTCCCGTTGCTGTGGTGCGCGACGGCATCGATCGCATTTGGGCGGCCATGCAGAATTGCGTGAAGCGCGGCATTGCGGCTGAAGGGATTTTGCCCGGTGGCCTCAACGTACGCCGTCGCGCTCATCGCCTGGCAGCGCGTCTCGAAGAGAAGGATGCCGATGGCAAGCGCAGCGACCCGCTCGCGCCGCTCGACTGGGTTACCGTCTACGCAATGGCCGTGAATGAAGAGAACGCCGCCGGAGGGCGCGTGGTTACCGCGCCCACCAATGGAGCCGCCGGCGTCGTTCCCGCTGTGGCGCATTACTATCATCGCTTCATTCCCGAAGCGGATCACGAGGGGATCGTTCGCTTCTTTCTCACGTCGGCCGCAATCGGGATTCTTTACAAGGAGAACGCATCCATCAGCGGTGCAGAGGTAGGATGCCAGGGCGAGGTGGGCGTTGCCTGTTCCATGGCAGCGGCGGGATTGACGGCGGCGCTCGGCGGCAGCAACGGACAGGTGGAACATGCCGCGGAGATTGCCATGGAGCACAACCTCGGCATGACGTGCGACCCGATTGGCGGCCTCGTTCAAATTCCCTGCATCGAACGAAACGCAATGGGCGCGGCCAAGGCAGTGCAGGCTTCGCGCCTCGCGTTGAACGAGTCTGCAGAGCACAAGGTTTCACTCGATCAAGTGATCCGCACTATGTATTTAACGGGTCTCGACATGCAGTCGCGCTACAAAGAGACAAGTCTTGCGGGTCTTGCATTGAATCAAATCGAGTGCTGAAAAAAAGAGACGGCGATGTTTCTTCAGCGTTATCGTCTGCGAAAATTCACTCATGCATTCGTCGCGAAGATGTAATTCACCGTCGATGAATTTCAATTTTTACTTTCGATCCTCGATGAGGCTTGAAAAATTGTTGACGATTTTTCCACTCCTCGTGCGTTTTTTTCTTGACACTGTCGCAACATAAATCTATACATTCATCAACTGCAATTTATATTGCAGCATCGATGCAACCCATCGAAAAGGGAGAATAGGCAAATGGCAACTAAGAAAGCAGCCAAGAAGGCACCCGCGAAGAAGGCAGCAAAGAAGGCCGTAAAGAAGGCCGCGAAGAAGAAGTAAGCGGCTTTACCAACCAAAAGGCAACACTCGAGGGGGATGCATAAAGCATCCCCCTCGGTGTTTCTGCGCAAGGATTAGACTTGTACATAAAGGAGTCGGAACTCAACCACCATGACGCGCAGACGCTGGATTGCCGAACACTGGGATGAGGCCACAGCCTCGATTACAGGCGCGCAGGCCGCGCACATGGCGCGTGTTCTGCGCGCGCAGCCCGGCATGGAAGCGGATGTCGTGGCAGGCGGCCACGTCTTTCACGCCGAGCTTGCGGCAGTCTCCGCGGATGAGGTTCGCTTCAACCTGGTATCCGAAGTACAGGCCGATCCCGCGCTCCCCATAACCTTGGTCATGGCTATTTACAAGTTTGATCACATGGAGTGGGCCATCGAGAAGGCGACTGAACTCGGTGTTGCCGCCCTGGCTCCCGTGATTGCGCAGCGGACTGAGAAGCACCTGGCCCAGGCCGCCGAAAAGCGAGCCGAGCGCTGGCGTCGCATTGCGCATGAGGCAGCCCAGCAGTCGCGGCGTTCCGATGTGCCGCTCGTCCATCCTCCCGCCCCTCTCGCTTCCCGCATTCGCGCTGCTTCCCAGTCCGTACGTATCGTTCTCGCCGAGCAGGAACGCACGACGACGCTGCGACAACTGATGTTAGAGGCCATCGAGACGGCCGGAAGCGAAATGCCGTCGCTTGAAATCGCGATCGGTCCCGAAGGTGGATGGGCTCCTGCCGAAGAAGCGCTCTTCGATGCCGACGGTTGGCGCGCGGTTACACTCGGCCCGCGCATCCTCCGCGCGGAGACGGCTGCCATCGCGGCTCTCTCCGTTGTTGCTTCTTGCCTGGAATAGAAATCCGCAACTCTTTACAGTGAGACGCCGCGCTTCCAGGGAATGAAGTCGCGCTGGTTGTGGAGTTCGGCCTTTGTTTGCCGCTCACCACTGGCCACAGCGATGGAAAGCTCAAGCAGCTCTTCCGCGCTGTCCTTGATCGTCGACTTGCCGCTGACAATCGGGCCGGCATCGAAGTCGATGATGTCGTGCATGCGCTCGCCCGTGGTCGAGTTGGTTGAAATCTTGATCACCGGTGCAATTGGATTGCCAGTCGGAGTACCAAGGCCTGTGGTGAAGAGCACGAGATTCGATCCCGCACCCACCTGCGCCGTGACGCTTTCAACGTCGTTGCCCGGCGTGCATTGCAGGTTGAAGCCGCGGGCCGAGACATACTCCGGATAGTCGAGGACACCGCTGATGGGCGATGAGCCTCCCTTGCGCGCCGCTCCGGCAGACTTGATCGCGTCGGTGATGAGCCCGTCGCGAATGTTTCCCGGCGAGGGATTGAAGGCGAAGTCGGAATTGACGGCCCTGGCAGCCGCCGCATACGTCCGCATCAGCCCGGAGAAGCGCTCTGCGAGCTCATCGGTGGTGCATCGGTTCACCAGTTCCTGCTCCACGCCGTGCAGTTCTGGAAATTCCGAAAGGATTGTGGTTCCCCCGGCGCCGACGACGAGATCGGAGACGTAGCCGACGGTCGGGTTTGCCGAGATGCCGCTGAATCCGTCTGACCCGCCACACTGCAAAGCGACGGTGAGAGCGGAGAGAGGCGCAGGTGCGCGCTCGGTGCGATTGGCCTCAGCGAGTGCAGCAAACGTCTTATCGAGCGCGATGTTCATCAGGTTCGATTCGGTTCCCGCGCTCTGCTGATCGACGATGATCACCTGCTTGCGGAGTTTGGGGTCGCGAGCGCGCAGCTCTTCCATGAGGATGCTGGCCTGCGCATGCTGGCAGCCGAGGCTTAACACGGTGGCTCCGGCAACGTTGGGATGATGGATATAGCCGGCCAGCAGTCCGCACAGCGCCTGCGAGTCCTGGCGCGTTCCGCCGCATCCGCCCTGATGAGGAAGAAAGCGCACGCCATCAAGATTGGGGAACAGGCGCTCACGGCGAGCGGCGGCCACCTCCTCTGCTCGGGGTTGTCCATTTCCCTGTTTGCTCATCAATTCGCGCACGTGGCGGCGATAGGTGCTGTTGACGGTGCCGTAGCCGAGTTCCTCTTCAAGAGCCTCGCGCATCTGCTCCACGTTGCGGTTCTCGCAGAACACCAGCGGCAGCACGATCCAGTAGTTGCGCGTGCCCACTTGGCCATCGGCGCGGTGATAACCCATGAAGGTACGCCCCATCCACGGAGTCGGATCCGGCAACGGATGGGTGACTGGCTGCCGCGCCGCCGTGTAATCGGCTGCGCGGTGACGAATGTTGCTGGTGGTGATGAGGCCGCCGGCAGGGATGGCTTCAACCACTTCGCCCACCACCATCCCGTACATCGTGATCAGCTCGCCCGGCTTAAGTGCCTTCGTGGCCATCTTGTGCTTGGCGGGGATGGTCTGCATTACCTGGCACTGAAGCGGCGACTCCGCGGAGCCGAATTTCACATAGGTGCCCAGGTCGAGAGTGGTCAATGCAACGAGGACGTTGTCGCGCGGGTCGAGTTGCAGAATGGTCTTAGCCATGATTTCTCATTTCCGGAGCTGCGGGGAAGGTGCAGTCAACAGAAAGGATACAACTCAGGCGCTATGCACGAACAGCAGGGGGAGGAGCCCTTCCTCAGTTTCCAGATAGAAGATCGGGGGCCCCTGTCCCTCGCCTTTGCGGACCGGGGAGGAAAGGACAGGTCTGCGTCAGTGGGGTGGGGTTTCATCGCGGATGAGTGGGAAAGAACCAACTCCCCCCGCGACCTTCCCGTTCCGGAGACTACAGATGTGCGTAGTGCAAAAGCAGACCCGCAATCGCGCCACCGGTCAAATCGCCCACGATGGGAACCCACGCGTAATTCCAATTCGACGAGCCCTTGCCGGGAATGGGCAGTAGCGCATGCACGAGGCGCGGGCCCAGATCGCGCGCGGGGTTGATTGCGTAGCCAGTGGTTCCACCCAGCGAGAGGCCGATGCCCCACACCAAACTGCCGACCAGCCACGGCCCCAGACCCGCCGATGGTCCGGTCATCGAAACCCCGTGCGAAAAAATAGCGCCGGCCACAACCACCAGCACCATCGTCCCAATCACTTCGCTGATGACGTTCGCCGGCCGGTTGTGCACCGCGCCATTAGTGCAGAAAACGCCCAGTTTGTCGGCGGGGCCCGGCGTGAGCTTCCAATGCGGCGCGTAATGCAGCGTCATCAGCGCCGCGCCGCACATGGCGCCCAGCATTTGTGCCGACCAGTAGGAAAGAACATGGGAATAGTCCCCGCTGATCACCGCCGCGGCCAGCGAGATCGCCGGGTTCAGGTGCGCGCCCGCGCTGCCGAAGGCCTGCGCCACCAGGACTCCGCAGAGAACGGCCAGCGCCCAACCGGATGCGATTACCATCCAGCCCGCGTCTGCCGCATAAGACTTGCGCAACGTAACGCCCGCGTTAACGCCCGTGCCCAGAAGTACCAGGACCAGCGTGCCCATAAACTCGCCCAGCCACACAGAATGCATTTGTCTTGCCTCTGGATTGCAGAACCGGCTCGTGAGGCTGAGCAGGATGCAATCCGGAATTGAATTCAAGGAACCAATGCATTCTCTACTGCCGACCCCATCCCCGCCAAGAGGCAGCCCTGTCTCATCCGTCGATCATTTCGGGTGCCTCAGGTCCCTCGCCTTGTGCCCCGTTCATCGCAGCTTCATCGCGATGAACGGGATGGACGATCCAGCTACGGTTTCTCGCTCAGCTGCTCAGCCGCCGACGGAATTGCAGCCTCATACTGCGGCCAGTGAGCCAGCAGTTCGTTCACCACCGCATGACCCACCCGGTAAGCGGCTTCAAGCGAAGGCAGATAGGCTGCATACTTACCGATACGCTGCCGTGCGAGACTTTCCGGTGCGGTGAGCCCTCGCGGCTGCCGGTCGTAGTTGCTTACCGCGCGCAGCACCATCACGCGCTTCAGATCCATTCGCCCCGCATTGGCCAGGAACACCAGCGACTGCAGCGTGCCTGTGTCTTCCATCGCCGTCGTCGAAAACACACCCTTGCCGCTCGTAAAGTAACGCATCCACTCCGCGGCCCACGCGTCCATGAGTTTGCCGTGCCAGTAAGTGGACGAAGAGATCTCATCGCCCATGCCGACGAACGGGGACCGTTGCGCGGCTGCTCCTTCAAACTCGCTGCGAATCTCTTTCAGCTGATTCGAGTCTTCGAGCGGAATGGCGCGCGTGAGCTTGAAGGCCCACTGCGCAAGCTCCGGATTGAGCGCGTACGCCTGCCCCGGCTGAGAATCGACCGGCTGTTCAAAAGGCCTGGCTTTGCGGAGCGGCAGGTAGCCCGTGCTCCAGTCCGACGGAATTTCGCGCGCATCGATCTCGTAGCCCAGGTCCGCGTCCACAATCCAGCGCGCCCAAAATGCGGAGCCGAGCGAGACACGATCGGGACAACCTCCTGCAATACCGGCCACCAGCCAGTAAGCATGGCTGAAGTCAAAACGCGCATCGAGACCCACCGCCATAATGGTTGAAGCTGCATGGGCTGTGCCTTGCCCGGTAAGCACGGCCATCTCGCCCTGGTCGTTCATGCGCACGGCATGGTAGCCGGCGGGCAACGGATAAATCTTGTCCAGGTGATCGCGTTCCACCCAATACTGCAACTCGCCGGGAGCGTCGCCAGTATCGGCGCCCTGCTCGAACATCGCGATCACGACAACCTTCACAGAGATGGGTTTTGGCGCGCCGAGGGCCGAGGCCGCACACAACATGAACGATAGCGAACAGTGAATCCGCGCGCGCAGGGTCATGGATGCGATGTTAAATGAAAACAAACGGCGGATGGATAAAGATGCCGAAAGATAGAATCAGAACCAGGTCTTCTGCTTGTATTCGAGGTATGCGTCGCCAAATTTCTCCCGCAAAACCCGCTCTTCATTCCGGGCGCGATACACCTGCAGGGGAATGATGACCAGAAAGACCAGAAGAAATATCGGCCTGGAGGCCCACACGATGACCCCCGCGATCATGAGCGAGCCGAAAACATAGATCGGGTTGCGGATGCGGGAATAGATGCCTGTTGTAACGAGCGTGCTCGCCTTGGCCTCAACACTGAACGCGCTTCCGAGTTGCACGCGGGAGATCACGAAAAGAATGAACGACGAAATCAGAATGGCTGTTCCCGCCAAATGTGCAGTCGTGAATTGAAACCGGGCAGCTTGTGTAGCAAAGGCAATCAAGGCGATCACGACCACGGCGAGAGTAACGATATTGAGCTTCAACCCAGCCTCCTGCCTTCGCGGCAAACCTCATTCTACTTCGTTCGTCATCGCTCGGCCCCGTCATCCCTTGCCAAAGCGTTAGCATGGATGGAGCAATCGCGTGCGCCCCGCGAGAGCGGTTCACAAAGCGCGAGGCGCCAGGGTTCGCCGGAGGGCCGGGACAATGCGCTGGGTTTGGAGAGTCTTTCCTCGCAGAATGTTTCTTGGAGGCGCAATGATGGCAGCATCAGCTTTGGCGCAGCAGCCCGCGGCTCACCACTGGGCCATTGTGCTGCACGGCGGCGCTGGCACCATTGAGCGGGCCAGCATGACGCCAGCCAGAGAAGCAGCCTATCGCGCGTCGCTTGCCCAGGCCATCGAAGCCGGTGCGCATGTGCTGGACCGCGGTGGCTCCTCGCTCGATGCTGTTGAAGCCGCCATCCGGATTCTCGAGGACGATCCGCTCTTCAACGCAGGGCGCGGTTCTGATTTTGCGGCCGACGGAAGAAATGAGATGGACGCGGCGATCATGGACGGCTCGAACTTGAAAGCCGGAGCGGTAGGCGACGTGACGCGCACGCGCCATCCCATCTCTCTGGCGCGCGCAGTGATGGAGAAATCTCCGCACGTGTTCCTTGTGGGCGAAGGGGCCGATGCGTTCTCAGTCTATGCGGGGCTCGAGCAGGCCGATCCGAGTTTTTTCTTTACCGAACGGCGCTGGCAAGACCTGGTTCGCGAGTTGAAGAGGGAGGGTTTGCCCATTCCGCCGCGACCGGCGGGCGCACCTCCTCCGCCTGCCGTGCCAGCAGCCGAAATGGAATCGCCCGATGAACACAAGTATGGAACCGTGGGCGTGGTTGCTCTCGATCGGGCAGGGAACCTGGCTGCGGGCACGTCCACTGGAGGCACGAATGCCAAGCGGTGGGGGCGCGTCGGCGACTCGCCACTCATCGGCGCGGGCACGTACGCTTCGAACAAATCTTGCGCCGTATCGGCCACGGGGACCGGCGAGTACTTCATCCGGCTGACGGTGGCGCGCACCGTCTGCGCCCTGGTGGAGTATAAGGGGCTCGCACTCCAAGCTGCCGTTGACGAGGTGATTCACAAAGAAGTGACCGGCCTGAACGGAGACGGCGGCGTGATTGCCGTCGCGCCCGACGGCCAGATGGCGTGGAGCTTCAACACCGCGGGCATGTATCGCGCGAAGCTGGCCGAAGGCGGAAAGCTGGAGATTGGGATTTATAACGACGAGCCGTAGCGTGCCGGCTGCTAGTTCACCGCTCTTACCACCTCAACCTGCGGGCCCGGCTCACTCTCGTTTACCAGCACACCCGAGAGAGAGCCAGTCCAGTCGGCGGGGTTCAGCGACAAGTGGAACTTTAACGGCGGGTCATTCGACGAGCTCGGCGACGAGCCCGGCGAATGCGCGCCCTTGGGGCTCACCTGGAAGGTGAACGTGTCGCCGTCGAATTTCGGGTTCAGGAGCGGCTCCGGATCTCCCGGCGTTGACGTCTTTCCGTCTTCGTGGTGTTGGGGATAGAAGAGAATCGAGCCAGACAAACTGCCATTCTCGTTCTTGATGGTCAGCGTGACGAAAGGCGAGCCCTGGTTATTTCCCCGCCACACGCCCACCATCACCAGGTTATCAACCGTTGCAGCCGTCTCCCCGGCCGCCCACACAGGTTGCATCGAACCCGCCGCTGCCATCAGGATCGCGGTGGCGCACATCATCAGAGCTCTCATAGTTCAATCCTCTGACGAGAGTCACTGTTGTTTGGCCAGGGACGCCGTTGCCAGCGTTCCGCCCAACCCCATGGTTTCAACCGCAGACGAAGGCACAATGACCATCGCGCCTTTTTCCTTGATTGCCTCATACAGCATGTTCATGGCGCGCAAATGCAGTGCGCCGGGGTTTTCGGCGTAGACGCGTGAGGCTTGGGCGAACTGGTCGGAGACCTGCACCTCGGCCTGGCCCAGAATCACGCGCGCCCTGCGTTCGCGTTCGGCCTGCGCCTCCTGCGACATTGCATTTTCAAGCGTCTCCGGGATGCGCACATCGCGAATCTCAACGGACTGCACGGTGATGCCCCAGGGATTCGTCTTCTCGTCGAGAATGCGCTGCAACTCGCGGCCCATCATCTCGCGCTCGGTAATCATCTGCGCCAGCTCGTGACGGCCGATCGACTCGCGTAGCGCCGTCTGCGCGCTCATGTTGATGGCTTCCACAAAGTTCTCAACCTCGAGAATCGACTTCTCCGCATTCCAAACCAGCCAGAACACAATTGCGTCCACGCTCACGGGAACCGTGTCGCGCGTCAGCGTCGATTCCGCGATAACGCTGTGCACCCGGACGCGTTGGTCAATGTAGGCGCTGATGGTCTCAAACACCGGCACCATGTGAAACCATCCCGGCCCGCGCAGGCCCGCATACTTGCCCAGGCGCAACAGCGCCACTTTCTCCCATTGCTGAACAACCTTGATCGAGAACAGGAGATAGAGGCCGATCGACGCTCCGGCCACGAGCGGCGCGCTGTGGTGGATCGCCGCGCTCAAAACGGCGCCAGCGCCAACGCAAATTACGCATGAGGTGACTGCAACTCTGTTCATCGGAACCCCTTCCATCTTCGCCATTGCCTTTTACCTCCGGCGGGACTGCTCTGTCGGTAGCCCGCGTAGTTCTTCCATTAAATCGTCCACTGTGAATCCAGCCGCGCCGGCGCGGGAGACGCAATCGGCCACAATCTGAGCCAACTGCCGATCTCGTTCCGCGTCGGCGCGTTTGATCTTTTGCGCGCTGATGAACGTGCCCGTTCCCTGGTGCGTCTCAAGCAGGCCGCCAAGCTCAAGCTCGCGATACGCGCGAACCACCGTATTCGGATTGATGGCCAGGTCAACCGCAAGCTGGCGCACCGTCGGCAGCTGATCCCCCGGCGCCAATTGCCCTGACGCCATGCCGCCCCGGACCTGGTCGATTACCTGGCGATAGACCGGCACTCCACTGTGAAGATCCAGTTGAAAGCGAAATCGGGAGGATACAGGCCGCGGGTTCATCGTAACTTCAGTGTACTAGAATACTAGTACACTATGTCAAGAGAAATTTTAGAAATTTATTTAAAATAGGCCGCGGACCAGGAAATATTTCCTTGCAGGTGTTCCGGTCAATGTGGTTTTGAAAGAACGTTTTCTCGATTAAACTGGCTCCATGGCGCTTGAGTTCACGACCTCGTATATTCAGGATTCGCTTGAAGTCTTCAGATCCTACAAACGGCTTGCCGAGCGGGCGATGGAGCAGGTGACCAATGAGCAGCTTTTCGCCGTTCTCGACCCGGAAGCCAATTCGATTGCAATCATCGTCAAGCACATGGCCGGCAACATGCGCTCGCGCTGGACTGACTTCCTCACCACGGACGGTGAGAAGCCCGACCGCGATCGCGACCGGGAGTTCATTGATCCGGCGGCCACGCGCGACGAATTGTTGGCTCATTGGGAAGACGGCTGGAGCCGTGTCTTCAAAGCGCTTGAGCCGCTGACCGACGCGGACCTTGGGCGGACAGTGACGATTCGCGGCGAAGCGCACTCAGTGATGCAGGCTATCAATCGCCAGGTCGCCCATTACGCGCTTCACATCGGGCAGATTGTTTTTCTTGCAAAGCACCTGGGCAGCGATCACTGGAAATCGCTCAGCGTTCCGCGCAATCAGTCGGCTGAGTACAATCGCAAAGTCGCGGCGGGCGAGGCGAGTCAGCGCTAGACGCTCGTGCTCCAGCTTTCACGAACCTTCGGGATTGGGGCATGAGACAAACGGAGAACCTAGCGGATAATCTCGAACTTTTCCCAGGGCGCATTGCACACCGGGCAGTGCTCGTGCTCTTCTTCCGTCTCAGCCGTGTCACCACAAACCGGACAAACGTAGAACTCGCGCGCCGACGCAATCCATGAATCGGACTTGCCGCTCCTGAGAAGGGCGATGGCTTCGCCGTAAAGCCGCGCGTGTGCCTTTTCAGCCTCCAGGGCGCCGGTGAAGGTGCGTACGGCCAACGTATTTCCGTGGGCCTGTGCTTCGGCAATAAAGCCTGGATACATGCTCTCGATTTCATGCGACTCGCCATCGAGCGCGGCTCTGAGATTCTCAAGCGTTGTGGTCACCACGACGGGATGAATGGCGCACCGGGCCTCGCCCCCGAGCTGCTTCATTACGCGCGCATGGTTGGCGGCGTGAATCTGCTCGGCCCGGCCCGCGGCGCGAAACAGGCTGGCTGCCCCGTGGAATCCTTCATCGTCTGCCTTCGCGGCGAAAGCGATGTATTTCGCATGCGTATTCGACTCGCCTTCAAACGCAGCAAAGAGATTTTGAACGGTAACCCGGATTTCTGCAGCAACCATCGGCATAAGACTCACTCCCCAAAATCGTTCCCAGCCTACGCATGCGTGCCGGACCGCGCTGTGACGACGGCTACAAGCCAGCAAAAGCGAATCCTTGCTAGAATGTCCGCATGGAAACCATCCAATACAACCTGCCACAAGACCGGATCCCCCGTGTCTGGTACAACGTTCTTCCCGACCTTCCCAAGCCGATGGCGCCTCCGCTGCACCCCGGCACGCACAAGCCGATCGGCCCTGACGATCTGGCCCCCCTGTTTCCCATGGCCCTGATCCTCCAGGAAGTCAGCGGGGAGAGGGAGATCGAGATTCCCGAAGAAGTGCGGCAGATTTATGCGCAGTGGCGTCCTTCGCCGCTTTATCGCGCGCGTCGCCTTGAGAAGGCGCTCGACACGCCTGCGCACATCTACTACAAGTACGAGGGCGGCAGCCCGGCCGGCTCGCACAAGCTGAACACGGCTGTGGCGCAGGCCTATTACAACAAGAAGGAAGGCACCAAGCATCTGTCCACTGAGACCGGAGCGGGACAGTGGGGCTCGGCACTTGCGATGGCCTGCGCATTCTTCGGCCTCGACTGCAAGGTTTACATGGTGCGCGTGAGCTACGACCAGAAGCCCTATCGCCGCGCGCTGATGGAAGCCTTCGGCGCCCAGGTGACCGCGAGCCCCAGCATGGAGACCGAATCGGGCCGCGCCATCCTCGCCGCGCATCCTGATTCAAACGGTTCGCTCGGCATCGCCATCTCCGAGGCTGTGGAAGTGGCTGCCAAGGATCCGAATACAAAATATGCGTTGGGCAGCGTGTTGAATCACGTGCTCCTGCACCAAACCGTCATTGGCCAGGAGGCAATCGAGCAGATGGCGCTGGCTGGCGACGATCCCGATGTGATCATCGGCTGCACGGGCGGCGGATCAAACTTTGCCGGCCTGGTCATGCCGTACATCGGCCGAAAGGTCAAGGGCAAGAGCAACGCGCGCGTGGTCGCCGTAGAACCGTCGGCTTGTCCGAGCCTGACCAAGGGGCGCTTCACGTACGACTTTGGCGACACCGGCCACCTGACCCCGCTCGTAAAGATGCACACACTGGGCAGCACCTTCATGCCTCCCGGGATCCACGCGGGCGGCCTGCGGTATCACGGCATGGCGCCGCTGGTTTCGCATGTGCTCGATCTCGGACTCGCCGAGGCCGTCACCGTGCAGCAGTTGGACGCCTTTGCCGCCGGCATCCAGTTTGCGCGCTCTGAAGGGATCATTCCAGCGCCGGAATCCAACCACGCGGTTGCCACCGCCATCAGCGAAGCACTCGAAGCGAAGCAGGAAGGCAAAGCGCGCACCATTTTGTTCAACCTGAGCGGCCACGGACACTTCGACATGCAGTCCTACATCGCCTACCAGGCAGGGAAACTGGAGAACTACGAGTACCCTGCGGAAGAAGTTGCGATGGCCCTGGCAGGGCTGCCGGCATTCGAATAAAAGCGATCAATCCTCAAACGCAAATAAAAAGGCCATCCCGATCGGGATGGCCTTTTCACTTCGCAATTCTTACCTTTCAAGGCTGCACTGGAACGCCCACTGTTCCCGGATTCCGCGCCATGGCCTTTTCAGTGAGCACCTTATGTGCGTTGTCCTCGAGAGCCTGCGCCTCCGGCAGAAACGTCAGGGCCTTTTGGACCTCGGGGTCCCAGTCGGCCAGGGTACGCAGTCCCTGCAACTGCCCGAATTGAATAGTCAGAATCTTTTCCTTGATGCGCACCTTCAGCCAATCCTGCACGCCGTCGATGTCTTTATCCGTCCACTCCACGTTCTGGCTGGTCAGGAAGCTCTTGAAAGCCGCCATCACCATGTCGTCCACCTGGAAGTTCTTGTCCACGGTGTGCGTCGACACATAGATGGGCGCAAAGTGGAAGAACACATCCTTATACATCAGGTCGTCCTGGAAGTGGTTGCTCTGCGGAGTGTCGACCTTCTCGTCAGGCGTAATGCCGCCGCCGCCATAGACCGTGCGCCCCGCGTCCGTCAGCTTCACTTCCTGGTTGGTCGAGTTCGAGGGTAGAGCGCCCGCATGGTTGTAGTAGTAGTCATAAAGCGAAACGCCCGCATAGTTCCGCTGGATCAGTCGGCCCGACGGTGTGTAGTAGTGGTAGGTGGTCAGAGCCAGGCCCGTATTCTCGCTCAGGTTGTAAACCGTCTGCACCAGCCCCTTGCCGAACGTGGTTTCTCCCACAATCAGCGCGCGGTCGTGATCCTGCAGCGCGCCTGAAACAATCTCAGCCGCTGAAGCTGTACCGCGATTCACCAGCACCACGATCGGAAACGCCTTGCCGCCGTTGCCATGGGAGGCCGTGTAGTTCTGGTCGGGATAGGCGCGTCCGCGCTGCGAAACGATGGTCTGCCCCTTGGTCAAAAGGTGGTCGCAGACATCCACAGCCTGGCTCAGCAGGCCTCCCGGATTGTTGCGCAGATCAAGCACCAGCCCCTTCAGATCGCCAAAGCCACTCACGGCCGCAGTGATCTCGTCGCCCGTGGTCTCCTGGAACTGCGTCAGATGGATGTAGCCGATGCCGGGACGAATCTCGTACTTCAAATCAACTGAGGGATGGGGGATCTCGTCGCGAACCAGGTCAAACGACAACGGCGCCGTTTGGCCGGTACGGATGGTCGTTACCAGCACATGGGTGCCCTTGGGTCCCTTCAGTGCTTTCGCCACCAGGTCTGACGTCCAACCGTCGGTGCTCTTGCCGTCCACTGAGGCGATGATGTCGCCGGGGTGGATGCCGGCCCGGAACGATGGCGTGTCCTCATAAGGTGTAATCACCACCACCTTGTTGGCCTGCTGCTGGATGACCATGCCCACACCGTAGTAGTGGCCAGTCTGGTCTTCCCGCAGCCGGGCATAGGCTTTGGGATCGTAAAAATTGGAGTGTGGATCGAGTACGCGGAGCATGCCCGGAATCGCTCCGTCGTAGATTGCTGTGTCGGCCTTGTCGCCGTTGATGGGCTCAGCGTAGTTGTGTTCCACCTGCGAATACACATCGGCGAACGACTTCAGGCTGTCGCGGAGCTGGCTCTCGTCGGTCGCGCTTTGCGCTCCGACACGGCGCTGCAACAAGCTGCCGGCGACGGCGCAAGTAACGAAAAAGAACAGCAGTGCGAAAAGTGCGCGGCGGGCACGGGGAGTCATCGTAGGACGGAACCTCCGAACGGCAATTGCGGCAGGCGGCAATTTGCGGATCTCCAATTCACCGCCTTGAAGCTCCTCCGGACAACTGCCGGAACGCTCCCTGAGATGAATTTGCCTTGCCCGAACCTGGCAAGGCAAACAAAACTGGCTATCCACTTGCGTGGCTCCGCAGAGCCGTATTGGTGCTAGTGTAGCACCGGAATGTTTGACTCCGGCATACACCATTCGGGTAGCTTCTACCCCCCTGTCAGGGTCGGAAACCGCCAAAGACAGGGGCGCCGGCCCGGAATTTGAGTCAATTCAGGCTCTGGACCCGCCTTGCCGGACTTGCCTCCACCCTGCTCACCTCCGCGAAAACGTCTCCGGGAATCGCGCCCCTGCTGCCCAGCCATTTACAATGACGTCTATGCCACAGGGGTCGTTTTTCGCCCCGCTTGGCGTGTGCTGACTTATATGACCCTGAGATTTCTTCGCATTCCCGCAGCCTTCGTGCTAAGCACGGCGCTGCTTGCCGGTCCCACCTGGGTCCATGCCCAAAGTAACATCGCGCCCCAGAGCCCCTATGGCGGCACCACGGTCGAGGACATCATCGCCCGGGTGAACGACCAGATCATCACGCGCTCTGACTATGACCGCGCCCTGGCGGAAATGGACCAGGAGGCTCGCCAGCACGGCGCAAGCACGCTCCAGGAGATCTCCGCGGCGCACAAAGATCTGCTGCGCAACCTCATCGACCAGCAACTCTGGCTTTCAAAGGGCAAGGAACTGGGCATCAACGGTGACACCGAACTCATCAAGAAATTGGATGAGATTCGCAAGCAATACCATCTCGACACCATTGAAGATCTCGAGAAGGCCGCCAAGGATCAGGGCGTATCGTTTGAGGACTTCAAGGCCAATATCCGCAACGGCATCATCACCCAGGAAGTGATGCGCGAGGAGGTTGGATCCACCCTCCGCTTCACGCCGGGCGAAGCGGAACGTTACTACCAACAGCACAAGCAGGACTACTCGCAGCCTGAGAGTGTTCGGTTGAGCGAGATCCTCATCTCCACCGGCACCGGCGACGATGCGAAGATGGCTGCGGCCAAGGCTAAGGCAGACGACATTGAGACCCGGTTGCACGCTGGAGGCGACTTCAGCGCGCTGGCAAAATCGTTCAGCGACGGTCCCACCGCCGCGCAGGGCGGCGATCTGGGCGACTATCAGCCCGGCGCACTGCCCAAGGCGCTCGAGGACAAAACCTTTCCGCTCAAGGCGGGCCAGGTTACCGATCCGATTCTCACTCGTCAGGGCTACATCATTCTTAGGGTCAATCAGCACGTCCCAGGCGGCCCGCGGCCATACAAGGACGTTCAGGAGCAGGTTGAAAACGACTTCTACATGAGCCGCATGGAGCCCGCAATTCGCGCCTATCTCACCAAGCTCCGCGAAGATGCGTTCATTGACATCAAGCCCGGCTATACCGACTCAGGCGCAAGCCTCAACGAAACCAAGCCGGTCTATAGCGCTTATGTTCCGCCCGCGCCCAAGAAGAAGGCCAAGGTGGAGCGCACCCGCTATCGCGAAACCGAACACACCTTCCGGCAGAAGTCTCCGCAGGCAGCTGCGCCGGCACCCGCACCGCCGCCGGCTGCGGCGGCAAAGCCCGCTGTGGTTAAGGCGGGGCTCTTCAAAAAGAAGTCAAACTCAACTACATCTGCGACGGAGAAGCCGGGCAAGAAAGAAAAGATTCGTTATGGACAAAAGCCGCGTGAATCGCTGCCCGCTGCGCCCAACGGCACCGTCGAGAACGCCGGGGCCTTGCCGGAGCAAGCCTCCGCTGCCGATCAGCCGGTAAATCCGCTTGAGGCGGCCGCGCCTACCGTGAAGACTCGTTACAGCACGCGCGCCAAGGCTCCCAAACAGCCCAAGTTCGGTCTTCAGCCCGATGCATTGACGCCTGCGGCCGCTGATGCGGCAGAGGTTGCCGATCGGGAAACCCAAAACAGCCCCCTGGGACTTGGCGGCGACACGGCCACCAAGAAGAAGAAGAAGGCCACGACCGACGAGGGAAAAACCAGGCTCGCAGACAAGAAGAAGGAACCCGAGACCCCGCAGACTCAGCCACAATTCACGCCGGCTCCCCAGGAGCCCGGAGCGCCTGCGCCTGCCCACTAGGCCTCTGACCGCATGTTTTTTGTACCATCTCCGTGCCCCATCCTTTCGCCTTTTTCCTGGCGAAAGGGTGGGATAGCATGAGCCTCAAAGCACGAATTCACGCGGTCACAGACCTAGTGTCCCGAATTCGAAGTTCGTTAAACAAATATTCGTTGGTTTCTGTCAGGGCACGACTACAAAGGAAGAGAAAAACTCCTGCGAAGCCGGATTAAGTGTCAGGGCACGACTTCAGTCGTGCCGAAAAGGACGCAAAACGAATGGGCTTTAGCCCCTGCTAATCACCACCCCGCAATTGCCTTTTTCCGAACCCTCTTTAGCCCCCGAGGCACAGCGCAACGGCCTGCACCATTTCGGACTCCGCTCTTCGATACTTTTGCGTCCTCAAGCCATATCCTGATCGGTGGAAACAGGACTCGTCGGACCATCACAGTTGGTTCTAAGATTCATGATCCAGATCATGACGTGCCGATGGGATTATGCCAGCCGCCGTCTGCCGCGATCAATGCATCAGCCTGTTTCGGCCCCCATGTGCCGCGCCTGTAAGGGCGAACGCGGGGGTGGTGCTTGATTACCTGGTCCACCACCATCCATGCGGCTTCCACCGCGTCCTCGCGTGTAAACAATCCACCGTCCCCCTTCATGGCATCGCCTAAAAGCCGCTCGTAGGGCGATTCTTCTCCTGGCTCCTCGTCCAGTAAATAAAGCTCTTTCTGTTCTCCGATAAACTCCTCGCCCGCAAGCTTCACGCGAGCGGCGAGTCCGATCTCTGCGTTAGGTGAGAGCCGGAAACGAAGATAATTCCCCTTCCCCGTAGCTGCCGCTGCGTCCGCAAAGAGCTTCTGCGGTGGCGGCTTCAGCTTTACCAGAACTTCGGTTGCTGTAGCGGGCAGATATTTTCCAGAGCGCAGATACCACGGCACACCATCCCAACGCCAGGAGTCGATGAACAGCCGAACCGCGCAATACGTCTCCACGTCGGAGTTCTTTGCGACGTCGTCCTCCTGCCGATAGCCGTTGTATTGACCACGAACCATATCGGCAGGTTTCAAAGCACGCATCGCTTTGAGCACGGTCGCCTTCTCAGTTTGCACTTCTACGAAATGCCGGCCTGCTGGCGGTTCCATGGCAAGCAGCGCGACGATCTGGAACAGATGATTCTCGATGACGTCCCGCAAGCAGCCGGCCGACTCGTAAAACGCGCCGCGCCCTCCCACGCCAAAGCTCTCACTCAAGGTGATCTGCACACTCGAGATGTAATTTCGGTTCCAGATAGGTTCAAGGAATGAATTGGCGAAGCGGAAGTAGAGAATATTCATGATCGCTTCTTTGCCGAGGAAGTGGTCGATACGAAAAATCGAATCTTCAGGGAAAACCGAACGCGCCACCTGGTTCAGCGCACGAGCCGACGCCAGGTCGCGGCCAAACGGCTTCTCCACAATCACCCGCGCATTCTTCGCCAACCCCGCCGCGCCTAAACCTTTGATCACTGTTCCAAAAAGCGAAGGTGGAATCGCAAGATAATGTGCAGGTCGGCTTGCTTTCCCAAGCGATTCCTTGATCGCCGCAAAGGTACTGCTGTCGTTATAGTCTCCGCTCACATATTTCAGCAGCGACAGAAGGTGATCGAAGGCGCGCTTGTTATCGATCCCGCCCGATTGCTTGATGCTCTGCGTGACTCGTCTCCGCAGTCGCTCCAAACTCCATTTGGGAAACGCGACGCCGATGATCGGGACGTTCAGGGTTCCGCGTTTCACCATCGCATAGAGTGCGGGGAAAATCATCTTGTGGGCCAGATCGCCCGTCACGCCATAAACCACAAGAGCATCTGAATGAACGGTGCGCATGAGGCGCCCTCCTCTTCGGTGGTCATGTTCTTGAGGCCGCCCACCTTGGCTCGTAGTCACGATCATAGCTTGCAGGCGTTTCTTTCAATTGCAATGAGGATCAGACCGTGCATTTCTCGAATCGCAGGAAAATGACCGTCATCTATTTAAATCGAATGGACACCTGCATTTCCTCATCTGACTTCTGCGACATGCTTCAGAGACACCACCCAGCGCCCCGCCCAAAACTGATCTCTGATTTAAGCCTGCGCCAAAACTCGCTAATTACCTGCAAAAACACGCCAAAAACGACCAAAATTGCACCTTAAGCGCATCATGTGTCGTCAAGCGCGCGTCATTTCCTTAAGAAAACGTCGTGTTGGTTCTGAACATTTCACAACCCCTCCGATGCACCTGCCAAATCGCCGCGTCTCAGTTGCTGTTTTGCGCCCAAATCAACTCTCCATAGCCGCTGGAAAACATTGTGCGTGCAAAATGCGCTTCCAGAAATCCACCGTCCCGCAAAGAGTCGGGGTGCCCCCGGTCCCTCGCACTTGGGGACCGGGGATAGGTCCTCCTCCATGGGTGGTTGTGCGATGGGTGGGACAGAATGACGGCCAGTTCCCCGTACTCACGGGTCCACTCTGTTTTTGAAATGCAGGCTGCATGCGTTAACCTTCTGGGCAGAATGAAAGATATCTATATTGCCGATCTGAGTTCATTTGATGAGGGAAAACCATTTGATGGTTTCTTCCTTGTTTTGTCGAAGCAGCAACGACTCACGAAGACCAACAAGCCCTACCTTAACCTGATTCTCGGCGACAAGACTGGTCAGCTTGAGGGGCGCGTCTGGGAACCGGGCGACCCGCGCATCGCGAGGGATTTTGACAAGGGCGACGTAGTGAAAGCCCGGGGCAGTGCGTCACGCTTTGATGACCGGATACAGATGAAGATTGATCAGCTCCGCGTGGCCACGCCGCTCGAAGTGGACAAGGCAGACCTTCTGCCTTCAACAACCTACGACGTGGCGGCGCTCTGGAGCCAACTTCAAGCGGCCGTGAACAGCGTCGGGAATCCAGACTTGAAGTTGCTGTTGAACACGATTCTTGCGGATCAGGCGATTGCCGGCGCTTATCGCGAGGCGCCGGCAGCAAGGCAGCTTCATCACGCGTGGCTGGGCGGTCTTCTCGAGCATGTTGTGAGCCTGCTGGGACTGGCGGATCGCGTTGCCGCGCACTATCCGCTGCTTGATCGCGATCTGCTTTTGACCGGCGTGGTCCTTCACGATATCGGCAAAATCCGCGAGCTATCCTGGGGCGTTGGATTCGACTACACGATTGAAGGCACGCTGCTTGGACACATCCAGATGGGCATTGACCTGGTGGAGAAGACGATTGATGCATTGCCCGGGTTTCCCAGCCGGCTGCGCACGCTGGTGATTCACATGATCCTGTCGCATCACGGCAAGCTCGAGTTCGGCTCACCCAAGCTGCCCATGATCCCCGAAGCCCTGGCGCTCAACTTTGTGGACGATCTCGACGCGAAGATGCAGGCCGTCTCGAGCGAATTCGACAAGTCAGCACGTGAGGGTAAAGGCCCCGACGAGCTGACAGGCAAAGTGTGGTCACTGGACAACCGCCAACTGCTGAATACGAAGCGCTGGCTCAAGGAAGAAAAGTGAAGAGCTGTCAGCAATCAGCTTTCAGTTTTGTTTTGAGTGGGATTTTGGGGGGTGATGGGGCTCACGGATGAGGCGATAAGGGTAACCATTTGTGGTACATCGACAACGTTAAACGTTCAATTTCATACAACCTAAACAGCGCGAAATGTTCAATCAGATTGATACGAAACGTGCGAAATGTTCAATCAGATGGTTACGATTTTCGAGATACTTAACCTAGAAATTC
>Ga0224557_1000344_pt1 | contig 52582 bp, 41 predicted proteins | sample 714S31014metaG_FD_180677 | JGI IMG/M metagenome (GOLD analysis project Ga0224557, IMG submission 180677) | Peat soil microbial communities from Stordalen Mire, Sweden - 717 S3 10-14 | ecosystem: Environmental > Terrestrial > Soil > Wetlands > Peat | place: Sweden: Norrbotten County, Stordalen...
TTTTGTCCGGCAGCGCATTCCAGCCTCCGCAAGAATCCTCGCCCGACCCGCAACTCGAACTCGCCCTCATCGGGCCACGCGGAGGCTTTTGGGGGAAAGTCCTGGTGAATCGAAAACGCTTTATCCACGTTCCGATAAGCGGAGCCGAAAGCCTGCCCTGAGCGGAGATCGTCCGCCGCTGCGGACGACCGAAGTCGAACGGGGATCTGCGGTTGTCTTTGAACCGCCCGTATTGCGCGCAAAGGTCGCCGTCAGGGCCGTCCGCATACGTCGATACGGCCTACGATGCCTTGGCAATCTTCTTTTCCGCAGGCGCGGGCGGATAGACACGGTTCTCTTCCGTGAGGGAACGCTCCACGGCTTCCTCGTCGTTGGGATCGTAGGGGCCGTCATCGGGATCGTTGGCGTCGTAGGGGATGGGCTCGTCCGTGGCAATGCTCTTACGGACGCGATCCCAATCAGTTTTGCTGGGTTGGCCGGAGATTGTCATAGATTCGCCTTTCCTTCCGCGAAGCCTTGCGGAATGAAATGATACGGATATTGTATCCCCGAACGGTGTAAACGAGGGCAAGAACGATTCCGTTCAATTCCACGAGGGCCATATCTAACCACCGCGCTTCGCCACGGCCCAAAACTGCAAAGGTGATCTTATTCGGGTTCTCGTAAACGCTATCTGCATCGACGAAGTCGAGCCCATGCTTGCGCAGGTTCGCTTCGCGCTTGGCTTCGTCCCATTCGTACACAGCCCGATTTTACGCCCCGGATTGAACCGGAACGCGAGTATAGTGAATCGCTATGGATACATCAGTGCTTGTTGAAGCAATTGCCGCACCTACCGCCGTGACCGTCGCAGCTTTAAGTTACTTGTTCACGAAAATGAAGGAGCGAGAGGCAGACTGGCGAAAGTGGAAGTATGAACAGTACAAGGAATTCTTAGCCGTGCTGAGCGCAAACGTAGGGCCGCCGAACCCTGAGACTCATCGGACCTTCCTGAAAGCATGTAATACGCTCAATCTGATTGGCTCCAGTGGTGTCTTGGCATCGCTTCAATCGCTCATTGCCTCAATGAACGCAGACAACCCTCGCGAAGAGAACAATGCGCGCATTTCGAAGCTGATTTGGGAAATACGCAAGGACGTCCGAATCCCGGGAACCCCAGCGGCCACCGAGTTTTCCGCGCGCCTCTGGTTTCACACCCCGAATGGTCCAAAAGCTGGCGAGAGCAAGTCTGGCAGTTAGTTCAAAAACATCGTCCGATATAGCGTGTCGCGCTGTACGGGCTTGAAGCCGGCGTCGCGGATGATTCTCCGCAGCTCTTCTTCCGTGGTGCAATTCGAGGTGCCGGCGGCCTTCACTACATTTTCTTCGAGCATCACACTGCCCACGTCGTTGCCTCCGAAGTGGAGGCCCAGCTCCAGCACCTTCAATCCCTGCGTCACCCAACTGGCCTGCACGTTCTCAATGTTGTCGAGAAAGAGCCGCGAGATGGCGAGGACCTTCAGATATTCGACTGAAGTCGCTTCGTCCCAGCCACGGCCGCCGAGCGCGGTGTTCTTGGGCTGGAAGCTCCAGGGGATGAAGGCTGTGAATCCGCCGGTCTCTTCCTGCAGACGGCGGACAACCTCGAAATGATTGATGCGCTGGTCGAAATTCTCGCCTACGCCAAACATCATGGTCGCGGTGGTGCGCATACCTAATTGATGCGCGGTGCGATGCACGCTGACCCAGTCATTGGTGTCGCACTTGAGACGCGCGATGCGATGCCGCACCTCGTCGTCCAAAATCTCCGCGCCGCCGCCGGGAATCGAATCGAGGCCGGCATCGCGCAGGCGCGCAATGGTGGTGCGCAAGTCGAGGCCCGAGTGCTCGGCAATGGCCAGCACTTCAGAAGCCGACAAACAGTGCAGCCAGATCTGCGGGAAGCGCTCTTTGATGCCCCTGAACAGCCGCTCGAACCAGTCGATCTTGAGATCGGGATGGATGCCGCCCTGCATCAGCACGCCGGTGCCGCCCATCTCGAGGGTTTCGGCGATCTTGGCGTAAATCGTCTCGAAGTCGAGGATGTAGCCCTCGTCCGCGCGCGGGTCGGGCTTGCCGGGGCGCGGCAGCGGGCGATAGAAGGCGCAGAAGGTGCAGTACTCCGTGCAGAAGTTGGTGTAGTTGATGTTGCGATCGATGATGTAGGTGACCACGCCCTCGGGATGCAGGCGGCGGCGCACTTCATCGGCCTCGAACCCCAGACCGATCAGGTCGGGAGAGTGGAAATAATCGAGGGCTTGCTCGCGCGAGATCGGCATAGGTCGATTCTACAGGGAGCAGGGATCAGGTAGCGCCGACCTCCAGGTCGGCTGTCGTGTGGGCCTCCTGGCCCGCACGCGGAATCTGGCGGCGTGGACGCCGCCCGTACAGCCGGTCTGGAGACCGGCGCTACAAGGCGTCTCTACGCCCACACGAACGTGGCGTTGTCCTTATCCTTGCGCGCGCGGCTGACGGGGAAGACCTGTCCGTGCATCACGATATAAACGCCGGGCGCGAGCAAACGCGCGGCAAGCAGGCTTTCAGTCAGGTTTTGCAGGCCGTCGCTGCCCTCGAAACCCAGCGGCGTCATGGCCCCGGTCAGCACGATTGGAACCTTGAGATCGTGAAACGACTCCTCAAGAAACCTGCCCGTCTCAACCATGGTGTCGGTGCCGTGCGAGATCACGATGGGTGCGCCTTCGGCAAGCAGCCCCGCCACGCGATCCCTCACCTCGACGCGATCCGCGTCGGTCATCTCCAGGCTGTCCTTGTTCATCAAGTGCTCGGCGCGGATTTCGGCATCGGGCAAGCGGAGCATGCGCAGATAGCGCTCCAGCTTGGCGGCGCGATTCTCCACCACGCCGCTCTGCTCGGAGTAGACCTTCTCGATGGTCCCGCCAGTCGAAATCAAGTAGATGCGCTGCATGCTCAGTCCTGGTAGCGTCTCCGTTTGCGGGCCGCCTTCCTAAACGATTGATGCGGCGTCAGTGCTCCATCGGCGGAGCAGGCGACCCATCGGACCAGTTGCCAACCCAGACCATGAGGATGGTCACCCGCTCTTCAGGGTCATTCGCGGCCATAATCGGGGAACCTGGCTGGTCGGCTCCCCAGCTCTTTGCCGCGTCGCCCGAGACAAAAAACATCAGGTGCGGGTGCCAGTTCAAGCCGCGGTCGTTCAGGTACTGATGCTTCGACATCATGTAGCACATTGCTCCCGGCTCAAGCGCGGGCAGTTCCTTGTTATCCATTGCCGCAGCAGTTGCCGCGAGGATTTCCGCTTTCGATTTCCCTGCCAACGCCAGTTTGGTCTTCATCAGAAAGATGCGCGCAAAAGTTCTTGCGGCCGGCGGATTAAAGCAAATAGGGGCGCGAACTTTGGAATTCCAGAATTCCGGTTCGTCGGTCGCGGCACCCCATGATCGCTCCACGATACAGAGAAAGCCATTTGTGCCCTTTACTGCGGTCGTGAATCCTGTTCTCCCCAGCACCATCACCTCGGCGCTATCCGAAATCGATGCCGGAGCAGCGCTGCGCGCCAACGCGACTTCCGCATTCTGGTCAGCGATCAAATACTCATCCAGGGGAGCCATGGCCGGATACGCAGTCTTCTCTGCCTGCGCCGGTGCCTGGCGTGTTGCGCCGGGTAGGCAAAGCTGAACAAGGAAGACCAATGCAATGAGCTTGCAATCATTCTTCCGCATGGGAACCTCCGATAGGCGAATCTTACTCGATTCTTGCTTGACGGAAACAGCCCGAGGCAGGTTTGCAACTCCGATTTGGCACCATTTTGCAAGCCTCGGGGGATTGTCGCCACTCGGAAATTACCCTCTAGTCAGCCCCGCGGTAGCGTTTCTGATGCCAGATCCACGCGGTGCGAACGATCTCGTCGAGATCTGTGTATTGTGGCTTCCATCCCAGTTCGCGCATGGCCTTGGCGGAGCTCGCGACCAGCACCGCCGGATCGCCCGGCCGCCGGGGATGAATCTCCGCCGGAATGGGATGGCCTGTGACGCGCCGCGCAGACTCGACGACCTCCCGAACGCTGAATCCCTTGCCATTACCAAGGTTGTAGATGAGCGGAGCCTTTTGCCCGCTGCCGGCGGCGAGCGCATCGATATTCAACGCGCCTATATTTAACGCCTCAAGCGCCAGCAGGTGCGCGTCGGCCAGGTCCGCGACGTGGATGTAGTCGCGAATGCAGGTCCCGTCGGGCGTCGGATAGTCGTCGCCATAGATGCGAATCGAGGCGCGCCGGCCCAGAGCCACGTCCAGAACCAGGGGGATCAGATGCGTTTCGGGCTGGTGTGATTCGCCCCTCACAATGCCCTCTGGGCCCTCCGCGGCGCCAGCCACGTTGAAGTAGCGCAGCGAAGCATACTCCAACCCGTGAATGCGATAGAGCCAGGTGAGTACCTGCTCAACAAGCAGCTTGGACTGGCCGTACACGTTGGTGGGTGCAAGTCGCGCATCCTCCTGAATCGGCACTACTTCAGGTTCGCCGTAGACCGCCGCGGTCGAAGAAAAAACCAGTCTCCGCACACCGCAGGCCAGCATCGCCTCAAGCAGCGAAAGCGTGGACGCAGTGTTGTTGCGGAAATAAATCTCCGGACGCTGCATCGACTCGCCGGCCTCAATGAGCGCCGCAAAATGAAGAACTGCATCAAAAGGCACCTGGGCGTCGCGGGCTGCGGCAAAAACCCGTTCGAAATGGGCGCGGTCGCTGAGCTCGCCTTCGACAAGTTCCACTGCGGCCGGCAACAGGTCGCGGCGGCCATGGCTCAAGTTGTCGTAAACCACGGCCTTGTGGCCTTTTTCGGTCAAAAGTCCCGTAACTGTACTTCCGATGTACCCCGCGCCGCCGGTAACCAGAATCTTCACAAAAGGACTGTCCTTTCCATATCGATTTGAGTTACTTTGAGTCTATAGGAGCAGTGCCTGACCGGGCGGCGAGAAAAGCTCCCGCCAGTCATTACCGATGCCGGCCCACAGGCTCGCGCGGGAGGCTGATCCACGCCGTTATCGTATTGCGTGCGTGGAGAACCGGAACCCCGATTCTGTATCTTGGAATCATCGCCTTTGCCCCAGGCAAGGGCGCGATTCTTTCGCAGTTGCCTTGGGTGGAGAGACTGCATGTCCGAAGGCCGGTCATCGGGTCGTTCCGGTAGCGAGATCTGCGTGCCAGCAAAGCGCCGCGACGGATCCTCGCGGGCCAATCCCCCAACTGGGCGAGCCGATCCCCCAACCAGGAGTTGGGCCCGGAGTACAGGCATACGTATAATAGTTACTCCCCCCTCCTTGGCCGGGGATCGGACCTCCGGGTGGGGCGATCGACCAGCTTTGGCTCCCATCATCCGGAAAACGCAGACGTTGCCGGTCAGTTGGGAACCGGGGATTCGAACGAAGCGGCGGCTTTTTTTGCGTCCTATCTCCATGGGCGGAATCGCTTTCCGCGCGGCCGGAGGGCCATACTCCGAAAGTAATGAGCGCAATTCGGGATTCCTGGCGCAAGTTCGCCATTGTTCTTGCCGATATTCGTAAGAGTTGAAGGGTTTGTGCGCCGCCGTTGAGCGGCCTGAAGCGAGGATGCAATCATGTCGATGAAGTACTCCCCAGGAGGAATCAACTTGGGCCTTCTGCCCGAGCCGGAGGGAAGATCGGTTTCATTCGTCATCAGCTCGACGCTCAATTCGGCGATTCTTGTCACTCTCATCCTCGCCGGCATGATGGCCAAGCAAGTGATCCAGCAGCACTATGAGATGACGGAGTTGATTGTCCCCAGCACTCCGCCGCCGGAGCAAGTCAAGCAGCCACCGCCGCCCAAACTGCCTCCGCCGCCTGAGCAGCCGAAGGTGGAGTTGCAGCCGCAGATTCGCCAGATCGAAGTCCCGAAGCCGAAGCCGGAGCCGAAGCCCGTCCAGTTGGAAGCCAAGGTGAATTTGCCGGCGGTGACCAAGCAGCAGACGATTACGCTGGCGCCGCAGCCCAAGGCAGCGCTCAACGACGCCATGCCCGCGCAGAACAACCAGGTCAAACCCAAGGTAGGCCAGGTGCATTTTGGGGATACCTTTGGTGTAACCCCCAATCCCAACTCCACGCGCCCGGCCAACGTGGCTGCCATCGGCAATCCCTACGGCGGCAATCAGGGCCCGGCCATCGCGCCGCATGGCGTGCCGGGATCGACAGGTTTGGGGACGAACACCAGGCCCACCTCGGGCAACGGCGTGACGGGCAAGGTCGCGTCGGCGGGCATTCCCGGCGCAACCGGCACAGGCGGTTCGGGTTCGAACTACGGGAAGGTTGCCTCGGCCGGAATTCCTGCCGCCACCACTCCGGTTGCTGCGGCTCCCAAGCCGGTTGCGGCGCAGGCTTCTACCGACCTCGAAGTGCTTTCCAAGCCTCCCGTTGCGTACACGGCGGAGGCGCGGCAGTTGAGAGTCCAGGGCGATGTGGTTCTGCGCGTCACCTTCCTGGCTTCGGGCCACGTGGTGGTCGAGAGCGTGGTGCACGGCCTGGGCCATGGGCTCGATGAGGAGGCGCGCCGCGTGGCGCAGCAGATTCGTTTCCGCCCGGCGACGCGCGACGGCCGGCCCGTGGATACCACGACAACCATTACCATTACCTTCCAGTTGGCGTAGCATCAAGGATGTAAATCTCCCGTGGCCCGTCCTCATCCGCGACGCGCCGCAAGCCGCTTTAGCGGAGACGAAAGCCAGCTAGTTTTCAACCAGGAGTTGCACATGACGTTTCGGAAGATCCCCCTAGCCCTGCTGATCTTCACCCTCAGTGCGGGCTGCGCGTTTGCCAGGAACAAAAAGGAACCGAAATTCGAGCCCGCCCGCCAGCTTACCCCCGAGCAGGCGGCACTGGTCGAGAGGGCCATTGCCCAGGAAAAGGTGCTGATCAGGAACATCCAGCAGCGCACGCCGCTGGTGGAGACCTACATTCAGGACACCAAGCCGGACGTGAAGCTCTACGAGGTTCCCATCGCGGATCACTACATGCTCAGCCGCGTCGACTTCGGCAAGACCTTCTTCGACAAGGCCTATACGCCAAAGGAGCAGAAGAGCCGGCATGGCTTCTTCAAGGGCTCGATGGAAGCCATCACCGATCTGACCAAGGCGCTGCATCTTGACCAGCAGTGGGTCTACTCGAACACCGGCTTCATGCAGATGATGTTCCTCGATCCCACAGGGTTCGACCAGCAGCACTATGTCTTCAGCTTCGTGCGGCCCGAGTTTCTGGGATCGGTGCGCACCTGGGTCTTCGACGTGCATCCCAAGGCCGACGTGAAGGGAATCGGCCGCTTCTACGGGCGCATCTGGGTCGAGGACGAGGGCGGCAACGTGGTGCGCTTCAACGGCACCTACACCAGCGCGGAGGACCCGGAATCAAAGAGCAAGTTCTTCCACTTCGACAGTTGGCGCATGAATGTACAGCCCGGCATCTGGCTGCCCGTGGCCGTGTATGTCGAAGAGACGAAGCGCGGCGAGGGCGAAAGCATCGGTTTGAAGGCGCAGACCCACTTCTGGGGCTACTCGCTCAAGCTGCCCACGCGCGACAGCGAAAACGTCAGCGTCCGGGTAGACAACGCGGTGGACAAGAGCGACGACTCGCAGGATGTGGGTCCGCTGCAGGCCTCGCGCTTGTGGGTTACGCAGGCTGAGAATAATGTGATTGACCGCCTGGTGGAGGCCGGCCTGGTGGCGCCTCTCGATCCCGGCGGCTATGAAGAAAAGGTCCTGGGTCAGATCGTCATCAACCTGGTGGTGCCCAACAACCTGGCCTTCACCGACCAGATTCATTGCCGCGTGCTGCTCACCGACACCGTTGAAGTCACCACTGTAGGCAACACCATTCTCATCAGCAAAGGGCTCATCGACAGCCTGCCCAGCGAAGAAGCCATCGCTTCGGTGATCTCCATGGAACTGGCGCACATCGCCATGGGCCATCACATCGACACCCGCTACGCCTTCAATGACCGCCTGCTCTTTCCGGACACGGCCACCTTCCAGCGCATCGATATGAACCACACCGAAGTGGACAACGGAACCGCTTCCAAGCGGGCCATGGAGTATCTCGAGGCCTCCATGTACAAGGACAAGCTGGCGAACGCGGGCCTCTACTTCAAGCAGCTCGTGGATCGCGCCAAGGTGCTCAAGGGGCTGAATACGCCCACACTGGGCGATTCGCTGCTGAGGCCCGATGGTACGCCGTGGCTGGCCGGACTGGTGCCCATGGCGCCCCAGATCAACTGGGACGATATGGCGCAAACCGCGGCCCTGCCGCTGGGAAGCTGGCTGAAGACCGATCCCTGGGACGACAAGGTGCACATGCTGAGCGCCAAGCGTTATGCGCCGATGAATGCCCGCGACAAGATGCCGTTCGAGGTCACGCCTATCTTCTATAAGCTGCAGCACTATGACGCGGCAGCGGCAACCCCGCCGGCCACGGGAGTTCCGGCCAACGGCGAACAGCCGGCCGCGGCGCCCGACAACACTCCGCCGGCACAACCGCCGCCGCAACCCCAGAGCGGCGCGGCGCCCGCACCGGATCAGCAGTCAACGGCTGCCCAGAATCCGCAGTAGCAACACCATCAACCCTCCGAGCCCGGGCGTGCTGCACCCCGATTTTCGAGCGCACTCCGCCGGGCTCTTGAGCGTGAGTCCGACTGGTTTCCCCGCCGTTCGACGATTCACAGGAAGTGAATTTGGGCTGTGCTCATGAAACGTTCGATCTCGGCTTTCTTGTTTATCGCGCTTTCGTCCGCGGCAATCGTTTCCACACACGGCCAGACCGCGCCTTCGGCTTTCAAGGGTTCATTCGGGCTCCAGGTCGGCGGATTGGGCTCGGTCTTTCAGCCCGACTACGCGGGTCGTGGATTCGCGGAGATCGGCCCCCAACGCCTGTATGGCGCCGGCGCCTATGCCGACGCGCGCTTCAACCGCTGGGCGCAGATTGAGGCCGAGGTCCGCTTCCTGCACTTCAACGAGTTCCACCCCCCCCAGTCCCAAGGGATCTATCAGAATACCTACTCGATCGGCCCGCGCATTCCCATCATTACCTTCCACCGCTTCACTCCCTACGGCAAAGTGCTCGTCGGATGGGCCACCATGGCCGATCTGGATGGTAAGGCTTTAGCCTTCACCTACGGCGCCGGCGTGGATTACCGGCTGAGCCGGAAGTTCACCGTTCGCGTCATCGATTACGAGTATCAGCAGTGGCGCGTGGTGCCTGACGATCTCTGGCCAAATGGCGGCAGCGTCGGCATCAGCTACAGGATCTTCTGAGAATCTGTCCACAAACTATGCATCCGGCTCTTCAACGTAAAAGGGCACGAGTTTACTCGTGCCGTAACCGTCACAATATGAGGGCGGGCTTTAGCCCTGTAAAATCCACTCACAAGTTTCTTGACAGACTCCAGGAACTCGAACCGCGGGGGCAGAGGAATCGAGCGCCGCTGAAGCTACAAGATCGCCTCAAACCCCTTGCGCTTGATCACATTCAAGAGCGCCAGCGCCGGTCCTTTCGGCTGCTTGATTCCCCGCTCCAACTGCGAGATATAGCCCACGCTCAGATTGAGAGAACGGGCGAAGACGGCCTGGCTCAGGTTGGCCTTCTCTCTCATCTTTTGGATCTCCTTGGCCTTGATCGGTTTGGCCGTGGGAAGCGGTTGCGCGCCGAGCAGGCGGACAGTGATCTTTTCGTACTCGGTCTTGTCCATCAGGCCGATTCGATATTGGTCGCCAGCCATCTCAAGAATTGCCTCGGACAACCTGCTAAATTTCTTCGTCATTGCCGATCTCCTTTAAATTGCCGGCCTCAATTTCCGTGTAAATCGTTACGGCGTCGGCGGCAAGCCAGTTCTTCGCGAGTTCCCGAAGGAACACCAATTCATCGGTGCTAATATTCTCCCGTTCGTTCTTTGCGAATCCGAAAAGGAAGATGGCTCGATCCCTTGCTCGATACGCAACGATCACGCGATATCCGCCGGATCGTCCGTGTCCTGGCCGGGCCACACGCTGCTTAATCAGCCCGCCGCCAAGATCCGCATCGATCAGGCCTCGCTCGGCCCGCCCGATGGCCTCACGCAGACTTCCGTCCCCGATCCCTTCACTCCGGGCAAACCGCGCGAACCATCTCGTCTTGAAGACTCGCATCGCGCCTTCTAACACTATGAACTATAGCACATAAAACTATAGTTCGACGCAAAGTCGGCCAACGATTGCGGGAGAACTGCCAATTCCCGCCGCAGCCCGGCTTGCTTCAGCCCACGATCTTGAGCCATTTGCGCATTGTCCGATAATGAACGATCCCGAATGAAATCGGACAGGGGTCAGGGACCTGCGCCTACCTCCCCGGAGGGTTAAGTGGCGTTCTATCAGCATTGCAGCCGGGGCGCTCTTTGGCGATATAGATGCAACACCCAGATGGACAACCTTCGCGAGGAGAGCCAATGCCAACGTGGATTCTGGATATTCGTTTTGCCGCCAGACAGCTCATCAAGTCGCCCGGATTCACTGTCGCCGCCGTGCTCTCGCTCGCCATCGGCATTGGCATCAATACCGCCATGTTCAGCAGCATGGATGCTGTGGTGCTCCATCCCCTGGCGGTGCCTCAATTGGACCGCGTGGCCACGGTGGCCGAGCAGAGTTCGCATGGCGCCAATGAGCGCGTGACGCTGGCTGACTACGAGGACTGGACGCGCCAGAGCCGTTCGTTTGAAGCGCTCGCCGTCCGCAGCGAAGTTCCGAGGACGCTGACCGGGAGCGGAGATGCCGCGCAGGTGGAAGCGGCGCTCACTTCGGCCAATTTCTTTTCCGTTCTCCGGGCTCGTCCGCTTCTGGGCCGCCTGTACAGCGAAGATGAGTGCCGTCCGGGACGGAACTCGGTTGCCATTCTGGCCTATGGCTTATGGCAGCGGAAGTTTGGCGGCGACCCCGCGATTCTCGGCCGCACCATCGAGCTCGATCAGCGCACCTACACGATCCTGGGCGTCATGCCGAAGACGATGCAATACCCGTCACTGGCCGATGTCTACCTGCCGTTTGCGCCCTCGCCCCAGCAGCTCGCCGATCGTACCTCGCATGACTACCTTGTCACCGCGCGCCTGCGCGACAACGTAACCGTCAAGCAGGCGCAGGCCGAGATGCAGACTCTCGCCGGGCACCTTGCCCAGGCCTATCCCGACACCAATGCCGGTTGGTCGGCCCACGTCGAGCTGCTTCTCGACGGCATCAACGGCCCCTACACGCCGCTCTACTATCGGCTCGTTCTCGGCGCAACCCTGTTCGTTCTGCTCGTGGTCTGCGCCAATATTGCCAACCTGCAGTTGGCGCGCGGCATCGCCCGCAGGCCCGAGATCGCCATGCGCACCGCGCTGGGCGCGCCACGCTCCCGCATCCTCTGCCAGTTGCTCACGGAGAATCTCCTGCTCAGCCTCGTCGGCGCGGTGGGCGGGATTGGCATCGCGCAGTTCTATGGGCATTACCTGCTGGCTTCTATGCCGGAGAGAGTGGCGCGCTACATGTCTGGCTGGCAGAATACCGGCCTCAATGCGCGCGTATTGGCGTTTTCCTTCCTGCTTGCGGCTCTTGCCGGAATCATCGCCGGCGTCGCTCCCGCACTGGACGCGCTGCGCGTCAATCTCGTCGATCAGCTCAAAGCCAGTTCGCGCTCCGCCATCGGCTCCCGCCGCGCTCACCGCCTCCGTAGCATCTTTGCCGTAGTGCAAATTGCGCTCGCCGTAGCGCTCGTCATCGGTGCGGCGCTGATGTCGAAGGGCATGAACGCCTGGCTGCACACGGCCGACATTTACGCGCCAAACAAAATGCTCACCTTCAACGTCAACCTGCCGGCGGCCCGCTACGACACACCGCAAAAACAAGCGCAATGGTACACGGACAGTCTGGCCAAGTTGCGTGCTCTGCCGGGCGTCACCCATGCGGAGCTCACCTCGGCGCTGCCCTACAACGATTACGGATGGGTCCGCGACGTTGAGATCGAGAATCGCCCCGCCGTCGCCGGCAAATCCCAGAGCGCGCTCAACCTTCCCGTGACTCCGGGTTACTTTCCCATGTTGCGCATTCCCATCCTTGCCGGCCGCGTCTTCGACCAGAGCGATTCCCTCGGCTCGACCCCGGCCGCCATAGTGAGCGAACGCTTCGTCGCGCAGTATTTTCCCGGCGAGAACCCGATCGGCCGTCGCATTCGCATGGGCGGGCGCATCGATCATGAGCCGTGGCTGACGATCGTGGGTGTTGCCAAAGAGACCAGCTATTCGCTTTGGGACCAGACGCCCCATGCCGCGGTTTACATGGATTCCCTGCAATTACCGCCGGGCGGCACGGAGTACGCCGTGACCACGAACGGCGATCCGCTCGCTCTGGCGCCGGCGGCACGCAAGGCTTTGGCCTCCATCGATCCGCTGCTGCCGCTCAATACCGTGGAGACTTATGCGCAGCTCCAGGACGACAACCTGACGGGGCTCAAGTACGCCGCGGGCTCGCTCGTCACGGACGGGTTGATTGCCCTGCTACTGGCGGCCATCGGCATCTTTGGAGTGATGGCCAATCTCGTCGGCGAGCGCACCCGCGAGATCGGTGTACGGCTGGCCATGGGGGCGCGGCGCGAAGACGTGCTGCGCATGATTCTCGGCCGCGCCTCGTGGCTTACAGGCGCGGGCCTCGTCTCCGGATTGCTGCTGGCCTTCGGCCTCGTGCGTCTCATCGCCAGCCTGTTGGTCGGCGTGCGTCCCGACGACCCGTTGGTCTTCAGCGGCATCGCGTCCATCATTGCCACTGTGGCGCTCTTTGCAAGCTGGCTTCCGGCCCGCCGCGCCGCGCGCATCGACCCTATGGTCGCTCTCCGCGACGAGTAAGCGGGCGCGAAAGAGATCCTTGGCGAGTCATCGATGCCGATCCCGATGCCAATCTTTGACGGATTCTCGCCGGTGACCGGGCATTGACCTCATCGCCGGCGTCATGCCCGCAATTCGAGATTTGCTCCGTGCGTGCGCTGGTGATTGGCACGCGCCGGCAGTCGGTATCATCGTGTCCAGCCCCTGAGCTTCGCGTCAAGATCACTCCGTCATCCGGAGCGAGTTTTGGTGCGCTCTTCGCACCAAAACGAGTCGAAGGATCTGCATCTCATGGATTCGACTTATGGTACGAACTTCCAGGAATCCACACTAGTGTGGTGCGTCATTCAATTCGAGGGTGATGAGTGGATAGAGGAGAAAGCCCGCTTCAGCGGGCAAGAGACGGTAGCCCCAGGCGCAAGCCTGGGGAATGGATTCGAAAGCAAACGCTAGCCCCCACGGGGGGCGAAAGAACAGTTTGCCTGCACCGCAGCGAAATCCCCGACGATTGGCGACGCATCGCACTCGAAATCTCCTCAAGAGCGGAAGCCTGCGCTGCGCGCAGTTATCGATATCGCCTCCGCGAGCTTTCTCCCAGCTCACTCTTCGCGCAAAAGGATCAGCGGGTCCACGGTAAGGGCGCGGCGCGCGGGAATCCATGCCGCCACCAGGCCTAGCAGCAGCATGGTTACGGTTACGCCGCCCAGCACGAGCGGATCTTTGGGCGTGGCCTGGTAAACGATGTGGGACAGTACGCGCGTGAGCAGCAATCCGCCTCCTGCGCCGACAGCTGAACCAACAGAGAGCCAGCGAAAAGCCCGCCCCAACGCTGTGCGCAGGATTTCGCGCTGCCCCGCGCCCAGAGCCACGCGAATCCCCAACTCGCGCAGCCGTTTGCTGACCACGTAGGAAGCCATGCCGAAGACGCCCGTCACTGCCAGCATCGCGCCAAGCAGCCCGAGCACGCCAAGCGCCACCGTTGCCACGTGCGCCGTGAATAATGCAGTGTCCAACTCCTGGGTCCAGGGACCGATGACCAGAGGCAGGCTGGCATCCAATCCGTGCAATGTGTGCTCGATTGCCTGCGCCATCTCCTGCGGATCGCGTTTTGAGCGCACCAGCAGCCACGTCCCGCTATCATGATGCTGCTGGAAGGAGAAGAACATCGCGGGCTGCTGATCCTCGGTCAGGGTGCGGTATTTGCCGTCTTCCACCACGCCGACGACTTCCGCGCGGCTTCCACTCCAGAACTTGAAATGCCCGCCGACGGCCTTCTCGACCGATCCGAAAACCTTCACCGCGAATTTCCGGTTGACCAGAGCCACAGTCGGGGCCTTCCCGTCGTCGTCGAATCTCAGGTCCCGGCCCGCCAGCAGCCGCGTGCCCGCGGCTTCAAGATAGCCCGGCGAGACGTTGTAGAACATCGCGTCGGCAGCAGAATGGGTTGGCCGATAATCGCTGGTGGCATCGGAAAAGACACCGGAGTCGCTTCCGCTCAGGCCGAGCGGCACCGCGTCGATATACCCCACAGCCGTCACACCCGGAATCGCCGCCACTGCGTCGATCATGCGCCGCTGCATCCCGGGCGAATCGTCTTTTGAGTAACCTGCCATTTGAAGATCGGTATTGACCAGAGTTACATTTTGCGGCGCGAATCCATACTTGTTTTCGAGCGACCGCATCAGGCCCCGCACCGCGACGAGCGACGAGGTCACGAGCAGGGCACAGATGGCAATCTGGAAGACGAGCAGCAAGTCGCGGAGCGTAAACCTCTTCATTCCGCCGGCGCCGGCCGATCCCGTGCGCATCACCTGCCACGGATCGGCGCGCAACACCTGGCCGACGGGCACGATGCCGAAAAGCAGTCCACTGGCGAGCGCCAGCAGCAAGGCCACGGCGTAGGTGCGGAAGTCGGGATTCACCGGTACATTGATGGGCACGCCGGAGATGGGATTCCATGCACTGAGGGCGCGCAGAATGAAGATGCAGCAGCCAAGCCCGATCGCTCCTCCCACAACAGACACCAGCAGCGCCTCGGTAAGCAGTTGGCGGAGAATCGTTCCGCGCCGCGAACCGAGAGTCAGGCGTAAGCCAATTTCTTTAGCCCGGTCGGCTGCGCGGGCCGCAAACAGGCTTCCCAGATTCGCGCACGCCGCCAGCAGAATCAGCCCGGCGAGCAGCATCAACCCTGCCATAAACGCCTTCGCCGGTCCGCCCAGCGTGTCGCCGGCAAGCCCAGGGCGAGCCAGGCTGAATTTGATGCCTTCATCGTCGGCGGGATAGGTCTTCGCCAGCCACGCGCCGACGGCATTCAGGTCCGCCGTGGCCTCGGCTGGAGTCACTCCCGGTTTGAGCCGGCCGGCAACAAGCATCGAATTCGCGCTGCGATATTGCAGATTGTTGGCGCCCGCGACCGTGGGCTCCTCGACCAGCGGAATCCAAAGCCCCGGCGCAAAGTACAGTTCCGTGCCACGGAACTCCGGCGGCGCCACGCCGATGATCGTAAACGGATGCTTGTTGATGTCGACCTTACGGCCGATTACGCCAGGGTCCTGATGAAAATGGCTGCTCCAGTAGGCATAGCTCAGGACGACATAGGGAGCGCTGTCGTAGCCCTTCTCGTCCGCTGCATGGAAAAAGCGCCCCAGATAAGGCTTGATGCCCAGCGCATCGAAGTAATTGCCGCTGGCGAGATATGGCCATGCGGTCGAAGGATTCGCGCCGGTATCCACGCCCACCGCGCCCGCAATCTCAAAAGCGGCCAAGCTCTCGAAGCTGCGACTGCGGTCGCGCAGGTCCAGGTAGTTGAGATACGACTGCGACGGCCCCTGGGGGAGCTGCACGGTGTAGAGGTTCTGGGCGTTGGGCACGTTCACCGGCCGCAGCACCAGCGCATTCAGAACGCTGAACACCACGGCGTTGGCGCCGATGCCGAGCGCGAGGGTCACAATTGCGGTGACGGTGAAGCCGGGTGATTTTCGCAACTGACGAAATGCAACTCTCAAATCGCTGAACATACGTCGCCTTCCTGAAGGTGGGATACGCGGACATCTCCGCGCAGGTTCCAGCATCTGTTGGGCCAAATGGAGAATTTGAAAGCAAAGGAGTTATGCCGGCAAGGAAAACTGTGCGCTGTTCGCAATTGAGGGCTCGTGTCCGAATTCGAACAGCGCCCCCGGCGGGCTCGCAGGTCAACGAGTCAGGAGACCATCGGCACAGGGACTCAAGGATCGCGCTCCGCCGTAGAGCGCACTGTTCGAAATCGAACAGTCCTTCGCCGGAATCGGTCAATCCTGCCGCGCATGATGGTCATGCGGCTGCACGTAGGTATTTTGTTTTCAACGCGCTCGGGGAGCGCCGATTTGGCGCGCCGCTTGCTACCATCTACGGCGATGGATATCGCTCGGCCCGACATTAAGCGAAAAAAGCAACGCCAGATGCTGGTCTGGTCTGGCGTCGCGGTGGTGGCCGTTGCGGCGCTGGCCGCGATCGTCATGCGCCTGAAACCTGCCGCGCCCGAGGTGGATCGCTCGACCATCTGGACCGACACCGTGAAACGCGGCCCGCTGGTGCGCCAGGTGCGCTCGTCGACCGGCGTTCTCGCGCCGCGCGAGGATTCGATCGAACTGATCCCGGCCCAGACCGACGCCACCGTGGTGCGCATTCGCATCCTGCCCGGAGCCCAGGTCACGCCTGACACCATCATTATGGATCTCACCGATCCGCAACTGGAGCAGGAACTGCTCAACGCGCGCCTCGCGCTCAAGGCGGCGCAAGCCGACTACAAGAGCTTTGCGGCGCAGCTTGAAAGCACCTTGATGGACAAGAAGACGGCCGCCGCGCAGGTGAATGCCGACTACACCGAGGACCAGTTGCAGGCCCAGACCGACAAGGCGCTTTACGATCTGGGCGTGATCTCCGGCCTGGCCTACCAGAAGTCGAAGAGCACGGCCGACCAGTTGACAGCGCAGCACCAGCTCAGCCAGCAGCAGCTCGATGTGAACCAGAAGGCGATCGCAGTGCAGCTTGCCTCGCAGAAGACCAAGATCGATCAGGCCCAGGCATTGCTCGATCTTTTTGAGAAGCAGGCGCAGGCGCTCGAGGTGCACTCGACGATTACCGGCACGCTGGCGCCGCTGGCCATGCCGGTGCAGGTGGGCCAGCACGTGACGGCGGGAACCAGTGTGGCCGAGGTCATCCAGCGCGACAAGCTGAAGGCCGCTCTGCAGATTGCCGAGACGCAGGCGCGCGACATTCAGATCGGCCAACCGGCCTCGATCGACACGCACAACGGCGTGATTCCCGGCCATGTAGTGCGAATTGACCCTTCGGTCGTGAACGGAACCAGAACCGTCGACGTAGAACTGGACGGGGCGTTGCCGCTGGGCGCGGTGCCGCAGTTGAGCGTCGACGGCACCATCGACCTGGAGCGCATGACGGATGTGCTCTACGTGGGCCGTCCGGCGCTGGGCAATGAAGACTCCACGCTGAGCCTGTTCAAGGCCGATCCCGACGGCAAGGGCGCCACGCGCGTTCCGGTCAAGGTCGGCCGCGCCTCGGTGAATGAGATTCAAGTGATCGAAGGCCTGAAGGAGGGCGACACGGTGATCCTCTCCGACATGTCGCGCTGGGACAACGTGGACCGCATCCGGCTGGAGTGAAACAGGGACTGAGGGACTAGGGACTAGGGAAATAGGGGCCAGCACCGTGACCGCGGATCACTAACCACTAACCACTAACCACTAACCACTGACCACTGACCACTGACCACTAACCACTAACCACTAACCACTGACCACTAACCACTGACCACTAACCACTGACCACTGACAACCGCAGGAGAACGCAATGGCATCGAACGGAACACTGATTGAAATCGAAGACCTAACCAAAGTCTTCTACACCGACGAAGTGGAGACCCATGCGCTCTCCGGCATTCACCTGACCATCGCGCGCGGCGAGTACGTGGCCATGTCGGGCCCGTCGGGCTGCGGCAAGTCCACGCTGCTTTCGATTCTCGGCCTATTGGATACTCCGACCGGCGGGAAATATCTGCTCAACGGCAAGCCGGTGGAGAATCTGAGCTTCAGCGACCGTTCGCGGATTCGCAACCAGGAGATCGGATTCATCTTTCAGAGCTTCAACCTCATCGGCGACCTCACCGTTGAGGAGAACGTCGAACTGCCGCTGACCTATCGCGCGGGAATGCCCTCGGCGGAGCGGAAGAAACGCGTGAAGGAAGCGCTGGAGCGCGTGAACATGGCGCACCGCATGAGGCACTATCCGGCGCAACTCTCCGGCGGTCAGCAACAACGCGTGGCTGTGGCGCGCGCGCTGGCCGGCTCGCCCTCGATCCTGCTGGCCGACGAGCCCACCGGCAACCTGGACTCGAAAAATGGTGAAGCGGTGATGCGCCTGCTCGGCGATCTGCACCGTGAGGGCGCGACCATCTGCATGGTCACGCACGATCCGCGTTTCGCCCGCCACGCCGAGCGCGAGCTGCACCTCTTCGACGGCAAAGTCGTCTCCGAGACCGAATTGAAGAAGCTGGAAGAGGAAGTGGAGGCGTAGAGATGTTCTTTGGAAACCTGCTTCAAGATTTTCGCTACACGCTGCGCCAGTTGCGCAAGTCGCCGGGATTCACGCTGACCGCTGTGCTGACGCTCGCCTTCGGTATCGGCGCGACTACTGCCATCTTCTCCATTGTGGAGGGCGTCTTGTTGCGCCCTCTGCCGTTCGTCGAGCCGGAACGTCTAGTGGTGCTCGGCGACATCGCGGATGGAGCCGACGCGAATGGCGCGCCTACAGTTTCGGCCTCCCAGGTAAACACTTATTCCCGTGACACACGCGCGTTCGCCAACCTCGGTGGCTACGAGCAGACCAGCTTTGGACTCTCCGGTGTCGATGAGCCAGCACAGATCAATGCTTCGCGCCTTACCGCTGGTATCTTTCCCACTCTCGGCGTCTCGCCCTTGATGGGTCGCGCGTTTACGCGGCAGGAAGACGAAAGCAGCCAGCAGGTAGTCGTTATCAGCTATCCGATGTGGCACAGCCGGATGCATGACGACCCTCATGCGATCGGTCAAAAAATTCTGCTCGACCGCAAGCCATATGAAATTGTCGGTGTTATGCCGCGCGACTTCGAATTCCCACTCGTGCCAGGGCAACTCAATCGCAGTGAGCTGTGGGTGCCGATGAGCTTCTCCAGCGGCGAACTGACAGAGGTTGGAAGCTTTGGATTCAATATGGTCGGTCGCTTGAAGCCCGGCATCTCTGCCGAGCAGGCGCGGCAAGATGCGCAGCGTGTCGCGCAACAGATTATGCTGACCCTGCCTCCCGCATTGGCCAGCATTCGCCTACACGCAGTCGTTCAATCGCTGGGAGCGACAACTGTTGCCAGTGCAAAGCGGCTTATTTGGATTCTCTTTCTGGCGGTGGTTGTGGTGCTGTTGATGGCCTGCGCCAACCTCGCAGGTCTGCTGCTGGTGCGCGTTATTCGCAGTCGTCGCGAAATCTCAGTCCGCCTTGCGCTTGGAGCCAGCGGCGCCGCGGTACTGCGCCGGTCCCTTGTTGAAGCGCTAATGCTCAGTGTCGTGGGAGGGCTCGCGGGCCTTGCGTTCGCGCTCAGTCTGCTGCGCGCCGGCGTCAGGTTTTTGCCCGAATCGCTTCCGCGTATCAACGCAATCGGACTTGACTGGAAGGTGGTGTTTTTTACCATCGGAATCGCGCTCCTCACCGGGCTGTTGTGTGGACTGCTGCCTGCCTACGCGGCTTCGCGGACAAGCGTGAATTACGCGCTCAAAGAGGGTGGGCGGACAGGCAGCACCGGCAGCGACCACACACGACTGAGGTCCATTCTGGTCGTCGCCGAACTCGCCATTGCGCTCGTATTGCTCACCGCTTCTGGCCTGTTGCTGCGCAGCTTCGAAAAGATGCGCGAAGTCGACATGGGATTTCATACGGATCACACTCTCACTGCGTCATATTCCCTTCCACAGCAGCAATACTCCACGCAGGCCGCTGTCAACGCGTTCAGTGACACGGTCATCGCACGGCTTGAACAGATTCCCGGAGTACAGGCTGCTGGAATTACTTTATTGCTGCCCGCTTCCGGTCAAAACTTTACCAACGCTTTCTACGCCGAGGGGTATGTAGCGCCCAAGGGTGCGCCCATGAGCCTGGCCTGGAATCCCCAGGTCTCCGGTCATTACTTCGCCGCCTCGGGGATTCCCATTCTCCGTGGACGCGAATTCACGTCTGCCGATACCGCAAGTTCCCCGCTGGTCGTGATCGTGAATCGAATGCTTGCGGAGCATTACTGGCCAGGTCAAGATCCCATCGGCAAACGCATTCATATTGGTTTCAAAGAGACCGCCTTACCCTGGATGACAGTCGTTGGCGAGATCGGAAATATCAAACAAGGCTCCCCGGACGCTGGCACAGTTGAACAACTCTATCAGCCCGTCACCCAATACGGTGCTGCTTTGGGTTCGTTTCTCTCCGCTGACACGCTCATCGGCAACGCCGGTTCCCTCGTGATTCGGTCCAGCCAGCCGCCAGAACAGTTAGTCAACTCTCTCCGCGCGGTGGTTCGATCCATCGATCCACAATTGCCACTCACGCAAGTTGAATCCATGGATAGTGTCGTCTCCGATGGTCAGGCCTCGCGCCGCTTCAATACCGTGATCATCTCCAGCTTTGCTGCTGCGGCAGTGTTCCTGTCTTTGCTCGGAATCTACAGTGTCATCGCGTTTTCCATTGCCCTCCGTACCAAGGAAATGGCCATTCGCCTGGCGCTCGGCTCACAGCGCGCAAGCGTAATGCGGCTGGTTCTCATCTCCGGAGCCAAGCTGGGCCTAACCGGCTGTGGCATCGGAGCGATTGGAGCCGTCTTTGCCACACGGCTGCTGCGCTCGATGCTCTTCCAAGTCGATCCGTTGGACCCATTTGTTCTTGTGTTAGCGGCGATCTCGATCTTTCTGCTTGCGCTAGTGGCTTCGGTTGTTCCCGCGCGCCGCGCCGCTTCCGTTGAACCCATGCAAGCTCTGCGCGCTGAATGAAGCTTTCACACCTTCGAGGAGAAAGAGGATGAACACGCTGCTTCAGGATCTTCGCTACGCGCTGCGCCAGTTGCGCAAGTCGCCGGGATTCACGTTCACAGCCGTGGCCGTGCTGGCGCTCGGGCTGGGCGCCAACATCGCCGTCTTCACGGTGCTGAACGGAATTCTGCTGCGTCCTCTGCCTTATGCGCAGCCGGATCGCATCGTCACCGTCAAGCTCGATACCAATCAGCCTTACTACGCCATGACCTACGCCAATATGCTGCAGTTGCGTGACGCCATGGGCGCGAACTTCCAGATCGGTGCCCAGCTCGGCGGCTCGTGGGCCAGCGTCGTTGGCCCTGGCGGCAGGCTTCAGGTGCAGCGGGCCGATACCGATGCCGGGCTCCTCCGCGTCTTCCACGTGCAGCCGATTCTTGGCCGCCTCTTCCGCGACGAAGACAACCGCCCCGGCGCCGCGCCCGTAATCCTTCTCGGCAACGATGTCTGGCACAGGCTCTTCAACGCCGACCCGGCCATCGCCGGCAAGACTCTGACCGTCCGCGGGCAGACCTACACCATCCTGGGAGTCATGCCGGCCAACTTCTCCTTTCGCTTTGGCGATCCCATGCAGATTTGGACACCGGCGCAGATTCCCGCCGCCGCCCGCACCGCCATGGATGGCGATGCAACCCTTGGCGCCGAGGTCTACGCGCGCGTCCCAGACGGCATGACCGCCGTGCAACTTGCCGACGCGCTCAGCCGCGCACAGTCCGTCGTCGCCAAAGAAGTCTCCGCCGAAAACCAGTTGCCCACGCGCGTGAAGGTTACAGGCTATCAGGACTCGCTCAACCACGAGGCGCGCAAGCCGCTCCTGTTGCTCTATGCGGTTGTCTTCGGAATATGGGCGCTGGCCTGCCTCAACGTGACCAGCTTGATGCTGGCGCGAGCCGTAGCGCGCACGCGCGAAATTGCGGTGCGTTCCGCTTTGGGCGCGAGCCGCCTGCGCTTGTTGCAGCAATCACTCGTCGAGAGCCTTTTGTTGAGCGGAATCGGCGCCGTTGCGGGACTGCTCTTGGGGCAAAGCGCCATCAAGCTGCTCTGGACGCAGATCGCGCATAAGCTGCCGCTCACCAGCACCATTCACGTCGACTGGCGAGTGGTCTCATGGCTGGCCGCCTTCACGCTAGCCACAGCGGCCATTGTCGGCATCTTCCCCGCACTGCGCGCCGCCAGCCGCAACGCGCAGGCCTCGCTGCATGGCGCAACCGCCACAGCCTCGGCCAGTCAGAATCGGACGCGCGAAGTCCTTGTTGTCGCGCAGTTCGCGCTTACACTTGTCTTTCTCGTGGGCGCAGGACTCTTTTTGCGCACCATTCACGCCCTGCGCCAGGTGCCGTTGGGATTCACGCAGCAAAACGTTCTCACCGGCGGGGTCATTCTCAACAACGGTTCGCGTCAGCTCGAAGAAAACCAGAGTACGCCCGGCCAGAAAGAGAACATTGTCCGCGACTCCTATCTGCCGCTCATCGAGCGGCTGCGCGCCATCCCCGGCGTGCAGGTGGCCGCGCTCAGCTCCGTGCTGCCGCTGCGCAATGAGATGGCGGTGAGTATTTGCTCAGGGCTCGATCACGAAGATTTAGGAGAGAAGAGAGCCTGCGCGCAAGGCCGCCTTGCTTCCGCTGGCTTGACCGATGCGCTCGGAATCCCTATTCTGCGCGGCCGCTTCTTTACCGAGGAGGACGCGGCGGGCGCGCCGATTGCCGTTGTGGTCAATGAGGCCTTCGCCAAACAGTTCTCGCCGGACAAAGACCCAATCGGTCGGATTTACTCTATGGGCAAGCAGGGGCCATTTGCAAACGCGCGCATCATCGGTGTGATTGCCGACACCCGGCAGAGTACGGTCATCGACCCCACCAAGCCCGAGGTCTACTTCTGCCTGGCCCAGATGGCGCCCGGCACGCCGCTTTACGGCATCGCAACAGCGTTCATCCAGGTAGCCATTCGCGGCGCGGTTCCCGCCGATTCACTGCGCGCGCAGTTCGACAAGGCGCTGCACGAGGTTGCGCCCGACGCCACTACAACCAATGTGAAAACGATTCACGAAGCGGTCGAAGATTCCTTTGGCAGCCAGACTGTGATTGCGCATTTGCTGGAGAGCTTCGCCGCGCTGGCGCTGATGATTGCCACTGTCGGTCTCTATGGGCTGCTCTCCTTTGCCGTGGCTCAACGCACCCGCGAGATCGGCCTGCGCATCGCTCTGGGCGCGCCGCAGGCCAACATCCTCTCGCTCATTTTGCGCCGCGCGCTGTTGCTTGTGAGCGCCGGCCTCACCATCGGCGGTGTGCTCGCCTGGTTTGCCGCTACGATTACGCGCAGCTACATCTTCGGCGTGCAGGCTCACGACACCCTCACCTTTACCGCGGTGGTTGTTGTTCTGGCCGCTGCTTCTCTTGTTGCGGCCTGGCTGCCCGCGCGCCGCGCCGCTTCCATTGATCCTAATCTTGCTTTGAGATCGGAGTAATACCATGATCGAATTGAAAAACGTAGAACGCAGTTACAAGACAGGACCCACGGAAACCTGGGTGCTGCGCCGCATCGGGATCACCATTCGCGAGGGCGAGTTCGTCACCGTGATGGGTCCGTCGGGCGCGGGAAAATCGTCGCTGCTGAACATTCTCGCGCTGCTCGATGATAGCTGGAAGGGCGAGTACCGGTTCGGCGAAACCGCCGCGCACAAGCTCAACCGCAAGCAGCGCGCCGATCTCGCCCGTGAGCGCATCGGCATGGTCTTCCAGAGCTATCACCTGCTGGACGACTTGACCGTCGCCGAGAACATCGACCTGCCGCTGTCGTATAAGAATCTGCCCGCCAAAGAAAGGCAGGGGATGGTGGCCGACATTCTCGACCGCTTCCAGATCGTCGCCAAGAAGGATCTCTTTCCTTCGCAGCTCTCCGGCGGGCAGCAGCAACTGGTGGGCATTGCGCGCGCCGTGGTGCATGCACCCGCATTGCTTCTGGCCGACGAGCCCACCGGCAACCTGCACTCCACGCAAGGCCGCGAAATCATGCAGCTCTTCCGCGAGCTCAACCAGCAGGGAACGACCATCGTGCAGGTGACGCACTCAGAAGAAAATGCGCGTTTCGGCAAGCGCATTGTCGAGCTGCGTGATGGCTGGCTCACGCGCGACGAAGCCTTGCTAACAGCCGCAACGGAGGCCAAGTGAGCGATCGTCCTACGCAGTCCTCCAGAGAGACACGCATGAATTCCCGCTCCTCCAAATCGGTTGTTTTCCGTCTTCAAGCCATCGCCGCGATTCTGCTCCTCGAAGCGAATTTGGCTTTCGCAGTCCAGGCTCCGCAATCACAGACCGCGCCGGCAAACTCACCAGCAGCACAACCGGCTCCGGAGGCACCGGCGCCGGCGGCGAATGGCGCAGCAATACCGCCGCCAACACTGGCCGAGCAGAACGAGCAGACGCGGCTCGCGGCGATCGCGCCGCAGCGTTCCTTTCACGTGGACCTTCCGCACTCGCACAATCCGCTGGCGCCCTACAGGCCCAGCGAAGCGCCTCCGCTGGATCTCGCAAACTCGCCGCGCCTTGAGAACCTGATCCGCGACGGGAAGCTGTACGTTTCGCTGCACGATGTGATCGCCCTCGCCATTGAAAACAACCTCGATCTCGCCTACTTCCGCTATAACTTCCCCATTGCACAAACCGACTACGCGCGTACCAGGGCCGGCGGCAGCGTGAATGGCGTCAACACCGCAATCGCGCAGTCGTCCACTGAAGGCGGCTTCTCCGGCGGGAGTTCCGGCTCCGGGAGCGCCAGCTCGGGGTCGAATGCTGCCGGCGCGGGCGGCATCGTCACCTCGACGCTCGGCGCCGGCACTGCCATCGCTTCCTTCGATCCCTACCTGAACTTCAAGGGCTTCACGGATCACTACGTCGCCCAGCAGGGCAACGCCTTTTCGAATGGCGTCCTCACGTTTAAACAGAACACTATCGAAGCTTTGGCGAATTATACCCAGAACTTTCCCTTGGGAACCGGTTTGGCCGTCAACTACGAGGGGCAGCGCTACGCCAATAACAGCCCCTACGAAGCCATCAATCCTTCGCTCTACTCGAACTTTCAGGTGATCCTCACGCAGCAGCTCCTCGCCGGTTTCGGTATCTCCGCCAACGAACGCTACATGCACATCGCGAAGAAGAATCTCCAGATCACCGACCTGGCCTTTCGCGCCCAGGTGATTGCGACCGTCACGCAGGTCGAGAACATCTATTGGGATCTTGTGAACGCCTATCAGGACGAACAGGTCAAGGAGCGCTCGCTCTCTTTTGCCCAGCGCACGCTTCAGGACGACCGAAAGCAGCTCGAATTGCAGGCCATTCCGGCGATGCTGGTCGACAAGGACGAGTCGGACGTGGCCACCAGCGAAGGCGACCTTACGGTTTCGCGCGCCAATCTGCGCTTGAACGAGCTCCTGCTCAAAAACGCCATCACCAAGACCGACGATGCAGCTATCGACGAGATGCCGGTCATCCCCCTGGATCGCGCCGGACTGCCCGATCCCAACGCGTCGAAATCAATTGACGAGCTCATCGCCGAAGCCGAAAAGAACCGCCCCGATGTCACTCAGGACCAACTCGCCATGCAGGTGGCGGAGATGAGTCTCAAATCGATCCGGAGCGAGCTGTTGCCCACGTTGAACGTCTATGGCTACTATGCCGGAGCGGGCATTGCGGGACCGAAAAACCCGAACTGCAACCTGTCCCCTTCTGCTGAGTGCTCTTCCGATCTCCCCATAGGATTCGGAGGCATGCTCCAGAACACCTTCAACTATTCGTCGCCGGATTATCAGTTCGGAATGAATCTGTCGATCAATCTTCGCAATCGCGTCGCCAAGGCCGATCAGTTTCGCGCCGCGCTGGAATTCAGGCAACGCCAGATCACCTTCGAAGAACAGAAGAAGAGCATCCGTTTCGACGTGCGCAACTCGCTGTTCGCGTTGCAGCAGGCGCAGGCACGCGTCGATGCCGCCACCAAGGCTCGCAACCTGGCGCAGCATACCTTCGACGTCACCGAGCAGGAGCGGCAACTCGGAGCCAAGTCCAGCAGCGATGCGCTGGCCGCCGAGCACGACCTCTCCCTTGCCGAATCCCTTCTTGTAGCCACGCAGACCGCGTTTGAAAAGGCAAAAGTTGACATCGACCGGGCCACCGGCGAGACACTCGAACAAACCGGGGTCTCGATCGACGATGCGAGAATGGGAGTCGTATCGCATGGACCGTAGATTCTGTGTTGTAAGTTTGCTTTGAAAGGGCACGGCTTTAGCCGTGCCGTACATGTCGCAGAATGCCACCGGGGCCTTGTTCAGAACAGCATAAGTAATGTCCTGGGAGCCGCGCCGTAGGCGCAGAGTTTGTTAGCCCCGCGCTTTAGCGTGGGGAAAGGGGGTTCAACAAATGCACTCCGAAGTCCCGTAGGGACGGCGCAAGGACATTTCCTATGCAGGGTCCAATAGCCCATGAGGAATGAATTCTCCGGAACGTTGACTTCTGCCACAGGCCGTTATGGCCTTAAGATCCAACGGCGAACCTTCATTGCCGAGCTCGAAACCGGGAGGCACACCATCTCCAGTAAGCAAGACAAAATTCGGGTCCTGGTTGCCGACGACCAGCCGCACGTACTCGAAGCGGTGGAGCTGCTGCTCAAGCCGCAGGGGATCGATATCGATTGCGCGCGCTCGCCGCGGCTGTTCTTGGAGGCGCTGGGCGAGCGCGACTACGACGTCGTGCTGATCGACCTGAACTACACGCGCGACACGACCTCCGGCCAGGAAGGCCTGGATCTGCTCGCCCAGATCCAGGAACTCGACGCGCGGCTTCCGGTGATTGTGATGACTGCGTGGGGCAACATCGACCTGGCCGTCGCGAGCATCAAGCGCGGCGCGCGCGATTTCATCCAGAAGCCGTGGGAGAATGAGCGGCTGCTCTCCCTCATCCGCGTGCACGCCGAGCTGCATCAGGCGCTGCGCCGCGCCCGCCAGTTGGAACTCGAAAACCGCCTGCTCCGCGCCGAAGGCATGCCGGAGTTTGTGGCATCCGCTCCTTCGATGCAACCGGTCCTCGACCTGATCGCGCGGGTTGGTCCCTCCGAGGCCAACGTGCTCATCACCGGAGAGCACGGCACGGGCAAGGAGATCGTCGCGCGCCTGCTTCACGCCGCCTCGCCGCGTGCCCGCATGTCTCTGGTCGCGGTCAACGCCGGCGGGATGCCCGAAGGGACCTTCGAAAGCGAGTTCTTCGGCCACGTCAAGGGCGCATTCACCGATGCGCGCACCGACCGCGTAGGCCGTTTCGAGCTGGCCAACGGCGGCACGCTCTTTCTCGACGAGATTGCCAACGTGCCGATGCGCCAGCAGGCCAAGCTGCTGCGCGTGCTGGAGAAAGGCGAATTGGAGCGCGTGGGATCGTCGCAAACGCGGCGCGTCGACGTGCGCCTTCTTTGCGCCACCAACGCGCAGTTGCACGAGGAAGCCAAGGCAGGCAACTTCCGCGAAGACCTGCTCTTCCGCATCAACACCGTGGAGATTCATTTGCCGCCGCTGCGCGACCGGCGCGAAGATATCCCGCTGCTCGCCCAGCATTTTCTCTCCCGGCTGCGCATGCGTTATCGCAAACAGGTGAATGGCATTTCGGCGGCCGCCATGCAGCTCATGATGCAGTATGCCTGGCCGGGCAACGTGCGCGAGCTGGAACACACCATCGAGCGCGCCCTGCTGCTTTCGAGTGGCGAGGAGATTGAGCCGGCCAATCTCTCCATCGGTACCGCGCGCCCGGCTGCGCTGTCGCTTGAGAACATGAGCATCGACGAAATGGAGGCCATGCTCATCCGCAAAGTGCTGCGGCGCTGCGACGGCAACATCTCGCAGGCCTCCGAATCCCTGGGGTTGAGCCGCGCGGCGCTCTACCGCCGCATGGAAAAATATGGCCTATGAAACCAGAGCGCGCCGGCATACGCGCCAGGCTGTCCGCCGGGCATGGCTTTATTCCCTGCTGCTGTCGCTGCCTGCGCTCCTCTTTCTTGGCATCTTCTTCTATCAGCGCCAGCTCGATCTGGCGCCGGCACTGCTCATCGGCGTCTGCCTGCTTCTTTACCTCGCCTTTATCGCTTCTTCCCTTGTAGACAGCTTTGTTCGTCCCCTGCAAACGCTCTCCAACGTGGTTTTGTCGCTACGCGAAGGCGACTACTCCTTTCGCGCGCGCGGCGCCGCATCCGGCGACGCCTTGGGCGAACTCGCCGCTGAAGTCAACGCGCTTGCCGATCTGTTGCAAAAGCAGCGCGTGCGCTCGCTTGAGGCTACCGCGCTGCTGGCACGCGTCCTGGAAGTGATGCACGCGCCGCTCTTCGCTTTCGATCGCGAAAACCGCCTGCAACTCGTCAACAACGCTGGCCTCAAACTCCTCGATCGCTCCTCCTCGCGATCGATCGGTCACGCCGCGGGCGATCTCGGCCTCGATAACCTGCTGGCCGCGCCGGATCAGTCCATTCGTTCCTTCGGCGCCTCACCCGCGCGCTGGCTCCTGCGCAAAGCCGTCTTCCGGCAGGATGGAGCGCCCCACACTCTGCTGGTGCTGGCCGATGTCAGCGTTCCCCTTCAGGAAGAGGAACAGGCCGCCTGGAAGCGCCTGATTCGCGTGCTGGGACACGAGCTTTCGAATTCGCTTGCGCCCATCAAGTCCATCGCCGGCAGCCTGCTGGCGCGAGTCGACAACCTGAGCGGCGACGCAGGCGACATCAACGACTTTCGCCGCGGTCTCGGCGTGGTGGAGAGCCGCGCCGACGCGCTCCATCGCTTCGTCCAATCCTACCGGCAGTTGGCCCAGTTGCCCCCGCCGCGCCTCAAGCCCGTCGCGCTTGCGATTTTGATGGAACGTGTCACGCTACTTGACCAGCGCCTTCCTGTTCAGCTCGACCCAGGCCCGGCAGTCACTCTCGATGCCGATCCGGACCAACTGGAGCAGATGCTGATCAATCTGCTGGCCAATGCGGTTGACGCTTCATTAGCCAACGGCAGCCAACCTGTGCGAGTGGGTTGGGCTCCGGCAGATGCGGGGGTTCAGATCGTCATCGAAGACCGCGGCCTGGGCATCGCCAACCCAGAAAATCTTTTTGTCCCGTTCTATACCACCAAGTCTGCCGGCAGCGGCATTGGCCTCGTCCTGGCCCAGCAGATTGCACGCGCGCACGGCGGCGAGATCTCGCTCGTCAATCGCGAAGATGGCGATGGCGCCCGCGCCATCGTCCGGCTGCCTCTAACCTTTACTTCTCAAATGCGGCAAGAACCTGTAGCGCCGGTCTCCTGACCGGCTGTAGCGGGGGTCTCCAGACCCCCGCAGGGGCGGGCGTCCCGGTCCCTTGGGAGGCAAACGCAGCACGAAAAAGGGTGCCCCACGTCCCTCGCATTTGGGGACGTGGGATCGCGCGAGCCCAACCTCACCGCTCTCCAGCCAGCACGAACAATGGACGCCTTTCACTTCCGGCGCCTACTCCACCGTCACGCTCTTGGCCAGATTCCGCGGCTGGTCCACGTCGCATCCCCGGCGCACGGCAATGTAATACGCCAGCAACTGCAGCGGGACGATCTCAATGAGCGGCGAGAGCAGCTCCGGCGCCGGCGGAATATAAATCACGTGCTCCACGAGGCCGCGGATGATCTCGTCGCCCTCGGTTGCCACCGCAAGCACGCGCCCGCTCCGCGCCGTCACCTCCTGAATATTCGAGAGTGTCTTCTCGTAGCGCAGCTTCGACGCCGGATCCGATGCGTCGCGCGTGGCCAGAACCACCACCGGCAGCGTCTCGTCTATCAGCGCGTTGGGGCCGTGCTTCATCTCGCCGGCCGGGTAGCCTTCGGCGTGGATGTAGGAAATTTCCTTGAGCTTCAACGCGCCCTCGAGCGCGATGGGGAAATGAATGCCGCGCCCCAGGTAGAGAAAATCCCGCGCCGTGGAAAACTCTTTGGCCAAACTCTCGCACTGCGCCGTGCGGCCGCGCAGCACCTCTTCGATCTTCACGGGAATGCGTGTCAGCTCGCCGATCAGGGCGATCGATTGCGCCGTATCCAGCTTGCCGCGCAACTGGCCGAGCTTCATCGCCAGCAGAAACAGGGCGGTCAGTTGCGCCGTAAACGCCTTGGTCGAGGCCACGCCGATCTCCGGCCCGGCGTGCGTATAAATGGAGCCGTGCGCCTCGCGCGCCACCATGGCGCCCACCACATTGCAGATGGCCACGGTCTTCGAGCCCATCGCCTTCATCTCGCGTTGCGCCGCGAGGGTATCGGCCGTCTCGCCGCTTTGCGTAATCAGCAGTCCCAGCGCCTCGGGCCCGCCGATGGGGTCGCGGTACCGGTATTCGCTTGCGTAGTCCACGTCCACCGGCAGGCGCGCCAGCCGCTCGATCATGTACTTGCCGGTGAGCGCCGCATGCCAACTGGTGCCGCAGGCCGCAATGTTGATGCTCTGCGCGCGGGCGAGCTCCGCGTCGGGAATCTCCATCTCGGCCAGGAAGACCGAGCCCGAGTCCAGGCTCACGCGCCCCATTGTGGTGTCGGCAATCGCCCGCGGCTGCTCCCAGATCTCCTTCAGCATGAAATGCTTGTAGCCGCCCTTTTCCGCCTGGATGGGGTCCCATTGCACGCGCGTCAGTTCGCGCTTCACGGGCTGGCCGTCAAAATCGGTCAGCGTAACGCCCTTGAGCGTCAGGATCGCCATGTCGCCGTCGGCCAGAAAATAGATGTTGCGCGTGTGATGCAGAATTCCCGGTACATCGCTCGCCACAAAGGCCTCGCCCTCGCCTACGCCGATGACCACGGGCGGGCCTAGCCGCGCCGCAACAATCTTGTCGGGCTCGGCGGCGCTCAACACGCCCAGAGCAAATGCGCCGGTCAGCAGCTTTACCGCCTGCCGCACCGCGTCTTCGAGAGCGATCGGCTTGCCCGCGGCCTCGGCCTCCTTCTGCACTTGCTCGATGAGGTGGGCAATGATCTCGGTATCCGTCTCGGTGACAAATTTGTGGCCCTGCGCGGTGAGCTCGCGTTTCAGCTCCAGGTAGTTTTCCACGATGCCGTTGTGCACCACCACGATGCGGCCCGTGCAGTCGCGGTGGGGATGCGCATTCTCTTCCGTGGGCCGGCCGTGCGTGGCCCAGCGCGTGTGCCCGATGCCGAAGGTCCCCTCCGGCGGATGCTCGCGCAGCACGGCTTCGAGATTCCCCAGCTTGCCCGGCGCGCGCCAAACTTCCAGCCGGTCGCTTCCCGGCTTGCCCACGGCGATGCCCGCAGAGTCGTAACCTCTGTATTCGAGCCGCCTCAGCCCCTCAATAATGACGGGAACAACCTTTTTTGGTCCGACGTAACCGACGATTCCGCACATACTTGGATTCTAATGCGACGCGAGCCGAACCGGGGACGAGATTGTAGCTGGCGCTCCGCTGCCGGCGCCGAAAACGCAACGGGATCAGTCAAGCCCGGCTCCGGGTTCGACAAATGCGAGCGCTCACGCCCCTTCCAGCTCGTTGCATGGGTCCGGGATGAGCCCTTAAGGCCCGCACCCGGAAGGCGCGGTTCCATTTCGGGAATCGGCGGGATATCGAAGCCCTCTGGGAGCCCTCGGCCGACCCCCGTCCAGCGGCTTCAACGCTGTCGTCCGTCTGCCCAAGTAATCAATTGCGCAATGTTTTTTCTAAGAGATACATTACGATTGCGGCCCAGGTTCTGCACCCGGCCCTGCGGCAGAGATCCTGCCGGTGTGCTCCGAAGAGGCCCGGGCAGGTCATGCGGCGCCCCTGCTTGTGGGATGCGGAGGTTCCCAATTTGGGGTATCCAAGCCGGTTCCCTGCCATAGGGAGGGCTCAGAAGCCGCTCTATCGACCCATTCGGGTCATAACTTCAATGCCATTCTCCACAAAAGTACTACTTCCGTCGTCATTCTGTGTCATTTCGGTAAATTTCCCCGAAGGGTAGAATCGTCTCCAGTTGAGACACAGATCCACGACCGGCGAGTTGCGCCCAAGTAAGGACCTCAACTGAGGAAAAGCCAAAGCCAAGGGATGGAAGACCGATTCCGAACGCCAGACCATTATGGCGATCCAATGGAAAAACGGCCCGAACCCTTGAACTTGCAAATCCGTATTCCCAGAACGGAGAAGGATATGGCGACAACACCCGGCGAGTATGACGTCGCGTCGCAACACCGCAACGACGAGTTGAACAACCCTGTCGGCGCATTCGGGCTGAAGATTGTTCTGATCTGCCCCAATGATCACTATTGCACCGAAATGGCGAATTGCCTGTATGACGCGCAATGCGGCGAGGTGCGATCCCAGACTTATTATCCATCGCTTCCGGTCGGTCACGACGACGTGCTTGGCGGCGAGTGCGACGTAGCGATTGTCGAGCTGGACAGCGATCCGGATCAAGCCTTGGGCCTGGTGAAGCGGATTGGCAACGCCTCCACGGCCAGGGTCATGGTCTGCTCCGCCAATCCGGCGCCGGATCTGTTGATGCGCTGCATGCGTGCGGGCGCCCGCGAGTTTCTCAATCTGCCCGTCGACCGGGAACAGATTGTGGCCGCGATGGTCCGCGCTGCGGCCAAGCGGCAGCCCTTGCAGCCGGAGAAGCGCGCTATGGGCAAGCTGATGGCGTTCATGGGCACCAAAGGCGGCGCCGGCGTTACCACGGTTGCAACCAACTTCGCAATCGCGCTGGCTGAGCACACCGGCGCCAAGACCCTGTTCATGGACCTGGACCTGCCGCTGGGCGATGCCGCGCTGAACCTCGGCATGACCACGGAGTTCTCCACCGTTGACGCGCTGGAGCGGATCGATCGCCTCGACGCCAATATGCTTTCGCGATTGACGGTCAGGGATCGCAGCGGCTTGCAGGTGCTTGCGGCTCCGGGCCATTACGTTTCATTGCAACCCTCCGACAGCGACATCAAGACCCTTCTGGAGCTGGTGACGCGCAGCTACGACTACGTGGTCGTCGACCTGGGTTCGCGCCTCGATCTGCGCGGCACTGGGGTGTTTCAGATTGCCAACCCGGTTTTTCTGGTCACAAGGGTCGACGTGGCCGATCTGCGCAACTGCAGCCGGCTCATCTCTCAGTATTTCGGCAGCGACTTCCACAACATCGAAGTGGTTCTGAGCCGCTATAAGCGCAGTATGCTGGCCATCGACGACAAGGAAATTGCCCGGATGCTTTCCGTGCCCGTGCGCTGGAAGATCCCTGCCGACGACGACGCAGTCAGTTCGATGCACTCCCAGGGCGTGCCTCTGATCCGCAGCAACAACCCCATCTCCAAGGCCATCCGCAAGATGGCCGAAGAGCTGGTCCCGCGAGCGGAGAAGGCCGCGGCGCCAGCCGCTGCTGCCGAGGAGGAGCCGGCCAGCCGCAAGGCAAAGTCCGGATCGAAGGGCAAAGTGAAGGGCGAGTCTGGCGGGCTGCTGAGCATCTTCTCGAATCGTGATGAAGAGGCAGAAGAGGCGGAGACGCCATCCGAATCCACTCCCGCGCCCGAGACCCGCGTGTACCGCGGGGTGGTTTATGTCAAGGGCGAGGACGGCAAATGGCACGCGCAGGATACAGGCAAGCGCGAGACGGCTCCAGCCGAGCCCGTGGTCGAAGCGCAAATTGCGTGGTCGGCGCCCCGGCCTGTCGATTATGGATCCGCTCTGGACGAGGGTCAGCTCAACGCCACGGCCAACGTCGAGGGTACGTTTGAGTACCGGCCCGCGGCGGGCGAGATTCTCTCCGCCGGCAAGCATACGCTGACCGTGCTCTTTACGCCCCAGCACGACCCCGACAATCCGATCGAGGCCGAAGTTCAGTTCACCGTCAATAAGCTGTCGCCCGTGGTCGAGTGGCAGCAACTGGAACCGATTTCCTATGGCACAGCGCTCGGCGAAGAACAACTGAACGCCCAGGCCAATATCGAAGGCAGGCTAGTTTACAACCCGCCGGCAGGGACCATCCTGCCCGAGGGCGTACACGCCCTCTCGGTGATCTTCATCCCCAACGATCCGGTGAACTACAACACTGCCGTCAACGTTGCCTCCCTCACGGTTTCGCGGATGATTCCGCGCATCGAGTGGCCGGATCCCGCGCCGATTTTCTACGGCGCGCGCCTGAGTGGAACGGAGTTGAACGCCAGGGCGCCGATTCCCGGTTCGTTCGTTTATGCCCCGAAGGAGGGAACGCTGCTCCCGGCTGGTGTGCACAAGGTGACCGCGACCTTCCTGCCCGAGCAGAGCGAATACTACAGCGAAACCAAAGCCACGGTGACACTCATTGTGGCCAGGGCCACGCCGGAGGCCCGTTGGCAGCAGCCTCCGGATATCGTCTACGGCACGCCGCTGGGCACCGAGCACTTCGCCGTCGAAGCGAGAGTTCCGGGCAGCATCGAGTTCAGCGCTGATGTCGGCGAAGTGCTTTGCGCCGGCCGGCACACGCTGATCGCTTACTTCACCCCGGAAGACGCGGTCAACTACTCGGAGACCGAGTTCGAGGCCACGCTCAACATCGCCAAGAACACACCCACCCTGACCTGGGATAAGGCCGCACAAATCGTTTACGGCACGCCGCTCGACAACAGTCAGCTCAATGCCGAGGCTTCGATTCCGGGTGCGATTGAGTACATGCCCGGGCCTGGCAAAGTGCTGCCCGCAGGCAGGCATACGATTGCAGCCCGCTTCACGCCGGCCGACGCGAAAAACTTCGAGATTGTCGAAGCCCGCCTGCCCCTTGCCGTGGAGAAAGCCACGCCGGCGGTCGAGTGGCCGGCGCAGATTTCGATGGTTTACGGCACGCCGCTCGGCGACCGCGTATTCCGCATCTCCACTACCGTCGAAGGCAGCCTTGCGCTGACGCCGGCCAAGGGCGAACTCCTTCCCGCTGGCTCGCATGTCGTGCATGCGGTCTTTGTGCCGGCGGACTCGGCCAACTATCTGTCGGCCGAAGCCGACGTGCGGGTTCAGGTTGCCAAGGCCTATCCCATCGTTACCTGGGAGCCGCCCAAGGCGATTCTCTATGGCGCGGAGCTGACAGCCGAGCAGTTGAACGCTCAAGCGAGCGTTGGTGGGCACTTTACCTACACGCCGGCGTTGGGCAAGAAGCTCGGAGCGGGCCAGCATGCCATCAGCGCCACCTTTGTTCCCGACGACGGGGCCAACTATCAAAGTGTTCAGGCCAACGTGCAGCTGACCGTGGAGAAAGCGGTACCTACCATCGAGTGGCCGGAACCCGAAGCCGTCACCTACGGCGAAGAGCTTGGCGAAAGGCAGTTACAGGCCCGAGCTTCTGTGCCCGGCTCGTTCGCCTTCACTCCGCCCGCCGGAGGGGTTCTGGAAGCTGGAATCAACCGGCTGACCGCGGTCTTTATCCCGCTCGATACGGCCAACTACGTCTCCACGCAGGCGGCGGTGAAACTCACGGTCAACAAGGCCATTCCCACGCTGGCCTGGTCCGATCCGGCGCCCATCGAATGGGGCACGCCGCTCAGTCCCGCCCAGTTGAATGCGAAGGCCAGCGTACCCGGCAGCTTCGTCTACACGCCGGCCGAAGACGAGCGGCTCAGAGCCGGCAACCACACCCTGTCGGTCACCTTCCTGCCCGAAGACTCCCGCAACTACGCGGCGGTGGAGACATCGACCTCGATTACCGTCCACCGCGCAACGCCCTCGATTACCTGGGATCCGGTTTCGCCGATCGTCTACGGAACCACGCTGGGGCCCGATCAACTGAACGCCGAAACCGACATTCCCGGCGTGTTCGTCTATCGTCCGGCAGTCGGCGCCGTGCTACCCGCCGGCACAACCCAACTCACCGCGACCTTCCTCCCCGAGGACGACGCCAACTACGCGGAAGCAGATGCCTCGGCGTCGCTGGTGGTGGAGAAGGCCATTCCCGCAATCGAGTGGCGTACGCCCCAGCCGATCGAGTATGGAGCGGCTATCGGTGTACAACAACTGAACGCTCGCGCATCCGTTCCGGGCTCGTTCACCTACATGCCGTCTTCCGGTTCCATGCTCTCGGCCGGAACCCACACGTCCACGGTCGTGTTTGCTCCGGAAGACACTGCAAATTATCTCTCGGCTGAGGCCGCGGTTACGCTGGTAGTCAAGAAGGCCACGCCCAAGATCGCCTGGCAGACCCCGGAACCGATCATCTCGGGCAATCCGTTGAGCGTTGCTCAGCTGAACGCCAAGGCGTCGGTACCGGGCAAGTTTGCCTACATCCCGCGGGTTGGCTCGGTTCTGCCCGCCGGCACGCACACCGTTGAGGCCACCTTCGTGCCGGCAGATTCCACCAACTACACGCCGGTGCAGATCTCCGTCGAGTTGGCTATCGTCGAAGTGAGAGAAGTGTCGATCGACTGGAAGACGCCGGCGCCGATCTACTACGGTACGCCGCTCGGAGCGAGTCAGTTGAACGCGCAGACCAGCGTTCCCGGAACCTTTGTCTACTCGCCTCCGGAGGGCACGCTGATTGCCGCCGGAACGCAAGCTCTGATGGTCACGTTCATTCCGGACGACGACGTGAAATACGCCGCCGCCCAGGCCTCGGTCACGCTGGTGGTTAAAGCCGGCGAGCAAGCCAGCAGCGCAAACCTTGCAAACAAATCTGTCGCCGCGCCCACCGGCGCATCCGGGAGTTTGACCGATCGCGATCCCGGCAAGCGGAAACCGGCACCCGCCAGCGAGCCGCAAGGCGCGAAACGGGAAACGCGTGTTTACAAAGGGGCAACCTACGTAAAGGAGGTTGATGGAAAATGGCACCTGGAGAAGTAAAAGTTAATGCATTTCCCGATACTCTGCCTGAGGACTTTGCCGAATGGGACGGCGGAGGAGCGCAACCGACGGTTGTGGCTCCGGTAAAACAAGCCTCCGTTACCAGTGCGCGCCCCGCGGAGACGCGGCCTCCCGCCACCGCGAGGGTCGTGGCGCCCGACCGCGAGATCGAACGCTCCATGCCGCAGCCGGTCGTCCGCGCTCCCAAGCCCGTGCCTCCTCCCGCGGCGAAGGCAGCGGTCGAGCAGACCTGGCAGCCGGCTCCTCGAGCCAGGCAACAGAGCGCGCCCGCGAAACCCGACTTCGCGCCGCCCAGCACGCAGCGCAACGCCGAAGCCAAGCTCGCCGAGGCCCTGTGGCCTGAAGCCGAGCAGAAGAAAAAGGCCAAGGCCGAGTCGGGCACGCGCGGCCATCGCACGGTGGCTGTCGCCGTCGGTGTGGTTGTGCTTTGCGCCGGGCTTGGCGCCGGCGGATACATGATGTACATTTTGCGGTCGCATGCGCAGCAGCATCCGCAGACGGCTACCGATACGAGCACAGCCAATGCTTCGCAGCCTGGGACGTCGCCCGACGCGAAACCCGATCCGCGGAACGCCACGGCCGGGACCGCAAATCCGCAGACGTCCGCCTCGGCGCAAAGGCCGGGTGCTCAAGGCTCGCCGTCGGATACGCAGCAATCGGATGCCGATACCACGGCGTCGCAAACTGCGCCGCAGCAGAATGCAGCTCCCAGCGCCGACATGTCGCAGTTCACCGCCGCGCCCAGCATCCCGCACAATTCGTCGGGGGCAAGCGCTCCGGAGCCAGCCAATCTCGATGCGTCTCACATGGGAGGCGGGAACTCCGGCGCCAATCCGATGTTTAATACCTCGAGCAAGGAGCATGTTCAGTTCGCGCCGTCGAAGCCCATCGAAGTCGCCTCAGGCGCATTGACGTCAACGCTCGTCAAGAAAACCATGCCGGAGTATCCGCAGATCGCGCGGAATATGCACGTGAGCGGAGTGGTCACCGTTGCCATCACCATTACGCCGCAGGGCACGGTCGCGGAGGCCCATGCCGTCTCCGGCCCCGTTCTGCTGCGCCCATCTGCAGTCGAAGCGGTGAAAAGCTGGCGCTTCAAGCCATACCTTGTCAACAATCGTCCGGTGGCGGTGCAAAGCAATGTCAATGTGGACTTCTCATTGCAATAGCGGCGTCGCGTAAGGCTTGCTTCAATCCTCAAACTCCGATGCCCATCCCGATGAACATGCCGGGATGGGCATCGTTTTTTGGATCTAGCCCCGCGACGCCATCTACCGGCTGCAGCGGTTCCAGAACTTTCGTGTTCCACCCTCGCGGCGCTTTTGTTTTCGCATCAATACTTCGGCAGCGTTGCGTCGACTTCGCTGGACCAGGCGAGAATGCCGCCCGCCACATTGACCACTTCGGAATACCCTGACTGCTTCAGGAACTCCGCGATGCGCTGGCTGCGCACGCCCCCCTTGCAATGCACAATGATCTCGCGGTCGCGATCGATCTCCCCGAGTCTCTGCGGAACTTCGTTTTGCGGGATCAGCTTGCCGCCTATGTTCGCAATCTGATACTCGAAGGGTTCGCGCACATCCAGAATGAACAGGTCTTCGCCTGCTTCGATGCGACGCTTCAATTCAGTCACGGTGATTTGCGGAATTCCATTCTTCACTGCGTTCTCCTCTTTCTTTGCCGGCGCCAGGCCGCAGAACTGCTGATAGTCGATCAATTGCGTCACGGTGGGATGAGCGCCGCACACCGGGCACTCGGGATTCTTGCGCAGCTTCAATTCGCGGAAGCGCATGTTGAGCGCGTCCACGAGCAGCAAGCGCCCGGCCAGCGTTGCGCCTTTGCCCAGAATCAGCTTGATGGTCTCGGTGGCCTGGATGACGCCGACCAGGCCGGGCAGAATTCCCAGCACTCCGCCCTCGGCGCAACTGGGAACCAGTCCGGGCGGCGGCGGCTCGGGATAGAGACAGCGGTAACACGGCCCATCCGCGGTGGCGAAGACGCTGGCCTGTCCTTCGAACCGGAAGATCGATCCGTACGCGTTCGGCTTGCCCAGCAGCACACAGGCGTCGTTGACTAGGTACCGCGTGGGGAAGTTGTCGGTACCGTCGGCGATCACGTCGTAGTCCTTCAGAATGTCGAGCGCATTGGCGCTCGAGAGCAAGGTGTCGTGCTTCACGACCTTGACCTCGGGGTTGAGCGCCTCGAGCTTTTCCGCGGCCGAGTCCAGCTTCTTGCGCCCGATGTCCGCCGTCGAGTGGATGATCTGCCGCTGCAGGTTGCTCTTATCCACCACGTCGAAATCCACCAGTCCCAGCGTGCCCACTCCGGCTGCGGCCAGGTAAAGCGAAAGCGGCGAGCCCAGTCCGCCGGCTCCTACGCACAGCACGCGCGCGGCTTTCAGCTTGCGCTGGCCCTCCTCGCCCACCTCGGGCAGGATCAGGTGGCGCGAGTAGCGCGCCAGTTCGTCCTTGGTCAGTTCGGGCAGTTCCACCGGTACGGTTGCAGTAGCCATGGTTTTTCACTCCCATTCACAATCAGAATTCATGCGCTGAATCTTTACCAACTCCGCGCCCTACCCTTTCGCCTTCTTTCTGGCGAAAGGGTGGGAAACCGCGTAAGCCAAAGGAACGAATTCATGCGGTCAGAGACTTGGCATCCCCCGGCGATCGAGGGCACAATCGAAAGCGTGTCGCCAGCCGAAACCGCCGTGGCATCTTTCTCCGGCAGGTAGCGAATATCCTCGTCGTTCAGATACACGTTCACAAACGCCCGCAGCTTGCCCTCCGCGGTGAACAGGTGCTTGCGCAGATCGGGAAACGTTTGGGTCAGTTCGTCAAGCGCGCCGCTCACGGTTCCAGCGTTCACATCCACCGCATCCTTGCCCGCGGCATAGGGCCGCAACGGCGTTGGGATATAAATCGTCATTCGATTTGGTTCCTCTCACGCTTTCTTGGATTCAGTTGGAGCCGTCAAGGACTCGCTTGCGGCCTCACTTGTCGCGAACACTTCGATCGTTTCCTGTTCATACCGCTTGTCTTCCTCGGTTGTGCCGGCCAGCAGAAACGAGTTGGTCACGGCCGCGCTGCCCTCGGCCACGGCGGTGATGACGTAGGAACAGCCCAGCCAGTGCGCCTCGGCAAAATCGGTTGCCGACCACTGCGCCGGATGATCGGGATGCGAGTGATAGAAGCCGGCGATGCTCAGTCCTCTGCTCCGCGCCTCGCGCTCGATCTTGACCAGCTCGCCCGGCGCAATCTGATAGCGGTTTTTTGGCGAATCGGTGCGCGTGTTGCCCGCTTTCACCGCGGCCTCGATGCGCCAGCCGTCCGCGGCCCCGCGTCCCAGCAGCGCCCCGCAGCACTCGTGAGGATAGGTCTCCTCGCCGTGCGCGCGAATCGCATCGTAAACCGGTTTCGCAATGCGCAGCACGCTCACGCTTCCTCCCAGAACCGCTCGCTCAAATACTTGTCCGCGGAATCGGGCAGCACCGTCACGATCACCGCGCGGCGGCCCGCCGCAAACTCTTCCCGCGCGATGCGCACGCTCGCCGCCACGGCCGCCGCGGCCGAAATGCCCGCCAGAAGACCCTCTTCGCGGGCCAACTGCTTGGCCATCGCGTAGGCTGCTTCTGTCTCCGATTCGAGATTGCGGTCGGCAAGAAGAGGATCGTAGATGGCCGGCACGATCGAGGTGGCCATGTGCTTGAGGCCTTCGAGGCCGTGAAAGGGAGAGTCCGGCTGCATGGCGATCGCCTGGATCTCCGGATTCAGTTCTTTGAGCCTTCGCGTTGTGCCGATAAACGTGCCGCTGGTTCCCAGCCCGGCCACGAAGTGCGTCACGCGCCCTTCGGTCTGCCGCCAGATCTCCGGCCCGGTGGTTTCATAGTGCGCGCGCCAGTTCGCCGGATTCGAATACTGATCGAGGTAAAAGAACCGCTCCGGATCGCCGGCGGCCAGCTCGCGCGCGCGCCGGATCGCCCCGTCCGAGCTCTCATCGGGCGGCGTCCACTCCACCTGCGCCCCGTATGCCTGCAAAATGCGCTTGCGCTCCGGCGATACATTCGACGGCATCGCCAGCAGCACCGGAAATCCCAGCGCCGCGCCCAGCATGGCCAGCGCGATTCCCGTGTTGCCGCTGGTGGCATCGAGCAGCGTCTTGCCAGCAGTGAGCCTGCCCTCTGCGATGACCTCGCGAACCATGGCTAATGCCGCGCGATCCTTCACGCTTCCGCCCGGATTGTGCCACTCCGCCTTGCCCAGCAGAGTGATTCCCGGCAGTTCGCGGACCAAGCGCTCCAGGCGAACCAGCGGCGTGTTGCCGATTCGGCTCTCCAGCCGGGAGCCCAGTTCGATTTCGCCCCGTTCAGTTCGCATGGGAAGTGTCAGCATGTCCTTTTCCGGGTTGATTTGATATTCAAAAAGCGATTGCGCCGGGAGCCAAACGATCGCGCGCAAAGCCGCGGCTACCGCAGGCTTGCAAGCTTGTCAGAATCTGTTCGAGAAGGAGACGGTTCAGAGGCAGTCTTCGATGCGCGCCTCAGCGCTCAACTCGCCAGGACAAGCCCGCGAGGAGCAACAACAACAGCATGTGCGTAATAGACACATCGCACATTGATTGTACGCGGAGCCTGAAGATTGGGTCAATGCGGCGATGCGAAGGATAGCGTCCCGATTTGCCTTGTTTTGAAAGGGCACGGCTTCAGCCGTGCCGAAAGATCGGCTGGGCTTCAGCCTCTGAGGGAACGCTCTTATCGAAATTGGGATACTACTAGCCGAAGAGAGCGCCTATCTGGCCGAGCTGGTGCGAATCGTCAGATCGATGCGATGGCGTTTCCGAAGGAAAGTACGCCGTCGATCAGCGCGTCGATCTCAGCGCGGCTGGTGCGATGGTTCACAATGGCTGCGCGAATCGCCACCTGCCCGTCGATTCTGGTTGTCGATGGGGCCACGATGCCCGACTCCTGCAGCGCCACCACAATCTGCTCGTTCACCGTGTCCGGCTCCTCCGCGCGATAGCGGAAGCAGACAATATTCAATGCCACGGGAGCCAGCAGTTCCAGGCGCGGCGTTTCGGCGATCCGGCCTTCGAGATACCGCGCCAGTTGGCAGTTATGCGCGATGGCTTTTCCCAGAGCCTCGCTTCCGTAGACCTTGAGCGTGAACCATACCTTCAGAGCGCGAAAGCCGCGCGACAGGTCCGGTCCGAAATCGCAGGGCCACTCGGAGCCGGCGGCTATTCCACGCTTGGCGCGCGCCAGATAGTCGGCCGGCAGGGCAAAGGCGCGTTGGTGCGCGGCGCTGTCGCGCACCAGAATCACGCCGGCGTCGTAGGGAACCTGTCCCCATTTGTGAAAGTCGAAGGCCAGCGAGTCGGCGCGCTCCATCCCATCGAGGAGGGGCGCAAGCTCAGGCGCCAATTTGGCAAGCGCGCCAAAGGCTCCGTCGACATGAAACCAGATTTTTTCCCGTTGGCAAAGATCGGCCAGGCCGGCCAGGTCGTCGACGGCGCCGGTATTCACAGTGCCCGCCGTGCCCACCACCAGAAACGGCGTCAGGCCTGCTTCCAGGTCTCTGCGGATCGCTTCCCCTAGGGCGCTCAGATCGATGCGGTGACGCTGATCTACAGGGATCAGCCGCATCGCATCGGAACCCAGCCCCGCAATTTCCATGGCCTTGCCGATGCAGCCATGCACCTCAGTCGACGCGTAGGCAGTCAGTGGCTTCGTCCCTGCCGCGGCTCTGTGGCCAACCGTCTGGTTGCCGAGCGCCGCCTCGCGCGCCACAACCACCGCAATCAGATTCGCCACGGAACTTCCGGTGACGAACAGCCCCGACGCTTCGCGCGGAAAACCCACGATCTCGCTCGCCCACCGCACCACCTCGCGCTCCACTTCGATGGGAATGTGATCGCGCCCTCCCAGGTTCGCGTTCAATCCCGCCGCAAGCATCTCGGCCAGCATCCCCACCGGCGTTCCGCCGCCATGCACCCAGCCCATAAACCCGGGATGGACATTGCCCACCGCGTAGGGCAGCACGAAACGCATGAACTCCTCGTGAACCTCGGCGAGCTCGCTCGGCGATCGCGGCACTCGGCTCTCGCGCCGCGCCCTCACCTCCTCCGGAATCGGCTGCCAGACCGGACGCTTGCGAATCTCCTCGGTGTAATCGAGCATGTCGTCCAGCATGCGGTGCGCCTGAGCGCGCAGCTGGGCCCAGTTCTCTGGATCGAGTGTTGTCTTCGGCCCGGCGAGAAGATCGGCTTCCGTGGGGAGCGGCGGGGAATCGTGTGATTGAGGCATCGATGTTCGCTCTGCGAGTGGACCCTTCGCTTTCTATCCTACCCCGGCAAACGCAGGGCCGCCGTGCGTGCGCTCGATCGCAAAAAAGATTCGAATTGTCACAGAATCGAAGGCGGACTCTTAGAAGCTATCAACAAAATCCGCTCCAATCCGAATCGGCATTTCAGAATTTTCACCCGGCCGCGGATCTCGTGCCGTAAGTTTCGTCAAAAAAGGAAAGGGCTCCCGTGTCCTGTAACTGAATTTCACAGCAATACCACTCCGCCACTCTGTCACAATCCGCGATTTCTCGCCCAGATTCTCCCCCTGGGGGCAACCTCCGGCCGATTTCTGTGTCTAACTTAATAACCGGAGAGCGATTTCCCGGATCTTCAGGGAGACTCTCACTTTTGAGGTTCATGCCATGACTTCACTCCTTTCAATGCCGCTCCTGCGGCGTGCCAGTGTCTTTACGGCTGCGGTTTTGCTGGTAGCCGGCGTAACTCAAGCGCAAACCACCACTTCCAACGACACTTCCAGCGCTTCCAGCTACTCCTCAAGCCAATCGGGTCTGACCCAGACGGAGTTGGCCGAATTCATCGCACCCGCGCTTCCGGCGCCGGGAGGTTCCGCTGCGGGCCAGTACGGAAGCGGCGGAAGCGGCGGCAGCAAGCGGGCATTCCTTCACAACTGGACATTTGAGGGCGGCGGCGGCTTCAACGCTCCCATCGGCAACGACACCGACCAAGCAGGCGTGGTCTCCTCAGGGCGTGTCCCGGTCATCACCTGGGGCGGCAACTTCACCGCCGGCGGAGGCCTGCGCTTCAACAACCGCTTCTCCGCGCTCGTCGAGTATCAATTCATGGACAACAAGTTGCCAGCGGCACTGATTACGGCCGTAAATAACGCGACGGACGAAACCGCCGGCATTACGGCGGGCAACACCTATATCAACTCCATCACCGGCTCTCCGGTCATCGACCTGTTTCCCAAGAAGTCCAATGGCATCTACCTGGTTGGCGGATGGGGCTGGTACCACAAGTCGAGCAACTTCCAATCACCCGAACTCGTGATAAGTTATTACGGCGAATACTACGAGAATGTCACCGTCGCCTCGTTCACCTCGAACCAGTGGGGCGGCAACGCGGGCTTTGGCCTTTACCACCGCTTTGGCAACTTGTATGGCGGCGATAGCCATTCCGAAGTATTCGCCGAGACGCGCTACACCTTCATTCACACGCCGCCCGCCACTGCGTCGAACGGTCTCGGCACCACGGAGCTGATTCCCGTCACGCTGGGCTTTCGCTTCTAGAATTACAGTCGCAGATAGGTTTTTGCGGAGGGAGCAGGGGCCTTCAGGCCCCTGAAAAGCCGCAAAAACAGGAAGGCCTTTAGGCCCGGCCCCTTGTCCTTTTGCGGAATCCAGGCGAAGTACAACTCCGCAGCCGATCCTTCCGCAGCGCCATTGCGAATGGATCGGCTGCGCACCTTCAGACTTACCAGAGCTTTTCTTCCGCCGCCGCCCCCACCTCGCCGCGCGCGATGCGCTCCAGAAACATTCGCGCCAGCTTGCGTTCGCCGGGATGGCTTTCGCCGTGCATGGTGCACAGGTCGAGGAACTCGTCCAGGAGCGCGTTGCGCTCGCCCTGCTGCGCGAGAATGCCCTGCAACGCCACGGCAAGCTCGCGCAGCCGCGCCGCTTCCGGCCAGCTCTTTTCCGGTTCGTCGAGGTCGATCGGTTCGCCGAACAGGCCGTGGCGGCCGCGCGCGCACTCGTCCAGCAGGGTGAGCAGTTGTTCGCTGAAGGCGCGGCTGAGCGTCTCGATCTCGTCCGGTTCCATTTGGTCGCGCGGGTCCATTTCTTGCCTTACTTGGTTGCGCCCTTGCCTGCCTGCATGGCGGCTTCGATCTCATCGGCAGTGTGCGGCAAACTCGCGTCCAGATCGACGAGCTTGCCGTCAGCGGTCACCAGAAAATCGCACTCGATGCGCACCCCGATCCTTTCCTCGGGAATATACACGCCCGGCTCGATGGTAAAGACCATCCCTGGCTTGAGCACCACCGGATAGTTGGCGGGATCGTGCACCTCGATGCCCATCATGTGGCCCAGCCCGTGCAGCCAGTACTTGCCGAGCGGCTGGCCGTGCAGATCCCTTCCGTGAGTATTGATGTAGTTGAAGGCTACGGTGTCGAGCGAGTTCGGGTCCTTGCGATCGTGATCGTTGATGGTGGATTTGCCGGCGACAAAAGCGTCGATGGCCGCCTGCTGCGCGCCCCGCACGATCTCATAAATCTCCCGCTGCCGCGCGGTAAAGTGCCCGTTCACGGGAACCGTGCGCGTAATGTCGGAGGCGTACATCGAGTACTCGCAGGCCGCATCGACCAGCAGCAGATCGCCATCCTGCATGGTGCGGTCGTTGTTGGAGTAGTGCAGAATCGTCGCGTTGGGGCCCGAGCCCACGATGGGTGCGTAGGCTGGCCGCTCGCAACCGTTCTCCATCCACACCGCGGTCATGGCGCCGGCAATGGCGCGCTCCGTCATCCCTGGCTTCACCCACCACTGCATCATCACGCGCTGCGCCAGGATCGATGCCTTTGACGCCTGTTTGATCAGCGCAATCTCGCCCTCGTCCTTGATCTGGCGCAGAGGCATCGTGAGAGTCGTCACGTCGCGTCCCCGCGGCGCGTCTCCGCTTCCCAGCGTGGTTGCCGTAAAGCCCAACAGCGCCGTGGCCGCGGCAGTGCCCGGTTGCGTCCACAGATTATTGAAGAGCCCGCGATCCGCGGAGATCAGCCGGTCCAACTCCGCCGGCAGCTCCGTCATCGCTTCCACGTGATCGACCCCGGCGGCTTCCTCCACGCCGGGTGTCGCGGCATCCATCTTCACGCCGGTGTAGGCTTCCATGCGCAGGTTGCGCGCGGGCAAAAAGAGAATCTCCCTGTAGGCGCGCGGCGCGGCGGCCTGCGGCGCATCGCTAACGATCACCAGAGCCGCGCCCGGCTCGTTCCATCCCGCCAAGTAATAGAAATCGGAGTCCTGGCGGTAAGGCATGAAGTCCAGCGCCGGCTCTTCCGCGGCAAACAGAATCGCGACGCCGCCCTGCAACTTGCCGGCCAGCGCCACGCGGCGCGCGTGATAGACGCTGGAGGGTTGCTTCTCCAGGGCATGGAGCGCAGAAGGGAGGAGGATCAGCCCCGGCCCAAGCGCCAGCCAAGCCAGGGCAGTTAGGCCTTGCTTCTTCATTCCGCTATTGTCGCGCCTCGTGCTCCCTCGTGCAAAAGAAATCGTGTGCAGAGCGCGGCAACTCGCGTTGGATCGCCTCGTCTAGTGGCTCTGCCCCGGCGCTGCCGGCGCGGCTTGCGCGGTGTCAAAGAAGCCGATGCGCAGTTCCGCTTGCGGAACGAAGTTGGTCAGGTGCACCTGGAAGGTGTTGGCATCGAGCTTATCGACATGCGCGTTCCGGGGAGGGCAAAAGCTGACGAGAGTTTGCGTGTTCTCTTCCTCCGGCTTGCCGCGCTCGACGATAAGAGTGAAATCCTCGATGGGCTGCTTCCAGGTGTTGGCGCTTGTCAAGATGAAATCGACCCAGTGAGGGTGTGCGTATTGCCCATATCCCGGTTGGCTCGCATTCATGCGCCCGATCAAGCCGCTCAGTAAGGAGGGATCCGGGCAAAGTGCTTCCAAGCGCTGCATATCCTGGAGTTCATACTTGACGGTGTCGGGAGCGCCGGTGGGCTGCTTGTGTGCGGAGACATTTTTCAGGGTGTCGATCAGCATAAGCTCGTCACCCTCAACCGGCGTGTACTGGTGCTGGATGTGCACCGTGGAGTGAGCTGGAAAAGTTTGCGTCCAGTGGTATTGCAGTTGGACGGTCCACAAACCCCAGCCGTCATCGGCATCGTAGAGGCCGAGTTGCGCCAGGCGCTGCTGCTCGGCCTTGGGCAGCCGCAACACATCCGGAGTCTGAGTCTGCGTGCTGGCCGGATCGGGTTCGCGGAGGTGCCCGAAGCTGGCAATATCGATCTTGTCGGCGGTCAGGATCGCGGTAACGTCTTTGCCGTTGAGGGTTGCCTTGGCTTCGGCCTGGAAGGCGACGGTCTTTCCGCCGACGAGAAGCTGGAAGCCGGAGAACGATGCATCGGAGATCGCGGGACCGTCGGGGCCGTAGGTATACGGCGGAATGGGAAACGCCACCTCCGTCGTCACATCCTGGTCCGTGTCGTTGCGGAAGTCGTAATCGACGACGATCTTGTCCGGACTGATGTGGAGGACCTCTTTGGCCATCACGATGCGCGTTTCGCGCCGCGGGACAAGGCCACCGGCAGCGATCGAGGCTGCGGAATCGTCGGCCACGGCAGGAACAGCGGCCAAAAAGGCCAGCCCGGCAGTGATGGCAAACGCGCAGAGAACAGTTTTTCCAACCATGGCCGCTAGTATTGCAAGATTCGTGAAGCTTCCGCAATGGGCTCCCTGGGAAAATCTCGACGCGTCGCGGTAGTGGGTCAGCTTGAAATGGAACGGAGGAAGACGCGGCTCGACAAACGCGTCTAGCCTCGGCCGCTTTTGAGAAGGGTTACTTCTTCGCGCCTTTGCGTTTGGCGATCTTAGGGGCAGCGCGTCGCTTGGCAACGGTCTTCTTCGCGGGGGCCTTCTTGGCGGCGGCTTTGGTCCGCTTCGCATCCTTCTTCGCAACCGGCTTTCGCGCCGGCTTGCGCACAACAGGTTTTGCGCTGCGCGCGTTGCTGCGCACGGCGAGGGTCTTTTTCGCCAGCGCGGCCTTCAACTCCGCGTCGAATTCGGCTGGCGTGAGCGGACGCGCCAAATTGCGCAGCCGTTCGATGTCGTAGAAGGCGCGGCGCTCGGCGAGAAAGACGTGCACCACGAAGTCCACATAGTCGAGCAGAATCCACTCGCCATGGCGCCGGCCTTCCACCGACTGCGCGTACGCGCCGAACTCGCGCTTGAGGCGCAATTCGATTTCATCGGCGATGGCGACGGCCTGACGGTCGTTTGTGGCCGAGGTAACCAGAAAAAAGTCGCTCAAGCCCGAGTCGGCGGGATCGAGTTCCAGGATGCGTGTGTCTTGGCCCTTCTTATCTTCACAAACGGCGGCGGCAGCCTGTACAAGGGCGCGCGTTTGCTTCTGCGCTGGCGTGATTTTCATGCGGTAGAACGTTCTCCAGGCTTCATCGTAGCCCGCCGCTTCGGCGCGGCGCAAGCGGGGAAAAGCAGGGAACAAGCCACCCCAGCGGGCAAAAACCGCCCGCCGGGGGCCCCGGGAGGGAATAAGGCAACAAGGGAGCAGGAAATCGGAGCATCTCCAGAAGGGAAGACCAGCGCGTGCGCCTACGAGCCATACAGCCTGTGCTCGGCGATGTAATCGCGAACCGCCGCCGGGACAAGATCGGCTCCCGCCGCCGCGCCGACGCGAGCAGCCTGCATCTGCGCGCGAATTTCCGACGCGCTGATCCCGACATTCAGTCCGGGCAGCACGTAGAACGGCATGCGCTTCCCGGACTCATTCACCAGGACAAAGGCGCGCACCTCAATGCCGGCTTCTGTGCTCTCTCCTGCCTGCGCCGGCTCCAGCGCAAGCCCTGCCGGCAAGGCATTCGTCAGGCCCTCCAACGGCTGCCCCGGCCGCGAGGCCACGATCAACGGCGCGGCAAAAGGGATCTCCGCGGCGCGATGCCAGTGGCGCAGCCCGAAAAACGAGTCCGCGCCCAACAGGCAAAAGAGCCTGCTGCACGGCGCAAGAGAGCCGCGCAAGCTTTCCAGCGTGTCGATCGTGTAGTTGGGCGTCGATTTGCGGCCGTCCGCCGGCCTGGGCGCGTCCGCGAGCGAGACCTCGAAGCCCGGTTCGCCCGCAATCGCCAGGCGCGTCATAGCCAGCCGGTCCTCAAAACTCGCAGCCGATCCCTCCGGCTTCAGCGGCTGCATGCCTACCGGCGCAAACAGCACCGCATCCAGCGCAAAGGCCGCGCGGGCCGCGCGCGCCACGGCTAAATGGCCCAGATGCGGCGGATCGAAACTGCCGCCAAAGAAGGCTACGCGCGATCCGCCGCTCCCAAGCGCCTCGCCGCTGCGCGCAGATCCGCCTTTGCCGGGCTGGTTCATGGCTTCATCGTATCGCGCCGGCCGCGAAGCCCACAGAATCCGGGATCGAGCGCGGCAGGCTCACCCGCCCCTTGCGTCATCGTCTAAAATCGTAGCCAGGATCGAATCTCCGATCGGCCCACCTACTATGCGCTATCTTCTTGTTTGTCTCTCTCTCGCCGGCGTCCTTGTTTCTGCGCTGACATTGCCCCTTCACTACTCCACCGCCACCGAGCCCTGCGACATCAACGCGCACTGGGATTGCGGCACCGTGAATCACAGCAGCTTCTCTGTGGTCGCCCACGTACCGGTCGCCATCCTCGGCATCGCCGGGTACCTGCTGCTCGGCTGTCTCAGCCTCGCACGCCAGCGTTTCCTGACATTCCTCGTGGCGTCCTTGGGATTTCTCTTCGCGTTCCGCCTTTCCATGATTGAGCAATACGGCCTCGGCGTCTGGTGCCTCTATTGCGCCATATCGCAGGCCATCATCGCATTTACCCTGCTGTTCAGCCTCGCCTGGTTTACGGCCGAGTATATCGCGCTCAAGCGTGCCGCGCGCGAAGTCAGCCCTTAGCGCCACAGTTGTAGATCGAGGCTTTTGGAGGGAGCAGGGGGCTTCAGCCCCCTGAAACAGGGCCAATTTGCGGGGCCTTCAGGCCCGGGCCTTTGTCGCCTTTCTTGGTCCCTGCCTTTCTCCCGCTGATAAAATCGAGTCAGATTCATGTTCACAGACTGGTACGCGCGTTGGATGTACGAGTGGGAAACGCGGCTGACGACGCGCGACGAAAATCGCGTGGTGCGGCCGCTGGAGTGGGGCTTCGAGTGGATCGTGCCCTTCCTCGAGGCGCATGGTTTTGGTTCCGTTGTGCCCGGCCCCGAAGTCGAGGGCGATCCTGCCGCCGCCGAGGCCGCGATGACGCGCATCAACCAGCTCCTCATCCGCCACAGCCAGTCTTTTTTTGGCTATGAGCGGCCTACGGATTTTCGGCTTGAGGAGCGCCATCCGCGGCTCTTCCCCACCAACGTTCGCCCGGAAACCCTCGCCCAGGATGCCGCGCTGAAGCGTCAGGCCGCCGAAGGCAAGCTCGCGCCCGCGCAGTATCTCCGCTTTACCTCGCCGGAGCGCACGCCGCATCCGGAAAACGACGTGGCCAACGCGCGCTGGTATCCCGCTCCCGTCCACAAGGATCCCACGCGGCCCAAACAGGCCATCGTGGTGCTGCCGCAATGGAACGCCGACGGCTTCAGCCACAACTCGCTGTGCACGATCTTCAATCGCATGGGGGTCTCGGCGCTGCGTCTTTCCATGCCCTATCACGACATTCGCCGGCCTCAAGAACTGGAGCGCTCGGACTACGCCGTCAGCGCCAACGTCGGCCGCAACATCTCCGCCTGCCGCCAGGCCGTGGTCGATATCCGCTGCTGCCTCGATTGGCTCGAAGAGCAGGGTTACGAGCACTTCGGCGTGCTGGGCACCAGTCTCGGCTCCTGCTATGCCTATCTGGCCAGCGCGCACGACGCACGGCTCAGGGTGAACGCCTTCAACCATGCGTCGACAGCTTTTGGGGATGTAGTTTGGACCGGGCAATCGACGCGCCACATCCGCCAGGCTGTGCAGGAGGCAGGTCTCACGCAGGAGCGCGTGCGCGCCCTATGGGCCGCCGTAAGCCCCGTGAGCTATTACGAGCAGTTCCGCGGACCCGAGGCCAACGGCGCCGGCAAAAACGTTCTCGTGGTCTACGCTAACTACGATCTGACATTCCCGCGCGAGTACTCGCTCAAGGTGGCCGACGCCTTCCGCCGCTCCGGCGTGCGCCACGAGATCCGCGTGCTGCCCTGCGGCCACTACACCACCGGCGAAAGCCCCTACAAATTCATCGACGGCTGGTACATGGGCTGGTTCGTCTATCGCGCCTTCAAGGCGCTGCGGGAAGAGAAAGCGTCGCGCGCCAGCTCGGAGGCGACGCATTCAAGCGGCGTCGAGGAAGAGGCGCTTTCGCGCTAGGTCTCCGACCGCTTAATTCTGTACGAATTCCGTGCCCCATCCTTTCGCCTCTTTCCTGGCGAAAGGGTGGGATACCGCGAAAGCCAGGGGACGAATTCATGCGGTCAGAAACCTAGCGCACGGCGCTCAAATCCATCTGCAACAGTTTCGCAGGATCGAGATACGCATTCTGCCAGCGCACGGCCCAGTGCAGGTGCGGCCCGGTCACGCGTCCCGTAGCGCCGCTCAACCCAATGGGCTCGCCCACGTCCACATGCTGCCCCTCGCGCACGTCGATGCGGCTCAGGTGCATGGAGATCGTGTAGAGACCCAGGCCGTGGTCGATGACCACGCAGTTGCCCTCGTAGTAGAGCGGCCGGGCCAGCACCACCACGCCGCTGTTTCCCGCGCGCACCACCGTCCCCGTCGCCGCGCGAAAATCCATCCCCTTGTGCACGCTCGCGAGCTGGCCGTTGAAGACGCGCCGCGTGCCGAAACTATCGGTCGGTGGCGCATCGACCGGCGCGCGAAAATCGCCCGACCACAGCGGCTGCGGGGCGCTCTCCGCAAAGACCCGTTTCTTGAGCTCGATCTCGGCTTCGATCCTCTTCAGTGCTTCCGGTCCCGGCGCTACGAACTTGGGCGCCACGGTGAGCGTGCCGGTGCGGTAGTGCGCCTCGTGAATTTCAATGCTGCGGCTCAGGTCAATTGGTTTCGGCGTGGCCGTGCCGCCGCCATCTTCCGGCACAACTCTAATCCGAAGGATAGAAGGGCCCACGGCCCCTTCCACATCCACGCCCGTCAGCGCATACCGCGCCTGTCCGTCGCGCCCGCGAAAAAACGCGAGCTTCTCTCCCAGCCACTCGCCCTCAAGCGTTGCGCCGGCCGGTGCGGCCACGCGAATCAGCTCCGGCGAACCCGCCTCCACCTCGGCCGGAGCGAGCGTCACGGCGGGCGTCTGCGCGCGCGCCGGAATCGCCGCCGCCACGCTTGCCCAAAGCACCAGAACGGAAGATCGAAGCCATAAGCCCGGCCAGTAAACTTGCATGGACCTCAGGATAGCGGAGATTTCCGGTCTCCACAGGCTGCGGAAAAACTCTTGCTGAGCGGCGAAACGCGAGGGGGCACGACTTCAGAGCTTGCTAAAAAAACCTGCAAGCGAGACAAAACGCGAAAAGGCACGAGTTTACTCGTGCCGTAACCGATTCAAAACCGGTGCCGGGCTTTACAGGCTGCGGAAAAACTCTGCAAGTTGGACGAAACGTGAAAGGGCACGACTTCAGTCGTGCCGTAACCGCAGCAAAATGAGTGAGGGGCTTTACAGGCTGCGGAAAAACTCGTTCAGCAAGAAGCTTTGTAACAGGGCACGAGTTTACTCGTGCCGCAAACGCCGCAAAATGAAGGACGGGCTTTAGCCCCTGCGGGTGCCCCGCTCAAGAAT
>Ga0224557_1000346_pt1 | contig 52499 bp, 52 predicted proteins | sample 714S31014metaG_FD_180677 | JGI IMG/M metagenome (GOLD analysis project Ga0224557, IMG submission 180677) | Peat soil microbial communities from Stordalen Mire, Sweden - 717 S3 10-14 | ecosystem: Environmental > Terrestrial > Soil > Wetlands > Peat | place: Sweden: Norrbotten County, Stordalen...
AAGGAATCGCCGGCGCACTCCTCATGGCCAATCTGCAGGCGAATCTGCGCAGCCAGTGCGCCATGGCCTTGGATCAGCCGCAGCGCTTCTTGCGCTCCGTCAACCAGCTCTTCTACGAGAATACGGCGGACAGCGCTTACGCCACGCTCTTCTTCGCCGAGTACGACGACCAGACCAAGCGCCTGCGCTATGCGAACTGCGGGCATCTCCCCGCCTTTCTATTAAGGCGCGATGGCGCCCTGGAACGGCTCGATTCCACCTGCCCCGTGTTGGGCCTTTTTCAAGCCTGGGATTGCTCGATCGACGAACGCCTGCTCTGCCCGGGAGACACGCTCGCGCTCTACACCGACGGCGTAACTGAAGCGTTCAACATGCGGGAGAGGAATTCGGAGACCAGCGCCTGATCGCGTCCCTGCGGCGCCATCGGGAGCAGTCCGCACAGGCGATGGTCGCGTCGATAGTCGACGAAGTGCGCGGGTTCGGCGCCGATGAACAGTACGACGACATCACCCTGATCGTCGCCAAATGCCGGGAGCGGGGCTGAAGCCCCACGCGGGCTAAAGCCCGCCCTCCTCCTAAGGCGCGACCACCGGCAGTTCCACGTAACTCTCCCTCCCGGGGGCGTGATAAACGCGCTGCACAGCCTTCCTATAATCGCCCGGCTTGGCCCAGAAGATACTCGGCACAAAAGTCTGCGGGTTCCGGTCATAAAGCGGAAACCAGCTCGACTGCACCTGCACCATCATCCGGTGTCCCCGCAGGAAAACATGATTTACCGTAGGCAAGTTGAAGCGATACCGCAGCGGCTGGTCCGCGGCGATCGGTTTGGCCGTCTCCAGGCTCTCGCGGTACCGGCCGCGAAAGATATCGGCCGACACCATCAGTTGATAGCCGCCCAGAGCCGCCTCACCGGCCACCTCGTCGGGATACACGTCGATCAACTTCACCACCCAATCGGAGTCCGTGCCGCTTGTCGAAGCGATCAGATTGGCAACCGGCTCCCCGCTGATCTTCACTGGCGCGCTCAACACATCCGAGACGAACGCCAGAACATCCTGCCGTCCGGAAGCCTCCCGCTGATCGTCCACCAGCCATTGCGACCAGGTCTTGCGCTTGTCGTCGCCGATCGGCCGCGCGCGAAACGGCACCGGCTTGGCGGGATCGGAAATGTATTCCTCGAAGCCCCCGCCGCCTTCATCCGGCGCGCGGAATCGCAGCTTCAAGTCCGCCGCGAGATAAAGCGGCGTCGGCCGGATCGTGCACCCGCTCGCGCATCCCGCCGGCCACGCAGGCAAGCGCCGCCACGCGTTCGTGCCGGTCTCAAACGCGGTAACCGGCGCCACATCTGCCTTGAGCGCTCCGTCTTTCAGATATTGGTCCAGGAACGGGCGCAGCATCTCGCGGCGGAAGTAGAGTGCCGTATCGCTGCCGAACCGCAGCGCGCCGAGCGAACTGCCGTCCCCGATCTCCTGCCCGTGATGCCACGGCCCCATCACCAGAAACACCTTGTCGTTGTTCGTGTCCTTCGGCTTGATCGCCTTGTAGACAGCCATCGCGCCGTAGATATCCTCCTGGTCCCAAAGACTGTCCACCAGCATCACCGGCACCTTGAGCGGTTCGGCCGCCAGCACCCGGTCCACCGCCTGATCGCTCCAGAAAGCGTCGTAGCTGGGGTGCTCCACGATCTTCCGCCAGAAGCCCAGTTGTTCCAGCCCGTGCGCGCGCGCCACCGCGCCCGCCGACACCCCCTGCAGGTACAGGTCGTAGTCGTCGTAGTAGCCGCTCCACCACTTCGCGTCCGACGTGCGCGAGGACTCCTGGTTGTTGATGTAGTCCAGACTTCCCATCTGGCGAAATGCGCCATTATGGAACCAGTCGTCGCCCCTCCAGCCATCCACCATCGGGTTCATGGGCACTGACACCTTCAGGGCCGGATGCGGATTCACCAGCGCCATCAACGGCAGGAAGCCATCGTAGGAGATGCCCAGAAGTCCAACCTTGCCGTTGCTTTCCGGAACATTCTTCACCAGCCAGTCGATGGTGTCGTAAGTGTCCGTAGCGTGATCCACCGGCGTGGGATTCTGCGGCCCGTGCAGCGGCCGGTTCATGACGTAGTCGCCCTCCGAGCCGTGCTTGCCGCGCACGTCCTGGACCACGCGGATGTAACCGCCTTCGACGATCACATCGGTCGCATTGTCGTAGCCCTGCAGGATCGGACCCAGGTGCGAACTCTGCGCGTGGCTGGTCAGCCCGTTGGCGTCGTAAGGCGTGCGGGTCAGCAGGATGGGAGCGCCATGGGCGCCCTTGGGCAACAGGATCACGGTGTGCAGCTTCACGCCGTCCCGCATCGGGATCATCGCCTCGCGCTTGCTGTAATCGAAGCTATCGGTGGCCTCGGCAAACTTCGCCGGAATCTCGCTAGGAAGGGCAGGGTATTGAGCTGTCTGAGCCGCCAAGATCCCCGCCCAACAGACGCCGCACAGTCCCCAACTCGCATATTTCATGTCCAAGCCAGTATAACCTGGAGGGCGGACTTCAAGTCCGCGCGGGACTTTAGTCCCGCCGCAGTTCCCGCCTAATCGCCATCCAGATCTCGCAATACCGCCACTCCGCCAGAGCATCGGCTTCCTCGACGTGGTCCGCACGCAGCACCAGGCGTCCGGTCTTGATCAGGATCTCGCGCACCCGCGGATTCTGCGCCAGCTTGGCCCGCATGGCCGCCACGATCAGCCGGTAATGCTCCCCCTTCCCCTTCGACCGGTACGGCATTCGCCGGCCTTCGAAGGTCACCCAGTCGATGCCCATCTTCCGCATGTTCGCCTCCCCCAGCGTCCCGGCGTCCTTGGCTTCGAACGCCGTCATGCGCGCCACCTCGTCGCGCGTGTGCGCCCAAGCGATTCCCCGCGCCAGCGCGCGCGCATCCCGCGGACCTTCCGGATACAGCATCATCTGCCAAAACCCTTCCACGCTGGCGTAGCGCTTGCCGCGAAAGGTAAACGGAGTGGCCGCAAAGTTGGACAGGATTCCCAGCTCGTTGCGTTTGGAAACGATCACCTCGCCCGGCCCGGCCGCTTGCGGCAGGATCTCCCAACTGGCCCTCTGATCCTGGGGAACCGGAGTCCACCAATGCGCCGGATACGTCCCGGCAATAACAACCTGGCAAACCGCGGCCCCAATTAGCCATCGCATAATTAGCTCCAAAACCCCGCTTTAGAGCTAGAATACAAGCAGGAGTGGACCATGTCTACTATTTTGGTGTATGTGGTTTATGGCTTCTCCGTCGCCCTCGCCCTGGTTTCCGTCTACTTTTTCCACGCGCGCTGGTACTGGCATGTGCTCAGCGTGCTGGCAGCCTTGGCCGTCGGATTCTCGCCGCCGCTGCCGGGTTGGGACGGTCTCAGCCGGGATCTGGTGTATGGCTCGCTATTCCTGTTCCTGCTGGTGTGGGGCTTAGCAGAGCCATTCGTGCACCGCTTTCACCACCGCGGCGCCGGTGGGGCGGGCCTTAGCCCGCGCGGCGCTTGAGCCCCGCTCTTCGCATCACTCGTACCTGAGCGCCACCATCGGATCCACGCGCGCCGCGACAAAAGCCGGGCGCAGCGCCGCCAGCAGAGCCACCAGCGCGACCAGCCCGCTGGCGCCCGCCAGCACCCACGGATTCCCCGCCTTCACGCCGTACAAAACGCTCTCCAACAACTGGCGGCCGCCGAAGGCCATCGCCCAGCCCAATGGGATTCCGATCGCGGCTTGCACAGCGGCCTTCTTCAGCACTTGGCGATGCAAATCCGTGCCCCGCGCTCCCAGCGCCACGCGCAATCCAAATTCGCGCATCCGCCGGCTGACCGCGTAGGATGTCACGCCGAACAAACCCCCGGCAGCCAGCACCAGCCCCAGCAGCGCCAGCGTGCCCGCAATTCCCGTCAGTACCGACTCTTCCTCGTGCGCGGTGAACATGTGCTCCCGCAGCGTATGCATGTCTCTTAAGATGAACTCCGCATCGACCCGCCGAGCCATGCTGCGCACCGAGACGGCCAACGCCCCCGCGTCCCCGGCGGATTCCACAAAGAAGGTCGGTTCGTACATGGGCATCTGGGCAAACGGGAAGTAGAAGTATGGCTGGATGGTCTCCTGGAGATGGATGGTAGGCCCGTCTTCTACCACCCCTACAATCTGGCGCTCCCGGCCGGCGACCCGAATCCATGCGCCCAGCGCATCGCGTCCGCTAAAGTAGCGCCGCACAAAAGCCTCACTCACCATGACTACCGGCGTCGTATCGTGCCCATCCGCGGAGCTGAACCCGTGCCCCTCGACGATGCGCGCGCCGGTAGTGGCGAAGTAGCCAGGGCTGACCCGGTTGTAATGGAAGGATATCTTAGGCTGTCCTGGCATCTCCAGGTCCACTGTCGAGCCTCCGCCCGAACCGCTGAGCAGCGCGCGGCCGGCATATGCCACCCGCCGCACACCCGGCAATCCACCGAGCTGTGCTGCCAAAGCATCGGCGCGCGCGGCGGCGGCCACCTCCCTTTCCCAATTGCCCTGTACCAGCAGGATCTGCCGGTCGGGGTCCATGGCCGGGCGGATGGCGGTTACGTTTTGCAAACTGCGCCAAAGCAAACCAGCCGCGCAAGTCACCGTCGTGACCACGGCGATTTGTGCCACCACCAGCGCCGTCAGCCAGCGCGATGGCCGGCCCCCGATGGATGTCTGAATGGACGGCAGAATCCTGTGCTTCCAGGCATCGCTCAACGGGATCAGAGACGCAATCACTGCCACCATCAGCAAAGCGGCGGCGCTGAACGCAAAGGTGCGGCCATCCAGCCGAACCCGGTAATCGATGTGGCCTGCGAATTCGCCGGCATACAGGATCGCCGGCAGGACATCGATCAACCAGCCGGCCAGCACCAACCCCAGCGCCGTTCCCAGGCCGCACAGCAGCAGCGTCTCGCTGGCGTGCTGCCGCAGCAGATGCCCGCGTCCCGCGCCCAGCGCCAATCGGATAGCTGTCTCGCGGCGGCGCGCTTCGTTATCCACCAGGCGAAGATTGGCGAGGTTGGCGGCAGCCACCAGCAGCACCAGAAATAGTGGCGCCATCAGCAGCGCCGCAAACGAAAGCTTGAACTCCGCAAATGGGAAGACGCCAGCGGTGCGCCCCGGCTCCGGCTCCAGTCCTTCCGCCTGAAGCTGGCGCAGAACGGCTTCGTCCTCCCTCTGCGCCTGCTCGACCGTAGCGCCGGGCCGCAAGCGCCCCAGCACTTCGAAATCCGCCAGATGCTGGTCGAGACGCTCCTGGTACCCCAGCGAGCCGAAGAATGTCTGGGGTGGCACAAACAGGTCCACCAAAATGCCGCGGTGCGTGTCGGAGAAGCCGGGCTGCAACACCCCGACGATCCGCAGCGAGGCGTTGCCGACCGCCAGCGTGCGGCCCACGACGTTCAAATCGCCGCCCAAGGCTGTCTTCCAAAAGTGGTCCGCCACCACCACCACGCCGTCGCGCCCGCCGCCGCCGTGGAACACACCGCCCGCCGCCGCCTTCACGCCCAGCACGTCGAAGTAGTTCTCCGAGACCCCGGCGGTGATCGGGAATTCGTCGCGGTCCGGCAGCCGCACCTTAGGACCCACGCGGCATTCCGCCAGTACACCTTCCCAGGAGCGCGCGCGGCTGGCCAACGCCTGGTATTCGATCCACGTCAGGTCGGCGGAGCGCTGTTCGCGGTCGCGCGCAAAAAGCCACTGCAGGCGCGCGGGTTCGCGCACCGGGAGCGCCCGCAACATGCCCGCATCCAACAGGCTGAAGCCCACGGTGCAGAACCCGATCGCCAGGCCCAGCGACAGCACGGCCAGCGCCGTAACTCCCGGCCGCCGGGACAACGCCCGGACAGCCATGCGTAGATCGCGCAGAACGGAGCCCATGGCTTGACTGTCTGGCACGCCAAGGGCCGATTTCTTTCCACTCCCCACACATTATTTCCGACTTTAGTGTCCGCTTCTGGGAACCAGCCGTGCGCTCCCGCTACAATGTCGTTTCATGCGACGCCGCTCGGCCACGCGCGACACCCTCGAGTACTGGATGGCGCTGGCCGTGGTCCAATCGCTGGCATGGACGCCGCTGCCTGTGGCGAACTGGCTGGCCCGCAGATACGCGCGGCTGCTGGATCTGGCCCTCCCGCGCCTGCGCCGGGTGGCCCTCGCTAACTTGGCGATGGTCCTGCCCGAACTCGACCGCCGCGCACACCAGCGCATCGCCGACGGCGTGTTCCGCTCCATCGCCCGCCTGCTAGTTGCCTTCGCGCGCTTTCCGCGCATCCATCGCGGCAACATCGCCGACTGGATCCGCTACGAAGGCTTCGAGCATTTCGAAGAGGCCCGCAAACGCGGCCGCGGCGTGCTGTTCGCCACCGCGCACCTGGGCAACTGGGAGCTGAGTGCCTTCGCGCATGCCTGGATGGCCGCCCCTATGAACGTCGTCATCCGCCCCCTCGACAATCCCAAAATCGACGCGCTGGTGGAGCGCCGCCGCACGCTCTCGGGCAACCGCCTGATCGGCAAGAAGGAGTATGCGCGCGGCATCCTGAAGGCCCTGCAGGGCAACGAGGCCGTGGGCATCCTGGTGGACCAGAATGCGTCGCTCGAGGAAGGCATGTTCGTGGACTTCTTCGGTATCCCCGCCTGCGCCGGAACCGGCTTCGCCAAACTGGCGGCGCACAGCGGCGCGGCTGTGATTCCCGGCTTCGCCCTCTGGATCGAGAGCGAGCGCAAATACGTGCTGCGCTTCTATCCGCCCATCGAAATCGCGGACGACGCGGAGGCCGGCACGCGCGCGCTGCACCGCCAATTGGAAGCGGTGATCCGCGAATACCCCGATCAATGGCTCTGGATCCATCGCCGCTGGAAGACCCGCCCGCCAGTCGAAAAGCCCCGCTCTTAGAGCTAATCTAAACTCCATGGTCATCCTCCGCAATCTGGAGCCGGCCGATATCGAAGCCGTCCACGCCTTAACCTCCAGAATGGACGTCGTGCGCCACATGCTCCTGCCCTTATGCTCCCGAGAAGACAGCGAGAAATTCCTCCGCGATTCGCTCCTGGAATCGCCATCCGACCCGTGGAGATCCATCGTCCGCGCAATCGCCCCAATCGGTAGCCCGCCCGCCCCGCTCGTAGGCCTCTGCGGCGTGGCGAACCTGAGAGGCGCCGAAGAAGGCGAGATCTGGTACTTGGTCGAGCCTGAATCCTGGGGCAAGGGAGTCGCCACCGAAGCCGCCAAACACCTGCTCGATTTCGGATTCGGCCAGCTCGGGCTTCACCGCATGTGGGCCACCTGCGTTCCGGAGAATCCCGCATCGGCGCGGGTCCTGGAGAAAGTGGGATACGAAAGGAAGGGTTCCTCGTCGGAAACCTCAAGATCCACGGCGTGTGGAAGAGCTGCTTTCTGTACGCCATGCTAGCCGATGAATGGAGATTCCCGACTGGCAAAGACCGCTCCCTGACGGTTGCGGCTCGGTAAGCCCTGTTGCAAAGCAGTTAGAATAAAATCTCCACGCGATGCTCGAAACCCAACTATCGCATCTCGAATCTGCCGCGCTGGCCCGCATCCAAGGCGCCCGATCGCCCGAAGAGCTGGAGGCGGTGCGCATCGAAGTGCTCGGCCGCAAAGGCTCGCTCACCCAAGCCGGCAAAGAGATGGGCAAGGTCCCCCCCGAGGACCGCGCCCGCATCGGCAAACTGCTCAACGCCGCCAAGCAGGCGCTGGAATCCGCCTTCGAATCCCGCCAGCGCCAGTTCGATGCCCAAGCCCTGGAAGCCCGCCTCTCCGCCGAATGGCTCGATCTCACCCTCCCCGCGCCCGGCCCGCAAATGGGCCATCTGCATCCCATCACCCAGATTCAATCCGAAATCGAAGACCTCTTCGTCTCCCTCGGTTTCGCCGTTCTCGACGGCCCCGAGGTCGAAACCGAATACCACAATTTCGACGCGCTCAACATCCCCGCCGACCATCCCGCGCGCGACATGCAGGATACCTTCTGGCTCACCGGCGGCAACCTGCTGCGCACCCATACTTCGCCGGTGCAAGTGCGCGGCATGGAGCGCCTCGGACCGCCCCTGCGCATGATCGCCCCCGGCCGCGCCTTCCGCAACGAAAACGTGGACGCCTCCCACGAGCACACCTTCTATCAGATCGAAGGCATGATGGTCGACCGCGATGTCTCCGTGGCGCACCTCATCTATTTCATGAAGACGCTGCTCACCGCCATCTTCAAGCGCGAAGTTACCGTGCGCCTGCGGCCGGGCTACTTCCCTTTCGTCGAGCCTGGCTTCGAGCTGGATATCCAATGTCTCATCTGCGGCGGCCCCGGCTGCCCGGTCTGCAAGCAGAGCGGATGGGTGGAACTCCTCCCTTGCGGCCTGGTCAATCCCAACGTGCTGCGCATGAGCGGCATCGATCCCGACCAGTGGAACGGCTTCGCCTTCGGCCTGGGCCTCACGCGCCTGGCGATGATGCGCTACGCCATCGACGATATCCGCCTGCTGCAAAGCGGCGATCTGCGTTTCTTACAGCAATTCTGATGAAGTTCTCATATAACTGGATTCGCGAACACGTCCCGGCGCTCGACACTCCAGCCCGCCAACTGGAGCGCCTCATCACCATGCGCACCGCCGAGTGCGAGGGCATCGAAGAGACCGGCGCGCTGCTGGCTCAAGCGTGCGTCGCGCGCGTCGTATCGGTCGAACCCATCCCCGGCAGCCACAACGTGAAGGCAGTCGTCGAAACCGCGCTTTACGGCGGCAAGGTCGTAGTGTGCGGCGCGCCCAACTGCCGCCCCGGCATGCTCACAGCCTACGTGCCCATCGCCAAGAAGATCGTCAACGGCGTCGAAAGCGACGGCATGCTGGCTAGTGGCGCGGAACTCGGCGTCAATCGCGACGCGGCCGGTATTCTTGAACTCGCAGGCGAACTCACCGGCTGCGCCCCCGATAGCATCATCGAGATCGACAACAAGTCCATCACCCATCGCCCCGACCTCTGGGGCCACTACGGCATGGCACGCGAAGTGGCCGCCATTCTGCGCCAGCCGCTGCGCGATCCGGTGCAGCCGTCGCTCATCCCCACCGCGCCCGCGCCCATCAACGTCGCCATCGAAGACCTGGATCTCTGCCCCCGATACAGCGCGCTGGTATTCGACAATGTCACGGTGCAGCCTTCGCCGCTCTGGTTGCAATACCGTCTCACCGCCATCGGTCTGAATCCCATCAACAACATCGTGGACATGACCAACTTCATCATGTCCGAGCTGGCGCAGCCCATGCACGCTTTCGATCGCGACCTGCTCCACGGCGATACCATCTTTATTCGCCGCGCGCACGAAGGCGAATACTTCCTGGCCCTCAACGAACAGGACTTCACCCTCCACCCGTCGAACCTGGTCATCGCCGACGCCCAGGGCGCGGTGGCTCTCGCGGGCGTGATCGGCGGCATGGATAGCGCCATCGTCGCGGGCACCACCCGCATCGTGCTCGAGAGCGCGTGCTTCAACGCCTCCAGCGTGCGCCGCACTTCCTCCGCGCTGAAGCTGCGTACCGACGCCTCCATGCGCTTCGAGAAATCGCAGGACCCCGCCAACACCGTGCGCGGCCTCGCGCGCGCCGTCCAACTGCTGCAGGAACTCTCGCCCGGCATCCGCCTCGCCGGCGGCCTCGCGGACCAGCGCAAGCCTATCCCGCCGCCCCCTCCCATCCTGCTGCCCATGGACTGGCTGGTGCGCAAGCTCGGCAAAGACGTCGGCCCCGATGAGGTGCGCGACATCCTGGAGCGTCTGTCATTCGGCGTGTCGACAGCCGAGCCCGGCGTGTTCTCCGTAACCGTGCCCTCCTGGCGCGCCACCAAAGACGTCTCGGTAAAGGACGATCTCGTCGAAGAGGTCGGCCGCATGATCGGGTACGATTCCATCGAGCCGCGCCCGCCCGCCGTGCTCACCACCGTGCCGCCCGCGAATGTTGAGCGCGCCTTCCACGGCCGAGTGCGCGCCATCTTCGCCGACGAAGGCTTCACCGAAGTCTACAACTACTCGTTCGTAGCGGAAGCCGATGCGCTCGCGTTCGGCATGCAGCCGGGCGACCACGTCACCGTGGCCAATCCCATCGCGCCCAACCAATCGCTGCTGCGCATGTCGCTGCTGCCCGAGTTGCGCGCCAACGTGCTCGAAAACAGCAAGCGCTTCGACGCCTTCCGCATCTTCGAAATTGGCCGCGAGATCCACAAGCAGCCCGAAGGCCTGCCGCGCGAGATCCCGCACCTGGCAGCCGCGATTTATAGCAAGGATGGCGACGGCGCGGCGGGCCTCTTTGAATTGAAACGCGCCGCCCAGTGCCTGATGCTCGGCGCCGAGGCGCGTCCCTGCGCCGCCAGGTCCTACGAGCATCCCGCGCGCGCGGCCGAAATCCACTGGAACGGCGCGGTCGCGGGCCGCCTCTTCGAACTGCACCCCTCGCTGAGCGATGGCCGCACCGCCATGCTGGATCTGGATCTGACGCTGGTCCAGGCCGCCGCGCCCAAGGAAAAGCGCTACACCGCCATCCGCCGCTACCCTTCGAGCGCCTTCGACCTCTCCGTGGTGGCGGGCGAGCGCGAACTGGTCGGCGATTTGCGCACGAAGCTCGTGGCGCTCGCGGGACCCCTGCTCGAATCGATCGAATACCAGCGCCAGTATGCCGGGCCGCCGCTCGCCGAAGGAACCCGGAGCGTCTCGTTCCGGCTGACCGTCGGCTCGGCGGAGCGCACGCTGTCGTCGGAAGAAGTGACCGAGGTCCGTGCCCGCCTCATCGATGGCATGCGCGCGCAAGGCTACGATCTTCGGCTGTGAGCACGCGCCGCACGCAGCCCGGCGGATGGGCCACCCAACGTCGCCGCCAACCGTGTCGCCGATGCGGCCGAGAGATTCCCAAAGGCCGCCGCACATTCTGCTCGGATGCTTGTGTGCACGAGTGGAAACTGCGCACCGATCCCGGCTACCTGCGTACACAGGTCTTCCTCCGCGACCGCGGCGTCTGCGCGCAATGCGGCCTCGACACCGAAGCCCTGCGCAAGGACAAGCGCAAGCTCGACTACACCGCCCGCCGCCAATTCGAGAAGGATTGGGGCCATCGCCGCCACCTGTGGGACGCCGACCACATCGTGCCCGTCGCGGAAGGCGGAGGCGAATGCGACCTGGCCAACATGCGTACCCTCTGCCTCAAGTGCCACCGCGCCGCAACGCTCGCCCTATTGAAGCGCCTGGGAGGGCGGGCTTCAGCCCGCGCGGGGCTTTAGCCCCGCTTTGGTGGTCGCCGTGCGGTGTAACAGAAGTGAAGAATCTCCCCTAACTCCAATGCTGTTCACTTAATGATGTTTCGGTGGGGCAGACGATCGTTTTATGTCGTCTGCCAGCGCTCCCCGAAGGCGGCAGACCACGAAGTGCGATGGTCTGCCCCACCAAAGTGAACAGTATTGCCCCTAACTCGCGTACCCATATTCGGGAAGGCTTGCAGCAAATCCAGATCGGCTAGCGCGTCTTCGTGGTAGCGGATTCTGAAAGCCATTGTTGGATATGAAGCCGCGCTTCTTTCGCGGAAACCAGCCGCCCTTCGTCCGCGCTTCTCATGCGCTGCTCAAGGACGCGGCTGGTTTCGGCACCGACTTCGACCTCGGGCTCATTGCAGATAAACGCATCCATGCTCTGCGCCTTACCCATACTTCTAACGTATACGACTTGGCCAAATGGCGCACGCGGAGAAAATCTGCTTGGCGATGCTGCTTACTTCCCCACCACCACAATGGAAAACGAATCCGGCACCATCTGTCCGCGCCGCTGTCCGGGCGGAGGCGGCGTGAATTCACCGGTGATCGAAAAGATCTGGCCCGTCTTGGTATCCACAGTCATCGTCCGCGCGCCCGCCTTGGTCGGCACATTCTGCTGCACCTCGAAGCTGGTCGGACTATTCTCCTTGATGACCGTCAGCGTGCCGTCGCCCTGTGAGCTGAACGCCTCCATCGTCTTCGGATTGAACCCGGCGCCATCCACTCCCTTGCCGATCGGCAGCGTCGTGATGATCTTGCCGTCGTCGGCACTCAGGATCGCCATATTGGCCGGCTCGTGGCACGCGGCAAACAGAATATGATGCTTCTCGTCCAGCGCCAGCCCGCCCGGCCCGCCGCATTTCCCTGCCAGATCGTAGTGCGCCGTCACCTTGAGCGTCTTGGCGTCCACCGCCGCGACGTTGTCCTTGTCTTCAATGTCCACCCAGATATGGCCCTTGCCGTCGCTGACCGCCTGCTCGGGCTCGCCGCCCAAATCCACCGTGCCGGCGATGGACCCGTCCTTCGCATCGATCACGGTCGCGTTCGGCGCGCGGTGGCTGAAGACCCACACGCGGTCGTTGAACGGATCGAACATGATGCCGTCCGGGCCGCCCTCCACGTCAATCGTCTTGATGACCGCCAGCGTCTTGGTATCCCACATCACCACCGGCTTGCTGCTCCCGAACCCGTGATGCGACTTGGGATCCACAGCCACGCCCCGCGCATTGGCCTTCGGGATCTCGCCCACCGGCGCCAGCGAATCCAGATCGAAGACCGTGATCCGGGCAACGTCGGCCGCTCCCGGCCGCGGGATGTACAAGCGGCGCCCGTCGACGTCCGCATAGACATAGTCGAAACCGCCCGCGCCGCCCACCTTGACCGTCTTTACAACTTTGTACGGACCTTCCGCCAGCGCCTGTTGCGCCAGCGCGGCGAACGCCAGGGCCGCCACGCCGGCCACTACCACGTAATATCGTTTCATCTCAATTGAACCTCCAGGCACCTCAGGTTATCACAATGCCCGGAAAGGCCGTCTCAACACTTAGCTGTGGGGCAGACCATCGTTTTTCGTGGCCTGCCGAGTTCGAGAGCGGTGCGCAGACGACAAACTACGATCGTCTGCGCCACGCCGGGCAAAGTTTGATCGTTCCGCTAAACATACACCCGCCGCACCCGCGCGCTGATACTCGACAATATGTTGTACGAAATCGTGCCGGCCGCACGCGCGATCTGCTGCGCGTCCAGCCGCACGTCACCCTCCGCGCCCAGCAGCGTCACGTCGTCGCCGGCCTTCAATTCCGGCGCGCGGCTCACGTCGATGGTGGTCAGGTCCATCGAGATGGTGCCCACCATCGGCACGATCTGCCCGGCCGCGATCACTTTGCCGCGATTCGAGAGCCGGTGGAACACGCCGTCCGCATAGCCCGCGCCCAGGATCGCGATGCGCATCGCCGCCGGCGCGCGAAACGTGCCGCCATAGCCTACCAGCGTTCCCTCGGGAATGTCTTTGACCGCCAGAATCTTGGCCTTCCAGGTGAGCGCCGGCTGCACGTCCAGGATCTGCCCCGGCCCCGCCCCGCGCGCCGGCGAGACGTAACCGTACAGCGCGTGTCCCGCCCGCACCATGTTGTGCCATGCATCCTTGCGCGCATAGCCGATCGCATTGGTCGAGGATGTGTGCACGTAATCGACGCCCATGCCGGCCTCGCGCAGCGCCGCCAGACACGCCTGGAAGCGCGCCAATTGCTGGCCGGTCTGTGGTGAAGTGAAATCCGCCGCGGAGGCGAAGTGCGTCATCAGGCCTTCCAGGCGCGCATGCCCCAAGGCGCCCAGCGCCGCTACGATCTCCTGCGGCTGCGCACGCGTGCCCAGCCTCCCCATGCCGCTGTCGATCTTCAGATGAAAGGCCAGCGGCCGCCCGGCGCGCCCGGCCATGCGATCCAACTCCGCGATGTCGTCGAGCGAATGCGCGGTGGGCGTGAGATCGTGCTGCACTACCGCTTCCCGCTCCTGCGGCAGGAACCCGGCCATCACCAGGATGCGCACCCCAATCCCCGCCGTGCGCAGAGCCACGCCTTCGTCCACCGAGCTGACCGCCAGCCATTTCGCGCCCTCGCCGACGAGCGTGCGCGAAACCGCCAGCGCGCCGTGCCCGTAAGCGTCGGCCTTCACCACCGCCATCACCTCCACGCCAGGGCCCACGGCCGCGCAGACGTTGCGGTAGTTGCGTGCGATGCGATCAAGCGAGACCAGCACGTAGGAGCGATAGGGCGGCGGCATCATTTCATTATCGGTAGTGGGTCAGTTTTCTTGTGGGGCAGCCAATCTTGGCTGCAAGCCGGCTTTCCAGCCGGCTTGGACGCGCTGGAAGGCGCGTCCGCAGGCAGGATTGCCTGCCCCACTACTTCATTATCGACCGGAACAGATCCTCGTAAGCCGTCGCCACCGCATCCCAGCAGTAATCGCGCGCCACGCGCTCGCTCGCGCGCCGGCGTAGCGCATCCCGCTCCGCCTCGCTCATCGCCAGCGCCCCTTCCATCTTCTCCGCCAGATCGTCGCGGAACGGAATGCCGGCGTCTCCAGCGGCCTCGGCATTCTCGGGCGTATCGCGGTAGAGCACCAGCGCGCCGCGTCCCATGGCTTCGATCAACGCGGGATGCGTGCCGCCCACCTCGGTCGCGTGAATATAGGCGAAGCAATGCGAGTCCAGTTCATGGTATCCCTGCCCATAAATCGCGCCCGGCATGACGATGCGCGGGTCCCGCGTATCGCGCACCTGCCGGATGTAATCGCGCGCGTAGGGCGCATCGCCGATCAACGCCAGCTTCATATCCGTGCGCACGCGCTCGAACGCCTGCCGCACTTCCAGCGCGTGGTTTTCCGGCTCCATGCGGCTCACATACAGGAAGTAGCGCTCCGGCTCCAGACCCAACTCCTCGAGCGCCGCGGTGGATGCCACCTTGCCGGTCTCCGCGCCATACGGAATGAACGTGGTCCGCTTGCCGTAGCGTTGCCTGTAATAGTCTTGAATGGCGCGCGCATCGGTCACCACCTCGCTCGGCAGAAACGTGGCCAGCCATTCCGAAACCAGGTACCAGGCCTTGGCTGCGCGGTTCCACTTCTTGCGCTTGCGCTCCAGGCCGTCCACGTTCAGCACGGAAGGCATGCCGAACAGCCGCGGAGCCACCGTAAAGATGGCGTTCGCGCCATTGCAATAAAGCGCTACATCCACCCGATGCGCGAGCAGGTGCAGCGTGGAGACGAACGTATGCGCAATCGTGTCGAGGTATTTATGCCGGATCGTAGGGCAGTGTTGAAGGCGGACGCCGCGGTAGCTCGCCTGCGCGGGACGCTCGCGGCAATAGACCGTCACCGCGTGGCCACGCCCGGCTAGCCGTGTCGAAAGCTCTTCCGCGAAGGTTTCGAACCCGCCGTAGTTGGCGGGAATGCCGCGCGTACCCAGGATAGCGATGCGCCAGCCACCAGCCACCAGTCACCAGCCACTAGGTCTTGGCCGCTTGCGAGCGCGACACCATCCGCGGCGCCTTCTTGGGGGCTTTCACGCTCACCGGCGCATACTTGAACCAACTGGCGATGTAGGCATGATCCACGCGGCGCCTGCTCTGGATCTCCGCCCGCTTGGCCATCACCCGCCGCCAGTTCCGCGCCAGGAACCAGAACGCCTTCAGGGAGGAATGTTCCCACATCAGGCAGCACATCACCACCGTGATGTCCCGCAGCGTGATCGAGAATATGTTGCGCCGGTACAGGTCCGGCGAGATGTTCTTGATCCGCATCAGGAACCGGTTCTTCACCGAGTGCATGTTGATCTCGGGCGGCAGCGCGCCGCGGTTTCCCGGCAGCACCTTGCGCACGTGATAGCCGCGGGCGTAAGGCACGTAGATGCATTTCCAGCCCAGCAACTGCGCCCGCCAGGCCACGTCGGCATCTTCCCGGTAAACGAAGAAATCGGAGTCGAAAAACTCTCCGTCGAGCGAAATGTCGTCGATCGTCTCGCGGCGGTAAAGGGCCGCCGCGGCGGTGGCGCCGAACACATACTCATATTGCAGATAGTGGCCGTTATCGATTTCCTGGCTGCCGCGGTCGAGGTGCCGCAGCATGGGGTTGAAGTAAATGCCGGTGGAGTCCACCACCGGCTTGGCGGGAATCTCGAAGGTGGCCGACATGGTCAGCAGCTTGCCGCAGACCGTGCCAATGTTCGGATCGAAGTTGCCCGCATCCACCAGCGCCTGAATGAAATTCGGAAGCAGCAGCACGTCCGGGTTCAACGTCATCACCCACTGGCCGCTGGAGAAGCCGATGGCCTGATTCTGCGCGGCGGCGAAACCGGCGTTTTCTTCGTTGTAGACGATCTGGCAGCGGTCTTCGAACTGTTCCAGGATGTCGATAGTGCCGTCGGTCGAGGCGTTATCGACCACGATGACTTCCTTATTCGGGTACCGCTGTTCCAGCACCGATTCCAGGCATCTCTTAATAAAACGGCCGCTATTATACGTTACGATTGTGACGGATACGAAGTCGTTATGGGACATGAACTCGAACCTGAACTAATACCGACCGCTGGTACATCCGTTCATCCCAAACTATGGGAAAAAGACAAGAACACCACTCACCCGTCTGGCCGGATGAATGTTCTGCCGGCCAGCGCCATCACCTTACCGTATACCGCGATGGGCGTCAGGCTTCGAACTGCCGCCATTCCCAGAAACATCCTGGGTATAGAGCCGAGGAAAACAGCCGCACAAACCATTCTAGCCGCACTGGAGCGATAATGCTTGGCTGCAAACCCCAGTAAACTACGATACCAATAAAGTTGCCGGTTCTCCAGCGAAATCTTTGCCAGGGAATGCCCGCCCGTGTGTTTCGCTACAGCGTCCGGCGTATAGCACATCCGGTAGCCTCTTTGTCTGGCTCTCCAGCAGAAATCCACATCTTCGAACCAAAGCGGGTAGAACCGCTCGTCAAATCCGTTCAACTCCTGCCACACATCGCGGCGGATCATCAGAAATGCGCCCGCCGGCTGTTCCACGTCACTGGGCGTAGAGAAGTTAAAGTCTAAGCAACGGTAGTGCCAATTCACCGGGTTGCGGGGCCATATGCGATTCAGGAGTAGGACTTCGCAGATCAGTGCGGCCGGCGAGGGCAGGCTGCGCACTGCAAAACCGGCCTGCGGGAGACCGGTTGCGTCCACCAGTTTGCCGCCCGCGCCTGCCACTCCCGGTCGGCGGCAGCACTCCACCAGCGCGTCGAGCGAGGTCTCCAAACGCGCGTCCGGGTTCAATAACAGCACGTATGGCGTGTCCAGCGCCAGGATGCCCTGGTTCACCGCGGCGGCAAATCCGCGGTTCTCGGAATTTGTGATAAGCCGTACATTGCGGCTGGCCGCCTCCAGGCAAGTCCGGTCCGTTGAAGCGTTATCCACTACCACGATTTCGGCCCCGGTTGAGATCGCCCGGTCCAGGCACTCCCCGATCTCGGCCTCCGATTCGTGTGTCACAATCACGATACCCGCCTCACGCATGTGTCACTTTGCCCCACCCGCGGTAAGCAGAAGATACAAGGTCCAGTACCAATCCCGGCCGCTTTCCCGCTGCACGCGGCGAATTTCTTGCTCACCGCCGCGCAGAATTTGCGCGAGCGTCGCGCTGGTGCCAGGCGTGGCCATGTCGCGAAAATCGGCAAAGCGGCGCAACCCTTCCACCTTTCCCCGCAGCCAAGCCCAGCCCCGTCCATGACGCAGAGCCACCAGTCCCCACAACCCCTGCGCCACCAAGATAGGCCACGCGTAGCGCGCGATCGTCCGGCCCGAATAATGTTTGGCGATCAGGAACACCTGATTCCGTGCGATGCGCCGCGTCGTTTCCGGATGCCAGCGGCCCAAAGTGGCGCTGCCTTCGTGCCACGCTACGGCATCCGGCACGTAGCGCCCCGCGTACCCGGCCAGGGCGCAACGCAGTCCGAAGTCCACATCCTCCAGATACGATTCGAACCGCTCGTCAAGCAGCCCGGCCTTCTCGAACAATTCCGTGCGAAACAGGGCCGCCGTAAACGGTGCGGACCGGATCTCGCGCCCTTCGCGAAACGCCGGCCCATCGGGGCGCGCGTGCCCCACCCGCCACGAAGTGCCGCCGCGGCAAAGCGCGTCGTAAGTGGCATCGATTCTCGCAACGCCACGGCCCCGGTCGGACGCCTGTAGAATCCTGCCCGTCGCAAACCAGGCGCCCTCTTCCAGCCCGGCCACCAGCCTCGCCAGCCAGTCCGGCGCCAGTTCCACATCGTTGTTGACGATGGCCACCAGCGGTGTGCTGCTCTCGCGAATGCCCCGATTCACGGCTCGCGCAAAGCCGCTATGCAGGCCCATGCGAATGGTCCTGGCGCCCATCGATTCGGCGAGCGACGCCGATCCATCCTGCCCGCCATCGTCGACCACCAGCACCTCGGCGATCTCGCGGGTCTGCGCGCGCAAACCGCACAGCAAACGTTCCAGAAGGTCGCGCCGGTTCCAAACCGGCACGATCGCGGTAACGTCGCCGCCGCTCATGGCTTCGGCCGTGGGAGCCGCTTCTTGATCAGAAACAGCAGGTTCGCGAAGCCGTCCCGCCAGGGATTCAGTTTCTTCTCGCCGATCCGCGATGTGTACATGATGGAGATCTCGCCGAAGCGCACGCGCGGGTTCTTCAACGCTTCGATCTTGATCTCCTCGGAGAACGACATGCCGTCCGACTCGAGTTGCATGTCCTTCAGGATGGATCGCCGGAACACCCACATGCCCGATTGCGAGTCGCGCACCCAGCGGAAGTATAAGACCGACATGGCGATGGAAAGCATCAGGTTGCCGAAATGATGCTTGAGGCTCATGGCCTGCCGGTCGCGCACGGGAAAGCGCGAAGCATTCAGGAAGTCGACCTCAAAGTGCCGGAATGCCTCCAACAGATACGAGAGCGCATCCACCGGATAGCTATGGTCGCCATCCAGCGTGACGATGAGATCGCCGGTGGCGTCGCCGAACCCGCGCTTGTAACTGCGGCCGTAGCCGCGCACGTCTTCCCGGATCACTTGCGCGCCCAGCGATGCCGCCACGTGCGAGGTGCGGTCCGTGGATGCGTTATCCACGACGATGACTTGGTCGACAAAATCAGGCATGTTGCGCAGCACGCGCTCGATGCCCTGTTCCTCGTTGAGGCAGGGGATGATGACCGTGATGGTGTCGCCTTTATACATGAACAAATGCGCGTTTTCCGCTATTTCCGGGCGATGACTTCGAAATTGCTACCGGGCTTGCGCAGGCCGGGAATCCTTAGAATGGCATTGCTTATCTCCAGCGCCAGGCCATAGCCAAACCGCCAGCCGTCGAGTTCCCTTTGCCATGCGCAACTCTTGTCTTGAACCATACGCAATTCATCCTAGCAGGAGGTCCGACACACCGCCCGCGGTTACCCTACGGTCCCCAACGTGAGCACCTCCAGCCGGACGACGCGCTCACCGTGGGCGCCCTGTTCGGCCTATTACACCCGGGCAATAGTTGGAGGATCGTCGTGGCCTCTTACAAAGGCGCGCCCAATTTCGTCACTGTCATTCCTCTTTAAGGCTAACATTTTGCCGTTTCGTTTCTTGCATTTCCATATTCACCCAGATTTTACCCTTGCGTTCCTCTCGCTCGCGTGGTAAACAATATCAGAACGTTCTGGGAATCTCATGTTTTTGGATGCTAAACAGTCAGCGTAGCGGAGCCCGCCGTTGTTGGCGCGGGCGAATCGCGGGCAAAATAGCTCATCATTTGCCGGGGCACCGGCAGGCGAAAATCCTGCGACGGCGCAGTGTGGAGACCGCGGACCGGACGTGTGCGGCTGGGATGCGGCAATGCGCGGAACTAATTTAGGAAAGAGGCCCGAACGGAAGTGGCTGGGCGTAAACCGAGACAAGCTGGGTTCAATAATAGAAATCGTATCTTGAATCGGAGCGCAGGAGCAGGCCCCGGGCAGTTAGCTCCGGGAGCCGAAAAGGAATTTAACGATGATATCGATATCTCGCCCCCTCACGCTCGCAGCAGCGGTCGTTTTAGCCGCGGCTCTTGCCAACGCCGAAGCAATATTGATCTCCACAGGAAAGTTCTGCACCTATATTGAGATCGACAGGGATGAATTGGGCAACGTGATCGGTCAAACAACCACCAGCGGTCCCTGTAGTATCCCACAGGGCGTTACTTACTTCCCTCTGGCCGTGCTTTCGCCCGGTTCGCCTAATTCACCTACTTTGCCCAGTACTTCTGTACTCGTTCCGCAGTTCGTGGACGGAGGGGGCTGGCAGACGACGCTCGTACTGGCCAACACAACCGCGAGTGCGGCTACGGCCAGCCTGACCTTCTATCAGGAAACCGGTGCAGGTGGTGGCGTCACCGAGCCCTGGACTCCAACCTTCCTTGAGGGGGGTTCCACGCAAAACCTGAGCTTGGCGGCAGGCGCCACGCTCTTCCTCCACACCCCGGGTACAAGTTCGACCCTCACGCAAGGCTGGGGTCAAGCAACCGCCTCCGATGGCGTGCAGATTTATGCCGTTTTTAGGACGACGGCGGGCGGGCAAGGCACGGCTTCCGCCGTGACAACGGGGAACAACGTTCTGATGCCGTTCGACAACACCGGTGGCAACGTCACCTCATTTGCAGTGGCGAACCCCACGGACGAGATCGAAACCCTTTCCGTGTCCTTCCAGAGCTCGGGCGGAGCTATTTCGCATTCGTCCCTGACTATTCCGGCCTACGGACACGAGGCGTTCGCATTTCCGACGCTGTTCCCGGGGACCGCCAACGGCCAGGGCCTCGCCGAATTCTACGCCGCAAGCGGCGGCTTCGCCTTGATCGGACTCCTATTCGATCCGGTCGGCTTTTCTACGGCCCAGGTCTACACCGGAACCGGGCCTATTATTATCGGCGCCCCTGACCCCGAGCCGTGCTGGATAAACCCGTTTTCCCCGCCGTGCCCGCAACCTCCATTCTTGCTCACAGAGTTCCAAGGCACCATCTCCTCGAGCCCGGTCCAAATCACAATCACACCCGCCACTGGCGGAACCTACAACGCCGCGGTCAGCGGGACCGTCAACGGTGCGATAGTCAGCGGGACTTTCGGGGGAGGAACCATCACGAATTTGGCTACGAGCCCGAGCCCAATCACCCTCGCCTTCACTAAAGTCAGTCCCGGGGCTACATTCACCAGCGGCTCGCTTAGCGTTGCCTTGGCGGGAACAGCCTTTGACGCGTCCGTCGGCGAGGGCGTGGGAAACGCTACCGGTTCGATCACGTTGAATCAAGCTAACGTCGGGAGCGGCACAATTAGTGGCGCCTACACCGAACTTGTGCCGTTGCAGCCCAGCGTGCCGGCGCCGGCTCTGACATTCTCACTGCAATCGCAGTCCGCCGGCACTACGACGGACAACCTGTCGATGGCTGTGTCCAACACCGGCACCGCTGCGGCCACGAACGTGACGATTACATCGATTACCGGAATCACGGCGTCCGGCGCGACGTTCGTCTACGTGCCGGGACTACTGAATCCGCCGTTCGTGGTGCCGGGCGCCGCGAGTCTGGCACCCGGAGCCACCTCCGGTTTCAACCTCATCTTCCAGGCAACCTCAGGAAGCGCTGAAACGCCTTTCAGCTTCGTCATCGCGGCGAAGGCGGATAACGTGCCGGCGTTCACGACGACGATCAACACCACGACGGGCGAGGTACTCATTCACTAATTCGGCGGCATTCTTGAAGCCGTGTAGCGTGAGCGTCGATTCGCCGCCGCTGCGATCCCACCGTGGGCTGCTGTTCGGCCCCTGCTGCATCGGATGGGTGCGCGGGTTGTTATCATAGTGAGTGAAATGAAATGGGCCGTATCGTTACTCTGTTGCCTTAGCTTTTCGCTTACCGGCGCCGCCGCCGAACTCACCGGGGGCCGCACCGTGTATCTGATGCCCATGGGTCGCGGCCTGGACCAGTTCATCGCCAACCGCCTGACGCGCATGCATGTGCTCCAGGTGGTCACAGATCCAGCCAAGGCGGACATCGTCTTCACCGACCAGGTGGGCGCGTCGCTGGAGGATAAGTTGAAAGACCTGTATCCGCCGCCGCCCGCACCCGAAGCCAAAGAGGCGGCCAAGGGAAAAGAAGCCGATAAGGGAAAATCGGATACGTCCCCGGCCGAGGGCCGGCCTTCGCTCTTGGCGGAAACCGTCAACAAAGCCGACCAGGCCGGCGGCATGGGCGTCTCGGGCCGCGGCCGCGGAACCCTCTTCCTGGTGGACGTGAAGTCTCGCCAGGTGCTCTGGTCGGCTTTCGAAAAGCCCAGGAACTCCAGTCCGTACGAACTGGACCATACCGCCGAGCGCGTGGTGAAGCGGCTCAAAGAGGACCTCGCGGCAAAGTCGTCGAAGTAGGATTCTTTTCTCGTACGGCGTCCCAATAACTCTCCACCAGCCGCGCGGTGATGGCGGCCATGTCCCAGTTTGCCACGACCTCGGCACGCGCGCGCGCGGCCATCTCCGCGGCCAGCGGCTGGTCGTCGAAAATCCGCAGCACGTCATCGGCGAATGCTTCCGGCTGGTCCGCGAGCCAGCAGAACTCCCCGTCCTGGCGCGCCAGACCCTCCGCGCCGAGGCGTGTCGAGACTACCGGAATGCCGCTCGCAAACGCCTCCAGCAGCTTCACGCGTATGCCCGAGCCGCTGCGGACGGGGCACACGAACATCGCATAGCGCCCGAGCGGATCGCGAATGTCTTCCACGAACCCGCGGATTTCGATGGCCGGCGCGCGATCCGCGTAAGGATGCCGCGGCGGCGCATCCGCCCCCACCACCACCAGACGCGCTTGGGGCCGGCGCGCCACGATGCTCGGCAGCACCTCATTCACGAACCAATCGAGCGCCACCACATTGGGTCCGTGCCGGAAGCTTCCCAGAAACAGCATGGTGTCGGGCTCCCGCCCGCCGGGCGAGAAATCGTAGCGCGCAGTGTCGATGCCCGCCCGCAGGCCCGCCTGCAGACGGTCGCGCAGCGCGCCTTTGCGCGGCAGAAAACCGGCCAGGTAATCCCCGTTTTCGCGCGTGCACACCTGCACCCGGTCGCAGCGCCGCAGCATGCCCAGCTCATAGCGCAGCGCCCGGAGATACTCGTAGCGCGCCTTGATCCGGGCCAGCGTGCCAGGCATGTGCGCGAGGCCGCGTGCGATGGATTGGAAATAGATATCGTGCTCGAACAGGATGGTGGGAATGTGGCGATACGCGCGCACGTATTGGCCGAGCGGCGTGTATTCGAGCTGCACCACGTCGATCTGGTGCAGATAGATCTGTCGGTGAATGAGCCAGTCCAGATCGTCGTTGGCGAACTCGGAGACCGCATGCGGCCGCATGGAACCCAGGCTCGCGGGCGTGGGCGGGCGCACCAGGAATTCAGCCGACGCGCAGAAACTGCGCAGCTCCTCCTGCGCGGGCGCCTGCGATGGCTGGTCCAACATGGCCACAACGTGCACCGTCGCGAGTTTGGCCAACTCCCGCAGCGTTTGATACATGAACACGCCGCCACCGTGGATGGGCGGGCAGATGGGATACGGCGAAACGAACAGCACGCGTAAGGTGGGGGAGGCTTCCAGCCTGTCATCCCAAAACCGGTCCCTAAAATATCCCCCTAACGGTCTGCGAAACGCTTCCGCATCGTCCACCACGGCCAGGCTGCGCGCCCGCCAGCGCGATCGGATGGCGCGGGGAAGCTGCCGGAACGCGCGCCACCAACCGTCCAGGTTGGCCCGGCCGGGCACGTCACCCGATGCGAGGCTGAGCAGCGCGCCGCCATAACTGAAGAAGAAGTGCGGCGCCAGGAGCCGCCAGTCATGAATATTCTTCCAGCAGAACAGCAGGTAATTCTTCTTGAGCACCGCCTGGATTTGGGAATCGGTGAAGCGCTTGCCGATGGTGCCGCGATGCTCGTGATACACGATGCTGCGCGGCTGATAGAGCACCTTCCAGCCGCGCTTCCACGCCATGTAACCGAGGTCGGTGTCTTCCAGGTAGAAGGGCGCCAGCAGTTCGTCGAAGCCGCCCAGCTCCAGGAATTTCCGCCGGTCGAAGGCGCAGGATCCGCCGCCGCCGTAGAAGCACGGGAACAGATCCGCGATACCTGAGTCGGCGCGATGCCGTACTTTCAGACCGCCATCCTGCCACCATCCTTGCGTGAGACCGGTCTCTTCGCGCAGCTTGGCCGGGTCGCGAAAGAAGATCTGGCAAGAGACGGCGAAGACGCGCTCGTCGCGGAAGCCTTCGAGGAGCGGCGGCAGGAAGTCCGGCGATACTTGCATGTCGCTGTTCAGCAGCACGACGATGTCGTTCTTCGCGGCGCTGAAGCCGGCGTTGGAGCCTCCGCCGAAACCGAGATTGCGGTCTAGCGATAACAGGTTCACCTGCGGAAAGGCGCGGCGAACGAATTCGGCGCTGCCGTCTTCGGAGGCGTTGTCTACCACTATGATTTCGTTATTGGGGTTGTTGGAGAGGGCGGCGACTACCGACGGCAGATATTGCTCCAGCAGGTCGCGGCCATTCCAGTTGGGGATTACTACGGTTGCGGACGCGGGGAGCGGGGCGGCCTGAGAGGCCGCCGCAGGCTGAGAGCCTGCCCCACAAATTCGCCATAGCAGGTCGGTGAGCGCTAGCGACAGCACCGCGGCCAACAGCATCAGCGGGGAGAGGAGCAGGAGGAATACCGTCATTGCGGCCCGGCGCCAGGCGCGAACCCGACGCGGCGGCCCAGCCTCACCCAGCGCGAAGCCTCCAGCAGGGCCAGCTTGCGGCGAAGCTGCTCCACTTCAGTGTTGAGCTTTTGCGCCCAGCGCGTGCGCTCTTCCACGGTCTTCTCCGCCTGGTGCAGATACTCGACACACTGCGCCAGCTCCTGCAGCTTGGCGTCGAGTTGCGCATTCAACTGCGCCGCCCATTCCGACTTGGTGCGGTTTTCCCGGTCCAATTCGGCGATGGTGGCCTGGGCGGCAGCCTGCGCGGCCCCCAGTTCCTCCTGCAGTTCCTGAACGCGTGCGCCGCTGGCTGCCAGTTCGCGATCGAGGCTCCCGGCCCAGCGGTTGCTCTCTTCCAACTCCGCCGTCAGTTGGCGATGCTGCCGGTCCAAATCCGCCAGATCCCGCTTGGCTTCTTCCAGCCAATCGTCCTTGCGGCGCAGTTCGCCTTCGAGCAGCGCGATGTGCGTCTCTCTCTCTCTCAGCACATTGGCCGCGCTGGGAACATAGACGAACGTGGGATGGCCGGTCTGCGGCCGGTGTGCGCAGACAGCCACGAAGAAGTGCGATTCCGCGGGCGGCGTTTCGCCGCCGTCCACGCGCACTTCGGTAGTCTCTCCGGCGCCTCCCGCCTGCACGGGACGGAACGCCACGCCCACCACGTGGTTCTCCAGGAACAGCGAAATGTGCGGGAAGATGGCCGACAGTTCGCTTCTGAACTCTTCGAATTCGAACTCGTGCGCGTGAAACGGATTGGCGCCCGCGTGGCTGCGCGATTCCGCGTAATAGAGCCTATTGGGCGTGGAGACGATGAACTGTCCGGTGGGCGCCAGCACGCGCCGCACCTCCAGCAGGAAGTCGCGCCAGAGGGGCAAGTGCTCGATCACCTCGAACGCCACCACCAGGTCGAAGGCCGCGTCCGGATGCGGCAGCGCGGTGCAGGACGCCTGCTCGAATGCGAGATACGGCAGCCGGTAATGCGCGCGCGCGAAGGCCACCGCCTCGGCCGCGATATCCACGCCCACCACCCAGTTCGCCGATTGCGCCAGTTCCGCCGCGCCATAGCCCGCGCCGCAGCCGGCGTCCAACACGCGCTTGCCGCGCGCCAGCCGCGCCGCGAAAGCGTAGCGCGCCAGGTGTTCGTTCAGCAGGTCCGCATCGACCTGGCCCGGGATGACGCGTTCGCCGGTGAACACGGCTTTAATAGAGGTTTCAACCAACGCTGTGCTCCGTCAGTTCGGGCGCTTTGGGCGCGAGCCGCGCATTCACTTCCACCCGGCACGGCAGGCGCAGGAACCCGTAGATCTCGCCTGGCGAATGGCCCATCTGCAGCGCGATGGCATTGTCGATCCAGTCGCACATCTGGTAGCCCAGCAGCGTGCCGTCGGCGATGGCCGGCGAAAAAGAAAACGAGGCGGGATACAACTCCGGCATCTCGAGATGGAAGTCCACCGTATAGACATCGTCCGGCATCATGGCGGGGAGATCGTACCCTTCGCGCGCGGTGTTGGTGCCCGAGAAATCGATGCCGAGGTGGTTGCGCATCATGAATCCCACGATGGGCTGCGATATCCCGGCGCGGGCGCGGACGCTGATGCGCACGGTGATCCGCTGCGACGGCTCCAGAAGGTGAACCGGATCTCCTTGCGCATCCAGCACGGCGATTCCCAACACTTCCGCGCGGCCGTCGCCATAGCGGTGGTCGATGTTCGGAATGTGCTCGACCACTTCCGGGGCTTCGACGCGCGGGCCCGTGCGCGCGCGTTCCGGCGAGCTTCTAAGCATCAGGTAGGCCGAGTCCTTTTCCACCATGGCCGCCAGATACTTGGCCACTACGCGGTCGGTTTCGCCGATCTCCCGCATGCGGCCCTGCTCCAGCCACAGGGCGCGGTCGCCGATCGCTTTCACATCGGCAATGGCGTGGGAAACGAACAGAATGGTGATCCCGCGCGCGCGCAGTTCGTGCACCTTGCGCATGCAGCGCTGGCGGAAATAGATGTCGCCCACCGCCAGGGCTTCGTCCACCAGCAGGATTTCGGGATCCACGTTGATGGCTACGGCAAACGCGAGCCTGACTACCATGCCGCTCGAATAGGTCTTCACCGGCTGATTGATGAAATCGCCGATTTCGGCAAAGTCTTCGATATCCTTGTAGCGCTGGTCGATCTGCCTGGTGCTCAGGCCCAGGATGGAGCCGTTCAAATAGACGTTGTCGTGGCCGGTGAATTCGGGATTGAAGCCTGCGCCGAGTTCCAGCAAAGCCGATACGCGCCCGTTCACCGTGAGCGAACCGCGGGTGGGTTGCAGAATGCCTGCCACCATTTGCAGCAGCGTGCTCTTGCCGGAGCCGTTTTCGCCGATGAGGCAGAAGGTCTCGCCGCGCCGGGTCTCGAAGCTGACATCGTGCAGTGCCCAGAAATCCTTGTGGCACTTCAGCCGGTTTAGCGAGAGCAACTCCTTCAGCCGGTCGCCCGGCGAGTCATAGATCGAGTAGCTCTTCGAGACACCTTGAAATTCGACGGCGTTCACGTTCGGTGGCCTGGGAATTGCCTGGAACAATCAGTGTAGCGGAAGTGGACTGGAGGGTGGGGAGAGGTCCAAAAATAGGAGCGGGCGACCGCCAAGTCCTGCTGCTAAGACTTCTTCCGGCTGAGAGTCTGTTTGACTGCGGTGCAAATACCGCGGCGCCTGTTGCAATTCGTTGCGTTTGGCGCGTCACCACTCAGCGGCCGTTCAGCCAAGGAACCCGGTAGCCGCCCATCTTGTCGACTGGTTCTATGTAACCTCCTTTTCCAAGCAGGCTACCCCCAACGGGGTATCAGTTACCCCCCGTATACAGCATCGGGGTCTTGCGGATTGAGAAGCCGACTTCGTTCTCTACCCACCTTCACTATGCACCCGCCCGGCGCTGCTGTCAAGCGCTATTTCCGGGGTGGCACAGGCTTCAGCCTGTGGTGTGGTGGGACAGGCTTCAGCCTGTGGTGTGGTGGGACAGGCTTCAGCCTGTCGCGTGCGCCGCCAGGTATTCGCGCACGACGGGCGCCAGAGCCGCTTCCAATTGCAGGTTCTGGCTGGCGTCGAGATCGGAGATCACATAGGCCAGGTAATCGTGACTCTGGAATCCCACCACCTGGAAACGATCCACGCCCGCTTGATAAATGCCGCCGCTGAGCGACTCACTGGGTAGCTTGCGAGTCAGGACGAGTGAGACGAGCTTGCCGCCGCCAGCGCCGCCGGAAATGATGAGATGCGTGTACTGGCGTCCGCCGGCGATGCAGCGATGACCCTGGATGACGCGGAAATCGCGCGGCAGCTTGGCCTGGACTAGCGGGACCAGAGCTGCGAACTCGGGACCGAGATCGGCGTCCATCTGGCAGGCGGCCACGGGCTGTTTGGAATACTTGCGGAAGACGGCGCAGTGCAGATGATCCCGCAACCCAACATTCAGCACCGCCGCCAGGCGTCCGGAGGTTTTTCGCAGGATGGCCTGTTCCGGGTTGGCGCGCTCGCGCAGCAGACCCACGAGGGTCACGCAAACGATCACGGCGGCCGCCGCTGCGACGGCCCACAGGCCCGTGCGTGGGCGCGAGACTTTGGCATTCAGGACGCGCCGGACTTTGGCTTCCAAGTTCGGTGGCACGGGCGTGGAGCGCACCGCGGCCTGCAGTTGCGCGCGGATGCGGGCGCGCGTTTCGAATTCGGCGGCGCATTGCGGGCAGATCTCCAGATGGCGCTCGACTTCCCGGCTGGTTTCCTGGGACAGTTCGCGGCTGAGATAGGCATCCAGATGCCCGCGCAACTTCTCGCACGCCCCGCCGGTATTCATCGGCCGCCCTCCTCGCCGTCGCGCAACAGCTTGCGGCCGCGGCTCAGGCGGCTCATCACGGTGCCGATGGGCACGTCCAGCATTGCGGCGATCTCCTTGCAAGAAAACTCTTCGACGTCCGCCAGCAGAACGGCCGCGCGGTAATCGGCCGGCAAACGATCCAGCGCGCGCAGGATTTCTTGCTGTTCGAGGCGCTCCGGAACGGGGGCCGCCGAGACCGGGGTTTGCTCCAGGATTTCTTCGCTCTCCCGCACGCGGCGCAGGTTGAACCAATGGCGGCGGTGGTGATGAATGGTGTTGACCAGGATTTTGAACAGCCAGGCCCGGCAATTGGTGCCGGGCTCGAAGCGGGCGAACGACTTCCAGGCTTGTAAATAGGTTTCCTGCACCACGTCCTCGGCTTTCGCGTTGTCACCCAGCAGCCGGGCCGCGGTGCGGTACAGATCGCGCAGGTGCGGCAAGGCTACCGTTTCGAATTCGCCGGTTTGCGGGAGCTTTGAAAACAATACTCCTATAGTGGCATAAGGCGGCGGTGTGGGGATTTATTCCCAGCGTTCACCTCGTTCACCTGAGGTTGCGCTGCGCACCGAGTGTTTTTGGTAAACTGAAAGGGTCGCTTGCGGCGGTTTTAGCTCAGTTGGTAGAGCGTCGGATTGTGGTTCCGAAAGTCGTGGGTTCGAATCCCACAAGCCGCCCCATTTAAGTCGTTGAAATCAGTATTCTAAAGGTTGTTCGTCTTGGTTGTGCCTTTTGCGTGCCGCCGACGTGCCACACATCATCGGTAGGTGTTTTTAGATTTTATGAGGATGGCCGAGATCTCCACGACGCCGCGAGCAGCGACCTTTCGAAAAATGATTCGGTACGGGCCGACCCGCTTGCGTAGCCGCTCCTTCCATTCCTGACCCTGCAACGCCTTGATGTTGCTCCACTGGGAATCGTCTAGCGCCTCGAATTCATCAATGGCGCGCGAGATGCGGTCCCGCACGTTGCGCGGGAGCCGTTCCAGTTGCTCCTGGGCTTCGGCGGATAGTTCAGCGCGCCAGCGCATGCTTTACCGCACGCCAGGGCTTGGATTGGCCGCGTTTAAGCTGGGCTTCGCCGCGCCGTACGACCTCGGCCTCGGCGGGCGTCAGGGTGTCCTCGGGATCAACTAAACGTTTGGCTTTGATGAGCACGCCGTTGTGCTGTTGCGCGAACGCCACAAAATCCCCCTCCCGGATGTTGAGGGTTTCGAGCATCTCCCGCGGGATGACCACTTGCCGCCGCTGGCCTACACGGCCAATCCGCTCGTGGGTGGTGGCTGATTTTCCTGCCATACCCTTCAGACTATCTGACGGTCAGAATTGTGTCAACCGATGGCTGCCTGGAATCGCCGCACACGTTCCACAAACGCGGGCAGGCTAATCCCCGGCGACCGCTCCCTCACGGTCGCGGCTCGGTAGTTGCGGCTCGGTAGTCGCGGCTCGGTAGTTGCGGCTCGGTAGTCGCGGCTCGGTAGTCGCGGCTCGGTAGTCGCGGCTCGGTAGTCGCGGATCGGTAGTCGCTATGGCTTGGGCGGGTATTTCTTCAGCGACTTCCCCACCATATCGTCGATCTTGCCTTCGACCTTCATGGCATCGCTCTTTTCCACGGTAGCAATGGCGCGCCAGACGAGCGAATGGGTGGTGGGGTCGCGCAGATCGATGACCAGGGTCCCCTCGGCGTACGGCACTCTCACGATACGGGTGCCCCAGCCGCGCCATCCGGCGGGATAAGCCTCGGCCTTCATCTCGCGGGCCGCGCCGAACGTGTATCGCACGTTGAGGTCGGATGGCCCCGGCCCGGCCACCGGGGCCAAGCCCCTGGCGGTGAGATCGCGCGCGATGTCTGCTTCTATGCGCTTCTTGACCAGTTCGCTGTTCAGTGCGGGGTTGCGGCTGTTTAACTGGCCATCGCGGATGGCGAAAGTCCGGTACTTGGCGAAACTGGCGGCCGGGTCGAACTCGATCGACACTTTCTGCGCAAATGCGCCTGCGGTGGCGAGCAGGGCTACAAGAAGGATTCTCATATCTGAAACTCTACCATGAACATGCGACACACAGGCCGGCTGTGTGTGTGTTCCATTACGGTGGAGGCTTCTCCGCATCGAGTTCCTTGTCGATCCACGCCAGGTACGCGGTGAGGAGGCGGTAAGAGGCATAGTAATCGTCCACGTGAATCGCGTGGAACGTGTCTTGATTACTGTGCAGGATTCCCATCGTCTGCTGCGTCACCGAATGAAACGTAATGCTGCGAATGTGCAGCCCGGCGAATGACTCGGCGTCGCTCTCACCGAACTGATCCACGTTGACGGCTTGAAGCGGCAGCTTGGTGGCACCGGCCACGCGACCAGCCATCTTCGCCAGTTCCGGATCGGCATGACTGAGCCAGACGGCGGTGGGTGACAGTCCCAGCGAGTCCATGTTTACCAGTGCGGTGATCCTGGCTCTCTCGCCGGGTGTGAGTCCTTTGGCGTAGAAGCGCGATCCGGTCAAGCCTTCCTCTTCCTGGGTGAATCCGATGAAGACGAAGGTGTGGCGGCGCGGGGTGTCGCGCAGGCTCTCGTACAGATCGGGCAGCATAGAAGCGCCGCTCCAGTTGTCCACGGTGCCGTCGCCTTCTTTGACGTGATCGGTGTGGGCCGTGACCAGAATGCGGGATTCCGTTTGACCGGGCAACGTGCAGATTAGATTCGGAATCTTGACGTGCTTGACGGGTTGTTCTTCCAGCGATTGGCCGGTGCAGCCAGTCTCCTCGAACAGTTTCTTGAGCGCACTCTCGCGGTCCTGGTTGTTGCGCGCGGCTTGATGCAGGCGCGCGAGCACGGTCTCCTGGGGGACTACGTGGAAGACCACCGTCTGCGCGTTGAGCGCGGCCGCTGTAGCGATAAGAGCGAGCAGTTTCATGTCAATTCTTCGCCTCGGGTTTCCGGCAGGAGGAAGATCAGCGCGCCACCCGCGGCAAAGAATACCGAGGTGAACGCCAGCGCGCTGCCGATGCCGAAACGGTCCGCCAAAGCGCCGATGGTGAAGGGCGCGAGCGCGCTGGCGGCGCGGCCCACGTTGTAACAAAGGCCCTGCGCCGTGGCGCGGATCGCAGCCGGAAACAACTCGGCCAACATGGCGCCGAACACGCTGAAGTAGCCGTGTCCGAAGAACCCGATCAGCGGTCCCATCAACATGAGTGCGGTTTGATGCCGTCCCCACTGCCCGTAGATTGGAACCAGCACCGCCGCGGCCAGCACGAAAGTCAGAAACACGGGCCGCCGGCCGAAGCGGTCCGCCAGGAATCCGAACAGCGTGTATCCGAAAAACGAGCCGATCTGCATGGGCACGATCCAGCCGGTGGACTGCATCACGCTCATACCCGCGCCGCCGCGCGCCACCGGACTCGAAAGGTAACTCGGAATCCAGGTAAACAGTCCCCAGTAGGCGAATAAGACGCAGCTTGTGACACTGGAGGCGATAGCCGCGGTGCGCCACAGAGCGGGCGATAGGGCGAAGGGGCGAGCGGGCGACGGCGCGCGCCGCGGCTCTTCCACACGGTTCAATACCCACACGGCCAGCAGCGCCGGCGCCACGCCTAGCACGAACAGCGGCCGCCATCCCCAACGCGGCATCACCGCGGCCGCCAGCAGCGCGGCCAGGATGTAGCCGATCGCCCAACCGGATTGCATCAATCCGGCGGCCTTGCCGCGATGCTCCGCCGGCCAGGATTCCGCCACCAGCACCGAGCCGGCCGACCAGACGCCGCCCATCCCCATGCCCACCAGCGTGCGCCACACCAGCAGCATCGCCACGCCGGTAGCGGTTGCGGTCAGCCCGGTGAAGCCCGAGTAGATCAGGATGGCAAGAGTGAGCGCGCGCGCCCGGCCGATGCGGTCGGCCAGCACGCCGAACAACACGCCGCCAAATGCGGACGCTAGCAGTGTCGCCGAAGCCATGGCGCCCGCCGCCGCGGAACTGAGATGGAATTCGTCGCGAATGGCCGTGAGCGCGAAGGCATACAGCATGACGTCCATGGCGTCCAGCGCCCAGCCGAATTGCGCCGCCGCCAGCGTCTTCCATTGCGCGCGCGTGATGGAGCTATACCAGGCCATGCAGCCACTCCTCTTGCGCTTGGAGCAGCGTGAGCGCGGCGTCGATGGAGACCTGCTCGAAGCGCACCTGGTCGCGCGGGCGCAGTTGCCCGACCGCGTGGAAATCGGCTGAAATCACATTGGCGATTTTGGGGTAGCCTCCGGTGGTCTGGTGTTCGACGAAGAGGATGATGGGCTGGCCGTCGGGCGGCACCTGGACTGCGCCCAGTGGCACGCCTTCGGTGAGCATGTGGCCGGTGTGGCCATCGAGCGCTGGGCCGCGCAGGCGGAGGCCCATGCGGTCGGAGTCTGGCTGCACTTCCCAGGCGGTGCGGCAGAGGGCGTAGGTGTTGGTGGGGGCGGTTACGTGGATGGTGGGGGAGGTGGGCGAACTTCGCTCGCCGTGGCTGGTGGTCGGTGGCTGGTGGCTGGTGGTTGTGTGTACGGCCAGCACGTCGCCTCTTTTCAGGGATCGGCCTTCGTGGCCACCCAGGCCGGTTAAGAGGTGGGTAGAGGCGCTGCCTAGCACTGGCGGCAGGTTAATTCCTCCAGTGACGCACAAATAGCAGCGCGCTCCCGATCGCGCGTGGCCGCAGCGTACTTGCTCGCCGGGTTTCACCCAGACGGGGGCCCACATCGGGATGCTCGCCTCGAAATCCGTTCCGGTGAGCGCAACTATGGCGCGGGACTCGAACTCGAACGTGCCGCCGGCCAGCGTCATTTCGAGGGCCGGCGCGCCTTCCGCGTTGCCCACCAGAAGGTTGCCCGCGCGCAAGGAGAGGGCATCCGCCGCTCCGGATGCCGAGATGCCCAAGTGCGCGTAGCCGGGCCGGCCGAGATCCTGGACGGTGGTCAACAGGCCCGGCGAGATGACGCGAATGTGGTTCAGATGGAACCCTTCACAACGAATCTTACATGATCTCCCATCTGCAGCAGGACTGGCGGATCGGCGCCTGGCTCGAAGAGGCGCAAGGGCGTGCGCCCGATGATGCGCCATCCGCCCGGCGAGGCCATTGGATAGACGCCGGTCTGCCGCCCGCCGATGGCCACGCTGCCGGCCGGCACACGGCGGCGCGGCGTTTCCAGGCGCGGCGCGGCGATCGATTCCGGCATCCCGCCCAAGTACGGGAATCCTGGCGAGAACCCCAGGAAGTAGACCAGGTATTTGGCGCTGGAATGAATGGCGACGACCTCATCGGGCGTGTGTCCGGTCAACGCCGCGACCGCTTCCAGATCCGGACCGTATTCGCCGCCGTATGCCACGGGAATCTCCACCAGGCTCGGCTCGGGGAGGGGCGCGGCCACCGCTTGAGCGAACAACTCGGCGGCGGTGCGCTCAACGCCGGAGTGGCGGATGGCGAGCGGATCGAAGTCGATCAGAATCGAAGCGTACGCCGGATGCACGTTGGTCACGCCGCTCACGGACCGCAGCAGGGGCGTGAGCCGCAACACGTCCCGGTGCGCCGCGAGCGAGATCCGGTCGTCGAACACCAACAGGAGCGAACGGTCGCTCGCGACTATTGTGCGCATTCCGGGCACGCGCATGCCGGGGGATTGACTCATCCCCACTAGTTTGATACTTTTCGAACTGTCGGGAGGTAACCCAAATTATGACATCGGCGCAACTGGCACCGGCAGGGAGTGCAGAGGTTGTCTGGCAGGACCGCGACAAGAAGCACAAAGGCTGGACGGTGCACCTGCACGTCGGCGAGGAAGTGATCAAATACCCGCATCCGGATTCGGACCGGGGCACGGGCGATGCCGAACTGATCTCGCTGGCTGTCGCAGACGCCAGGGATGACGGCTACGAGTTGAATCCGGCGGCGGTTAAAGTGACGCGGTAAGCGGGCGACCGGCTCAGGCGTTCATCACGCGGTTCATGCGCTCGATGGCTTCGTCGATCTGCGCGGTGTTGGTGAATCCGATGGTCACCGCATCGACGTAGCCCAGGTTCATGGCGAATTTCATAGCGGCGTCGCGGTCTTCCGCGGTGGTGAATCGGCCTTCCCCGACGAGCTTCATACTGATGACGCCCATGCCCTGGTGATGGACCGCCTTGGTGTGCGCCACCACCTCTTCCACGTTGCCCAGTTGGTTCACGTCTTTCATGTCGGGCGTGTCCATCTTGGTGCCGTTGTGGTTCATGCGGATCATGGCGATTTGGAGCCATTGGTTGCCGGGGATGGTGCGCAGCGCGGGCAGGCCGTGGATGGAAGCTCCATGCGCCGAGATGATGCGCTTCTGCTGTGCGAGCGAAAAGCCGTCCCGCAGGCTTTCGTAATCGGCGGACCAGGTGGGCGGGCGCAGGCAGTGCAACAACAGAATGTCGATGTGTTCGGTGTTGAGTTGCCTGCGGAATTGATCTATCTTTTGCGCGGGATCGCCCGTGGCCGGCGTGGAGTACTTGGTCATCAGGCGATAGCTGTCGCGCGGCAGACCCTTGAGCGCGATGGACAGCATCTCCGGCATGCCGTGGTAGCTCTCGGCCGTTTCGAAGAAGCGGATGCCGCTATCGTAAGCGTGGCGGACCAGGCGCGTGAATCCCTCCTGTCCCAGTTCGCGTTGCGCGCTTCCGGCCTTCGTGCCGGTGCCGAAGGCGAGGCGGGTCACCTTCACTTTGGATTTGCCGAGCGTCACCCAGTCGGTGGCCGAACGTTTCTTGGGTTTGGCCAGGGCCATGCCGCCGGTGGTGGATAGCACCGAGGCCGCCACGCCGGTTCTTAGAAAATCACGTCTGGTAAATTGATGAGCCATGCATCCCTCCCTGATGACACTTTACCACTGCACGGGGCGGGGGCACTTTGCGGAGACGCGCGAAAGGTGATATTGCTGGCTTCATGCGTTACCTCGTTCCGTTATTTGTTGCGTTAATCGCCTCGGCGCAGGAGCGCCCTCCCATCGTGGGAGTCGCGCACATCGGACTCAAGACCGACGACCTGGCCGCCGCCCGCCAATTCTATGGCCACGTGCTCGGCTATCAGGAGCCTTTCACCGTCGATAAGCCTTCGGGCGGATTGATGCTCACGTATTTCAAGGTCAACGATCACCAGTACATCGAGGTCTTCCCGGAGTTGAAGAGCCCGGCGGAGGACCGCCTGTCGCACATCGCTTTCGAAACCACCAATATTCAACAACTGCGTGATTACCTGGCCAGCAAGGGCGTGAAGGTGCCTGAGACGCTGCACGCGGGCCTGGACGGCAACCTCAGCATGATGCTGAAAGACCCCGACGGCCACAACGTGGAGTTCGTCGAGTATCGCCCCGGTTCGCTGCACACCAAGAACTTCGGCAAGTTCCTGCCGGATACGCGCGTCTCCGAGCGCATCATCCACGTGGGCATTACGGTGGCGGACCGCGCCGCCGCCGATCGCTTTTACCAGGACATCCTCGGCTTTCACGACATCTGGCACGGCGGCATGACGGACGACCGCACGGACTGGGTGGATATGCGGGTGCCGGATGGGACCGACTGGCTGGAGTACATGCTCAACGTACACAACCCGTCGCCGCGCTCGCTGGGCGTGATGCATCACATGGCGCTGGGCGTGCCGAGCGTGGAGGCCGGTTACAAGACGGTGGTCGCGCGCGGGATCAATCCGGAGAAGCCCAAGATTGGCCGCGATGGGAAATGGCAGCTCAATCTGTACGATCCGAATGGCACGCGCGCGGAATTGATGGAGCCGAAGCCGGTGGAGAAGCCGTGCTGCTCGCCGATATTGGATAAGTGACGGCGGGCGCGAAGCCACGTCTTTGGGCCGCAAACCGAGACGATCAAAGCCCAAGTGATTGGATCTAAAGCGGGTGCTGGGTGCTGGGTCCTGGGTCCTGGGGTTTGGGCGCTCGGCGCGCCGGGGCGGAGTCGGGAATCTAAGGGCGGGGTGTGTTTTCGCGGCTGGTGCGGAGACAGTGGTTGCGTATCAGTTGGGGTCGTGGGTGGGGTTGTCAAAGATCAGGTGGGCTGGTTGCTAACGGGTATCCGGGGTTGGCGTGGAACAGAAGATGGGATGGGCCTGCGTGTCTCCCGACATTACATAATCGGGGGGCGGAGCCTGCGGCGCGGCTGGCTTGTGAGCCGGCGCCGGCGCGGGTTTCGCGGGCTGCGGCTGGCGGGCCTGGCGCTCCTGCTGTGACCGCTTCATGTCCTCGATGGCGGTGCGGAAGGAGCGCTCCAGTTGCGCGCGCAGTTTCGCGGCGTACGCCAACATTTTGAACTGCGGTTCGCCGAATGCGATGTACAGGTAGATCTTCTGTTCGCTCTCGGCAACCCGCCTGAGCAGCCATTGGGAGGTGACCATGGTTTCCAGGTAGCAGCGTTCGGTGCGGGTTTGCGGCTGCCAGTCGGCTTCCAGTTCGTCCCAGAGTTGGGAGTAGTCTGCGGCGTTTTCGTCGGGGAGGATGGAGGCGCGGGTGCGCAGGCCGTAGGTGAGGGCGTTGAAGCGGATGGCCTCTTTCCCTGCCGGGGTCGTCGGACCGGTTGAATGTTGCGCATTTTTCCGGTTGGCTTCTTGTTGCTTGTTGGAAATGAGCATACGGGAATCTATCCTTTCGGTGGATGGAGTGGGCGGGACTGAAGTCCCGCGCGGGGTAAACCCCGCCTTCCAATTCCATACTAGCGGGGGATGTTGAGGGAACGCCCTACCGCGTGGGGCGCCAGGTTAGTAAGTGGCTTGGCTGGTGGGAGATGGGGAGAAGGGAATTATTATCTCAACGTGTGATCGGCGCGCTGTTGGGCGACTAAAGGCCGTCCCCAGAGGGAACCCTCATAAGCGCTAAACCAGGACGAGTTTTTTTGGCGGTGGTCCCAGTTTCGGACACTTCGCACGCACTTGTGCCCACAGTCGGACGCCTTCGGCGGTCCCAAGCGCGTTTCCCGGTACTAATCCGGGCCGGCGGGCGTAAAGTCCGCGTGTAGCATGGCTCCAAAGGAGCGTCAGGGCTCGACGAGGAGTCACGACGTGGCGTCAGCCAATCGTGCGCAACCCATCCGCGGCCAGAAAGCTCCCTGCGCCATGTTCCGGTGTTCTGGCTCCCGAGGAACCGACCGTGAAGATCGACCGGCTTTGTTTGCCGCTAACCTCACTCGATGGGAATCGTGACCGTGGCGCTGGCGCGGCCGCCTTGGGGCAACACCAGCGGCGCCTGCGGATTCGCCGCGATGCACCTCCAAGGGACGTCGATCTAAGGGCTGCGAGTCCACGCCGAAAATGACGCCCAGCGTTATCCGGGTGAACTCAAACAGTGCAGCCGGCACTCAGGGCGTGCGGCGGCGCCGCAGCCACGCCAAGCCGAGCACGCCGATAAACGTAAACATGAGCGATAGCGAGGCTGGCTCCGGAACGGCTGCAGGCGATCCTGTCAAGGTCACGTTGTCGATGCCCTCTACATCGGTCCAAGACCCGCTCTGATTGTTGGTGACGAGTTCTATTGGAATTTGGTATTGAGTCACGTCGCTCAGGAGGCCGAGCCACGACCCGCTGGTCACCGTCCAACCGCTCGGCAGCGCAGTGTCCGAAATTGCGGCCGTGACAGTGATCCAACCGGTCGGATAGGTCGACGAGGGCTGGCTTCCCAAAAAGGTCGCGGAACCTAAGGGCCCCGATAGATCGATCTCGTATTGGCCAACCGACTCGACTTGGCTCTCTGCGATAATGTTATCGTCGAACGAAGTTGAAGTAACTCCAAGCGCGATATAATTACCCAAAAAAGAGGACGGCGCGAAGACCACAGTGCTGTCGCCGGTCGAGTCCGTAAACTGTATATAGCCGCCCGGATTTCCCCCGGTCGACTGCCACGCGATCTGTGAAGGTGTATTCGATGTCCAGCCGTCGAGGCTGGTGTCAAAAGTGCTTGATGCAAGTATATCCGCTTGCGCTTCGCCGCATGTAAAGCCCGCGATGGCCAAGGCAACCAATCCGTACCGCCATGTGATTTGCATGTCTGTTTTGCTCCTCACCCATGAAGCGGCGCCAAAAAGAGAAATGACTCACGCCGGGCGGAGAATTTCAAATCAAGGTACCTTTTCGCACCGGCGCCGCGATATCGATTTCCCAGACTCCGTAAGGCATTTTCCAGGCGGGTGACGCTTCCCTGAATAGAAGCGGAGTTCGACATCCGTTTGCCCCGGTACTGGTACCTTCGGCACCTATCGGGCTACAACTGACTGGAGGTAAAGAGAGAAACAGGTCTTAAGCTTACTGTACAATGTGGGGGTGAAGCAAAGCGCCAGGGAAGGCGAAGCGTGAGTGCTGCGTCCGCCGCCGGCGACATCACCCAGCTATTGCGCCAGTGGAGCGACGGGCGCGACGAGGCCTTTCGCGAACTGCTGTCCATTACTTACGGCCGGCTGCGGCTGATGGCCGGCGCCAGCATGCGGCGCGAACGGCCGGATCACACGCTCCAGCCGACGGCGCTGGTGGCGGAATTGTATCTGCGCCTGGCCGGAGCCAAGCTGGCGGACTGGAAAGACCGGGAGCATTTCTACAGTTTTTGCGCCAGAGTGATGCGCTGGATTCTCACCGACCACGCCCGGGCGCGCTCCCGGGAGAAGCGCCGGGCCGAACTGGTGCTGCCGCTTACGCCCGACATTCGCTGGCTCGGGGAGCGCGAAGAAGACGTCTTCGACCTGGACCGCGCGTTGTCGCGGCTGGAAGAAATCGATTCGCGAAAGGCCAGGATCGTCGAGCTGCGCGTCTACCTGGGCTGCACAGCGGAAGAGACCGCGGGCATCCTCAACCTGTCCAAGTCGACGGTGGATCGCGATATGAGATTGGCTTGCGCGTGGCTTTGCCGCGAGCTGCGGCCTGAAAAGTAGCGCTTTGGCGCCGGGGCGGCGAACCCCAACGAATGAGAGGGCACGCACATGGATCCATTCTGGCAGCGCGTGGAGGAGCTGTTTCATTCCACGCTACAACAACCCGAATCGGAAAGGGAGTCGTGGCTCGCTTCGCAAACCGGATTCGATCCGGCGGTTCGGGAAGAGGTCCTGTCTCTTCTCGCCGCGGACCGCAGACATGGCCAGCTCAGCGCGCAGGCCTCGGCCACTGGGCGAGACGCCGCTGCCGGAGACGGCTCCCAGGTTGAGTTGCCGGGTCCTGGGCTGCGCATCGGGCCCTATCGGACTGAGCGCCTGCTGGGTTGCGGCGGCATGGGCAGGGTGTACCTGGCACGGCGCGCCGATGGGCAGTTCGAGCAGACCGTCGCACTCAAAGTGATGGCTCCGCACCTGGCCGGCGAAGAATTCGTGCGCAGCTTTCGCAACGAGCGGCAGTTGCTGGCCGCCCTCGCCCATCCCAACATCACCCGCCTGCTGGATGGCGGCGTGGCCTCGAATGGCGACCTTTACCTCGCGATGGACTACATCGAGGGCCAGCTCCTCGATCGGTACTGCGCCGAACTCAAATTGCCCGTGGAGGGGCGCATCCGGCTGTTTCTTCAGGTGTGCGAGGCCGTGGAGTTTGCGCACCGGAACCTGATTATTCACGGCGATCTGAAACCCGCGAACATCCTGGTGACCGCGGACGGCACGGTGAAGCTGCTCGATTTTGGCACCGCCAAAGTGTTGCGCAATCCCGGTGGACAGGTAACTCAGTTCGCTTTGCTCACTCCGCGCTATGCGAGTCCGGAGCAGCTTCGCGGCGAACTGGTGAACACCCTCAGCGATATTTTTTCCCTGGGGGTGATCCTCTACGAAATGCTGACGGGCGCTTGGCCGTTTGGCGATCCAAAGTCGACCGTCGACGGGGTGGATCGCGTGCTGCATGGGCGCGCACCTGGCGCGCCGGCACAGGCAGTTTCCCAGGACGCCGCAGCGGAGCGGTCGGCGAGCCGGGAGCGCCTGCGGCGCCAGATGGAGGGAGATCTGTCCACCATTGTTCTCAAGATGCTCGAGAGCGAGCCGGCCCATCGCTACGGATCCGTACGGGAGGTGAAGGAAGATCTGGAGCGTCTTCGCCAGGGCCGCCCGGTTCACGCGCGGCCGCACTCCGCCTGGTATGCCGCCCGTAAGTTTGTAGCCCGCAACTGGCTCGCGGTATTGGCAACCGCCCTGTCGGTGGCCGCGCTGTCCACCCTGACCATTGTCAGTGTCTATGAATCGGCGCAGGCGCGAGCCCAGGCCCTGCGTGCCGAGCGGGTCGCCGAGTTCGTAAAACACACGTTCGTTTCCGCCAGCTCGTACTGGGACAGCCCTCTGCGCGCCAAACACGATGCGATCCAGTTCAGCGATGTTCTGGATAGCGCCTGCGACCGGCTCGGCAAGGCGCTGGGCGACGATCCCGCGGCGGAAGCCGACATGCGCGATACGCTGGGCTTTACTTATGCCGTGCTCGGCGAGCCGGCGAAAGGGGAAAAGCAACTGCTTCTTGGGCTCCAAACGCTCGCGCGGGCTCGCGGCCGCTCGCCCCGGATTGCGGCCGGTCTTTACGTGCATCTCTGCGATACCCGCGGCTTTCAGGGCCGCTACGCCGACGCGCTCACCGCGTGCCGGGAAGCCTTGGCGATTTGGCGCGTCAGCGACCCCAGCTCAATCGGTGGGTCTCTGCACGACACCGCCTTCATGGCGGTAAACGCCGGCGAACCTTTGCCGGACGCCGAAAGGATGTACCGGGAGGCGCTGCGAGTCCCCCGCCGCAACGACCCCCTTTTTCCCTCCATCATGAACAGCCGGATTGGAATGCTCCGCCTTCGCCAGGGCGATCTGGTGGAGGGCGAGCGCGTGCTGCGGGACGCCGAGCCAGCGCTCCGTGGCAACGGCGATCCGTTCACCGAGATCGTCCCCGTTCTGTACGCCCGCGCATTTGGGGAAGAGGTGCGCGGCCGTTACCCGGAGGCCGTCCGGCTGATGTCCGAGGCACTGGACCTGGTCGCCCGCAGACGGGCTGCGTTTATGGGACCCGATGAACTGGCGCTGCAACTGGCCGCGTATGAGGCCCTCGCCGGAAACCCGGGGGCGCTCCCCCGCTTGCGCAATGTCGAGGGACGCCTGCCGTCCGTTGCAGCGGTGGACCGCATCCGGCATGATCTGTTCGCCGGAATTGTGGAAGCCCGTTATGGATCGAAGGCCGCGGCCGAGCGTCACCTGCGCTCCGCGCTCGCCACCCAGCAAAAGCAGATGAGCCGGCAGCCGGATATCGGCGTCGAGATTTACGTTCGCCTTATGGAATTGTTGCGCGCCTCGGGAAGAGAGCAGGAGGCCGCGGAGGCCGCCCGCCAGGGTCTGCGCGTAGCCGCGCTCGCGTACGGGAGTTGCTTCGCGGGGCATCCATTCGCGATTGAGATGCAGAAGAGCCTTCAGTGAACTGACCTCGGACGGCTTGGGCGATGCGTTGTCCGTAGCTTGCACGGCCGAAACGATTGGCCCAATCGCATGCGACATCGGCGGGGGACGGGTAAACCAAGCGCCCGGCGGGTCCGGTCGCCGAAGTGCTGCATTTTCACGGCCGCCTGACGCTGCGCGGCCTGTGGGCCTGCATGTTCCGCATCTCGGTGGCGCGGGACAAGCTGGCGTTCCCGCCTTGGCGAGCGCATGCAGTACCCCAGCGACGAGACCTACGTTCGCTTTATCGGGGTTATGGCGCACCCGTGGAAAGAGAGCAGGAGGCTGCGGAAGCCTCGGCGAGAGCAGCCGCACCACCAGGAGCCTCGAACGGGCCGAGGAACCGCATCGGCGTATTACTCCCGATAAATCGGCTGGTGTCCTACAATCAGTGCGCGGTGTGTGCAACAGCGGGGTGGGAAGCCGTCCGGACCCCTAAGTTAGCGCCTATTGAGGGGACCCCAGGGCATGATTAGGGCATGATTGCCCGCCATCCAAACAAGCTTGGTCACTCATACCTCAGCGCAACAAGCGGGTCGGCGCTGGCGGCGCGAATAGCCGGTGGAAGGACCGCGGCGACGGCGGCGATCAGGATGCATGCGACCGGGGCAGCCAGACTCCAGAAATCGGCGGGCTGGACGCCGAATAACTGCGCAGCGAGGTAGCGGGCCAGGCCGAGACCCGCGGCTATACCGGCGGCGATTCCGGCAATGACGGGCATGGTGGCGCCGGAAACGATCAGGCGCACGACCGCGCCGCGGGTCGAACCCAGCGCGATACGGATGCCGATCTCGCGCGTGCGGCGGACGGCGGCATAGTTGACGACGCCATACAGTCCGACACCCGCCAGCAGCAGCGCGACTACCGAGAAGAATCCCGCCAGAAGCGCGAGCAGGCGTTCGGCGATCAAGGTGTTGTCAATCTGGGAGGCGAGCAGGATACTGCCGCGGACCGTCAGCGCCGGCGCGGCGGTTTCGATTTCCTTGCGAAGCCAGGGGACCAGCGAAGCCGTAACTACGGCCGGTGCGCGGGGCCAGGCGATACCCCCATTATTTGGTAATTGCGCAGTCTGCTTGCTCATATCGCTAGGCTACCCCTTGTCTATGGGCGGACAAACCGACTAATTGTATTGCTTCCGGTTGTTTCTGAAGCCGAGGATCGTGCCGGGTTCCCATTTCAGGGACGGCGCACCCAAATCGAAGGAGGGTTGGCCACCCGCAGGATTTCGTCGCGATGTTCTCTAACTATTGAGGCTCGCACAACACAGTGACAACCACGGGTGGGGCGGGCGCCCTCGCCCGCGTCGGACCCCTGGTCCGACGGCCGAGCGAGGGGGCTCGGCGCGGGTCGGGGGACCCGCCCCACAGTACTTGCTTGTGACACGAAACTGTCACCGTAGTAGGCGAATCTCAATAATGCGCCGACCGGCGCCCATTCGTCCGCTATTGTACGGTCACTTCGGCGCTTGCCCGCCGCCGGCGGCCCAGGCGGTTTCCAGCGGATTCAAGCACTTGCGGCCGCGTGAGGCGCCGCATGCTATTCGCCGGGCAAGAAAGCTACGCGAGGAGTGTGGTTCCTGCGTGAACAGCGGCCAGCGCCTTATCCATAGTGGCTACTGAACCGCCGTGTTTCCGAGCCAACAGCACAAGGTAAGCGTCAGTGACCTGCCTGTGTCCGGCGATTCCTGTGATTGGCATGTCGAGATAAGAAACATCGTCCGGCCAGAATTCGTGCCGCGGGAGGGAGGAAATGGATTCGAGCAGGAGCTTTGCCGATTCCGCCGTTGCCTCCACACCGGCGCGCAGGTGGAAACGGAAAAGCGCGCCTTGCGTGACGGGGCAAGTTGCAAACCGGTGCCCCTTAAGGAACCACGCGGCCGCGCGCGCGTTTAGACTGTGTTCGGGCGTCGCCAGTGCGATGAGGACATTGGCGTCGAGCAGGTAGACCTTATCCTTCGTCATCGAGAGCCTTGACGTCCTCTGTGGTCACCGGCCGGGCACAACGGAAAGTGGGGAAACCGTAGTCGCTCATCTTTATGGATGCGCCTCTCGCCCCTTTCGACGATTGCAGAATCAGGTCGCCAACCACTCGTCCGAGGCTGCGGTTCTGATCCCGGGCGATGGCCTTGGCGAGGTAGTAGGCCTCATCTGAGATGTCGAGCGTGGTTCGCACAATGACATCGTAGCACAAGCGCACAAAACCTTGGATTTCTCCGCCTGAGGCGTGCCGGAGCTTTTGGCCGGACACAGGCCCTAAACAGACCGGCCCGTTAGGCCGAAGTAGGCAGCGGATGCGAGCATGTGGCGGTCGCTAGTCCACACTTCGCATTCTCCGGCCTCTTGTGCGGTTGTCAGGTGCACCGCATCGGCCGTGCGTATGAAGAGATCCGGCGGAGCGGAAACGATCAGGGCGCTGGTTCTCCGCAGCAGAGCTTCCTGAACGGGTATAAGCTTCCACAAGCCCTCCCGCACATGCCCGTAGAAACGGGAGGAAAGTTCGTGCGCATCGTTGGGCGACAATGAGCCTTCGCGCAGGCGGCGATGAATTACCCCGTGGAACTCGGCCAACGCCCACAGCGACGAATGGATAGTATCGGCGGTTTCAACAAGTTCACGCACCCGCGGCGATTCGGGTTCGTTGAAATAGAATTTGGCAATATACGAGGTGTCGAGATACACGGCGCGTTATCGATCTCGATCTTCTTCAATGATTCTGGTACTGTCGGTGACTTGCGGCATGCGAGCCCAGATCTTTCGCATGGAGTCGAAAATCTCTGCTTTCTTGGCGTCCGGCATCCGCGATGGAGCGGTAATAGGGCGCAGTTCCGCGACGGGTTCGCCCCGGCGTTCGATCACGATAGTGCCACCTTCCGCAGCCTCGCGTACAAGCTCCGAAGTATGAATGTGGAGTTCACGGACCGACGTTTTCCTCATGAGCTACAGTGTAGCACAATCAAAACGGCGGTGCAGCCGTGAATTGGAGTGAAATTGGAGTGGAGCGCCCAGATCACGGAAGGCGGAGCTTCCCCCCTCGGGAGTTGGCCACCGATGTACAGAGATCGTACCACGCCCTCCCATTATGGCGTTCTGGTATTATGGAATTATGGCGATGAGGAAAATGACGTTCAGCGTACCCGAGCCGTTAGCTGTGCAGCTTCTGCGCAGGGTTGCCTCGCGCGACCGTTCGCGTTTCGTCAGTGAAGCCCTGGCTGCACGACTGGAAGAGCGCGACGTTGCGTTGATGCGTGCCTGCGAGGTTGCGAATCGGGACCTGGATGTGGCCGAAATCGAGGAAGAATTTGACGGAATCCGTGACGAAATGGCAGAACCATGGAAGTGATCCCGGAGCGCGGCGATATCTGGTGGGTAGCGCTGGATCCGGCGCTCGGTTCGGAGATTCGCAAGACACGCCCCTGCGTTGTGATTTCGGTGAAGGTGCTAAATGAAAGGCGAAGAACGGTGATCGTTGTCCCGCTGTCGAGTTCGCCGAAGGCCAGCCCGCCGATCCTGATCCCGATCTCCTGCGATGGGCGCCCTGCAGTTGCGGTGAGCGACCAAATCCGAGCGGTGGCAAAGGAACGCCTGCGTAGTCGACTGGGCGTAGTCACGCCGGATGAAATGGCGGCGCTGGAGGATGGCCTCAGGCAGATCATGCAACTCGGATAACCGAGAGCCGGGCCGCAAGCGTTTGCCTCCCCACACTGGACACGTTTCGAACTTTTGCGGGCCAACTGGGGCTGTGATCTTTCATGCTGATCCACACTGTCCATCGGCGCGTGTCCACCCCGGGCACCCAGTTTGGACACGTCTCGAATTCGCCAATTCGGACGGTGTGACCTGCTTTCTTCAAAACCGCGCCCATCTCAAGGCGGCGCCGCTCCGCGAAATATGTCATATTGGACATAGGCGACAGATGGCTAACATAGCGGACAAGCCGTTGGTTTGGCTAGAGGGCGAAGTGAAAACCCCTCCGTTCAGTAATCAAGCCCGCTTGGAAGCTGGGCTGCTTCTCAGGCGGCTCCAGCAGGGGCAAGGGTTGAGTCTGCCCCATTCGCGACCAATGCCCGCAATCGGTCGCCAGTGCCACGAGCTACGAATCGGCGATCGTGACCAAACGTGGCGAATCGCTTACCACGTCTTCAGCAAGAAGACCCAAGCTACACCGGACTTGCGAGCGATTTCGGATGAGGAGGGTGCATGAAGCCTATCAAGAAGCAACGTTTGGAACGTGCCGGCTGGGTGGTTGGCGACAGCGCCCAGTTCCTGCAACTGAGCGTGGAACAGAATCGCTTTATCGAATTGAAGCTGGCGCTCGCCACTGGAGTCCGCGAACTTCGCGAACGAAAGGGGTTGACGCAGGCCGCGTTGGCGCATCGGCTGGGATCGAGTCAGTCGCGCGTCGCCAAGATGGAAGCAGCCGACCGCTCGGTGTCGCTCGACTTGATGATGCGGTCGCTCCTCGCCATCGGAGCTACCGCAACCGAGATTGCCAAGTGGATCAAACGTGCCGAAACCGCGCGAGCTGCCTAGACACACGCCGTCCCATCTGGGATTCGCACCACATTTTCAAGCACTTGCGAAGAGAGCCGGAACTGGAGTGCTTTAATTTCAATGCGACGATTTGTGGCTCCCCACAAAACCCGGCATCAAACGACCTCTCCGCATGTAAGTCACTGATTCTATGATAGAAGTCATTGCCGCACCCTGGACTATTCGTAAATATCTTTAACGGTGACGCATTGCGCTCGCTGCGATCATGTGCACCACACGGACCAACGCTACACCGGCCCGCAAGGCAAGCTCACGGACTCAGGCCCGCGCGAGCGCGCACCCTGGCGGGAGGCTGAAAGCAATACCTGCAGTCTCCGTAGCAGTATTTGCATCCACCTGCGGGATCGACCTGACATGGAAGTGGAGGAAATCGAATCACAGCGGCCCTCGTACGTGCGGGAGGCCAGAAGTGTCTCTAAAACGGACGAGGGGGGCGCCGGTTCCTGGTTTCGAGGCCCTTGGGAGGTGCAGAACCGGCCCAACCGGCGCCGTACCGGGGATGGTCGGGTGTAAAAGTTGCTGCCCAAAAGTGGCATCCAACCTGCAAGAAGCGGGGGGTTTATGTTCACCGTTGGCGGCAGGGGAGTCCAGAATGGAAATCCGGGTGAAACGAGAGGTAACTCAGCATGGCTGAAATGGCGGACCCGAATGTGACTGAAGACACGGCGAAGGCGGTATCGAGACGCAGGTTCATCAGAGGTGTCATTGCCGGCGGCGCAGCGGTCTCGTCCGCGGGCTATCTGTTCCGCGCCTCTACTCTGGTGGGGCAGGCGCCCGTAGCCGGCGCTAGCGAGCGACTCATCACCCTAAATGTCAACGGACAACTGAGGCATGCCGACGTCATGAAACAGGAAACCCTAGCCTGGACGTTGCGCTACAAACTGGGTCTCACCGGCACCAAACTGGGATGCGATCGCTCCGAATGCGGGGCGTGCACCGTGCTGATCGACGATGTGCCGCATTATTCGTGCTCCATGCTCACGCACACCGTGCGCAACCGGAAGGTTACGACGGTGGAGGGTCTGGCGGCAGCCGATGGGACGCTGCATCCGGTCCAACAGGGCGTTGTCGACGAGCAAGGGTTCCAATGCGCCTTCTGCATGTCGGGCTTTATCATGGCGACCGTGGGATTCCTGAAGATAAATCCAAACCCTACCCGGGAAGAGTTGGCGCACGGCATCTCGGGGAACCTTTGCCGCTGCCAGGACTACGACAAAATCCTGACCTCGCTCATGCGGGGTGCAGAGTATGCAAGGAGGGCGAATGGCGCGTGAGTACGGAGTTCATACCAAGCTGATCGGCAAGAACTATTCCACCCCCGACCTGTACGCGAAGGTCACGGGACAATCGAAGTACGCCGAGGACTTCCGCGCCGAGGGCATGCTCTTCTGCAAACTTCTTCTGAGTCCGGTGCCGCACGCGCGGGTGCGGCACATCGACGCGAGCGAAGCGCTCGTCATGCCGGGCGTGAAAGCGATTCTGACGGCGGACGATCTGCCCGTTCCGGCCGACAGCCTCACCGACAACGGTACGGTCATCAAGGCCAACAAGCACAGCGAGCGGGGTCTCACGATGGAACCGCTGTATCAGGGTGAGCCGATCCTCGCCGTCGCCGCAGTCGACGAAATCACCGCCGCCGAAGCGATCGAGAGAATCCGGGTGGATTACGAGCGCCTCCCTTTTGTCATAGACCCGCTCGATTCGCTGCGGCCGGGCGGACCCAACGCCAGAACCGATGGCAACATCTGGGGTGCGCCGCAAGGCGGACAGCCTCCGGATCTCGCGGAACTGAAGTGGACCGAGGCGGACTTCGCCGAGGTCCGGCAAGGCCGGCTGCCGATGGGGAAGGCGCTCGACCAATGGTCCTATGGAGACCTCGACGCGGGTTTCCAGCAGGCCGCGCTGGTGCTGGATGAAACGTTCGTGACGCCGGATACCAGCCATCAGACGCTCGAGACCCGCAGCGCGATGGCCTACTGGCAAAACGGGAAGGTCTACGTTTACACCGGCACACAGAGCACCATTCAAACCGTGCCTGCGATTGCGCGATGGTTGAATGTCGACCCCAGCAAGGTCGTCTTCATCAGCGAATATACCGGCGGCGGATTCGGCAGCAAGATCACGGGGGGCGTCTCCTTGACGATCCCGGCCCTGCTGTCGAAAAAGACCAACGCTCCGGTGATGATGCGCCTGAGCCGCGAGGAAGAGACTTTTGTCGGACGCGCGCGTCCCAGCCTGATGGGCCGGATGAAGGCCGGTTTCTCGAAGGAAGGGCGCATTACGGCCCTGGACATGTTCGTCATTTGCAGCAACGGCCCCTACGATAAGATGGGCGATGCCGCATCGTCCGGCCGCATCGTCTCCCTGCTATACCAGCCGCAAGCGATGCGCTGGCGCGGGGTGTCGGTGCTGACGAACACGCCGCCCCGCAGCGCGCAGAGCTCTCCCGGAGGCATGCAGGGAATCGCCATCATCGAACCGATAATTGCCAAGGCCGCGCGCAAGCTCGGCCTTGACCAGGTGGCCATCCGCCACATCAACTGCCCTGAGGGCAAGGCGGAGTTCGGACCGGCAATCGGAGGGAAGCGGCAGCATGCAACCAGTGCATTCCTCAGAGAAGCTCTCGACCGCGGCGCAGAGAAGTTCAAGTGGAGCGAGAGGGTGGCGCGAACGCCGAAGCGGATCGGTACGAAGGTGCGCGGCGTCGGCGTGTCGCTGAGCTGTTACGTCGGCGGGACGATCGGCTTCGACGGGCTGCTCATCATCAAGCCGGATGGACGCGTCACGTTCCAGTCGGGGATTGGCAACCTGGGGACGGCGAACGTGATCGACGTCCATCGGGTGGGCGCGGAGCTGCTCGGCGTGCCCTGGGAGAAGTGCAATGTCGTCTGGGGCGACACGTCGAAAAACCTGCCGTGGAGTTGCGTGTCCGGCGGCAGTCAGACGACTCACGCGATGACGCGCGCCGCCCATGCGGTGGCGATGGATGCGAAGCAAAAGCTCCAGGAAATCGCGGCGAAGAGTCTGGGCGGCAAGCCGGAAGACTATGAGGTGGCGAACGAGCGCGTGTTCCGGAAGGGTTTCGGAGCGGGCCTGACGTTGGCCCAGGCCGCGCAACGCGCGATTCAACTGGGCGGCGTGTACGACGGCCACGAGGTACCGGAAGATATCAACAAGATGACCAAGGCATCGGCGGCTGCGCTGGCGGGCCAGGGCCTGGTGGCGGCCGCGAAAGACAAGTATCCGCACGACGGAGCGACGCACTCCTACGTGGCGAGCTTCGCGGAAATCGAAGTCGATGTCGAAACCGGGAAGTACCATATCGTGGATTTTCTGGCGTACGCGGACGTCGGCACGGTGATCCACCCGGCCGCGCTGGGCGGCCAGGTCCTCGGGCGATCGGTGTTGGGCATCGGCCATGCGATCGGACAAAAATGGGTATTCGACCCACACTACGGGATGATGGTTTCGAAACGCTTCCACCACAGCAAGCCGCCCACGATTTTGGATGTCCCCGTGAACATGCAATGGGAAGCTCTGGACATTCCGGATCCGGAAACGCCGGTCGGCGCTCGAGGCGTCGGCGAGCCGCCCGTTGGCGGCGGGTGTGCCTCCATTCTGAACGCACTGTCGGACGCGCTCGGGGACGAAATCTTCCGGCGCGCGCCGGTCAACCTGGACACTATTCTGACATCCATCGAATCGGGACGGCCAATGCAACATCCACTCATGGCGCATATTTAGGTTGGCCGACAACAGGGAGGAAACCATGGCTGTTATACGAGACGTAATGCGCGCTTTCGAGTTGTATCAGCCGAATTCCGCCGCCGATGCACAGAAGCTTCTCCAACAGTATGGGACGGATGCTTGGGTGATGGCCGGCGGGCTCGATAGCTTCGATTGGCTTAAGGACCGCATCAAGAGACCGAAGGTGGTCGTCGACCTGAGCGGTGTCGACGAGCTCAAAGGAATTCGCGCGACCAACGACGGCATCGAGATCGGTGCAATGACTACGCTGACCGAGGTCGTGAGAAGCCCGATCGTTCGCGAGAAGTACGGCCTGCTCTCGGAGGGCGCCGAACTAGCAGCGTCGCCGCAAATTCGCAACCAGGGCACGATCGGAGGCAACGTATCGCAAGATGCACGTTGCTGGTATTACCGCGCGGGGTGGCCATGTTACCGCGCCGGCGGGAATATATGCTATGCCGATACCCCAATGGGCCGTAACCGCGAGCACGCCATTCTCCACGCGCAGCGGTGCGTTGCGGTGAACCCGTCCGACTCGGCTCCCGCCTTGATTGCTCTGGACGCGAAGTTCGTCCTGCGGACCCGCGAGGGCGAGCGCATCGTGGACGCTGAGGACTACTTCATCGGACCCGACATCGACATCACGCGGCTGCATATCCTCCGGCCCGGAGACCTGTTGACGGCCATTCGCATTCCGTCAACCTGGGCCGGCGCGCGCTTCTATTTTGAAAAAGTGCGAGACCGGAACGTCTGGGACTTTGCCCTGCTGAACGTGGCCTCCGCAATGGTGGTGTCGGACGGTAGAATCGAGCGAATCCGTCTGGCGGTGAACGGTGCCGCCGCCCGCCCGTTACGGTTAACGGCAGTAGAAGACGCGGTTCGTGGCAAAGCCCCTGACGCAACAACGGGTCTGATGGCGGGAAGGCTGGCGGTCGAGGGTGCAGTCCCGCTACAGTTCAATGCTTATAAAATCCCACTGATGAGGAATCTGGTGAAGCGCGCCATCGGTGGCGTAGAGGAGGCAACATGGGCATCCTAGAGTGGGCCACGAGTCCGTGGGGCCAGCATGTCCCCATTCACATCGCATGGTTCTTAATATGGGTTGCTGCCATCGCGGGACTTGTGTTTTTTGTTGTGCATGTTATCTATCTGAGGTATTTCGCCCGGGCTGAAGGATTCGCAGGTGCAGTGACGCCCGAACTCGCGGTCCACGTCCCCGAGCGTGTTCCCAGACACTCCCTGGCCGCGCGAATGTTTCACTGGATCATGGCGGTGGCCATGTTCACGCTGTTGTTTACAGCGTTCCTGCCAAAGGTTGGTGTTCGGTTTAACTGGGTCGCTTACCATTGGATCGCTGGAACGGTGTTGACCATTTCCATTGTTTTTCACGTGATCCACGCCATCTTCTGGATGGATTTCTGGTCGATCTGGCCGGACAAAGTCGACCTTGAGGATGCGCTGAAAAGAGTTCGGCGGTTTATGGGACATCCCGCGCCCCCGCCGAGAAAGTTCGCAAAGTATCCGCTGGAAAACAAGCTGTACCATGGTGCGATCATCGCCACGGGTTTATCAGTGATTCTGACCGGCGTTTTCATGATGTTCCGCGTGCGAACCATCTTCTTTCCGCGTAATCCCTATTTGTTCGGCGACATGACATGGGGGCTGATGTATGTGCTCCACGGACTGGCGGGAGTGGGACTCATCACGCTGGTCATGGTGCATGTTTACTTTGCGGTTCGGCCGGAAAAACTGGACATTACGAAATCTATGATCTTCGGATCGATGAAGCGCGAGTTTTATTTGAAACACTACGACCAGGAACGATGGGCCGTCGAAGCCTCAACGCTATCATCGAAATCCGACGGAAAACATACTCAGGTTTAAGATATGTTGGTCAACATCTTGAAGCGTGGTGAAACCATCGAGGAGTGCTACGAGTTCATGCTTGCCTATGCCGCGCAGGGACTCCCCAGCGACGAAGGCAGCCGCGCGGGTGGACAGGTGCGCGAATTCCTGAATCGCGCTGTCAATGCGTTGACCGGGCTGGCCGTGAGCTTTCGCGCGGCGGTGAAAGAGGAAGGGATGGAGCCCGCCGGGAAGTACCACGCGTTCCTCGATGTCCTGGACCGCGACTCTCGCGACTCGCTCGCAGCCATTGAACTGGTACTAGCCCAGCCGGTCGTGAGTTCTCAGTTGATCGACAATCTGAATGCATCCATCCATCTGCGCGCGCTGCTCACGGACATGTTTCTCGTTGGCGAGATCATAAGGACTAAGGGTAGCCGGATAAACAAGCTGGACAATTGACGCGGTTTCGTGTACCGTAAGGTGGATGATCAGATCCACACGTCGTACAGCA